>QWCV01001133.1_pt1 | contig 27538 bp, 20 predicted proteins | sample 1972621 | NCBI WGS metagenome assembly QWCV01 (sample SAMN09866699, study PRJNA288562) | Human gut metagenome isolate pre2_stool, whole genome shotgun sequencing... | isolation source: gut | host: Homo sapiens | place: USA: California | reverse complement strand
GGCGCTCAACCCCCGTAAAGGGGACGCCGCATCCGTAAGGCGGCAAAGCCGCCAACGGCTGCGCAGTGAGCGCCGCTACAGACGCAATCGGTTTGTACGTTTTATCGGCAGCTGTTATGGGTTGGCAGTGCCTTCCCGAGATTGCCACGGCCCCGCTGGGGCCTCGCAATGACAAACTTTTGGCTTTTACTGTTTTAACGTTGGCCTGTACTGGTCGGCAGCATTGCGCCGGGAGGGGTGTGCCCCTCTCCTACAATTACAATGTCCTATACGCAAAAAAACGGACCCCAGCGGGTCCGTTTCAGCTTGTCAAAAAAGGCCCGAAGGGACTTTTTCGCCAAGCTGCTTTCCGAATTGCAAAATCAAATTTTGTAGCATTATTTTGCAATTCTGCCGCTGCGGCGGGTTATTTGACGCGAAAGGAAACCCTGACGGTTTCCTTTCACACTATCCTTCCCTCCGAAACTTTTGGCTGGGCAGGTTTTTTGACAGTCTGTTGCTCAGTATTCCCGAATGACGGCCTTGACCTTGCCGAGGATCTGCGCCTCGCGGCCGTCGATGGGGTCATAGGCGGGGTTCTCCGGCATGAGCCAGACCTCGCCGCTGCGGCGGCGCAGGCGCTTGACCGTTGCCGAATCGCCGAGCAGCGCCACGACGATCTCACCGTTTTCCGCCGTCTGCTGCGGCCGCACGACGACCTTGTCGCCGTCAAAAATGCCCGCCTCGATCATGGAATCGCCGCGCACACGCAGCGCAAAGCACCCGGCCTCGGCCTCCCACGGCACATAGCCCTCGATATTTTCCACGGCGAGGATCGGCTGGCCGGCCGTCACGACGCCGATGAGCGGCACGCCCTGCGGCGCGGCCTCGGCCCCGAGCGAAATGGCGCGGTTCTTGCCGCCATCCATTTCAATGGCGCCGCTGCGGCTCAGCTCCGACAGGTGATAGTGCACGGAGGCTGTGGAGCGCAGACCGACCCCGGCCATGATCTCGCGCGTCGTCGGCGGATAGCCGTGCGAAGCGATATAGTCCTTCAGAAAAGCGTAGATCTCCTCCCGCTTGCTGCTGCTGCGCCCCATATTCGTCCCTCCATTGCGGCAGCCCCGCACAATTGCACCTTCGGCGGATATTTTTCGCCGGGTGCTCTCGCTGAATTGTGTGGTGCTGCCTTTGCCTTATTATTTTATTATTATAGCACGGCGGCAGCGACAATGCAAACATTTGTTTTTGTACACGGAACCTCTGATGAAATCCCCTGCGGCGGCTGGCGGATCTTTTTCGCCAATCCATCGGCTCGAAAAGTTTGAAATATTGCGCAGCCGTTGGCGGCTTCGCCGCCTTACGGATGCGGCATACCCCTTGCGGGTACACAAAGTATTCCTGCGCTTTCCAAACCTTGTCTTGACAAAAAATCCCTCGCCATCCGCTCTTGTTGATTTCCTCAGAGGCTCCTGAATTTTTTCACGATTTCATTCATCAGCCAGAGTAAAGCAGTCCCTTGTCCCCGAAATCCGGCAGGTATTCCGTCGTTGCGCTGGAAAAATCCTGCCAATAGCCCGTCAGGCCGCACAGCTCCATCCAGCTCAGCGCCCCGTCATATTCCTCCCGGGTGATGCCGCGGTCGAGCGGCGCGGGCAGATTGCCCATCGGCACATACTGGCTCATGAGCGAAACGGAAACGTCCCGCGCCGGGAACAGCGCCGCGATGGTGTCGAGCGCGGCCAGCGTGTTCGAGAGATACCCCGGCAGCACAAGGTGCCGCACAAGCATTCCCTTCCCCATCTGCCCGTCTTCGTTCAGCTCCGTCCCGCCGACCTGCCGGTACATCTCGCGCAGGGCCGCCGCCGCGACGGCCGGGTAGTCCCGCGCGCCGGACAGCCGTGCCGCCAGCTCCGGGTCGGCGTATTTGTAGTCCGGCAGATAGATGTCGATCAGGCCCTCCAGCTCCCGCAGCGTCTCAACGGATTCATAGCCGCCGCAGTTGTAGATGACGGGCACGGGCAGCCTCGGCGTCAGCGCCGGGAGGATGGACGGCAGAAAATGCGTCGGCGTGACAAGGTCGATGGACTGCGCGCCCTCGTCGATGAGGCGCAGGAACGTTTCGCGCAGGGCCTCCGGCGTCAGCGCCTCGCCCGCGCCGCCGGTCGAGATGACGCCGTTCTGGCAATAGCGGCAGCGCAGCGTGCAGCCGCTGAAAAACACCGCGCCCGTGCCGTAATTGGCACAGATCGGCGGCTCCTCACCGTAATGGAGCATGGCGCGCGCCGCGCGCAGCTGCCCCGGCATCCGGCAGAAGCCGAGCTCACCCGCTTCGCGGTCAACGCCGCACCGCCGCGGGCAGAGCGTACAGGATCGATAAGAAAGCATGGGACCTCCCTGCGCTGCGGTGTTGCCGCCGCGCGTGATTTGTGCTAGAATAGGGTTAAAAATATGGATCGCGGGATCGAAAATGGCCATCGATGGTGCGTTGTAGGGGAGGGGCATGCCGCTCCCGGCGCTGCACCAGCAGTCGGTACAAGGTGCCGTTAAAATGGTATGCACCGATTACGTCTGTAGCGGCGCTCAGTGAGCGCCTTACAGGCTGGCAATAATTGCGGCACAAATTATTTGGCGCAATGCCTCCAAGTTTGTCATTGCGAGGCCCCAAAGGGGCCGTGGCAATCTCGGGAAGGCAGTTGCGATTTCGCCGAAGTCAGCCTGTTATCCGGCCATGTGCTGCGAGATTGCCACGTCGCTTCGCTCCTCGCAATGACACGTCAGGCTGGTGCGGCGGTGCATCAGTGCCCTCGTGCGGTTGAATTACCCCGTACAGGGCGGTCACTGACCGCCGCTACATTGGCGTGTGCGCTCGGCGGAGTGCCACCAAAACTTCGGCCTGCAAGGCGCTCACTAAGTGCCGCTACAGACGCAATTGGTTTGTACGTTTTTATCGACAGCCTGTGCGAATCGGCAGCATTGCGCCGGGCCCGGCTGTCCCCTCCCCTACAGAGCGCCGTCGGTACTCGCCCGGCCCATTCCGCGATCCGAAACAGGGGAATCGTATGCTGAAAAAGAACGAAATTTACCGTACCGCCGTCTCCGGCTTCACGAGCGAGGGCCTCGGCGTCTGCCGGGTGGACGGCTGCGCCGTCTTCGTGCCGAACGCCGCGCCGGACGAGGAATACGACCTGCGCATCACGCACGTCGGCAGGCACGCGGCTTATGGCCGCATCGAGCGTATCCTCACGGCCTCGCCGGACCGCTGTACCCGGCTCTGCCCGGATGCCAAGCGCTGCGGCGGCTGCGATTTCTGGCACCTGCGCTATCCGGCGGAGTGCCGCATCAAGGCGCAGCGCGTGACGGACGCCCTGAACCGCATCGGCGGGCAGAACCTGCCGCTCGTCGCCCTGACGCCTGCGCCGACGTGCGAGGGCTACCGCAACAAGGCCCAGTTCCCCGTCGCCATGGGGAAGACCGGCATCGAGGCGGGCTTTTTTGAAAAGGGAACGCACAACGTCGTCCCCGTGGAGCACTGCCGCATCCAGCCTGCCTGCGCCGAGCAGGCGCGCAGCGCCGTCCTGCGCTATGCCCGCCGCTGGAGCGTTCCGGCCTATGATGAGACCGCCCGCACCGGCCTTCTGCGGCATATCTATGTCCGCCATGCCGAGGCTACGGAGCAGGTGCTTGTCTGCCTTGTCGTCAACGGCGAGCGTCTCCCGCACGAGGACGCCCTTGTCGATACGCTGCGCAAAGCCGTGCCCGGCCTGCGCTCCGTCGTTCTCAATACGAACACGCGCAGCGGCAACGCCGTCCTCGGCGAGACCATGCGCACGCTCTGGGGCGACGATGCCATCGAGGATATCCTGTGCGGCCTGCGCTTCCGCATCTCGCCGCGCTCGTTCTATCAGGTCAACCGCACGCAGGCAGAGCGGCTCTACGGCAAAGCGCTGGCAGCAGCCGGCCTGACCGGCAGCGAAACGGTCCTTGACCTCTATTGCGGCACGGGCACCATCACGCTCTGCCTTGCGCGGCAGGCGAAGCGCGCCGTCGGCGTCGAGCTTGTCGAGGCCGCCATCCGCGATGCGCAGGAAAACGCCCGCCGCAACGGCATCGGGAACGCGGAATTCTTCTGCGCGGATGCCGGGCAGGCCGCCCAGCGCCTCTGCGCCGCCGGGGAGACGCCGGATGTCATCGTCGTCGATCCGCCGCGCAAGGGCCTTTCCGCCGATGTCATCGAGGCCATGGTCCGCATGGCCCCGCAGCGCATCGTCTATGTCTCCTGTGATCCGGCCAGCCTCGCGCGCGATGTCCGCAGCCTCACGCAGCAGGGCTACGCCCTCACGCACGCCGAGGCCGTCGACCTCTTCCCCCGCTGCGCCCATGTGGAAACGGTGTGCAGGCTGGAGCGGGTCGAGTGAAATCTAATATGTAGGGGAGGGGCACGGAAGTAAATGAATACGGAAGACTGAAAAATGAAGAATGAAGAATACGCAGGACTTCGGCCGCGCGTTGTAGGGGAGGGACATGTCCCTCCCGGCTGCGCACTTGCAGCCCGTACAAGCCGCCGTTAAAATGGTGTGCACCGATTGCGTCTGTAGCGGCGCTCCCTGAGCGCCATTGGCAGTTGCAAATTTCTGTGTACCCCGCCGACCGCACCGGCCACCAGATTTGTCATTGCGAGGAGGCCGTAGGCCGACGTGGCAATCTCGGGAAGGCATTTGTAGCCCGTACAAGGCATCGATAAAATAGCACGTGCCGATTGCGTCTGTAGCGGCGCTCAGTGAGCGCCTTGCAGGCTGGCAATCTTTGCGGCACGCATTCTGCGGCGCGAGGCCTTCAAGTTTGTCATTGCGAGGCCCCAAAGGGGCCGTGGCAATCTCGGGAAGGCACTTGCAGTTCGTACAAGCCGCCGTTAAAATGGTGTGCACCGATTGCGTCTGTAGCGGCGTTCCCTGAGCGCCTTACAGGTTGACAATAATTGCGGCACAAATTATTTGGCGCAATGCCTCCAAGTTTGTCATTGCGAGGCCCCAAAGGGGCCGTGGCGCCCTGAGCGCGAGGAAGTGCCCTTGGGGTGCAATCTCGGGAAGGCAGTTGCGATTTCGCCGATGACTTCCCTGTTGTCCGGTCGGGTTCTGCGAGATTGCCACGTCGCTTCGCTCCTCGCAATGACAAATCTGATAGCCTTGCGCCATAGAGGCAATGCGGCGCATATTGCAAGCCTCCATGGCGCTCACTGAGCGCCGCTACAGTCAAATTTGATAGCGATTGCGTTCGGCGGCACTCTGTGTATATCGGCAGTGCCTTCCCGAGATTGCCACGTCGCTTCGCTCCTCGCAATGACAAATCTGGGGGCATTGTGCGGTCGGCAAAGCCGCTCTATAACTTGCCAGCCCGCAAGGCGCTCACTGAGCGCCGCTACAGACGCAATCGGTTGGTACGTTTTTATCGGAAGCCTGTTCCTATCGTCAATGCAGCGCCGGGAGGGGTATGCCCCTCCCCTACAATTATTTATGATTTCCCCTACAGCCTCTCATACGGCTGCATATCGCGGAACTCGCCCGGCGTGCGGCCGGTATCCTTGCGGAACGCATTGGCGAAGGCCGTTGAGGACGGGAAGCCGCACAGCGCGGAAATGTGCCGCACGGTGTCGTCCGTGCCGCGCAGCAGGACCTTGGCCTTCGCCAGCCGCAGGCGCACGATGCGCGCATAGGGCGTCTCACCGAAGCGGCGCTTGAACGCCGTGATGAAGTGGTTGCGCTGCATGCCGCACTGGGCCGAAAGGCCGTCGATCGTCAGCGGCTGCGTGTAGTGCAGGTAGATGAATTCCTCCATCGCCCCCAGCGTGTCGGCGGACTGCTCCTCCGCCTGCGCGGGGCGCGGCTGCGGGCGGCAGCCGCATTCGATCAGCTCCGAGATGACGAGGGCCGCCAGACAGCGCAGGTCCGCCTCGTCGCGCCGCCCGTGAAATTCCTCCTGAAACAGGCGCAGGAAGCGGCGCAGCCGCTCCGACACCGCAAACACCGGCCCGAACTGCGCGCCGTCGAGGCCCTTTTCGCGCAGGCGCTGCACCATAAAATTCGGCGAGACCTCGAGGCTGATGTTCGCAACGTCGCATTGCTCCAGCGCCTGCCCGTGGCGCACGCCGCTCTGCACGGGATAGACCATGCCGGGGCGGCCAAAATAGACGTCCGTCCCCTGCAGGATGATGGGCATGGGCGCCAGCGGCAGCAGGAATTCATAGGCCGCGTGGCTGTGCGTGAACGGCGCGACGACCTGATCGGGCGAGCGCCGCAGCTCCGCCACGGACAGAATGCTGCAGTAGCTGTGATCGCACAGCTTCGTCAGATACCCGCGCTGCGGGCAGTGGGCGTGGAACAGCGGATTCATTTCCCTGCCTCCTCGCGCTGCGGCTCGTGGCGGCCGAACAGAAACTGCCGGAATGTCTGCTCCTTGCCCTCACGCCAGCGGGCAAAGTTCGACCGGTGCGCCCAGAGCATGGCCGGGAAGATCAGCGCCAGCGCGATCGTGCCGCGCCAGTCACCCGTCCGCAGCAGGTAGAGCGGCGCATAGACCAGCGCCGTCAGCAGCGGCAGGATGCTCGCCCGGTTCCAGATCATGCCGATGACGAACATCAGCGCCAGCAGCGGCAGCACGAGCTCCGGCGTCAGCCCGAGCACCGTGCCGCACAGGCAGGCCGTCCCCTTCCCGCCGCGGAAGTGCAGAAACACGGGGAAAATGTGCCCCAGCACGCACAACAGCCCGGCCAGCGCCGCGCACAGCGGCGGCAGCAGCAGGCGCAGCGGGAACGTCACGACGAACGCCTTGGAGACGTCCAGCGCCATCACGACCAGGCCCGGCTTCAGCCCGGCAGCCAGCATCATGTTCGTGGCCCCGGCGTTGCCGCTGCCAAACGTGCGGATGTCAAAGCCCCGCCGCCGCGACAGCAGATACGAAGGGCTGAAGCATCCGGCAAAATAGCCCAGCAGGGCGCAGAGGATGTATTTGCTCATCCGAAGAATCCCCCCATGATCCGTCCGTTTTCTTCATTATATCACAGAATTTTCTGAATTTCCACAGGAGGCATTCCCATGCACGAAAAACACGAAAAAACCAATGCCATGCGTCAGCTCGACCGCAAAAAGGCCGTCTACACCGTCCATTCCTATGACGGCGGCGCGCTCAGCGGCACGGAGGTCGCCTCCGCGCTCGGGAAGGATCCGGAGCGCTGCTTCAAGACGCTCGTCACCGTCGGCAAAACCGGCGGGCATTATGTCTTTATGATCCCCGTCGCGGCCGAGCTGGACCTGCGCAAGGCGGCGTCCGCCGCGGGCGAAAAATCCGTCGCCATGCTCCCGCAGAAGGAGCTGCTCCCCCTCACGGGCTATGTCCACGGCGGCTGCAGCCCCATCGGCATGAAAAAGCAGTTCCCCACGTTCGCGGATGCAACGATCGCGGACGGCGAGACCGTCTGCTTCAGCGGCGGCCGCGTCGGCCTGCAGATCGAAACGACGCTTGCGGTTCTGCAGAGCGTCGTTCCCGTCACGCTGGCGGACCTGACGGTGTGATCATTGCAGGGGAACGGACAGCCGGGCCCGGCGCAATGCTGCCGACCCGAACGGGCCGGCGGTACAATGGGAAACGGTCCCGACGGGGCCTGCAGCGGCGCTCGCTGCACAAGGCCGCTGCGCGAGAGAAAAATGTAGCGGCGCTCAGTGAGCGCCTTGCAGGCTGACAAGTTGCAGAGTAACATCGTCGACCGCAATGGCCTTCAGATTTGTCATTGCGAAGAGGCCGGAGGCCGACGTGGCAATCTCGGGAAGGCATTTGCAGTTCGTACAAGCCGCCGTTAAAATGGTGCGTACCGATTGTGTCTGTAGCGGCGCTCCCTGAGCGCCATGCAGTCTGGCAATCTTTGCGGCACACATTCTGCGGCGCAAGGCTCCCAAGTTTGTCATTGCGAGGAGCGAAGCGCCCTTGGCTCTCCCTCTGGGAGAGCTGTCACCGAAGGTGACTGAGAGGGCCCTGCAGGCACTGCCGATAAGTACAGGCCATTGTTCAAACGATACGCACCTCCGACTTGTCATTCCGAGGAGCGAAGCGACGTGGGAATCTCGGGAAGGCAGTTGCGATTTCGCCGGGAGCTTCCCCATAATCCAACCGGGTACTGCGAGATTGCCACGCCTTGCTGCGCAAGGCTCGCAATGACAAGTCAGGGAACCCTGCTGCATCCGGAGGGGCGCAATGACAAACCTGAAAAACCGCCCGATGGGATTCCCCATCGGGCGGTGCTGTCACATGTCTTGTTATCTTATTTTGTATCTTACTTTGCAGAATAAAATGCCGTGCACAGGCGGACGAACGCATCCTGATCGGCGGCGGCCATCAGCTCGCGGGCGGAGTGCATCGCGAGGAGCGGCACGCCGATATCGGCCGCGGGCATGGCCAGCAGCGACGAGGCCATCGAGCCGACCGTGCTGCCGCCGGGCAGATCGGCGCGGTTCATGTAGGTCTGCAGCGGAATGCCCGCCGCATCGCACAGGCCGGAGATCACGGCGCAGGTGTCGGCGTCCGAGGAATAGCGCGGGCTGCGCTTCAGGGCCACGCCGCGGCCGAGCAGTGCGCCGCACGTCACGTCGGCCAGCTCCGGGTGGTTCGGGTGCACGGCGTGCGCGGCGTCGCACGAGAGCAGCATGCCGTTCACGCAGGCGTCGAGATACTGCGCGCGGCTCAGGCCGAGGGCGCCGGCCAGCTTTTCGAGAATGACCGTCAGCGTGCTGCTGTCCGCGCCGCGGCGGGTGTTGCTGCCGATCTCCTCGTTGTCATAGAGCACGGCGAGGTTGATCGTGTCGCCGACGGCGTCCAGCAGGCCGCGCAGGCAGGCGTGGACGGACGTCAGGTTGTCCAGCCGGGCCGAGGAGAGCAGGTCCTGCTCAAAGCCGACGAGCTGCGCAGGCTCGTGGCAGTAGGCGCACAGCTCAAAGGACAGAATGTCCTCCGCCGCCGCGCCGAGGCGCTCGGCCAGCTTGCCCACGAGATAGCCCTTTTTCTCCCATGCGTCCTGCACCGTGCGGCACAGCGGCAGCATGTCGACGTTCGGCTTCGTGGGAACGCCCTTGTTTACCTCCCGGTTCAGATGAATGGCCACGTTCGGGATGATGGCCAGCGGCTCGTCCCATGCGACAAGGCGGCGCGCCGGGCGCATGGGGTCGTCCGTCCGGACGAGGGCCACACCGGCAAGGCCGAGCGGGCGGTCAAGCCAGGTGTTCAGGATCGCGCCGCCGTAGGGCTCAACGCTCAGGCGGCAGCAGCCGCCGGAAACCAGCTCCGGCTGCGGCTTGATGCGCATGCAGGGCCAGTCCGTATGCGAGGCGGCGATGCGGAACACATCGCGCGCGCCGACGGTGATGGCGGCGAGGAACGTGCCGCTGCTCACAAAATAGCGGCCGCCGCGCTTCACGGCAAACGGCGCGCCCAGCTCCAGCGGGGCAAAGCCCGCGGCGGTCAGCGCCTCCTCCGCCATGGCGACGGTATGCCACGGCGAGCGCCCGCCGTCCAGCCAGTGCATCAGCTCGGTGCAGAATTCAGACATGGATGATCGCTCCTTTATTTATGGCAGCACCGCATCATTGCACCTTCGGCCTTCGCCGGATATTTTTCGCCGATCCGTCGGTTCGAAAAGCTTGACGTGCACAAAGCACGCCTGCACTTTTCAAACCTTGCCTCGACAAAAAATCTCTCGACGAATGCTCTCGCTGAATGGTGCGGTGCTGCCTTATTTATCATATTGGGAATTAGAAATGAGAAGTTAGGAATTGGAATTGCAGGCTCCCGGAATTGTCATTGCGAGGGCGCTTCGCGCCCGTGGCAATCTCGGGAAGGCAGTGACAGTTCGTACAGGGCATCGAAAAAACGTAAAAACCAATTGCGTCTGTAGCGGCGCTCACTGCGCAGCCGTTGGCGGCTCTGCCGCCTTACGGATGCGGCGTACCCCTTGCGGGTAGTGAGCGCCATGCAGACTGGCAAGTTATAGGGTGGCATCGCCGACCGTGCCGACTACCAGATTTGTCATTGCGAGGAGGCCAACGGCCGACGTGGCGCCCTGAGCGCGAAGCGCGAGGAAGTGCCCTTGGGGTGCAATCTCGGGAAGGCACTGCCGATTTGGAAAGGCTATCGTTAAAATGGTATGTACCGATTGCGTCTGTAGCGGCGGTCACTGCGCAGCCGTTGGCGGCTCTGCCGCCTTACGGATGCGGCGTACCCCTTGCGGGTAATGAGCGCCCTGCAGGGTGGCAATACTTACGGCACAAATTCATTGGCGCAATGCCATCAAGTTTGTCATTGCGAGGAGGCCGCAGGCCGACGTGGCAATCTCGCAGTACCCGACCAGATCACAGGAAAGCCATCGGCGAAAACGTAACTGCCTTCCCGAGATTGCCACGTCGGCCGTTGGCCTCCTCGCAATGACACATCAGGGAAGCGCGAGGTGCGCCAGCGCCCTCACGCGGTTGAATTGCCCAGTACAAGGCGCTCACTGAGCGCCGCTACACCCCAAACTTCGGTGCATGCCATTTTAACGATGCCCTGTACGAGTCGGCGGTTTACCGCCGGGCCCGGCTGTCCCCTCCCCTACAGCACCCCGCGGTCTGCCGGATTTTCTCCATTGTACCATATTCCCCGGGAAAAATCCACCCTGTCGGAAAAAAGCGGTCTCTCTCCGTAAAATCTATGGAAAAGCGCTTGAAAACCGGACCCTTTTGTGATACGATAAATTTGTATCAAAATGAGTGTACTGCGCGCAGGCGCGGGCTTCATTTGCACACAGATACCACAATATTAGGAGGCAAACACCATGAATGTAGCAGAGATCATGGAACAGCGCAACGCATTTTCCTTTGAAGTCTTCCCCCCGAAGACGGACGTTGGCATGGAGAAGCTGTGCGGCGAGGGCGGCGTGCTTGAGAAGCTCTATACGCTCAACCCGGATTACATCTCCTGCACCTACGGCGCTGGCGGCACGAACGTCGGCAAGAACCTTGAGGTCCTGAAGAAGATCAAGGCCGACGGCAAGTGCACCCCCGTGACGCACTTCACCTGCGTGGCCAACACCAAGGAAGGCATCAAGGACCAGCTCCAGACCTATCTGGACAACGGTATCGACCACATGCTCGCGCTCCGCGGCGACATTCCCTTTGGCTGGACCGGCACGAACGGCGACCTGCACTATGCCACCGAGCTGGTGAAGTTCGTCCGCAAGGAATTCGGCGACAAGTTCACCATCGCCGTCGCAGGCTCCCCCGAGGGCCACATTGCCTGCCGTTCTCTGGAAGCCGACATCTCCTTCCTGAAGCAGAAGCAGGATGAGGGCGCAGACTACATCATGACCCAGCTCTGCTGGGATATGGACCAGTTCCGTTACTGGATGGACGCCATCCGCGCCGCCGGCATCTGGCTGCCGGTCGATGTGGGTATCATGCCCGTCCTCGACGCCGCCGCCACCATCAACATGGCGCTCTCCCGCAACGGCTGCGTGATGTCCCGCGACCTGTGCGAGATCATCTCCAAGAACTGGATCTTCCCGAATCCGTTCGCTCCGAACGAGTCCGAGGAGTCCATCGCTGCCAAGAAGGCGTCCTTCAAGGAAGCCGGCATCGAGTACACCATCAAGCTCATCGACGAGTATCGCGTCTGCGGCATCAACGGCATCCATCTGTATGCCCTGAACAAGTATGACGACGTCGCCCGCATCGTCAAGGAGTCCGGCATCGTCGACCTCATCTGAGTTTTCGGCAACACGAACTGATTATCCTGCTGCCGGGCGGCTCCGCCGTCCGGCAGTTCCCCCACTGCACAAAGGAGGTTTCCCCATGGCCTATACCATTGCTGTCGCCGGAAAGGGCGGCGTCGGAAAAACGACGGTCTGCGGCATGATGATCGACGCCCTCATCAAGGGCGGCAAGGGTCCGCTGCTCGTCGTCGACGCGGATGCCAATTCCAATCTGAACGAGGTCCTCGGCGTCGAAGCCGGTGTCTCCCTCGGCCAGATCCGCGAGGAGATCGCGCAGGCGGAGCTCCGCGGCGATACGATCCCCAAGAGCATGACAAAGGCGGATTATGCCGAATACCGCTTCGAATCCGCGCTGGCGGAGGAGGACGATTTCGACATGCTCGTCATGGGCCGCACACAGGGCAAGGGCTGCTACTGCTACGTCAACGGCGTGCTCAAGACCCTGCTCGACAAGTATATCGGCGCTTACCGCTATGTCGTCATCGACAACGAGGCCGGTATGGAGCACATCGCCCGCGGGACGCTCCCGCATGTCGATGCGCTGCTGCTCGTCTCCGACTGCTCGCGCCGCGGCGTGCAGGCCGTTGCCCGCATCGCCGAGATGGTCCGCGAGCTGGACCTGAAGCCCGGCCTCATGAAGCTCATCATCAACCGTGCGCCCGGCGGCGTTCTCTCCGACGGCGTGCGCGAGGAGATCGAGGCCCATCATCTGGAGCTCGCCGGCGTCCTCCCACAGGACGATGCCGTCTACGAAGCGGACTGCGACGGCAAGCCCAGCTCGAAGATCCCCGATGCCAGCCCGGTCAAGCGGGCGCTGCACGGGATCATGCAGGACCTGAGCCTGTAAGGCAGCCCCGCACAATTGCATGCTCCCGCTGAATTGTGCGGCGCTGCCGTAAAATCCATTTTTCTTTCTTATCGGAGAACCAACGGAGGCCCGGCCGTCCGGCCCGGCTTCCCGATCAACCATTTCAGGAGGAAAACACAATGTCTTTTGAACCCAAAACGCAGGCGTTCAATTCGTCGATCAGCTCTGTTACCATCGGCACTGGTGACAAGGCAGTCACGCTCGGCGGCATTAACGTTCTGCCCTTCTACGCATTCGACGCGCCCATCACCAATGCGCCGAAGATCGGCGTAGAGATCACCGACCACGGCATGGCGGCTTATCCGCAGGCCGGTCTGCAGGAATTCTATGCCGGCTGCCAGACCGTGGCCGACATGGCAAAGCGCGTGGAGACGATGCACGGCGCATCGTTCATCTGCCTCCACTTCGAAGGCGCTGACCCCAACGGCGATAACCGCTCCATCGAGGAGTGCGTCGAGATCGCCAAGTCCGTTGCCGATGCAACGGATCTGCCCCTCGTCATCATGGGCTGCAAGAACATCGAGAAGGATGCGGAGCTCTTCACGAAGGTCTCCGAGGCCCTGCAGGGCAAGAACATCCTCGTCTTCTCCGCCCGTGAGGAGAACTACAAGTCCGTCGGCGCCTCCGCCGTCATGGCCTATGGCCAGAAGGTCGGCGCAGAGTCCGCCGTCGACATCAACCTTGCCAAGCAGCTCAACGTCCTGATGACGCAGCTCGGCGTCGCCCCGACGTCCATCGTCATGAACGCCGGCTCCGCCGCAGCGGGCTACGGCTATGAGTACGTTGCCTCTACCCTCGACCGCATCCGTGCGGCTGCCCTCGCCCAGAGCGATACGCAGCTCCAGATGCCCATTCTCACGCCCGTCTCCCCCGAGACCTGGTCCGTCAAGGAATCCATGGTCAGCGAGGCCGATATGCCCGAATGGGGCAGCGCCGAGGAGCGCGGCATTGAGATGGAGATCACCACGGCTGCCGCCTGCCTCGCCGGCGGCTCCGATGCCGTCATCATGCGTCATCCCGCAGCCATCAAGGCCATCAGCGAGATGATCGAAGCGCTGGTCTGAGCGGAAGGAGGAACATACAATGGCACTGAAAGGCTTGGATATCTTTAAGCTCTCTCCCAAGAAAAACTGTAAGGAATGCGGCAGCCCCACCTGCATGGCCTTCTGCATGAAGGTCGCACAGGGCGCCGTCGCTCTGGATAAATGCCCGTACTTCTCCGAAGAAGCCAAGGCAAAGCTCTCCGAGGCCACTGCGCCTCCCATGAAGACCATCACGGTCGGCAATGACATCAAGCTCGGCGGCGAGACCGTCCTGTTCCGCCACGAGAAGACCCTTGTCAACCGCAACCGCTTCGCCGTTCCCGTCTGCACCTGCATGGACGAGGCCGCTGCCGATCAGAAGCTGGCCGACATCCAGAAGGTCGACTATGAGCGCATCGGCGAGCGCGAGTACATCGAGTTCGTCATGGTCCGCTGCGAGAAGGATTCCGCCGACAAGTGGGAAGATCTCGTCAAGAAGGCCGCCGCGACGGGCCGTACCCTGATCCTCAACTGCACCTGCCCCGAGTGCGCCAAAAAGGCCCTTGCCATCTGCAAGGACGGCAAGCCCATCCTCAACGGCGCCACGCCGGAGAACTTCGAGGAGATGAGCGCCATCGCCACCGAGGCGGGCGTGACCCTCGGCGTTCATGCCGACAGCCTGTCCGAGCTGCATGACCTCATCGCCAAGCTCGAGGCCGCGGGCAACAAGAACCTCATCATCGACGTCACCGGCAAGACCGTCAAGGAGACGTTCGCCAACACCGTGCTCGTCCGCCGCACCGCCCTGAAGGACGGCGACCGCACGTTCGGCTATCCCTCCATCGTCGATCTGGCCAAGCTGGCCGCGGGCGACGAGCATCTTGAGACCGCCCTGGCCGCCGTCTTCACCCTGAAGTACGGCTCCATCATCGTCATGGAGCGCCTCGGCTATGCAGAGGCCCTGCCGCTGTACGGCCTGCGCCAGAACGTCTTCACCGACCCGCAGAAGCCGATGAAGGTCGCGCCCGGCATCTACCCGATGAACGGCGCAACGCCCGACGATCCCTGCATGCTGACCGTCGACTTCGCCCTGACCTACTTCCTCGTCTCCGGCGAGATCGAGCGCTCCAATGTGCCGGTCAACCTGCTCATCACCGACGCCTCCGGCATGTCCGTCCTGACGGCGTGGGCCGCCGGCAAGTTCTCCTCCAGCTCCATCAAGAAGTTCTTCGATGAGTTCGAGCTGGACAAGAAGATCAACAACCGCACGCTCGTCATCCCCGGCAAGGTCGCCGTCATGAAGGGCGAGATCCAGGACAAGCTGCCCGACTGGAACGTCGTCGTCGGCACCCGCGAGGCCGTTGAGATCGTCAAGTTCCTCAAGGACGGCGAGCACATCAAGGCTGCTGAGGCCGTCGCCGCCACGAAGAAGCCGAAGGAAGAGAAGAAGGAAGTCGTCGACGCCGACGCTCCCATCGACTATTCCAAGCTCGTCATTCCGGAGATCCCGCACAAGGATCTCGGCGTGACCTACAAGCAGCGCAATGTCGAGTCCAAGAAGTTCGTCACCATCGGCGAGCGCATCCACTGCATCAGCCCGGTCATCCGCGAGGCCATGGCCACGTTCAACCCGGATCCCATCCTCGAGCGTGCTGCGCAGCAGATCAAGGCCGGCGCCACCTATCTGGACGTCAACATCGGCCCTGCCGAGTCCAACGGCCCCGAGCTCATGACCTGGGCGGTCAAGCTCCTGCAGGAGAACTTCAACAACGTCCCGCTGGCCCTCGATACCGCCAACAAGAAGGCCATCGAAGCCGGTATCCGCGTCTATAACCGCACGAACGGCAAGCCCATCGTCAACTCCGCCGATGCAGGCTCCCGTATCTCCAACATCGACCTGGCAGCCGCCAACGACGCCATCGTCATCGCCCTCTGCTCCGCCGACGGCATCGCGAAGGACAACGACGAGCGCATGCACCACTGCCACACCATGCTCGATCGCGGCATGGCGCTCGGCATGGAGGCCGAGGATCTGTGGTTCGACCCGCTGTTCCTTGTCGTCAAGGGCATGCAGGATAAGCAGATGGACGTCCTGAACGCCATCAAGCTCTTCTCCGATGAAGGCCTGAAGTCCACCGGCGGCCTGTCCAACAACTCCAACGGCGCGCCGAAGACCCTCCGCCCGATCATGGACTCCGCCCTCGTCGCCATGGCGATGATGCAGGGCCTGACCTCTGCCATCGTCAACCCGAACGACCTGCGCCTGATGGAGACCATCAAGTCCTGCGATATCTTCAAGAACAACGAGCTGTATTCCGACAGCTATCTGGAGATCTGATCCGCAAACCCTGTCACCCAGCCCCGAGCATTCGGGGCTGGGTGCAGCCGCATTCTCGGAGCATGGAGAAAATGCAGGAAAATGAGGAAAAAAGCCCGCATTTTCCCCATGCCCCGATGGCTTTCAACCGGGGAATGCAGATGCCCTGCCTTCCACCCTGCGCCCCTCCCCGGACGCGGCAGGTTTCCTGACTTGTCATTGCGAGCCTTGCGGAGCAAGGCGCGGCAATCTCGCAGTACTGGCCGGAACACGGGAAAGCCTCCGGCGGACACGGAGTATTCATAAGGTAATTGACAGCCACAGCAGTATGAACTACTGCAGCAGTGCGTTGCGAGCGATACTTGGCTCTCCCTTTGGGAGAGCTGGCGGCGCAGCCGCCTGAGAGGGAAACTTGGCTCTCCCTTTGCTTGCTGTTACCGTTCGAACGCGCCTGCAAGGCCCTCTCAGTCACCTTTGGTGACAGCTCTCCCAGAGGGAGAGCCAAGGGCCTGCAGCTGAACCATAATGATGCGGGAGGGAAGCGCTCTCAAGCTTGCTCTTGCGTCCCTCCCCAAAAGCCTGCGCAGGTTCAGCCGGATATCCGGCCCTTTTCGATGCCCTTCTCTTGCGTTGCAATTTGCCCCGCGATGCGGAAACGCCCGCGGGGCAGAGAAATAAAACATACAGTGCGTGGGAGGAATAATCATGGCAAGACCAAAACTTAGGCTACTGTGCACAAGCATGTTGGTTGCTATACTGCTATTTCTATATGCTGCCCTTCTCTGTTCCTGCAAAACCGCAGACCCCGAGATCAGCGGAACCATGTGGGTGGAGCTGTCGCTGGACGGACAGTATGCGCTGACCAACGCGGCGGGCCAGACGCTCCGCTATTTCGATCTGCTGCAATATGACGGCACGATGCCGGTGGAAAAGACCCACCTGAACGGCGGAGAGGCTGCATACTCTGCGTCGCTTTGCGTGCCGCGGACGGAGACGCTTACCGTTGAAGTCACAGACAGCAGCCTGTTTTCGGCCTCATGGGAGGACGAGAGCCAATTCCGCAAAATCGAAGGCAGCGTCCGGAAGATCGTCCTGAGCGACAAGACGACTTCCGTCGAGGCTGCCGGGGAGGCATACACCCTGACGGTCCGCATGCCGGGCGACAACGGAAACCGGCTGATCGTATCAACTGCCGGAGATCTTACGCTGACGCAGAAGGGAGAGAACCTTCTCCGCTGCGATGCCGAGTATACCTGTACCCTGAAAAACGGGAACGGCGATATTGTTGCCGAGCAGACCTTTCCTGCCGGTGCAGAGGCGAGCATTTCGCTGGAGCGCGGCACCTTGTCAGATAACGGGTGAGTGATATAATGTGGAGGAAACCGAATGAAAAGAAAACACATAATCCGGGCTTGCCTCCTGCTTTTCTGCCTCCTCCTGTGCACGGCCTGCCGAAGCGAATCCAAACCAAAAGAGACGCGGTTCAGCTTTGTGAGCGAGGACAGCCTCACCATAGTCAATGCGGAGGGGCAGGAGCTTCGTTTTGCAAATGGAAGGTGGGACGGCACGATGCCGGTGTTGGACCGCCATTTCACAGTGGACTTTGTGCCGGGATCGACTTCTGCGCAGGTCCGCTTCAGCGAGTCGTTCTCTGTCCGGTTTGAACCGGAGCGGGCGAAAGACCGCTCGATCTGCCTCTCCTTCGACGGCGACGATTTCCGCGCCGTGGAGGGCCCCGGCCTTCAGAACGTGGAATATACCCGCTCCACCGTCGAGGCGACCGGCGAAAATATGCAGTATGAAGTGGGTATTTCGACCGGCACGAGAACCTATCTGGAGGTAACGGGCAGCGGCGAGAGCCGCGTCCGCTATGAGCGGGACGGCAAAAAGGGATATTTCACCGCGCAGGATGCCCCGTTTACCGTCGTGCTCCGGGACCGGGACCAGCAGGAGCCGCTGGATACCATGGAATTCTCCGCAGGGGAGACCTGCACGATCCGCATTCGCGACGGCGTCCCGTCATTTGCGCGCTAGATCGGGGATGCCCCCAAGGTTGTCATTGCCCTCCTTCAAATGAAGCAGCCCCCCAAGTTTGTCGTTGCGAGGCCCCGCAGGGGCCGTGGCGCCCTGAGCGCGCAGCGCGAAGAAGTGCCCTTGGGGTGCAATCTCGCGGTACGCAGTCAGAACATAGGAAGGCCCCCGGCGAATTCGTTATTGCCTGCATGAGATTCCCACGTCGCTTCGCTCATCGGAATGACAAGTCGGAGGTCAATACCGTTTTATCGTCAACCTGTGCCGGCTGTCAGTGCGCCTGACGATCCGGAACCCGTGGGGAGCGCAGAATGATGTAGAGGTGGAGGTAGAGCCATGAAAAAGACGGTCCTGATCCTGTTGGCAGCGTTCTTGTTATGTACACTTATCATCTTTTCCACGGCATGTGAAAATCATCAGGAACAGCCCGCGATGCAGATCGAGCTGGCTGTCAACAGCGCCTGCCGCGTGGAAAATGCCGCCGGGCAGAGCCTGACGTTCCGCAATGGGGCATGGGAGGGTGATATGGCGGCATCCAGCGTATCTGTGAATGGCTTTGACGATACGACGATGACGCTGGAAATTCCGTACACCGAGGCGCTGCACTATACGCATGAAAGCGGCGAGAGCCGGTTTTCCGTGCTCCGGGGACAGGAGAGCATTCTGCTTTCCGGCGACGGGATCGATGAGGCCCGCGTTACACAGGATTCGCTGACGGTCACGGGCAGCGGGATGAACTACCGGCTGAAGGTCGCTCGGAGCGAGCCGGAAAGGCGTGCACTGGCTCTTTCGGGCAGTGCGGCCGGGGAGCTTTCTCTGCATTTCGCGGATAGCAGCTGCACCGTGCAGAGCGACACTGCGGTTACCTATGCCCTGAGCGGCGATTCCAATTCCCCCCTTTCTCCGGGATACCGTCGCTGCGCAGTCCAAACTGACGATCCGGGACCCGTGGGGCGCGCAGGAAGACGTAGTGGTAAAAGTTGATTCATAAACGACAAATCCAGAACATATGGATTTTGATTATACAGAAACCCATCCAATCATAACATCTGATTTGCACCTGCAAATTTGATATTTTTCATCAGGAGGAAACCGAAATGAGTGTATTAACCGATCTCATCTATGGCGGCTCGCATGCCGTCGCCGGTCTGACTGAGGGCGCCGTCAACGACGCAATCGCCAAATTCGGCGCAGAAAAGGCCATTGCCTTCCCCGACACGGCCTACTTCTTCCCCACCATCTACGCCGCAACGGGCGTGAAGGTGGCCAAGCTCGGCGACCTGCCCGCCTGCGTGGGCGTGCTCAAGAGCCTGATCACCGATCAGGAGGACCTCGGTCAGGCGCTGAACGCCGGCCTTGCCACTGCCGTCGGCGCGGAGATCATCGAGGGCCTGAAGTATCTGGACGGCGCGGAGCCCTATGCCAACGAGACGGGCATCGGCTTTGTGCCCGATCCCGTCATCCGTTCGCTGGGCGTCCCGCTCGTCACGGGCGATATCCCCGGCGTGGCCGTCGTGCTCGGCAAGGCCGACAACGCCGCTGACGTCGTCTCCGTCGTCAAGGATTATCAGGCGAAGGGCATTCTGACCTTCCTCATCGGCGGCGTCATCGACCAGTGCGCCGAGGGCGGCGTGAAGATGGGCCTCGAGCTGCGCGTCGTGCCGCTCGGCCATGACGTCACCGCCGTCATCCACGCCGTCACCGTCGCCATCCGCGCGGCCCTGATCTTCGGCAATGTCCAGCCCGGCGACCTGCCCGGCCTGCTGAAGTACACGAAGGAGCGCGTCCCCGCGTTCGTCAATACCTTCGGCGCGATCGACAATGTCGTCGTCTCCGCGGGCGCAGGCGCCATCGCCTTGGGCTTCCCGGTCGTCGTCGACATCGACCTCGGCGAGAATCAGGTCCCCGGCGCGCTGGAATCCGTGCTGGACCACAGCCTGACCGTCAAGCACTCCCTCGAGCTGCGCAACATCAAGATCAAGACGAAGGAGCTGCCCATCCCTGTCGCCTTTGCGGCCGCCTTTGAGGGCGAGATCATCCGCAAGGCCGACATGCACACCGAATACTGGTCCGGCAAGAACGCCACGGCCGAGCTCGTGCTCATGCGCGATCCGTCCGAGATCGAGGACCACAAGATCACCATCCTCGGCGACGATATGGACGGCGGCGAGAAGAACTACGCTCTGTGCACGTTCATCGAGGTCGCGGGCGCGAAGATGCAGGCCGATTTCGAGTCCGTCATCGAGCGCAAGATCCACGCCTGGTTCAACTACATGGAGGGCGTCATGCACACCGGCCAGCGCAATCAGGTCCGCGTGCGCGTTTCGAACGACGCCTTCGCCAAGGGTCTGCGCCTGAAGCACTTCGGCGAGGTCCTGTACCATATGATCATGGACGAATTCGACGCCGTCGTCGATAAGTGCCAGGTCACGTTCTACACCGAGGAAGCCGCTGCCGAGAAGTTCCGCGACGAGGTCGCCATGCCGCGCTACAACGAGCGCGACGACCGCCTGCTGTCCATGACGGATGAGTCCGTCGACCGCTTCTACACCTGCATCCTCTGCCAGAGCTTCGCCCCGGCGCACTGCTGCGTCGTCACCCCGGAGCGTCTCGGCCTGTGCGGCGCCGTTTCCTGGCTCGATGCCAAGGCGACGAACGAGCTGAACCCGCAGGGCCCGTGCCAGCCGATCTTCAAGGAGGGCTGCCTCGACGAGCGCACCGGCCGCTATGAGTCCGTCAACAAGATGATCCAGGAAGCCACGCACGGCGCGGTCGAGAACGTCACGCTCTACTCCATCCTCGAGGACCCGATGACCTCCTGCGGCTGCTTCGAATGCATCTGCGGCATCGAGCCGGTCTCGAACGGCTTCATCGTCGTCAACCGCGAGTATAAGGGCATGACCCCCGTCGGCATGACGTTCGGCGAGCTGGCCTCCTGCACCGGCGGCGGCGTGCAGACGCCGGGCTATATGGGCCATGGCCGTCACTTCATCTCCTCGAAGAAGTTCATCGCCGCCGAGGGCGGCATCGAGCGTATCGTCTGGATGCCGAAGGAGCTGAAGGACGACGTCGCCGAGCGCCTGAACCGCACCGCCAAGGAGCTGTACGGCATCGACAACTTCACCGATATGATCGCCGACGAGACGATCTGCGAGGACTGCGAAGCCCTCATGGACTTCCTGACCGAGAAGAACCACCCGGTCCTCGGCCTCGAGCCCCTGATGTAAGACCCGCAGCGCGGCGGGCGGCCCATCCCGCCCGCCGCGTTTTTCGAAACATGCGCACGTTGCAGGGGCGGGGACAGCCAGGCCCGGCGCTGCACCTGCGCAAGAAACAGGCTGCCGTTAAAATGGTATGCACCGATTGCGTCTGCAGCGGCGCTCGTTGTACAAGGCCGCCGCGCGAGAGAAAAATGTAGCGGCGCTCAGTGAGCGCCATGCAGGCTGGCAATGGTTGCGGCACAAATTCAGCGGCGCAAGGCCTCCAGATTTGTCATTGCGAGGCCCCGAAGGGGCCGTGGCAATCTCGGGAAGGCAGTCACGATTTTGTCGGAACTTGCCTGTTATCCACCCGGGTCCTGCGAGATTTCCACATCGCTTCGCTCCCCGGAATGACAAACTTGGGGGTCTCACGCCATAAAATACATACCTCAAATATTGCCAGCCTGCAAGGCGGTCACTCCCCGCAAGGGCACGCCGCATCCGTAAGGCCGCAAAGCCGCCAACGGCTGCGCAGTGAGCGCCGCTACAGACGCAATCGGTGCGCACCGTTTTATCGCCAGCCTGTTCGGGTCGGCAGCGTACCGCCGGGAGCGGCATGCCGCTCCCCTACATTGGCCGGTTCTGCTTTATGTCAACCTGTGCGGCTCAGCAGCACCGCGCCTCGCGGCGTTGATTTCCCCAATAGCGCGTATCCCACAAAACCAACCCACCAAAGGAGTTCCATTTATCATGCTGATCGATTTTTCGAAGATCGAAGAAGTTCGCGTTCCCAATTTCAAGGGCGGCGAGAAGGAGCTGCTGAAGAAGGCCTATGCCGACGGCCGGAACTGCATCATGCTCGACCGCCTCATGCCCGGTGCTTCCATCGGCAGGCACACCCACGAGACGAACAGCGAGATCATGTACATCGTCTCCGGCACGGCCACGTTCACCGTCGGCGACACCGTCGAGACCGTGCAGGCCGGGCAGTGCCACTATTGCCCGAAGGGCGGCACGCATATGCTTCAGAACCGCGGCGAGGAGCCGCTCGTGTTCTTCGCTGTCGTTACGGAACAGTAAGGGCAGCACCGCATCATTGCAGCTTTGGCCTTCGCCGGATATTTTTCGCCGAATGCTTTCACGGAATGATGCGGTGCTGCTTAACCGCGCGGCGTGCCTCCGCTGCGCAAGACCCCGCGCGGGGGACCGGCCTGCCGGTCCCCTTGCCGGGCAATATCCGGAGAGAAGAGATTGGAGGATATTAGGATGAGAGATCCGCTGCCCCGCGTGCAGCGCGGCCTTGCCGCTGCCCTGCGCGACCGCCGCACCCAGCTCAGCGCCGCTGCCTTTGTGCTGACGGCGCTTGCCTGCTATCTCTATGTGCTGGTCGGCAACATCAATAACTACGACAACATCGTCTGCACACCGGAGGGCTACGGAACGGGCCTGCGTTCCGGCCGCTGGATGCTGACGCTTCTGGGTGATACCGTCGGGCACGCCATGGGCAACTTCAACCTGCCCCTGTTCAACGGCCTGCTCGGCCTCGTCTTTCTTGGCCTTGCCTGCCAGTTCCTCTGGCGCGCGCTGCATTTGCAGAAGCCGTGGCAGTGCGCCGTGCTCACGGCCATCACGGCGGCATGGCCCGCCGCGGCCTCGGCCATGCTGTTTTCCTTCACCGTACACTATTACCTCTTCGCCGTCCTGCTGGCGGCCGTGGCCGTCTGGATGGCGGACCGGAGCGGCTGGGGTTGGCTTGTCGGCGCGGCGCTGACGCTCGCCTGCTCCATCGGTGTCTATCAGGCCTATTTCCCCCTTGCCGCCGCCCTGTTTGTGCTGCGCCTGCTGCAGCAGTGCCTCGACAGCGAGACTCCGTGGAAGACCGTCGCCCTGCGCGCGCTGCGCTTTGTCGGGGTGCTCGCGGCGGCAATGGTCGTGTATTTCCTGCTGCTGCATCTGTGCCTGCGCCTCTATCACGAGACGCTCACGGCCTATCGCGGCATCAACAACATGGGCAAGCTGAACTTTGCCGAGCTGCCGCAGATGCTCGTGCGCTGCGTGCGCTGCTTCTACCTGCTGCCGAAGACCGGCTATGCCTTCCTGACGAATTCGCGGCTCATCCGCTGGGCCATGTGGGCCTCCCTGCTGCTGTCCGCCGTCAGCCTTGCGCTGGCATGGCGGGACCGCGATTGGAAGAAGATCGTCACGGTCGTGCTCCTGCTGGCTGCCCTGCCCATTGCGGCAAACGGCATTTTCATCATGGCCCCGGAAACGGCGACGCATACGCTCATGACCTACGGCGTCGTCACGCTGTTCTACCTGCCGCTCATCGTGGGCGACGGCCTGCGCTGGAGGCGCGACGCCGTGCGCCGGTGGGTCAGCCTGCTGACCTGCCTGTGTCTTGCCGGTGCGTCGGCCGGGTATGCATGGTTCTGCAACGGCTGCTACCGCACGAATTACTATTCCAATGAGATCATGGCGAGCTATTACACCTCCATGCTCACGCGCGCGCGCTCGATGGAGGGCTACACGCCCGATCTCGAGATCGTCTTTGTCGGCCAATATGTGGAGGACCCGACACTGTGCGACCTGTGGAGCGGCACGCCGTTCATCATGGGCGGCCGCAGCACAGCCTCCGTCCAGATCAACGAATACGGCCGCCTGCGCATGATCGTGATGTCCACCGGCATGGGAACGCGCTACGCCACAGACGACGAGCTGGCGCAGTACGCAGACAGCATTGCCGCTGCCCCGAACTACCCCGCCGACGGCTGCATGTGGATCGAGGACGGCAAGCTGTTCATCCGTCTCTGCGACCCGAGCGCGGTATATTATTATTGAGTCCCGACGTCGTTTCCCGGTTGACAGCCGCCCTGTCCGATGCTATAATCAGAATCGATATAACAGTACCGATATTGACGCCCCGGCTGCACCTTGTAGGGGAGGGGACAGCCAGGCCCGGCGCTGCACGGACGGTTGGTACAGTGTATCGTTAAAATGGTGACAGCCCCCGACTTGTCATTGCGAGGAGGCCGTAGGCCGACGTGGCAATCTCGGGAAGGCAGTGCAGCTCGTACAAGCTGTCGTTAAAATGGTGTGCACCGATTGCGTCTGTAGCGGCGCTCACTGAGCGCCTTGTACAGGGCAATTCAACCGCGTCAGGGCGCTGGTGCATCGCCGCACACCCTGACGTGTCATTGCGAGGAGCGAAGCGACGTGGCAATCTCGCAGTACCCGGCAGCATCGTGGGAAAGCAATCGGCGAAACCGTAACTGCCTTCCCGAGATTGCCACGGCCCCTTCTGGGCCTCGCAATGACAACACGGCTGGCGGCCTCGCTCAACTTTTCCATTTGCCTCTCCCTGCATAATCTGAACCCTCCCGCCCCGGCGGAATATAGAATTTAGGAGAATCACCGATCATGTTTGAACTGACCTTCCAATTTGAAAACGATGAAAAGCCCGTCGTGATCTCGGTCTCCCCGGAGGAGAGCGTGCTCGACGCCGCGCGCAAGGCCAACGTCGCCATCGATGCGCCGTGCTCCGGCAACGGCTCGTGCGGCAAGTGCCGCGTGAAGCTCGTCTCCGGCGAGCTGACCGGCCCGCAGACGTCCCATATCTCCGACGAGGAATATGCAGACGGCTGGCGCCTTTCGTGCTGCATGCACGCGGCGTCCGATGCCGTGGTGCTCGTGCCGGATATTGCCTCGGCCTACCGCAGCCGCATGAAGACGGCCGATCTGTCCAGCGGCGAGGAGATCCGTATCTTCGAGGAGCTGCTCGCGGGCGTCCAGGGTGCAGGCATCAGCCTCGGCAACGGCTTCCGCGCCGTCGACCTTCAGCTCGATGAGCCGACGCTCGACGACACCATGCCCGATAACGAGCGCCTGACCCGCGCGCTCGAGGCGCAGGACGGCATCGACGCCGTCCGTCTGCCGTGGTACGCCATGCGCCGCCTGCCGAAGGCCCTGCGCGACAACGCCTTTGCCGTGCGCGTCCTCGGCGAGCTGCAGAACGGTATTTTCACCGTTTTCGACGTGACCGGCCAGAACGACACCCTCCCGCTGTGCGGCGTCGGCATCGACATCGGCACCACGACGGTCTCCGCCGTGCTGTTCGACATGAAGGACGGCCGTCTGCTGTCCAAGGCGTCCGGCGGCAACGGCCAGATCCGCTACGGCGCGGATGTCATCAACCGCATCATCGAGCAGGGCAAGCCCGGCGGCCGCAAAAAGCTGCAGGACGCCATCCTCAAGGAGACGCTCGTCCCCCTGCTGCAGACCCTGTGCAAGGATGCCAAGCTGCCGCCTGCGCGCATCGTGCGCCTGTGCGTCGCGAGCAACACGACGATGAACCACCTGTTCGTCGGCGTGGACGCCGATCCCGTCCGCATGGAGCCGTATATTCCCGCCTTCTTCCACTGGGACGGCCTGCGCGTGCACGACCTCGGCCTGCCCGCCCATCCGGACGCCGCCATCCGCCTTGCACCGAACATCGGCTCCTATGTCGGCGGCGATATCACCGCCGGTACGTTCGCCAGCATGCTCTGGGACCGCGACGAGCTGTCCCTGTTCATCGACCTCGGCACAAATGGCGAGATCGTCTTCGGCAACCGCGACTTCATGGTTTCGTGCGCCTGCTCGGCAGGCCCGGCCTTCGAGGGCGGCGACATCTCCTGCGGCATGCGCGCAACGGACGGCGCGATCGAGTCCTGCGTCATCGATCCCGAGACGATGGAGCCGACGTTCGGCATCATCGGCGAGCCGGGCCAGAAGCCCGTCGGCCTCTGCGGCAGCGGCATCATCGATACGATCGCCGAGCTGTTCCACGCCGGGATCCTGAATTCCAAGGGCATCTTCGTCCGCGAGGGCAAGCGCGTCGCCCACGACCGCCACGGCTGCGGCCGCTACATCCTCGCCACGCCGGAGGAATCCGCCACCGGCCGCGAGGTCGCCCTGAACGAGGTCGACATCGACAACTTCATCCGCGCCAAGGGCGCGATCTACTCCGCCATCGACACGCTGCTTGCTGCCATGGATATGGACGAGAGCGTCATCGAGAGCTTCTATGTCGCAGGCGGCATCGGCAGCGGCATCAATATGCGCAATGCCGTCCGCATCGGTATGTTCCCGAACGTCCCGCTCGAGCTGTTCCACTATATCGGCAACTCGTCCCTCGCGGGTGCCTATACCATGGCCCTGTCCGACGAGGCCAACGACCGCGTCGAGCAGGTCGCCCGCAACATGACCTATATGGAGCTGTCCACGCATCCGGGCTATATGGATGCCTTTGTCGCGGCCTGCTTCCTCCCGCACACCGACGCCGCGCGCTTCGCCACGGCGGAATAAGGAGCCGTTATGCAGATCGAAAATCACAAGGAAGAGGTCCCGTTTGCCCACTATTGCGAGCGCTTCGCCGCGCTCGACCCGCAGGAGGCCGCCGCGCGCACCGGCACGCCGTTTGAGAACGGCGCGTTCTGCCTCACGCTGCTCGGCCACCCCTACCGCATCACCCACCCGGAGTTCTCCATCTCCGGCGAGGGCGGAACGGCCCTGAAGAGCCTGCCCGCGCAGACGTTCCTGATGCGCTGGCTGCTGGAGGGAAAGCAGACCGCCGGATCACGCGATTTCCTGACCTTCCGCGAGATGCCGTGGGGCGAGCTGTATATCCAGCCGTTCACGGGCCGCGTGCTGAAGCGCGCCGCGTTCAGCTTCGGTACGCGGCTGGAGGCCTTCCGCGCCGCCTGCACCGCCATGGGCGGCCTGCCCCTGCAGGCCGGCGACGCAGGCTTCGAGTTCACTCTGCTGGGGAACTACCGCCTGCGCATGCTCCTGTGGGCGGGCGACGATGAATTCCCGCCCAGCGCCCAGCTGCTCTACAGCGCGAACTTTGTCGACGGCTTCGCGGCCGAGGACCGCGTCGTCGCAGGGGACCTGCTGTGCAACGAGATCAAGGCGAATCTGTAAAAAAAGCGAAGGCCAGAAATGGCCTTCGTTCATTTTTTTGTGGCACCACGCCGACCGCATATGCCACTGTAGGGGAGCGGCATGCCGCTCCCGGCACTGCACCTGCGGAATTGACAGACTATCGTTAAAACGGTGAACGCCCCCCGAATTGTCATTGCGAGGCTCCGCAGGAGCCGTGGCAATCTCGCGGTATCGTCCGGAACACGGGAAAGCCCCCGGCAAATTCGTTGCTGCCTTCCGGAGATTGCCGCGTCGGGCTTGCGCCCTCCTCGCAATGACAAGTCGGAGGTGCGTGCGATTTTAGCGATGGCCGGAACCTATCGGCAGCGCCTGCAAGGCCCTCTCAGTCACCTTCGGTGACAGCTCTCCCAA
>QWCV01001132.1_pt1 | contig 27540 bp, 40 predicted proteins | sample 1972621 | NCBI WGS metagenome assembly QWCV01 (sample SAMN09866699, study PRJNA288562) | Human gut metagenome isolate pre2_stool, whole genome shotgun sequencing... | isolation source: gut | host: Homo sapiens | place: USA: California | reverse complement strand
TAAAAAAAAGAACAAACGTAGGGACGGGACAGCCCGATCGTGGGATCAGGAAGACTGATCGGAAAAGCCTGTGGACTCTGGGGGAAAACTGCTTCGAGGTGCTTTATCAGTTCCTTGAAGATGTGATAATAACCGTGGTGAATGAAGCAGGAAGCTCCTACCTCTTTAGGTGGGAGTAGTTCACCAAAGTACTCTCAGCCATCATTGGAATGACGTTTGATGAATTCCTGGGATTCTGCATTGAAGACCTTGAAGTTGAAATTAACACAGATGGGAAAGATAATATCATCGATAACTGGTTGGAGATAACTAAGAGATAATTAGATAAAAAATCAGAAAAATAATTATAGGAGAAAATGAATGCTCACAAATAGAGAAATGATGATCAATCTGCTATTAGATCAGTTAGAAAATTCTGGTAAAGAATTTAAACGATTTTGCACCGATGATGCAGGTGTTTCAGAAGAAGCAATAATAGATGATCATATCGATTGTCCATATTTCATAGGTGATGAAAGATGTTTATGTAAAGGTATGTATGCTGGTCGAGATACTTGTGTGACCTGCAAAACAAAATGGTTAGACAGCGAAATTGATCTTTAATTTAAAAAAAGAGGCTGCAATAGGTCTCTTTTTCTTTATGCTTTTTCTTATCTCTCATATTTAAACTGAAACATTTAAAATGACGATTCAGAGAAAAGGAGAAATGAATTATGAGCAGTAATTGGTATGCAGAAAGTGGAACAGCATTAATTTTGGATGAAAAGGAGACAATTGAGTTTTGCAAAAAATATCTAAAAGAAATATGTGGAAGGGATATGGTAAAAGTTCCTGACGCCTACACTGCAGTTGAAGAACTTGGTGAGCAAGCATTAATTCGATCAAAGTATAAACATGAACAAGCAGATTCGAGTTCAATTGAAGAAGTCGATGAAAAACATTTTCGAATTTCGATGTATGAAGATGAGATGTCTGGCGGAATTTTTTACCCATTTGAATGTGATGAGCGTTGTGGAGAAGATGATTGTTTTGAACTGTATGAGGGCTATTACGGCATTTCCTTTACAGACAAGTCAACATTGCCTCAGAAAATTTTCAAAGGCACTTATCATTCCATGGATGAGATCATTGATGAATTCAAAGAAAAATTAGAAGATTACCTGCCAAAAGATTTCAATTGGAAAGCTCATATTGGATTTATTCAGTATGCGATCTATGCATAATTTCTCAACAAGGGACCTTGATTGGTCCTTTTTTTTATATATGATTTTTCTTTTCCGTTTTTTCTCTCATATTTAAAATAAAAAGAGAAAGAAGGGTATGTAATATGAATTGGGATTTTATAGCATTTGAAGTTTTTGGTTTTATCTTCACGCTTTTTGGAATTTATCATTTTTTTATTGTATTCAAAAATAGAAATTACGATAGATACTCAAGAGCGATCATGATTGTGATTCTTGGAATAGTAACAATGTTTTTCCCAATTGTATTCAAAGTAATATTTAAATTGTAAATTATATTTTTTATATATGAAAAATCATTTATAGAATTTCTATCATATTTAAAATAAAGGAGAGATAACTATGACAAAAGAAACTTTAGAAAAAATTCTAGAAAAAAATAAACGAATTTATAATAAACGAAACCATACTGATGGAATTCGATGTGTCACAATTGAAGAAGAAGATTCAGAAATGTTTGAAGATCTTGTAAACATTTGCATTAATTCTGGATACAAGATCATCTCATCTTCCTGTAACAGCAGCAATTGGAAAGCAATTCTTGTAGAGGAAGAGAAAGAAAGGAGATAAAATATGTTCTACTTACAGTCTAAATATAAAGTGAAAAAATGCCATGCTACATTGCAATATAATTCAGAATTTCATTATTTATATGGAAAAGCAAACGATGACCCCAGAAGATCTGATATTGTATGCAAAGATTGGTTGTATGAGATTGAAGAGGGTCTTACTCCGTATGATTATTTGGGATATAATACAACAAAAAAAGTAGATGTCATGCCAAAACGTATCATCTTTCATAAAGGAACTTGGGAATTTTATCAGCTGATCGGTTTTGATCCTGATTTGGAAGAATATATCATTCGACCATATAAAATGAAGCGGGCCAGATACCAAAACGTAACTCAGGAAGAATTGGATGATGACTATACAAATGACAAGAATGAGATCATGCAGCTTATGGAAGAGAGAGAAAAGATCATCAGTGATAGATTATCATTCGCTGAGTATATCTACGATAAAATTCCTGAAAGAACAATATGGACCTATTATCATGTGGTTCGACAGTTAGATCATATTCAGAACATGGATTTTTACAAAGATGAAAAGAATAAACAAACACTAGCACAAGTAAGACATCCATTACGGAAAGCTATTCGTAGAAAACAAAAATACATGCATCGATTCATCTCAAATGAAGACATTGAAAGATTTAGAAATCTGATCATCGCAGAAGAGCATAAGAATTGCAAAGATTACATTAATTATAAGAAATCATATGAGTATCTTTTCTATTTTGGTTTTACTAAGATTAGGGACAAATGCAAAGATACACTCAAAATCATTGCAAGAATGAAGAAAGAGTTGGAAGAGATCAATGATTTGAAAGAAGATCGAAAGGGAAGTTAACATGTATTATGTAGAAAAAGATGGATTTATCATCCCATGTCGATATAATCCAGAAAAGAAACAATTTGAAGGATATCATGAAACTTTGAATTTGTATGTATTTGCTGACAACTTAGAAAATTTCAAGAAGAGTTTTGAAAATTCATTGCCGGGAGCTGCAGATCATTCAAAAATAGAGCTGCTTCCTGAGAACATCGTATTTGATAAAAATAAATTAAAATTCTGGGAGATGGTTGGTTTCGATCGGTACATGAAATGTTTGATCGTTCGAAATATCCATACGATGGTTGCCGAATATAAAGGAATCAGTGTTACATACTGGAATACTGAATGTCTAAATTCTATAAAGGATGTCAAAGCTGCATTAGAAACAGAGAAGAAAGATTTGCAAGATCTGAAGGCTGACCTGAAGAATATGCAGGATGCTGACGAACTAACAGAAAAAATGCAAGAATTGTATGAGCAATACTATTTTGAAGATGAATGCGATATTGAAAATTTTTATATCAATCGAATGAACCTGATCTATCGTGCAGAAAAAGAATTAGAGAATTTCAGAGGGAGGAAAAAATATGAGTGAAATCAAATGTTCTAATGAGAATCCAACAAAACTAGAAAAATATCTTTTTAAGATGTATGGTTTATATCCAATCTATAAGCATGATGATTCACGTACATATGCTCCAATTCATGTTGATCATGATGATACATATCCATTATCTGTAGAAATCGATGAAGAAGATATAGAATGGGATGAAAAGATTGTGTTTGCTATCAGTTCAGGGGTAGTTTGGTTAAATTCCTTTTATGATGCAGATACGCTTTCCTTAATTATTGATCTAATGAAAGAACTGGATGAGAAACATTATGAAGACGACTAAGTATGGAATACGGAAATCTTTGGAAGAAATTCCAGGGATTTTTTTATATATGAAAAATAAAACCGAAAATTTCTCTCATATTTGTAGTAAGGAAACTTTGAAAGGATACTAATTATGAGAAAAATCTTTGCAAAAAATCTAAAAGAATTAAGAAAAGAGCATAATCTAACACAGGAAGATCTTGGAAATATTCTTGGAGTTACAAGAATCATGGTTTCATATTACGAAATTGGGCGCAGCGTCCCATCCTTTCAGGTATTAGAAAAAATCATCAAATATTTCAAGATCAATCCAGATCAGATACTTGGAACTTATATGGAGATTAAGGAGGAAGGAAATGAGTAAAAAAACAAAAATCATTGCTACTAGGTCTGTCTTTTTCTTTGACAATTGCTTTTTGCTTTTACTGATCTGGCAGGGATTGGAAAAGCTCTTTTATGGAAAAGTAATGTTGTCATCATTTGACACTTTTGTAGCAGTTACTATGCTTCCAGTATTATGGAATATGGCAGAGTATCTAACACTTGGAGTTAATGGAATCCGGTTTAGACCATCAGAAAATTATAAAGAAGATTTCATGTATGAAAGGATTTCCTGTATTGTAAAAAAATTAATGGTTTATGTTGGAGTGTGGCTATTAGGATTTTGTATATTTGATCAAAAAAACAATTATAGAAATGTTCTGCTGGTTACATGTATTATCGGGATAATATTTACAGTCTGCTTATGGATTACATCGAAATATGTCATTGCAAAACAAGATAATCCAAATTTCTTTAAAAATGCTATAGAATCTATTTGCACTGATGTTTCAGAAGTAATCCCCAATAATTCAGCAAAAAGTTCAGTCGAAAAAGATGATAATCAGAAATTTCTTTCAAACCGAATTTACTTAATTTTTAAAGAAGGCGATCAGTGCCGCTATGAACTCTATGATCCGCATAATCACGATGAGAACTTCTTTGGATTCCAAGTTAATTTTTATCGATTCGAATTTTTGAAACTGAATAACACAAGGAAGAAATTAGTATTAGGTCTTTTAAATCAGGCATTAGATACAAACACATTGGATCTCCCTGATCTTATGCTTGCTTTAAAAAGCTATAAGATCGCTTATAATTTGATTTTTGTTCCAATACCTAATATGACTAGCGAAGAAGCGATCAATGCATATACAACCCGTTTCCTGCCATTTTACAGGGACTGCTTAAATGCAAAACTCTATAAACCGATTCAGTGAGCAAAAACATCAAAGAGAGATCTTTGGTGTTTTTTATATGTGAAAATCTTTTCGGAAAAATGCTTGTTCAATTAACATATGCATGTAAAATGAATTGTTCTCATTGCATGTCTGATTGCAAACCGGATGGAAAACTATTGCAAGCAAAATATGCCAGAATTCATGGATACGAAAATTATTCGTTCTTAAAAATCTCATACTTATAGTGTAATTATTAATGACGATTGAGAGAAATAAAGGAGAAAAATCATGAATTCAAAAATCAAAACAATCAAAGTAACAGGAGAAGAAAAAGAGATTTATATCACTTCTGACGGAAAGAGATTCGAAGATAAATTCGATGCTCAGTTTTATCAAGACGAACTCGATCTTGAAGTAATCGAAAAAAAATGTTTTAAGAAATTTGGGATCTATACAAATGATCCAAAATACTCTGATTCTTATAAAGAAGATATCGAAAAAGGACTGAAAAAACAAAATATCTTTTCACGAATTCTTCAGACATGTCTGCCAAAAGAAGATGAAGATTCTGTCATTGTCTTAAGAGCAAAGAACAAAGAAGAAGAGGATGATATCTTACATTCTTTTAGAAGATACCTAACAAAATACGATGCAGAAAAATATTATAACTCTGCAGAAGATCATGCATTTCCTCATACTATCACGGTATGCCTTGATCTAGACAATGATTACTGTAAAGCTTTATGTTTAGAAGTTGAATTTGAATGCATTGAAAAAGCATTAAAAGATGCAAGAAAATTGTTTGATGTAAAGTAGAAAGAAATAAAAATTTCGACTGCGACTATGCTTTGACAAAATAAGAGAAAAGTTTTATAAGAGAGTCATTTTTTGGCTCTCTTTTTTCCGTCAGTTATGAGTTATCAAATCCCTCATATTTGAGATGTAAATATTAACGACGATTAGGAGAAAAGAAAATTAAGGAAAAAATTATGAAAAATTTTAAAACAATTAATGTAGCTGTTTGTCAGGGAAGACACGATATCCCTCAGGCAACGGACGGGGCTATCTTTGGAGCAATAATCATCGAAATGAATCCAAAGAAGCTATTAACACAAGCACAAGATGTCTTAAAAAACGATTATAAAATCGAAAAAGGCGATCTTGTAAATTTGTACATTACAGGATTGACAATGGCAACAATCGCTATTATCAATGCTTGTACAATGATCGGTGCAAATTTAGTATGCTTTCATTTCGACAAAGATACTGGAAAGTATATCAGTCAGGAAGTTCTATGAACTGAATCCCAAAAGTATTCCCGTCAAATGGATAGCAGCATGAATGAATATGCCCTGATCGGCACGATAACAGCTTAATTAAGGGAGAAGGAGAAAAATTATGGAAAATCTAAATAAATCTGTATCTGCATGTAAGCTCAACACAACAAACTGTTGTGAAGGATGCTTCTATGCAGAAGCATGCGAATACTATAACGAAACTGGAACATCTACCCCGTTGGTAGACAAAAACGGTGTCGTTATCGGGTTTGTCGATTAAAAAAAGAGAGGCTGTAATGGCCTCTTTTTTATATGTGAAAATCTTTTCGGAAAAATTCTTTCATATTTGTATTAGAAAATAAGAAATAAAGGAGAAAAGAAAAAATGAAAATTATTATTCGTGAAACAAATTGTACAAGACATGAAGATTCCATTTTAAAAGATTTAGGATAAAAAGCGGGAATCCTCGGCCATTCAATGACCGAGATGAAAGCGTCAAATCTTATATATGAAAAACATTTTTTTGAGAAATATCTCATACTTAAGATGTAAGGAGTATATTCACGAAAGTCATACAGAAAGGAGAAGATTATGCCAAGATCAAGACGCAGAAAAGACAGTTCTTTTGAAGCATCTGTCACAAAAAGTGTATTCCTGTACGGAAGACCAAACAAAGATAAACTTGCACTATTACGACAGATGCAGACTGTTTTTACTGCGCTTGTCAACGAAGACATTCAGATTCTCAGTACCCGTGAAGATCTCATGATGCAGCTGGTAAAAAACGATAAAAAAGACAGCACCATGCGAACGCTCGAAAAAACGATCCGTAGAAAGGGCCTGAGTTCTGCGTTTTCTCAGAATGCTTTTGATGTGGCGGTCACACATCTTTCCAATCGGTTGGATGAGATCCGTCTGGATCTGTTGGCAGAAGGGATGGATCCATTTGCAAGGTCAAAGGTCCTGTTTGCGATGTCGATCATGCGAAGATCCAGACTGGAGATGATCTCTGCGATGGAAGATTTGAAAGAGGATTTCTATCTCGACTGTGCAAAGAAGCTTCGGGATATGACGGAAGAGGAATTTATGATCACGCAGAAGATTTTTCAGGATCTGTATGCCATGAAGTGTATGGAATATCGGATCCCTCAGTTGCGTTCTGTTTCTGTTCCACTGGATTCCAGACTCATGAAGATCGAACCATCGGACCATGTAAAAACACCGTATGTCATCTGCATGACGGATCCTTTCCGAAAGAATCACCGGATCCAGATCCCGATCGATACGAGTGCTCATTCTCTGCATAAGATCCAGAGCCGGAAGATGGCCGGGACAGTTACCATGCAGATCCGAAAAGGAAAACTGCGGATCGGCTGGGCTTATTCCAAGCATATGAAGCAGCCAAAGACAGACGATATGATCGGAGTGGATATCGGAATCACCGATGCACTGTATACTTCTGATGACCGTCAGATCGGTTCCATGAGAGAGATCCTTGACTTTTATCATGATACGGTAGAGCCAGCCTTTGCCGAATTATCAGACCTGCGTAATAAGATCCGTAACATCAGTTCTTATCTGCGCACACACGATCTGCCTGACGATGTGAGACGTTCTCTCATCGAAAAGATGGACCGACTTTCTGATATGATGCAGACGATGGATGCTCCGTATCGGAAAAAGCGACATTATTATGACATGCTGAATACAGCGATCGCTTCTGCGGTCAAAGAATATATGGGAACGCTTTCTCCAGAAATCCTGACAGTCCTTGAAAAACTGGATATCAAAGAGTTTACGAAAAGTAAGACTTCAAATGCCAGGTTCTCAATGTTTGCACGTGGAAAATTACAGCATCGTCTGATGGAAGAACTGAACTGGCGCGGATTTGACTTTCTTGAGGTTGTTCCAGACTATACCAGCCAGGTCTGTCCGGTCTGTCATAATCTTGACAGCAATAACCGGAATGGAAAAGATTTTACCTGTACCTGCTGCAGACATCACGATGATGCGGATCATGTCGGATCACTGAACATCAAAGCTCGTGCATTCGACAAAGAGATCAAAGATATCTGCGAGAAACATAAATATAATCACAAAAATCTTCAGACAGCCTTACGAGCATTATATGCAAAAAGACACCAGGAATATATCAACACAGAATCTGCATGAAAAAAAAACGCCAGATACCATTGGCTCTGCGCTGATGATAAGCTGACGTTCCAGTCGTGTAGAACATAGGAACTACCACTGTCTTGGCACGGCATGACCGTGTCCGGATCGTCTAACGCGGACACTGCTTGTCTATACGATATCATATAGAACAGCTTTGTTTGCCAAGGATCGGTTAAGAACAACCGGAGCTCTTCGTTAATGGAAGATGCTCGGCCATTCAATGACCGAGTAGTTCACGACAGTATGACGATATTGTGAAATGGATTGAGGCAATCAGTAAAGAAGAAGCTGCCAGCCGTCCCTTAGATGGCTTTATTAAATTTGACGGGAAAGTCTACAGAATTATTAATTCAGGCGAAGTTGTCCCAAATATTAAAACAATCATCAATAAATTAAAAAAGGTTCCATCTCAATATCGAATGATTCCAAATGACACAATGAATATAGAAGCAGATTCGTTTGAACGAGAATTATATATCGATTTAAATGAAAGGAAATAAAGGAGAAGAAAATGATGGAAAAAATTACAACAGGATTAAAGATCTGTCCAAAATGCAGACATTTAATGGTCATCAAAGAAGGAAAAATGACATGCCCAAAATGTGATCGTGAAAAATTAGAAGAGGAATTAAAAACTGCAACAAAAAAAGTTGGAGAAGGAATTATCCGAAGACCTTTAAAAAAGAAAAAAGAAATTACATATTCCGATCCGTTTGAATTGTGTTCCAAAGTATACATCATGATGCATGCAAAATATGAAAAAGCTCCTTATCGAAGAGCAGAAGTAGTAGATTTCCCTTCGGATACTCCAATTGAAGAAATTGATCAGAAGTGTAAAGAATGGACGAAAGATGGAGTTGGAAGTTGGGTGCTGTTATGTATTGCGTAAACAATAAAATCAATGGAGATAATTTTGAAGAACTGATCGAAATCAGTCTTTCCTTTTATCGTGAAAGAGGGATCGCATGTATTTTAAAAACGCCGGAACCGTTTAAAACAATTGAAGTACGAAAAGATGGAAGAGTGACTGGATTCTATATGAAAAAAGCACAGCCGGATTTCAAAGGTGTTTTATGTAACGGGCAATGTATTATTTTTGAGGCAAAATCAACGGTTAAAGATCGAATCCAGCAATCAGTTGTAACAGAAGTACAGACAAAACTCTTAGACGAACATCAAAAACTAAATGCCTTATGTTTTGTTATGGTAAGTCTGGAGATGAGATTCTTTTATCGGGTTCCCTGGACTGTTTGGAAAGAAATGAAACAGCGATTTGGCCATCGTTTCATGACAAAAGAAGAATTAGGACCATACAAGATCAAAGAATATCGCGGCAGGTTGCTGCTTTTGGATGGGATAGAACTAGAAGATATTGAAATGAAAGGAGTCACAAATGAGCAAAGAGATTCAGGTAAAGATCAAAGATGAAAAAGCAATGCTATTTACACCATATAACATGGATTTTGTCAAAAGGATCAAACAATTTTCTGATGCCAGATGGGATACTCGTAAAAAATGCTGGACGATCAATAAAGAAAATCTGGATGCTGCAAGAACCGTCATGAGAGAGATTTATGGGTATTCAGACGTTGATATTAATGAAAAAGTTACCGTTCGAATCCATGTCAAAGAGTATATGTGTGAAGAACAAGCAGATGTGATGCTTTTTGGAAAAGTTCTAAGTCATGCCTACGGACGCGATAGCGGTGGAAAACCAGGAAGAGATGTTGTTTATGTTCATGGAAATCCATGCAGTGGTGGAAGTGCAGCTCATTGGGAAAGTGGAGTTGAAGAAGGTAGTGAGATTCTGCTGCATAATGTAAACAAAAATCTTTATGAAGCTGCTCTGGAACATCCAACAGAAGAATATGAGATTGATATTGTAGAAGATGATATTGATTTTTGGGCTCTGAAAGAGGAAAAGAGACGTCTTTTGAAGAGGATTGAGGACATTGACTTGATTTTGCAAAAGGAGGAACAAGAATGAGAATTGAGACTCCTTACAAAGTACTACTTGGAATTATTGTCATTGTTGCGATCATTGGCCAAGTAAAAGACAATATTGTTTCAAAGAATGAGATTGAGAAGTGTTACAAAGAAAATTATACATTTGTATACAAGCAGGAAACTCTTTCAGATAATCTTATCAAGCAATTTTTGTCGCAGTTAAATGAATACAATTACTCTGAAGAAAAGGATAAAAAAGATTCAGATGAATATCAATTTGTTGATTCTATTTTCATTTCAGAAAGAAAAATTGTATTACAGGCGAATCATAAGTCTAAAACTGTGCAAATAGCAAGAATCAAAATCGGCTCAAGAGAATACGAAAATGCACAGATCTTATATCAGCATGGATATCAGATCTTACATGATAAGAAGAAGCTATCAGAAAAAGAAATAAAGAAATTATTGAATAAAATGGAATATGACCATGACTATATGCTAAAGAAGGATATGAAAAATAAAACATTAACAATCATTGATCCATAAGAAAGGAGAAAGAAAAAGAGGTAAGGAATGAATAATAGACCATTTGAATTCAATCAAGCAGCTTCTAACAGATATATAGCTCATTTTTACAGGGAATGCACAGTTGATCAATTTCTTAAAATCATATTGGAAACAAAACCAGAAGACTATGGATGTATTGTAATTTTTGATCCAAAGGATCGTCCTTTGGGGAGCTATCATTATAAAAACGGAGAAATAATTCATGATTTTACAAATGAAAAAGTCGATGATAAAATAATTCGCTTTGCTTTTGGAAATGGAAGCGGGGCTTCAATGGACTATACATTAACTGTATCATAAGCAAGAAACTCTGTTGTAAGACAATATAGGTTTTGCCGCAGAGTTTTTTTATATGTGAAAAACTTTTTTCATAAATTCCGTCATATTTAAAATAAAAGGAGAAATTCAAGATGTATTTACATGAAAGTTATAACATTGAAGCATTGAATTTTTTACTAGATTCAATTAATATAAATATTCCTCAATTAAAAGCATTTAATTTAATGAAATTCACAAGAAAAATTACAACAGAAGAATTAAATGAAATGATAATAGAAAATGAAGTTGCAAACGTTGCTGCATTAATTGATGATTATCACAGATGGAATGATCCAAGATTACAACCCACGTTAAGTTATGAGATGAAACCCAGTAAAAGACGTAGATATTTAAAGTATGATGAAGAAACGGGATGGGATGAGTCTGTCAGATGGGAAAATATTCATGGAAGACATCGAAAAACAGCAAAATTTGAATGCAAGAAGGACAGAAAAAACATTATCAAAAATGTGAACACATTCAATAAATATGTTGGACAAGACAATATATTACGAGTTTGTGCAAGATTAGGAGGATTTAATTGGATCTATTTTCGTGGAGACAGATTCACAAAACATCCAGCATTTCTTGAAAAAATAGATTGTGTTGGAGATAGCACATTCTGTGATATTTATCTAAAGATTTCACCGCAGTTAATTTAAGATTACAAAACTTTGAGAGTGAAAGCTGCCACCTATTGGTGTGCAGATCAGTTAGAGTCAGTTTGCTTTGGATCAGGCATCTTATAAAACAGCAAAAATCGTGCAGGATTTTGTAGAAGATCTGATCGATGGAAAGAAAAAAAATTTCTGACATTGAGAATATGAAAACAGATCTGCCTGGAGATGTGGAAGGAGTATTACAGATTGATCTGCGCAGAATCGCAGAAAAATTGGAGGCGAAAAGAAAATGAAAAAAGAAGAATTTTTAAAAGTAATATCAGAAAAAGATAATGATCAGGAAGTAAATGAACTGATAGGAGAAATTGAAGAACATGTTTTTCGATACATCAAATACGGAACCAGATCGAATGTATTTAATCTTGTTGAAACCTGTTATGACGATGTCAAAAACATGATTGTTTCTGAAACGCTAAAAAACTATTCTGTAGGACGTTTCATGGATCTTACCTATTTTGTCGCATTATGTGACTTATATTTTAAAAATAAATCAGTCTTATCAGAACGACATGATTTTGAAAAAGCATTAAAAGATCGCAGAGAATTAGCAGCGATCATCAGCTTCATTGTAGAAGAAAAACATCATGTGACATTGGAAGATCTGTGCTCTCATTTTGAAAAAGATCTAACAAAAAATCAGATCAAAGATTGTGTCCTTCGATTTGATCAGTATTTTTCCTTTCGGGTAAAAGATAAAGACCGTAACAAGGAGAATGCAGAGATCATAGAATCAACTAAGATCACAGTCAGCCATGCAGGAAGAAGAATGTATCAGTTCATTCGGGATAATGGATGCACGTACAGCCCATATGCAGTAGATTACTATATTTACAAAAATTGTAGTGATATTTTGGATTTTGTTGGAGATGTACTAGATGGAGAGAAAGATATCTCTGATCTTGATGACCTGACGATCGATCTTCCAAAAAATCAGCAGAGAATTTTGAAGACAAAAATTAAACTGTTATGTGGGCAGGAGATTATTACTTTATAAGGCGGGGATACCCCGTCTTTTCTTTTGCAAAAATTTTATATATGAAAACTGAAGATTGAAAAATATCTCATATTTGTAATGAAATAGAAAAAACAAATGCTTAGAAAGGAGGAATAGTTAATGGTTGATCTTTCAAGAATTTACACTTTTTCGATGATTCCGTTGGGCATCCTATTTATATTATCTGCAAAAGATTTGTTCAAAAGTCATCATGAATATAAACCAATCATAGATATTGAACCTCAGGTAATGAGTATCAAAGATGGGAAATACGTAAACATAGACTATATCATATATACTCAGATCATTGATCAGAAGCTATTCAAAAAGAAAGATAATATAAAAGAATTAATGAGATCAGAATCATTACATATTTTTGAAGATATTATTCGAAATATGACATATGAAATGATTTTGAACCGGAGAGAAAGTATTGAAGATAATCTACGGGTACAGCTGGATGGATATATAAGAAAATATGGAATTGGTGTAAAGCGTGTTGCTTTGAGAAATGTTTTGGAAGAAGACGAGGTGTTAGATTAATGAATATTGCAATACAGATTGTGTGTCTTTTGGCTCTAGTATTTACAATTTTTGCTTGGTATTTGAGCCTTATGGAATTCTTGGTAAACCTATATATACACAGAGACAATCAACTTCGTGGGAAAAAAGATGAAGAAAGTGATTTTGTCAATACTAGAGAAATGATCAAAGAGGATATTGTAAATTTTTTTAAACGGATTACAAATGTTTTTAAGATAAGGAGAAAAAGATGGAAAAAATTGAATTAGTAAAAAGTATGCACAAAATGGTAGATGGGGTTAAAGTATATCGAATTCGAGCGTTAAAATCCTTTTATCCTCGTCATCTTCAATGCAAAGAAGTTAAAAAAGGTGATTTGGGAGGATATGCTCAATATCTGCTCAATTTGTCGGAAGAAGGAAATTGCTGGATCGCTGAAAATGCTGCTGTATATGGGATGGCTAAGGTCAAAGATAATGCTTTGGTAACTGGAAATGCAATAGTTTGTGGAAATTCAACTATTTGTGAAGAAGCAGCAGTAAGAGATTATGCCAAAATAAGTGGAAAAGCTATTGTAGCAGGACATTCAAAAGTTTTTGGAAATGCAGAATTAACTGATGAAGTATGTATCGGTGATCACATTAATGTCTTTGGAAATGCAAAAATTTATGGGAAAACTGTGCTTTCAGGGAATGCATTTATTTCAGACTAAAAATTTCATATGGCAGGTGGTATCATTGAAAAAATATGAAATTGTGAAAGATAACTTCAAGGAAATATATGGAATTAAAGTATACAAGATCAGGGCTTTAAAAGACATCAAAAATCGACATCAGGATATTAAAAAAGGTGATCTTGGTGGCTATGTTGAATCGGAAAGGAACCTTTCGCAATATGATAATTGTTGGATATACGATAATGCAATTGTCTTTGGAAATGCAAAAGTTATCATGTGAACAGGCAGAAGACCAGTTGTCATTTCTAGCTCTAGGAATGGCTGGTGGATGAATGTCAGGGCGGGAGATTTCTCGCCCGTTTTCTTTTCAAGAAAAAGAATCTTATATATGAAAAAGTTTTTCTCTTGAATCTCTCATATTTATAATAGAAAGATAAGAAAGGAGTACGGAGATGAAGAAATGTCTCGCATCAAGATATATCAAAAAGGCTGATCTGCAGCCAGAAGAAAATGAACGGATCTTACAGGACCTCCTTTTATACATGGATCCTGTCTTACATAGAAACTGATAAACTTACAGATTCATATATGGAGTCATCCCGTACCGGGCATGAGCCGGAGTCCCTCAGAGAAAACTTCGTCCTATCCCGGATGCATTGCAGGATGACTGGAACACAGGGACTGTCTGTGACCAGATCTTAGGATCTCCTTTCTGACGGCAAATGACCTTTTTTTAAGAGGACAGGCGTTCTCAGATTGGTTCAGGGATGCAGCGACTTGTGCTCCGATAGAAGATAAAACTCTATCAAAAAGGATCGCACGAAGTGAGGAGAACGAAGTGACGATCGCCATACCACCATTGGAAGCCACTTGTCATTCTTTGAATGGCTGGTGGAGCCTCACTCAGAGTGCAAATGTATGCGAATATGCTCAAATATCAGATAATGCGATCATCATAGGATATGCAACAATTATGTGGCATAACAAAATCTGTGATCATGCAAAAATAGGAGGACGTGCTCTGATTGCTGAAAGAGCAGAAATCGATGAAAATGCTGAACTACTAGATTCCAATGACTATATAACATTAACTGGATTTGGATTAACACATAATACAATTACATTTTTCAGAGGAAAAGAAGAAATTTGTGTCAATTTTTGTGGATATCATGGAATCTCGGTGAAAGAATTCAGACACAAAATTGCTGCATCTCATAATCACGATATTGAACTTGAATATTGTGCAAAAGAATTTGAAATGCTATGCGATCTTGCAGAATATCATTTTCAAAAAGAAACTGTAAATCATTGACATGTAAACGTAAATCGAATATACTAACAAATGAGGGCTTAGTCCTTTAAATTCTATGCCACGATAAAGACAAACAACCCAAAAATTGTCTTAAATCATTTTAATATGTCGTGGTTGCCCTCACTACAAATTTTTTTATATATTTGAAAAGATCGGATCATCCGGTCTTTTTTTGTGCAAAAATCCCATTTTCTATATGTGAAAAACTTTCGAACCTCTTTTCGTGCATATTTGTATTAGAAAAAAATACCCATTTTTCTTTCGAAATCTCTCATATTTGAGATATAGAGAAGAAAGGAGATTCATGATGAGTCAATTTGTACGAAAAGTAACTCCTCAAAAAACTGAGGAAAGCAGATTAACAAGTGAGATCATTCCGAGATATACAAATTTTTTATATAACCATGCAAATATGCGTGGCCAGTTTTTGTGTTTAAATTCAAAGAATGAGGAACTGTTCATCATGAATCGAAAAGAATGGACGCTGCTCACAAAAAATGGATATCAAAATCCTTATGTCTGGATCCGCAGGATCAAAAAGGCATTTTATGTAACAGCGAATCCAAGAGACAAGAAAACAGGAGAGCTGGCAGGATATGTGCAGATTGTTATCCCATGCTACGGAAAAGAGTTTCAAAGAGAATCATTGTTGGCTTTGATCAAAGAACATAAAGATATTCCAAATCCAACATATGTAATCGATAATGGATATGGGTTATTTGATCTTGTATATATGTTAAAAGAATCAGTCGCTCCTACCATGGAACAGGCAATCCGTGCTGTCTTATGGACGATCACAGAAAAGATCGTTGGATTAGAAAGAACTGTCAATTATCGCAATAATGATTACGTTGACTTTGAAGTCCTTGTAGAAAAACTGACTGTAAATCCAAAACTAAGATTACCGGGAAGTTACAATGAACGTAAAATGGTGCAGGTGTATTATCCAAAGAGAGCAAAACAATATACTTATCATGAATTGTTAAATTGCATGGGAATTCGTCCGCCTTACAAAGCCAGCTATCAGATCAAAAAAATGAAAAAATCTGTTCAAAAGACCAGAAAAGGGAAATGGCTCGATCAGTTTTATCTGGAACTGGATAAATCAGAAAAGAACCTGGACATCTTTATCCAAATGCGTAGGATTCATGTCTTAGAAGAGCTGATGATCAAAGGATACGACAGAATGACAAATCGGGAATTTGTAACAGAATATTGCCGATTACTTTGTCATGTCTACAGATACAAATGCTATAGAAGTATTACAGAACAGATGATCCCGATCACAGAACGTATGGTTCAAGTGATCACTTATCTGACAGATAACAGGGATGAGCAGATGAATTTAAAGGATATTGTCATGGAAGAAGTGGACCATAATTACGACTTCAATCATGATTCTTTTGTGGAGCTATTAAGAAATCCAAAAGTGCATCATCTTTTACATAAATACAGAACCATGATCTATGAAAAGATTACAAATAATGATCTGATTGACAGATATCATTTGAATCCTGATGGATCATGGAAAGGGAAAATATACCTTCATCCAACAAGAGATGCTAAACTTCGAAAGCCAAAAGTCTTTATCAAAGATAAGATCAAAAATCAGATGATCGCGATCGCAAGATTAACCTTACAAGGATTAAAGAATTCTGAGATCATGAAAAAATTAGAGATCAACAGAGACCGTTTCTTTGAAAGAAAAAGAAGGATCAAAAAAGAGGGCGGGATGAAAAAGATCGCTGATGAAGAGTTTTGTTTTCAGAATCGTCCGGAACAATCAAGTCTCAGAGAGATCTGCAGACATCCTAATTCCGAATATTACCAGGCTGCTGCCTGATACTTTATAATTGAATACCGATTGATCATGGTGTCAAAGTGATTAATAACAAAGCAGATGCAGGAAAAATGATACTTTCTGGGTCTTATTTTCGTATTGAAAAAAGAAGAAAACAGCTTTTATTTTAAAGAAAACTGGATGCAATTTGCAGAAAATGTAATTCCCAATCTCTGGAAATCTCCAAAAAGTTGGCTTTTCCGATATAAGGGTTAATACAAGTATATGACTTTTGGCATATACTCCTTGGATCGTACGGGCTGAAGTTTTTTTCGGGATGAAGAAACTGCAGAAAATGATGATTTACTCAGGAGATGTTCAAAACTTTCTTACTTGTAGAATCGTTTGAAATGACTTATTTCTTATGAGGATTATTTTCGGTTCGTATTCTTTTTTTTATATTAACATCTCCCAGAGATAATAATCTGTGCATTTAATTGCTGAAGATGATAATCATGAAAGAAAAGATCCAAGATAAGGAAGTGGCTTTGGAACGAAGCATGAGTGGAGAAGACATTTCCTATGTGCGGAAGAAGAATGAACAAATAGGATCGATAATCATCTCTCCGCACAATATGTCATCCATGATGACGAGACTCATGATTTGTATTCAATTCCATCAGTTCCTTCATCTCATTCAAAGAGATCACATCCCGGAAAAACTCAGGACAGATCATACTCTGAAGATATCGTTAAGATCATGAGATTGTAATTATCCACGTGCTCCATCCATCATATTTTGTATGACAAACGATATGACGATTGGAGGAACAGCATATGAGAAAGAGATACAGGAAAAGAACAAAGAATGAAGTGAAGTGCTTTCAGATATCATCGTTTTATGATTTATCCTTAGATTCCAGAAGGACTGCATTAAAAGAAACCGGAAAATTTTGTAATGTCAGTGGAAATGATGCAGCGATGGATATGATCCGAAAGAATCGATATTTCTTTAAATTCTATCCGGATGGGACGATATATGACGGATATGTGGATGATACTCAGTTGGAAAGTTCTGTATATGTATTTTAAAAATGAATTCTTGTGAACAGGTAGCTTAGATGAATGACTGCTGCCTGTTTTTTTATATATGATTTTTCTTTTTCAGAAATTCTCTCATATTTGTAATAGAGAAGAAGATCATAGAAAGGAGACCAGATTATGAAAATTGGAATCACAGAACGAGGAGATGCAAGTATCGATTATCAGTGGGTTGAAAAATTGCCATCCGTGGATGGAACAATCCTGATCACAAAGAATCTGACAGATCGATACATTGATACTGTTATAAAATGTTATGAGAATGGGGACAAGCTGATCGTCCATGCAACCTGTACAGGATGGGGTAGAACAGATTTTGAACCCAATGTTCCTGATTATAAAACACAGCTGCATCAATTAAAGAAACTGATCAAAAAAGGTTTTCCAGCAGATCATTGTGTCCTTCGTATTGATCCAATCTTTCCAACTCTTTCTGGATTAAATCGTGTCATGGAAGTGATCCATGAGTTTCAAAAGCAGAAAACAGGAATTAAGCGAATTAGGATCAGTGTTTATGACGAATATCATCATGTAAAAGAGCGATTAAAAGCAGCAGGATATCGACCTTGTTATGGAGAAAATTTTCATGCATCTCCAAAACAAATGGAAAGCGTAGCAAATGCATTAAGACAGTTTTCATATTGCACATATTCCCATCATGGGCAGGTTACTATGAGAAACCAGTTTGAAACCTGCGCAGAAGATCTGTTAGTAAAAAGATATCCGCATTCTTTTAAACAGGTAGGTTGTGTCAGCAACAAAGACATTGAACTCATGGGATTGGAGCCTGTATTAAACAAAGAAGAGAATGGGCAGCAGAGAACGGGATGTCATTGTTTGACTTGCAAGACAGAGCTTTTAACCAACAAATATCGCTGCCCGAATCAATGTATTTACTGTTACTGGAAAGATAAGAAAGAGGTGTAGAATCAGGAAATACAAATAAGATGCTTGGAGCATCCAGATATCATCATTTGAAAGAATGCACAAGAGAACTTACAACATTTTAGGTTAAAAGCTCATAACTTTAGTAATTAGTAAAAATCAATATATAAAGGTAAAATGACAAACGAAAGGATTTTATATATGAATATTCAAACTATCTCAAAAGAAAAAAAGGAAGTCATGATTGAATTAACCGCAGACGATTTAGGAATTATTTGCAATGCTTTGTATGCTCAATTAGGCGAGAAAAAACATAATGATACTATCATGCAGCTTTATAGTGACATGATGATGGCAAGAGACTTATGCCGATATGGTCATGTAGATGATTTTTGTCTTCACAACATTGTAAAATGTCGTAGTGGATTCAGAGGTGTTTTATCGGACGATGATATTGAAATATTCAACGAATATCTGGAAGATAACGACCTGCCAACAGCTTTTGGAAATTCCGATTTTGTACGAATCTATAAGCGGATTGTTGGAGACTTGCAAAGTGATACGCTTAAAAGCTGGATGGAACAAAAATCATGCATGGGACAGTAAGACTGGTGTCAGCCTCTTGGATTTTATGGACGGCTTCTGCTTTGCAGACATTGCAAAAGACAACGACAGCCCGGAACGTGTCAAAGAACTGATTCAGCTCTCTATGAACCTTGATACTTACAGTGGCTGGTATAAAGACCTCTACGGACACAGACCGTAGAGAGTCTATCCAATCACACGACACTAACATATACAGAAAGGAAACTGATATTATGATAAAAGAAATTAAAATGGAATCCAGCAAATACACAATCGAATACGACCCTGAAAAACAGTGGGACTATCGTATCAAACGATATGGTGAAGATGTCTCTGATAAGTTAAAGAGCAACGTTTTGAACGACACTGTCTTCTATCTTACGGAGAACATCGAAAAAGGTGTTGTTCTTGAAGGCATCACCGTTACCGAAAAATAAAATTCTGATGGTCAATTAACTCATGACTAAAGTCACGAGCTTGCAAAAGTTTTGTGAATTAGTTAGCGCGTTAATGAGCAGAAACAAGATGTCAGCGATCTTCTTTGGGAAGTGGACACTCTGGGATTCTCTAGTCCCAGACCCTGTCAAGCTGACACCAAGTTTAAGAAGACCAAAATCTTGTCATGTACAGGCTTACCACCGAAGCGGGGATCCCGTTGATCCATGAGAGACTACATGACACAAAAAAGAAAGGAGGCATCAAGGATGTCTGAATATATTTATGTCTTAGGCATGGATGGAGATCCAGAGATGCCGACCAAACGAAAGAGACATGTCGAAAAAATGTTACAGACAGGAAGAGCACGCGTCTTCCGGCAGGTCCCTTTTACAATACAGTTAACTTATAAGAATCAACCAGTCTTACAGCCAGTTACGATCGCGGAAGATCCCGGACGTTCTAATATCGGAATGGCAGTGGTGTCTCTGAGCGGAGAGTTACTGTCCGCAGCAGTTGTGCAAACGAGAAATAAAGAGATCGTTAAACTGATGGAAAAACGAAAGCAGCATCGCAGAGCTTCCAGAAATGGAGAACGAAAGGCAAGACAGCGACTAGCCAAGAAATGTCATACGATGATCAAGGCTGGATTCCTGATGAGAAAACTTCCAATGTATGGGAAAGACAAACGAGTACAATGCAATGTGATCCGTAACACAGAAGCAAGATTCTGTAATCGAAAACGTGAAGATGGATGGCTGACACCAAGTGCAGAACATCTGGTGCGGACACACATCAATCTGATCCATAAGATGCAGAAGTTCTTACCGATCACCGATGTTGCGATCGAGGTCAACCGGTTTGCTTTTCTATCTCTGGAAGATCCGAGCATCAGTGGTGTCGATTTTCAGAATGGCCCGTTAAAGGGTTATGATGACTTGAACGCAGCGGTAGAAGATCTACAGGACGGACACTGTTTAATGTGTAACAGTCCGATCGAGCACCGGCATCATATCGTGCCACGGAGTATGCAAGGGTCCAATACGATCGGAAATATCGCAGGATTGTGCTGCAAATGTCATGAGAGAATCCATAAAGATGCAAGATTTGAGGACCATCTGAAGAAAAAGAAAGCTGGGCTGAACAAACGTTATGCAGCGGTCAGTGTCTTAAATCAGGCGATTCCATTTATCTGCAAACGACTGGAACAGGAATTCGGGAAGGAACGTGTTCATTACTGTTCTGGACGAGATACCTCCATGGTCCGAAGATCCCTTGGATATCATAAGACAAAAGAAGAGCAGCTGCATGAGGTCGATGCCTGGTGTATCGCAGTTCTTGCTTTACGGCAGATCCCAGAGAAAGCTCCAGAGTTCGATCATGTGCATGAGATCCTGCAATTTCGCAGACAGGATCGCAGCATCATTGATGCACAGACATCACGCATGTATTATCACGAAGGAAAGAAAGTTGCCAAGAACCGTAAAAAAGCGGAAGGACAAAAGGACGATTCTCTTCAAGAGTGGAGAGAACGGCAAGTGGAACGATATGGGAAAGAACAGACTAGGAAAATGATCAGTCAGTTAGAGATCAAGAAAAGTTCCCGTCGTTATAATCGTCTGGATCGTCTCATGCCAGGAGCTGTCTTTTATTATCAAGGCGTTCGATATGTTATGCGTGGACAGCATAGCAATAGACAATATCTTCAGGCGGTTGGAATGGGAAGTAAGGACTTTCCTGCAAAGAAATGCAAGATCGTTGTTCACAATGAGGGACTGGTCTTTGTGTCATAAAGATCTCTGCGTTCTCCTCTCACGACTAAAGTCACGAGTCTTCGAACGCAGTATTAATAAATAAAGGAGAAAGCCTATAAAAAAGAGACTTAAGAAAGGAGGTTTACTATGATTCATTCAAATGAAAGAAAGTTATGTTTAAGCGGTTGGCTAAAAGAAAATAATAATACATTGTATGAGACTCCATTAAAATTGCAAAAATTCTTGCTATTCTATGAAGCATTTTCTAAAGTTTCGGGAGAAAATCCGGATTTTACTCATTTAATCGGATATAAAAAAGGGCCAGTGTTTACCAATGTGTGGAGTGACTACACAAAAGAGAGGCCAAATTTTAATTCAGCTGCTCAACATGCTTTTGCGAGCAATTCTGTAGCAATTGATACTGCAAGGGCTGAAAAGTGTGCTTTTATGGTAAGTACAATGACCGAAAAAGAATTGTCAGATTTAATACATCAGATGAATCTTTGGAAATGTAAAGCAGAATGTATTATGAATGGTGAGTATCAAGTTGATTTATCCGAAAGAGACTTTAATTCTGATGATGAAAAACTCATTCGCATTCTTGATGCTATGTATCCATTAAAGCTAGTAGAAAATTCTACAGTTGTATGTTTAGATAGAAAATATTTTGTTTTTACAAAATCTGATGCTCAACATCTTACAGAAGAACATTTCGATATTTTGCGTACTCTTGCTGAAAATGAAGAATTACACAATCCTGTATTTATTGATATAGATGATAGAAGAAGGCTTATCGTTGTTTAACAAAATTCCGGAGAATTTCCCTGCCTCTGTAGGCAGTGGGATGAATCCGGTTTTTTATATGTGAAAAGTTTTTTCCCCGAAATTCTCTCATATTTGTAGTAGAAAAATGTTCATTGGAGTGATAAGAAAGAGGAATATCATGAATTGCACGATATACACAACAGAATTCAAAATTAATGCAAAATATTACAATACAATAATCGATTATTCCAGTTGGGAATTTTATGATCCATGGTCTGAAAACTATCAACGCGTTTCCAAGGAATGGAAAGAAAAACGTGTAAAACCTTTATTGCAGCCATATAATTTCCATTTTGAACCATGGAAGGAGATGATCACTGGTTTTGATCCTGAAAATTACGCTGACTGGGAATTATTCCGAAAAGCTGCTCGTAATCAACATCATTTCTTTTGGAATATTGAAAACGCTGAATTTTGGAATGAAGAGAAGTATGATTGGATGCCAGAATCCATCATGGAAACAATGATACCGTATTATATTGTATACAAAATAGTTGATGAGAATGGTCATCTGGTTGATACAAAGCCTTATCTGCAGAAATATTTGGATACATATCGTCAAAAGAAAGAAGCACATAAAAGAAAATATGGACATTCAAATTACATCTACATGCAACGATTTTTGCATACAACAAATGAGAGAAGACAATTGCCATCAAAAGAAGAATTGCGTGAGTGGAAAGAAGCGGGCTATCATATTAAAATTCGTGGAGGAAGAAAAAATCTTTTAAATGAAGATCCATGGGGAGACCATTTTAAGGATGTTAAGATTCCAAGATCATGGAAAGACCGGACAAAACAAAAGAGACAATATCATTCTTATCAGAAACAGAAGAGGAAGAAATATGGAAAGGAATAATTTTACATGGATGCCAATAAAACAGAAATACTGAGTGAGATCATGCGATTTTGCAAATCAAATAATATGACTTCCTATTATGAACTTCAGGCATATGCTTATGACCGCGATAAAGCTGATTGGCTTGACATCATGAACAATAGAAGTTCAAGAACTCCACTTCGACATTACTTACAAAGTCTTCATAGAATGAGTAAAAAGCCATACAAATTAACAATGTGTGAAGCAATGGAAGATGTAGATGCTGCTAAAGAAAGGTATCAGAAGCGTCATGCAGAACAAGGAAAGGAGTAATGGAATGTATAAGAAAAAGGAACTCTTGGGGATTTTGGAGATTTGTAAAGATCATCCAGGAATAGATACTGGAAATTTACAGAATAAGATCAGAAATGGATTAAATGTAAAGAAACCTCCCAAGCTTAATACAAAAGACAAAGAATCAATGAAAGAGCTTTATGATGCTTGCGTTTATGACGAAACATTTCAAGGTCCTGCTAGGCGAGCAATGGAACAAATCTTAAGAATTTCAAGAATTGAAAATAAATACCATGAACTAGGAATATACACAGAACAAGAATTTTGGGAAGTGATTTATGAAAAAGCAGAAGAATTAGAATCAGGAGAATATGGATTTCGTACAGAGGTAACAGCATTTGGAGATGACACTTATCCAGCAAATGTTTTTCTCATGAAATATAAAGAAAAATATATTGTATGTACAAATGAAGAGATGGATGAATCAGGTTACGCAGAAGAATATCTTGATGATTTAGAACATGAGCTATTCGACAACTATGACGATGCTTATCAATATTATCAGTCATTATTGAATACTGGTATTAAATCAGGAAAAGAACAGATACGAGAATGCAAAGAGAAATTGAATGAAGCTGATCATATTTATATCAAACCAAAGTTTGGAATTTATGAAACGGTTTCTTTTAAAATCTACTATGATCGTATGTTGATCGCAGAACATCTTATGGATTTAAATGCTGAATACATTAATGAGTGTGTACAAAAATTTCGTAAGTATTGCTTAGAAAACAAGATTGAAATTACAAGTATTGAAAAACATAGGCCATGGAATTCTAATCAGAGATACTACATAGTTGAGTTGTATGATGAAAATCATGAAGCTGATGTTTGGTACATTCATATTCCATCAAAATTGCAGAGAAAACAAAGATGTATTGCTGATCTGATCAAGCCTAATAACATAGTCCCAGACATGTGGTAAAACATAATATTCGGATTCATTCCCTGCTTTTTTGTGGATGTGAATCCGTTTTTTATATGTGAAAAATGAAGACGAAAAATTCTATCATATTTATAGTAAGAAAGTTAAAAAAGGAGAGAAACCATGCATACGGTCTGTTTCAAGTTAAAGACAACTGCATACGAAAGAAAGGAACTTGCACGGAGATTCTTTGCTCTGTCGCATATCCATAATGTCCTGGTCAAGCATGTCAGAAAGCTTCTGATCCGTCTGGAGCATGATGCGGAATATCAGGAAGTTCTTAAGGAATACCGGGCTTTGTTAAAGAAAAAGACTACACCGAAAGAAGAGCTAGTGCCGTATAAAGAGCGATTGAACGAGATCCGAAATACCTATGGATTAACAGAAGCTGGATTGCAGAGTTATATCAAGGTCTGTGGAAAGCGGTATCAGAAGATGCTGTCCTCTTCCCAGGTGCAGAAGGAAGCGACCAGAGTCTGGGCAGGAGTGAGTAAAGTCCTGTTCAAAGATGGAAAACAGGTCCATTTTAAGAAGTACCGGGATTTTGATACGATCGGAGGAAAATCACCAACAAATGGGGTCATCTTTGAAAAAGAGACTCTGAGCATCGAGTGGCTAGGACTGAGTCTTAACTGTATCATTCCAAGACAGCAAAAGACTTGGAAATACCTTGTGGAAGCTCTGGATGCACAGATCTCATACTGTGAGTTAGAACGAAAGATGTTTCCGAACGGATGGCATTATTATGTAAAAATCGTTCTGCGAGGCGACGCACCGAAAAAGTTCATCCCAGGAGATTCCGTGATGGGGATCGATCCTGGAACTTCAACGATCTCTGCGGTTTCTGATACAGATGTCTTTCTGGAAGAACTTGCTAAGGATGCTGCAAAGTATGAAAAGAAGATCTTTCCTCTGCAACAGAGTATGGACCGTTCCAAGCGGATGATGAACCCGCAAAACTATCATGAAGATGGTACGATCAAAAAAGGGAAAAAGACATGGAAGTACAGTCGGATGTATTTCAAAAAGAGAGATCTCGTCAAGACACTCTATCGAAAGAAATCTTCCGTGATCAAACAGTCTCATGAGATCCTATGCAATAAACTCTTGCAGGATTCCAGAACTTTCCTTGTAGAAGATATGGATTTTAAAGCTCTTCAGAAACGAGCCAAAGAAACGAAACGACAGGAGAAGCAGTCTGCAGTCCGACAGAAAGACGGTAGTGTCAAGATGGTCTACAAATACAAACGGAAGAAGCGATTTGGACATTCCATTGGATCAAGGGCTCCATCTTTATTCCTGACCATTTTGAAACAGAAGACGAAACTTTATGGCGGGACATGGATCAAGATCAAAACAAAAGAGTTCCGTGCCAGTCAGTATGATCATATCAAGGATGAATATATCAAAGTGCCGTTAAGCCAGAGATGGAAAGAGATCGGGAATTACCTGATCCAGAGAGATCTCTACAGTGCCTTTCTGATCCGTTATGCAGCCAGTGACCGAAAACACGCCAACCGTAAAAAATGCCTTCTCAGCTTTGAAAACTTTCGAAAGATGCACGATCGACTGATCGAAGAGATGAAACGATCTGGACGCTCCATGAAACAGTGCTTCGGATTTTAAGATACATAGAAAAAACGGTTCAGACATCAACCGTTCTGTGAGGATAGTATCGTCTTAGACGAGAACTCCAGAACACAGATAGATCCCTGAAAATCAGGTTATATCAACATCTATAAGATGTTGTGATACCAAACGCAATCTAAGGGAATCCCACGGTTTTAATCGTGGGAGGATGTCAATATAAAAAACATAAAAACTACTCAGAACGACTAAACGAAAAAGCAAAATGGAAAATAGGAGATCGAGTAGAAATTTCCTTTGTGGACCCAGGAGCAGAAAAACATCTTTTTGGAAAAGATCATAAGCCATTGCATTTTGTAGAAGGATATAAAGGAACTGTCATAAAACATGCAGAAGGTTATCTTGGCAGACTGGAATACTTAATTGAATTCGATGATCATATTGGAAGTAAAACATCAGAATGTGGAAAAGATGGACACTGTTTCTGGATGGATGAATCAAGAGATAATGACAAATTGGAAGTAAGATTGCCTATGTGGGATCATCCTTTGCTTTTGGAATGTAAGAGTGTAAAAGCAGATCAGTAGAAGATATGCACAGAAAGGTATAATCATGAAAAAAATAACAAAGTGCCCGCATTGTGGGAGTTCTGATGGACTATCATGTACATAGGCAGAAGACCAGTTGTCATTCCTAGAAACTAGGAATGGCTGGTGAATGAATGCCAGGGCGGGAGGTTTCTCGCCCGTTTTCTTTTTAAAAGTAAGAATCTTATATATGAAAAAGTGTTTCTCTCAAATATCTCATACTTATAGTAGAAAAATCAGAAAGGAGTACGAAGATGAAGAAATGTCTCGCATCAAGATATATCAAAAAGACGGATCTGCGACCAGAAGAGAATGAACGGATCCTACAGGATCTCTTTGCGTTTAATTCCATGAAACGTACTTCTTTTTTATGGCAGAGACAGGATCGGAAGTTCTATCAAGAAGATGGAAAAGAGAGATCACATCAGTTGAAATTAAAGGACATACACAGATGTAAGGATTACTTCATTAATTCTGCTATAGGAAACGCTAGAGCACTCATCAAATCCGGACAGGAACTCGCAAAGTTGTATATCGATGATGCGAAAGAAGATGTCAAAGCAATCCAGAAAACACTTCGAAGGAAGAAAAACTATCGCAAGAAGCTGTTAAAGATCAAAGAATCGATCATCAAACATACGAAAGACCCGAAGAAACCGTTGAAAGGATCGGCTAATATCCAGTATCAGAAAGACGGCAGT
>QWCV01001118.1_pt1 | contig 27676 bp, 24 predicted proteins | sample 1972621 | NCBI WGS metagenome assembly QWCV01 (sample SAMN09866699, study PRJNA288562) | Human gut metagenome isolate pre2_stool, whole genome shotgun sequencing... | isolation source: gut | host: Homo sapiens | place: USA: California | reverse complement strand
TTTCGCCGGGGCCTTCCTGTTATCCAACTGTGTACTGCGAGATTGCCACGTCGCTTCGCTCCTCGCAATGACACATCAGGTAGTGCGGCGGTGCACCAGTGCCCTCCTGCCGTTGAATGGCTCTGTACAAGGCGGTCACTGACCGCCGCTACAGTCAAATTTGGCAGCGCGTGCGGTCGGCGATGGCTTGTACGGGCTGCAACTGCCTTCCCGAGATTGCCACGTCGCTTCGCTCCTCGCAATGACAAACTTGGGGGCCATTGCCTTTTTAACATTGGCCCGCACTTCCCGCCGGTGCAGCGCCGGGCCGGGCTGTCCCCTCCCCTACAATGATGCGTGCGGTCGGCGATGGCCTGTACCGGACCGTGAGTACCGCGCCATCGTTGACCCGTTCAAACCCAGGGCAGCACCGCACAATTCAGCGAGAGCATTCGGCGAGAGATTTTTCGTTGAGACGAGGTTTGAAAAGTGCAGATGTACTTTGTGTACCTCAAACTTTTCGAACCGATGGATCGGCGAAAAATATCCGGCGAAGGCCGAAGATGCAATTGTGCGGGGTTGCCCTAAAATACCAGCGTTTTGATCACGACCGGGAGGACCTGTCCGCTTGCGATGGGGGCGGCGACATCGAGGTAGCTGCCCGGCGGGAGCTGCACGCCGTCGAGGCACAGCAGCGGCACGCCTGGCAGCCGCACGGCAAGCGCCTGCCCGAGGGCCTTGCCCACATCGGCCGCCACGGCCACGAGCACCGGCCCGTCCCTGCCGCGCAGGCCGCCGGCCAGCCCGTCGGCAAGGGCGCTCAGCGCTGCAAAGTGCAGGTCGCGCCGCCCCTGCAGGGCCAGAACGGCCGGGCCTCCTTCAAACACGGCCAGCCGCGCCCGGACGGTTTCTGCCAGCTCCGCGGGCGGGAGGCGCTCCTCCTCCGGCGTCAGGGCGGCGACGGGCAGATTTTTCAGCGGAAAGGCGATGCGGTCAAAATAGACCGTGCTGCCGGAAAGCTCCGTGGCGTGGCAGCCCGCGCCGATAACGGTGGCGCGGATGGTCTCGCGCGCGGGGATGCGCGGGCCGACGGCGCTTTTTGCCACGGCCCGGCCGAGCAGCACGCCGAGGTCGCCGTAGGCAAACGGGGCGCGCGGCCGGCCTTCCATCAGGTCGGCCACGCCGCCGGAGAAGCTGTAGACCGCGCCGGGCGCGGGGCCGGGCAGGCGGTCCGTGACAAAGCCGTGCAGCCGCGCCTCATCCTGCACGGGGCGGAAACCGAGAGCCTCCTCCAGAATCTCCGTGAGCAGGGCGACGGTCGGCGCGAGGTCCTGCGGCGTCAGCCGGTCGCCGGGGGCGTAGGGCACGAACGGCCGCAGCACGGGCGAGACATAGGTCACGCGGCCGTCCGGCTCCAGCTTGACGAGCCGCCCGCCGACATTCAGGCAGGCCGTGTCCGTCAGGGCCCCGTTCGTGAAGCGGGCGATGTTCGTCGTGCCGCCGCCGATGTCCAGATTTACGACGGTGCAGGCATGGGCCTGCGCATAGTCCGCCGCCCCGGCTCCGCGCCCGGCCAGTGCGCTTTCAAGCGCGGGTCCGGCCGTCGCCACGACGAAGTCCCCGGCATAGCCCGACAGGGCCTCGAGCACGGCGCGGGCGTTTTCACGGCGGGCCGTCTCGCCCGTGATGATGACGGCCCCGGTCTGCACGGCGCGGCGGTCGATGCCCGCAGCGGCGTATTCGGCGTCCACGATGCGGGCGATGGCCTCGGCGTCCAGCTCACGCTCTGAGCGCAGCGGGGTGAAGTGCACGGCGCTGCGCCGCAGGACCTCGCGTGCGGCGACGGTGTAGTTCGGCACGGAGAAGGCCGAGCCCTCGTTGCGGACGGTCAGGCGGGAAAAGACGAGCTGCGTCGTCGTCGTGCCGAGGTCGATGCCGACGGACAGCAGCGTTTCCGCGCTCACAGGACCTGCCGCAGCAGGATCTGCAGCGCGTCGTGCGTCAGGGGAGCGGGGGCCTGCGATGCGCAGGGGTCTTCCAGCGCGGCCTCGAGCACGTCCGTTTCAGCCTCCAATACGGCCTCGCGCGGGACCCCGGCCTCCGGCAGGCTTGCGGGCAGGCCGAGCCGGGCGCGCAGGCGGACGATCGCCCCCGTCAGGCCGCGCACGCCGGGCAGGCCGCAGGCCGCGGCAAGGGCGGCATAGGGGTGGGGGTCTTCGGCCGCGTGGTGGGCGATGACGTGCGGCAGCAGCATGGCGCACAGGCGTCCGTGAGCTACATGGAAGCGCCCGCCGAGGGCATGAGCCAGCGCGTGGCAGGCGCCGAGGCCCGCATTGTCAAAGGCCAGCGCCGCCATGGAGGCCGCCAGATGGACGTCTCCGCGCACGGCCGTCTCGCCCGCGAACGAGCGCGGCAGCAGCCGCAGCAGCGTCCGGCAGGCGCTGTGGGCCAGCGCGTCCGTCACGGGGCTGGCCTCGCGCGCGGCCGCGGCCTCCACGCAGTGAGAAACAGCGTCCATGCCGGATTCCGCGATGAGGCGCGGGGGCAGGGCCTCGAGCAGGGCGGGGTCCAGAATGGCCAGCTCCGGCCGCAGGGCCGGGTCCACGAGGGGGTGCTTGACGCCGTCCAGCGTCAGGATGGCGAACGACGTGACCTCCGAGCCGCTGCCGGACGTCGTCGGCACGGCTACAAGGCGGACGGGCAGGCCGCCGAGCGCGGCGATGCCCTTGGCGCAGTCGATGGCGGAGCCGCCGCCGAGGGCCAGAACGGTGTCCGGCCGCAGGGCCTGCAGGCGGGCGACGCCCCGCGCCACCAGCGAGAGCGGGGGATCGGGCGCGACGTCGGAGAATTGTTCGACCTGCGCGCCGGGAAAGGCCGCGGCATAGCGGGCGGCCGTGCCGTTTTCGGCAAAATAGGGGTCCGTGACGAGCAGCACGCGCTCGGCGTGCAGCCCGGCGAGGGCCGCGGGGGCGTCCGCGCCGAAGCACAGCCGCGTGCCGCAGACAAAGCTTTGCATGACATCGCCTCTTTTCGGCGATAGTATTTCCGCCCGGCCGGAAAACATGTGACAAAATTGAAAATTTATGCCCGCCGGGTTGACACCGGCGGGCATTTGTGGAAAAATAGAAGAAAAAATGGCGGGGCTGACGAACGGCCGTTGTAGGGGCCGGGCTGTCCCCTCCCGGCTGTAAACCGCCGACTTGTACAGGGCATCGTTAAAATGGGCACGCACCGATTGCGTCTGTAGCGGCGCTCAGCGAGCGCCCTGTACAGGGCTATTCAACCGCGCGAGGGCACTGGTGCACCGCCGCACTACCTGATGTGTCATTGCGAGGGCGCTTTGCGCCCGCGGCAATCTCGGGAAGGCACTGCCGTCCCGAACCGGCCGTTGTAGGGGCCGGGCTGTCCCCTCCCGGCGGTAGGCTGCCGATTCGCACAGGGAACCGATAAAATGGGAAGGCTCCCGATTTGTCATTGCGAGGAGGCCGCAGGCCGACGTGGCGCCCTGAGCGCGCAGCGCGAGGAAGTGCCCTTGGGGTGCAATCTCGCAGGACATGGTTGGATAACAGGGAAACCATCGGCGAAATCGCAACTGCCTTCCCGAGATTCCCACGTCGCTTCGCTCCTCGGAATGACACATCAGGGCGGTGCGGCGGTGGGAATGGTGCATTGCATCGAATCAGCGGTACTTTTGCCGCTTCGCGGACGGGAGGGACATGTCCCTCCCCTACAATAATTACAATGTTTAATGTTTATCTGGAGGAATCACAATGGCGGATATGATCCGGGGCGTATGCCCGCAATGCGGAAAAAAGCTGGAGATCCCGGCGGAGCTGGAGGAATTTTCCTGCCTGTACTGCGGGGCGCGTATGCGCACCGAGGCGCTGCGGGCAAAGCCGATGGAGGAGCGGGCCGTCGAGGCGCTGCTCGCGCAGCTGCCCGGCTGCATCACGCGCTATCCGGACCTGCACCTGCGCATCGGCAAAAAGGACTTTTTCCCGACGTTCGCGCAGTATGAGCAGGACAACGCGCCCCTGCTGCAGGAGCTGGACGCCTGCTGCGCCGGGTATCCCGGCGGGGCCGAGGCGCTGGCCGGGCATGCGGCGGCCGTGATGCTGGACGGCCTTGCCGCCCATATGGAGAAGGACCCGCGCTGGGGCAAGCGCACGCGGGACAATGTGTTTTTCGACACGAAGGTCGCGCTGGCCATTTTCTTCACGCCGCTGCTGCGCAAGCTGCAGCTGGAGCTGGCCGAGCCGCTGCGCACGCAGCTGCAGACGCAGTGGCTCGCGCGCTGGCCGAAGCAGCTGTGGAGGCCGGGCGACTATGACACGCTCGCGGGCGGGTTCAAGAAGTTCCGCTTCTGCTTCATCACGACGGCGACGTGCGCCGCCGAGGGCAAGCCCGACGACTGCGCGGAGCTGACGGCCTTCCGCGCGTTCCGCGACGGCTGGCTGCGGCAGAGGCCGGACGGCCCCGAGCGCATTGCGGAGTATTATGCCGTCGCACCGTCCATCGTGGCGGGCGTGGAATACTGCGACGATGCTCCGGCGCGCTATGCCGAGATCCGCGCCCGCTGGCTCGGCCCGTGCTATGCGGCGCTGCAGCGCGGCGAGATGGAGCGGTGCTATGACACCTACCGGGATATGGTGCAGACGCTGCAGGAACGGTATGGGGTGCAGTGATCGGATGATATGGTAGGGGAGGGGACAGCCGGGCCCGGTGGTAGGCTGCCGATTCGCACAGGAAACCGATAAAATGGTATGCACCAATTGCGTCTGTAGCGGCGCTCAGTGAGCGCCCAGTAGGAAATTATTCAACCGCGCGAGGGCACTGGTGCACTGCTGCACTACCCTGACGTGTCATTGCGAGGAGGCCAAAGGCCGACGTGGCGCCCTGAGCGCGCAGCGCGAGGAAGTGCCCTTGGGGTGCAATCTCGCAGGGTCTGGCTGCATCGTGGGGAAGCTGTCGGCGAAATCGTAACTGCCTTCCCGAGATTGCCACGTCGCTTCGCTCCTCGCAATGACACATCTGGCGGGTGCGGCGGTGCACCAGTGCCCTTATGCGGTTGAATTACTCCGTACAAGGCGCTCACAACCCGCAAGGGGCACGCCGCATCCGTAAGGCGGCAAAGCCGCCAACGGCTGCGCAGTGAGCGCCGCTACAGACGCAATCGGTTGGTACGTTTTTGTCGGTAGCTTGTACTGTGCGCTGGTGCAGCGCCGGGAGGGGCATGCCCCTCCCCTACAATATAATAGGATAATATGCTGTTTTTCGGCAGTCTGTGCCGCGGCGGATGGGAGCTTTCCCGTCCGCCGCGGGATTTTTTTGCTTTTTTCCGGATTTTTTTTTAACGGATTCACATTTCGAGTGAATTTTTAACGGGTGCGGAGCTACGGGTGAAAGAGTACTTTTTCAGAAATTGGAGGTTGAAGACGAATGGTGGAAAAGCACCGGAATTTTGTGCAGGCCTATCTGCAGTGCTTCGACGCCGCCGAGGCCGCGCGGCGCGCGCAGTGCGGGGCAGACGCACTGGCCCGTCCCGCCGTCCGCCGCGAGCTGGCCGCCCAGCGCAGCCGGGGCGTGCCCGGCCGGGAGGACGCCCTGCGCAGGCTGGCGCAGATCGCCTTCGGGCGCGCGAACGACTGCGTCCGCCTTGTGCTCGAGGACGACCCGCCCATCGGCGAGCTGGACCTGACGCTGCTGTCCGAGGTGAAGCGCAGCGAAAAGGGGGCCATCGAGGTGCGGCTGGCCGACCGCATCCGCGCCCTCGAGGAGCTGCTGCAGGCCGGGGCGGCGGACGACGGCGCGGCCGCGGCGTTCTTCGCGGCGGTGGAGGAGCCATGATGCGATTTTCGGCCAAGCAGCGCCGCGTGCTGACGTGGTGGCGGCCCGACAGCCCGGACGCTGCGTTTGAGGCCATCATCTGCGACGGGGCGGTGCGCTCGGGCAAGACGCTGTGCATGGGGCTGAGCTTCTTCCTGTGGGCGAGCGCCTGCTATAGCGGCGCGCGGTTCGGCCTGTGCGGCAAGACCATCGCCTCGCTGCGGCGCAACGTCGTTACGGAGCTGCTGCCGAAGCTGCAGGCCATCGGCTTTTCCGTCCGGGAGCGGCGGACGGAGAACCTGCTGCAGGTCAGCTACCGCGGGCACACGAACGAGTTCTACCTCTTCGGCGGGCGGGACGAGGGCTCCGCCGCCCTCATTCAGGGCATCACGTTCGCGGGCGTGCTGCTCGACGAGGTCGCACTCATGCCGCGCAGCTTTGTGGAGCAGGCCTGCGCGCGCTGCTCCGTCACGGGCAGCCGCCTGTGGTTCAACTGCAACCCCGAGGGGCCGTACCACTGGTTCTACACGGAGTGGATCGGCCACGCGGCGGAGCGGAACTGCCTGTACCTCCACTTTACGATGGAGGACAACCCCGCGCTGTCGCCCGATATCCGCAGCCGTTATGCGCGGCTGTACTCCGGCGTGTTCTACCGCCGCTTCGTGCTGGGCCAGTGGGTGGCGGCTGAGGGACGGGTGTATGACTTCTTCGACGCGGCAAAGGCCCCGCCGCCGCCCGAGGGGCCGTTCAACCAGTGGTACATCTCGTGCGACTACGGCACGGTCAACCCGGCGTCCTTCGGGCTGTGGGGGCGGAAGGACGCCGTGTGGTACCGCGTGAAGGAGTTCTACTTCGACTCGCGGCGCGAGCAGCGCCAGATGACGGACGCAGAGTATGAGCGGGCGCTGCGGGAGCTTGCGGGCGGGCGGCCCATCGCGGCCGTCATCGTCGATCCGTCGGCTGCGAGCTTCCTTGAGACGCTGCGGCGTAACGGCTGGAACGTCCGCCGGGCGGACAACGACGTGCTCAGCGGCATCCGCCGCACGTCGGACCTGCTCAAATGCGGCAGGCTCGTGCTGTGCGACACCTGCACGGACTGCCTGCGCGAGATCGAGCAGTATGTCTGGGACCCGAAGGCCGGGCGCGACGCCGTGCGCAAGGAGCACGACCATGCCATGGACGACATGCGCTATTTCGTCTCGACGGTGCTGGCTCCGCAGCGCCCGGCCCTGGCTGCATGTACGGCTATCCGGAGGGCGTAGGTGTTGGCGCATTGTAGGGGCGGGGCACAAACGATTCGCATAGGCAGCCGTTAAAACGGCAAACGCCATTGTAGGGGCGGGGCATGCCCCGCCCGTCCGCGAAGCGGCAATGGTACAGGCCGGTCCCGTTTTAATGCCGCCCTGTTCGGCTCGGCAGTGCAGCGCCGGGAGGGGCATGCCCCTCCCCTACAAAGGCGCGTGCAAAATCAAGGGAAGCTCTGATTCAGAGCTTCCCAAAGTAAAGGAGGAAAAACATGTTTCGAAAAAAGCAGAGCGTCGCGGCGGCGGCGGCGCAGCTGCGCGGCGGGACGCAGAGCCCGTTCGGCGCGGGCCTTCCGGCCGTCCCGCCCGGCGAGGCGCAGCTCTACCGCGCCATGCGGCAGTCGCTTCCCGTGCTGGATGCGGCTATCGGCAAGCTTGTGCGGCTGAGCGGCGGCTTCACGGTGCGAAGCGCCCAGCGGGAGACCGCGCTGAACGAATTCCTGCGGACCGTTCCGTGCGGGCGCGGGCAGACCGGCATCCACAGCTTCCTCTCGGCCTATCTCGACAGCCTTCTGACCTACGGCCGGGCCGTCGGCGAGATGCTCGTGGCGCAGGGCGACCTGCGGGCCGTGTGCTGGGGCGATGTGAACGCGCTGGAAATCCGGGAGGGGAAGTCCCCCCTCGAGGTCGTGCTGTGCGGCTGCGGTGAGGACGGCCGGATGCGGCCGCTGCCGCGGCAGGAGCTGCTGCTGTTCACGGCGCTGAACCCGGAGCCGGGCAGCCCCTATGGCGTCTCGCTGCTGCGCAGTATGCCGTTTCTCGCGGACATCCTGCTGAAAATTTACCGCACGATCGGAAAAAACTGGGAGCGCGCGGGCAATGTGCGCTATGCCGTCGTCTGCAGGCCGGGCGGCGACGGGATGGAGCGCGGCTCGGCCTCGGAGCGGGCCGGGGCCATCGCCGCCGAGTGGAGCGAGGCCATGCGCGACAGCCAGAGCGGCGTCGTGCGCGACTTTGTGGCCGTGGGTGACGTGTCTGTCAAGGTCATCGGCGCGGACGGGCCGGTGCTTGACGCGGCCGTGCCCGTGCGCCAGCTGCTCGAGCAGCTCGTGGCCAAAACGGGCCTGCCGCCGTTCCTGCTCGGCCTGAGCTGGTCGAGCACGGAGCGCATGAGCGCCCAGCAGGCCGATCTTCTGACAAGTGAGCTCTGGGCGCTGCGCCGCGCCGTCGAGCCGGTGCTGCTGCGCATCTGCACGCTGTGGCTGCGCCTGCACGGCTGCGGCTGTGCGCCGGAGATCGTCTGGGACGACATCAGCCTGCAGGACCTCGTCGAGGAGGCGCAGGCGGACCTGTACCGCGCCCGGACGGAACAGCTGAGAAAGGGGACATAACATGGAGATTCGCAAGGAGGGCGGGCTGCGCGGCGCGGGAGCGCCGGACGAGGCCCGGCTCGCAAAGATCAACGCCTATGCGCGCACGCCGCTCACGGCGGAGGCCGTCTACTGCTTCCGCGTGCGCCTGTGCGACGACCGGCCCGACCGCGACTTTGAACGCTTCGACACGGCGGCCCTGCCGCGCATGGCGGAGCTGTTTCGCGGCAAGACCGGCATCTGCGACCACCAGTGGTCGGCCGACCGGCAGGTCGCGCGCATTTTTGACACGCAGGTCGTCCGCGAGGACGACGGCGCGAGCTGCCTGATGGCCGAGGCCTATGTGCTGCGCACGGAGCGCAACGCCGACCTGATCGCGGACATCGAGGGCGGCATCAAGAAGGAGGTCTCCGTCGGCTGCGCCATGGGGCAGGCGCGCTGCTCGATCTGCGGCGAGCCCTACGGCACCTGTGCGCACCGCAAGGGCGCGGTCTATGACGGCGAAACGTGCCTGGCCGTGCTCTCGGAGCCGCTCGATGCATATGAATTTTCCTTCGTGGCGGTCCCGGCGCAGCGGGCGGCGGGCGTGACGAAGGCAGGAAAGGAGGAATATGGCATGACACTGCAGGACTGTGTGGCAAAGCACGGCTCACCGGAGCTTTCGGACGCCCTGCGCAGGCTCTCGGCCGAGGCAGAGCTGGGCCGCGCCTGGCGAAAGCAGCTTGAGGACGGGCTGGTGGCGTTGGGGCTGTCGCTCGACCTCGGGGCCTCGGAGCAGACGCTCCGCACGGCGGCCGCCGCGCTGGATGACGGCCAGCTGCAGGCGTGGAAGGCCGCGCTGGACCGGCGCGCCGCGGAGCGCTACGGCGGCGGGCCGCAGCTGGTAAGAACGCAGGGAAGCGGCAAGGACGACGAAGCCTATCTGATTTGACGAGAGGCTTCCATCGGAAACGGCATGTTTCAGAAATTCGGGCCTTCTGGGCCCCATGGGCAGAACCGGAATATGAAAGGAGAATCAGGCAATGGCAATTTTTCATCAGGAGCTGGGTCAGGTCTGCACGACGATGTATCTGCAGGGCAGCGCAGCGGACAACACGGTGTGCAAGATGCACGCCAACGATACCGTTGCGGCCTGCGCGGCGGGCAATGACTTCATCGGCGTGGTCGTGGGCAAGCGCGACGGTCTGGCCTGCGTTCAGGTTGCGGGCTTTGTGACGCTGCACTACACCGGCACGACGGCCCCGACCGTGGGCGAGTGCGCGCTGGCGGGCGACGGCAAAGGCGGCGTGGCCGTGACGGAGAATGCGAAAAAGTACCGCGTCCTCCGCGTGGACACCGCCGCGAAGACCGTCGGCCTCTATCTGTGAGTCGGAAAGGAGAAACGAACATGGCATTTGACAACATTCATCTCGAAAAGGGCATGTATCACGAGGCCGGCCGCAGCTTCACACAGGTGCTCGAGCAGCTCGACCCCTCCGAGGGCTACCGCGGCACGCCGCTGGAGAACACGGACGCCTTCCAGCGCCAGCTCAAGCGCTTCGGCATCCGCGTAAAGGGCGCGGGCTCGGACACGGTGGAGAAATTCTTCTCCACGTTCGAATCCGCCGTGCTGTTCCCGGAATTCCTGGCCCGCGCCGTGCGCCAGGGTATGGACGAGGCCAACATCCTGCCCGCCATCACGGCGACGGTCACGCGCATCGACGCCATGGACTACCGCAGCATCTACTCCGTGCCGGAGGAGGCCGACCGCAGCCTTGCCTATGTGGCAGAGGGCGCTTCCATCCCCGCCACGGCCATCCGCACGCGCGAGCACCTCGTCCGTCTGTACAAGCGCGGCAGAATGCTCGTGGCGTCCTATGAGGCCCTGCGCTTCCAGAAGCTCGACCTGTTCTCTGTCATGCTGCGCCAGATCGGCGCGCAGATCCAGGCCATGCATCTCGAGGACGCCGTGAGCGTCCTGCGCAACGGCGACGGCAACGACAACGCCGCGGCCGTGTTCACCATCGGCACGTCGCCCATCTCCGGCGAGCAGGGCACGCTGACGTATGCACAGCTTGTGGAATTCTGGGCGCAGTTCGCCCCGTATGAGATGAACACGATGCTCGTGAGCAACGCCACGATGGTCAGGCTCCTGAAGCTGACGGAGCTGCAGAATCCGCTCACGGGTCTGAACTTCCAGGGCACGGGCAAGTTCGAAACGCCGCTCGGCGCGTCGCTGCTGCGCACGCAGGCCATGGCGGACGGCTGCATCCTCGCCTTTGACCGCCGCTATGCGCTCGAAATGGTGCAGGCGGGCGACGTCGGCGTGGAATATGACAAGCTCATCGACCGCCAGCTCGAGCGCGCGGCCATCACGTCCATCTCCGGCTTCGGCAAGATCTGCACGGAGGCGGCGAAGGTGCTCGAGGTATGACGGGCATGAGCGAGGAGATCACGGCGGCCGCCGTGCGCATCCTCAGCACGGAGGAGGAGCTGCTCCCCGCTCTGTGCACCGCAGCGGAGGCCGGGCTTCGTGCCCGGCTCCGTCGGGACGTCGACCCGGAGAAGGAGTGCCGCGAGTGCTTTGTGATGGCCGCCGCCCTCGTTGCCGCGTCGACGCTGCTTTCGGCGCAGGCGCAGGGCGTGACGGATTTTGACGCCGGGCAGGTCTCGCTCCGGCTGAAGGACCCCGGCGACTCCATGGTGCGCGGCGCGCTCTACATGCTCACACCGTGGATGGAGCCGGACACCTGCTTTATGGGGGTGCGGGCATGAAGCGGCGCATCGCGGCCCTCATCCGGCGCTACGGCAGCAGCGTGCAGGCGGTGTTCCCGGACCGGACGGAGATCGTGCGGGCCTTCCTGCAGCCCGTGACCTCGCGGAGCTGGCAGAACATGGACCACATGATCCCGACGGGCGGCGAGGTGCCGCGCGGACAGTTTTTATATATCGGGCCGCCGGAGCTGGATATCCGGGGCGCGGAGCATCTGTATCTTGCGGGGCGCTATTTCCTCGTGCGCCGCGCGGACATGATCGTCTTTGACGACGCGGAGCTGTTTTTGTGGGGGCTGTGCGTCGAGGGCGGAAGGGAGGACCCATGGAGCAGCTGATCGAAATGGTGCTGCAGGCGCTGCGCGCAGCGGGCATCCACTGCGTGCGCGCCCTCGACGAGGAGACGCTGCCCCGGCTGAAGGCGCCGATGGTCGCCGTCGGGGCCGATCCCTCGGCCTGCCGCCAGCATGCGCTGGCGCGGTATCTCGGGCAGGATGCCGACGGCGCGGAGCGCTACGGCATGGAGCTGCAGGCAACCCTGCAGCTGGAGGTCTATTCGCCCGGCAGACGGGCGGGCGCGCTGTGTGAACGCGCAGCGGCGCAGGTGGTGGACGTGTTTCTCGGCGGCATCGAGGGCCTGTATTCCGGCGACCTCGAGCTGGGGCGCACGGCCTATGACGCAAGGACGGACTGCTTCCGCTGCGCCGTCCGCGCGCCGCTGACGCTGCGGCTTTATACCACGGCGCAGGACGGCGCGTTCACGCACGCGGACATCAGGGGGGTATTGCAATGATCCATGAACGGCCGGGCGTGTGGTCCGCCTTTGGGGCGCAGGGGACCACGGAGCTGACGGACCGCCGCCTTGCGGCGGTCATCGCCCCGGCGGATGCGGCTGAGGGCGTGCAGCTCGTGCACAGCGCGGCGGAGGCCGTGTCGCTCTACGGCGGGAACGCCCTGCTCACGCGCATGCTGAAGCTGTGCCTTGCCAACTGCGGCGATCCGGTCTATGCCGTCGCCGTGGACGAGGACACGAAGGTTGCCTATGAGACGGCGCTCACGGCTCTGTTCGCCGCAGCGAAGCCGGGCGTCCTCATCGTGGGCAGCGCCCGCGAGGACGTGCAGCTGCTGCTGCGCGAGACGGCTGAGGCCAACGAGTGCCTCGGCGTGGCGGGCATGAAGGGCGCGTCGGCCGATGCCCTCGTTGCGCGGGCAAAGGCGCTTTGCTGCGCGCGCATTGTGTTGACCGGGCCGGACGTGCTGGCGCAGGACGAGGCCGTGGCGGACGGCTTCTGCGCGGCGGCGGCCGTCGGCGGGGCCATCGCCTCGCTGTCCACGCCCGTTGTGCCGCTGCACGACGTGGCCCTGTTCGGCCTGCAGAGCCTTTCGGCCCTCTATACGGATGACGAGCTGGACAAGCTCCTGCAGGCGGGCGTCACGCCCGTGCAGCTGTCCGGCGGCCGGATGTGTGCCCTGCGCATTCTGACGACGCGGGCCACGGCCGAGGGGCCGGAGGGCGAGAGCTTCCGCAGCCTGAACGCCACGCTTGTGACGGACGAGCTGCTGCGCGATCTGCGGGCGGCGCTGGCGGCGCGGTTCCGCGCGGCGCAGAACAGCACGCTCACGCGCACGGCCATCCGCAGCGCCGTGCTGCTCGTGCTGCAGGACTATCGCGCGCGGGGCTGGCTCAGCGCGTTCGGAGCTCTGCGCGTTTATGCAGATGCCGGCGATGCGTCGCTGTGCCGCGTGGAGTTCACCTATTCCATCCCGGCGGGGCTGCACCGCATTGCCCTTTCGGCACAGATGACCGGCTGAGGAGGGGGAGTATGACGGGAATTTGCATTCCGACCTCGGCGGACATCCGCATCGAGGTCGCGGGACGGCGCGTCGCGGTGGTGCAGAGCTACCGCGTCGAGGAGGAGGCGTCGTGCGAGGTCGTCGGGGCCATCGGCTCGAATGAGCCGGTCGGCGTCGTGCGCGGCCCGGCGCGCTATCGCATCACGCTGCAGCGGGTCTATGCCACGGACGAGGCCATTTCCGACGGCCTGCGCTTTCACGAGCTGCGGCAGTTCTCGCTCGTCATCGCAAAGCCGGACACGATGGTCGTGTTCTCCGGCTGCGAGTGGGAGCGGCTGACGGAGCGGGCCGAGGTCGGCAGCTCCGTGCTGGAGGAGGCCGTGGTGCTGGCCGCCGTGCGCGGCGAATATGAGCAGCAGGAGGGATGAGCATGCAGTTCCGCAATTTCACCTGGCCGAACGAGCCGTCCTCCCTGCGGGTGACGAGCCGCAGGCGCACGGCCCTGCTCGAGGAGCCGGGCGGCGGCTGGACGCTGCAGGACCTCGGCACGGCAGCGCGGACCGTGACGGGCGAGGGCGTGTTCTTCGGCGAAACTGCCTATGAGAGCCTCCGAACGCTCGAGGCTCTTCTGGCGCAGGGCGGCGCGGGGGCGCTGACCCTGCCCCATGTGGGAACGCTGCAGGCCGTTCTGACGGAGCTGGAGGGGGAGCAGGAGCCGCGCGAGAACTTCGTGCGCTACCGCTTCACCTTCGTGGAGGCGGCATGATCGCCCTGTGGACCGCGCCGCAGGGCGGCGCGTGGACGCGTCTGCCGGGGCCGGTGACGGCGTGGAGCATTCTGCGGACGGACCGGCTGGGGAAGGATTCGTTCCGTGTGGAGCTGGCCGATGCCGCCCTGCCGGACGGACGCCTGCGCTTCAGCGCCCGCGTGGACGGCGTGGGCTGGTTCACGGGCCTTGCGGACGAGGTGCTGCGCACGGAAAGCGGGGCCGGGCGCAGGCTCGTGCTGCGCGGGCGCGGGATGGACGCCCTGCTCGAGGACTGCGAGTTCGACGCGCAGACGGGAACGGGCATCACGCCTGCGGCGCTTGCCACCCGCGTGCTCCAGCCGGTGGGGCTTTCTGCCTGGAGCGATGCGCAGTCGGCTACGGGCACCCTCAAAACAGCCCTCGGCAGCACGGGCAGCTCGATCGTGCAGGACTACTGCGCCTCGGCCGGGCTCCTGCCGCCGCGCATGCTGGCAGACGGCCGGGTGTGCCTGACGGCCACGCGCAGGAGCGGCGGCACGGCGCTGCAGGGCGGCACGGTGCGGGAGCGCTCCGTGCAGGCGCTGGCGGGCATCGGCGTGCTCCACGCCGCGGGAACGACCTACGAAAATCCGGCGGGCGGCCGCGAAACGCGCTGGCGCAGCGCACTGGGCTGGCCCGCCGCAGCGGAATTTGCCCGGTCCATGCGCGATCGGGATGCCGTGCGACTGACCCTGCCGGGCACGCATGCCCTCGAGCCGGGCACGACGGCGGAGTATGGCGGCCGCACGCTGACGCTCACGGACTGCGCCCTCCGCGGCAGCGCGGCGGGCATTACCACGGAGCTGACGCTGGCGGCAATTTAGGCGGGGCATCGTTGGCACACTGTAGGGGAGGGGCGTAGGGAAAATGAATACTGAAGACTGAAAAATGAAGAATGAATAATACGCAGGCCTTCGGCCGTTCACTGTAGGGGAGGGGACAGCCAGGCCCGGCTCCGCACCGGCGCAAGTAACAGGCTATCGTTAAAACGGTATGTACCGATTGCGTCTGTAGCGGCGCTCCCTGAGCGCCATGCAGGCTGGCGATATTTGTGGTACAAATTCAGTGGCGCAAGGCAAACAGGTTTGTCATTGCGAGGGCGCTTTGCGCCCGTGGCAATCTCGCAGTACCCGGTCGGATAACAGGAAGGCTTCCGGCGAATATGGTAGCGTTACGCAGCGTGGCGTCGAGGACGCCGCCCCCTACAAGGCATGTGCGGTCGACATAGTACACGGAAATTTGCAGCTGCCAAAGGCGCTCACTGAGCGCCGCTACAGACGCAATCGGTTGGTACGTTTTATCGTTGCCCTGTACGAACTGCAACTGCCTTCCCGAGATTGCCACGTCGGCCGTTGGCCTCCTCGCAATGACAATTCGAAACCCTTGCATTTTCGACGATGCTGCCCTATAACTTACCAGCCTGCAAGGCGGTCACTGAGCGCCGCTACAGACGCAATCGGTTGGTACGTTTTTGTCGACAGCCTGTTCGTATCGCCAGTGCGCCGCCGGGAGGGGCATGCCTCTCCCCTACAACGCGCCGCCGATGCCCGGATCATACAACAAAAACAGGGACGCGCCGGGTTCGGTGCGTCCCTGTTTTTTCAGCTGCTTATTCCGCCGCCGGCATGGGCTTGCCGAGGCGCTTATACATGGTCTTCTTCACGGCGCGGAGGATGTTCTCATAGCCGGTGCAGCGGCACAGGTGGCCGGAGAGCAGCTTGCGCAGCTCGTCGTCCGTGTACTCCCTGCCGGTCTCGAGCAGCTCGACGGCCGTCATGATGAAGCCCGGCGTGCAGAAGCCGCACTGGATGGCGGCCTCGTCGATGAAGGCCTGCTGGATGTCGGACAGCTCGCCGTTCGGGCCGAGCAGGCTCTCGAGCGTGCGGATGTGCTTGCCCTCCGCCCACACGGCGAGGTAGATGCACGAGTTGAAGCACTCGCCGTCGATGATGACGTTGCACGCGCCGCACTCGCCGACCTCGCAGCCCTTCTTCACGGATGTCAGGCGAAAATCATTGCGCAGCATGTCCGTCAGCGAGGCGCGGACGTCCACGATCTGCTCGACGTCCTTGCCGTTGATGTTGCAGCGCACGAGCTTATACTGCTTGTTCATTTTACCGCACCTCCTGCAAGCTCGATCGAGCGGATGAGGCAGCGCCGCGCCAGCTCGACGGCGATGTGCTCGCGGAAGGCCTTCGAGGCGCGCCACGAGTCACGCGGATGGATGTCCTGCAGCACGGCCTGCGCGAAGGCGTCGACCGTCTCGCGGCAGACCGGGCGGCCGTTGGCCTGCGCCTCGGCGCTCGGGGCGCGCATGGGCACGGGGCCCGCCACGCCATAGGCGATGCGCGCGCGGACGATGGTCTTTTTGTCCTCGCTCAGCACGACGTTCACGGAGCAGCCGGTCGTGGCGATGTCCATGGCGTTGCGCATGGCGTATTTGATATAGTGGCCGAAGCAGTTTTCATAGCTGGCCTTCGGGATGAGGATGGCCGTCTGGATCTCGCCCTCCTCGGCGCGGATGTCCACCTTGCCCGCGCGGAGGTAGAAGTCCTTGATGGGCAGGCGGCGCACGCCGTTTTTGCCGGTCAGCTCCACGATGGCCTCCCACGCGTGCAGCGTGGAGGCGGAGTCGGCGGACGTCACGCCGTTGCAGGTGTTGCCGCCGATGGTGCCGATGTTTCGAATTTGCGGGCCGCCGACCATGTCGACCGCCTCGCCGAGCACGTTGATGTATTTCCGGATGATGGGGTCGCGCGTGATGTGGGAAAAGCTCGTCAGCGAGCCGATGCGGATGTTTCCGTCCTCGTCGATGCAGATGCCGCGCATGGCGTCGATGCCGTAGATGGAGATGAGCTCCGCCCCGGCGCGCTTGCCCTCGCGCATCTGCACGAGCACGTCCGAGCCGCCTGCGATGATCTGCGCCTCCGGATGCTCCAGACGCAGGGCGACGGCCTCTTCCACGGAATGCGCCTCATAGAGCGCTTTCATATCATACATGGGCGGTTTCCTCCTTTTCGAACAGGCCCGCCTTCTCGAATGCGGCGAAGAGAACGTGCGGGGTGATGGGCGCGACGTCGATGCCGATGCCCGTGGCGTTCAGGATGGCGTTGCGGATGGCCGGCGCGCCGGAGCAGGCGGGCGGCTCGCCGAGGGCCTTCGTGCCGTAGGGGTTCGTCGGCTCGGCGTTCTCCACGAACTGGGCCTCGAGATGCGGGTGATCCATCATGGTCGAGAGCTTGTAGTCCAGCAGGTTGTTGTTGAGCGGGCGGCCGGTCTTCGGGTCGAACTTCAGCTCCTCGGACATGCCGTAGCCGATGGCCATGGACATGCCGCCGTGCACCTGCGCCTCAGCAAGCTGCGGGTTGATGAGCTTGCCGCAGTCGTGCACGTTGATGAGCTTCAGCAGCTTCACCTTGCACAGGGGGATGTCGACCTCGACCTCCGCGAACGAGCAGCCGAAGGAATAGGCGTTGTTCTTGATCTGGTAAGTAGATTCCGCCGTCAGATGCTCGGAGTGCGACAGGCTGTAGAGCGCCTCCGTGGCAAGCTCGCCGAGCGTCATCAGCACACGGCCGTCCGTTTTGCGGATGATCCTGCCGTCGACGATGTCGAGCAGGGCGGGCATCTGGCGCGTCAGCTCGCAGGCGTACTTCAGGATGCGCTCCTTGAGCAGCGCACCCGTCTGGGCGATGGCGAAGCCGCCGACGTAGGTCTGGCGCGAGGCGTAGGCGCCCGTGCCGAACGGCGTGACGTCCGTGTCCTGCGCCGTGACGACGTGCACGTCCGAAACGGGGATGCCCACGGCGTCCGCCGCCATCTGGGCGAAGGCGGTGTCGCAGCCCTGGCCGATCTCCGTCTCGCCGGTCTGCAGCTGGATGGAGCCGTCCTGATTCAGGACCATGCGGCACGAGCAGCTTTCCAGGCTGATGGGCCAGACAGCCGTGTTGTACCAGAACAGGGCGCAGCCGACGCCGCGGCGCACGGGGCCGGTCTGGTTTTCGTATTCGCGGTGCTTGCGGCTGTAGTCCATCCACGCCTCGCCCTTGTCCAGCACCTGATTGAGCGTGTCGGAATGGTTCTCGTTCTTCGAGAAGCCGTCGACGAAGCCGACGGGCATCATGTGCTTGCGGCGGTACTCCAGCGAGTCGACGCCAAGCACGCGGCAGACGTCCTCAATGTGGGATTCGCCCGCAAACATGGCCTGCGGGATGCCGTAGCCGCGCATCGCACCCGCGGCGGGGCGGTTCGTGAACACGGTGTAGGCGTCGCCGTCGACGTTCGGGCAGGGATACAGCTGCGGGAACGCGCCCATGCCCTTGGCGACGATGCCGTGGCCGTGGGAGGCGTAAGCGCCCTGGTTCGAGAAGCACTCGATCTTGCGCGCGGCGAACGTGCCGTCCGGCCGCACCCACGAGATGATGTGCGTGCGGATGGCGTGGCGCACGCGGTTGCAGACGAACGTCTCCTCGCGCGTGCAGTCGAGCTTGACGAGGCGGCCGCCCACGACGGTGGAGAGGTAGGCGCACAGCGGCTCATACAGCGCGTCCTGCTTGTTGCCGAAGCCGCCGCCGATATACGGCTTGACGACGCGTACCTTGCCCCAGGGAATGCCGAGAGCCTGCCCGACGACGCGGCGGACGATGTGCGGGATCTGCGTGGAGGAGTAGATGACGATGCGCCCGGCCTCCATGGAGGCGAAGCACATGTGGTTTTCGATGTGGCAGTGCTGCACGGTCGGCGTGTCGTACCAGCCCTCGACCTTGATGAGGCCCGGCTCGCGGCTGGCCTCCTCATAGTTGCCGTTGCGGATGGTCGTGTGGGCGAGGATGTTGTTCGGGAATTCCTCGTGCAGCAGCGGGGCATCGGGCTTCATGGCCTCCTGCACGTCCAGCACGAAGGGATATTCCTCATATTCCACGCGCAGCGCGCGCAGGGCCTGCGCGGCGGCGACCTCGTTCTCCGCGACGACGGCGGCGATGTCATCGCCGTAGAAGCGCACGCGGGACGTCAGCAGCAGGCGGTCGGCGACGTCCTGATGGTGCGGGTCGGTCGACCACGGATGGCCTGCCGTGGGGAATTTGATCTGCGGCACGTCAAAGCAGGTGACGATCTTCACGACGCCCTCGATCTGCTCGGCGGCGCTCGTGTCGATGGACTTGACCACGCCGTTTGCGATGGTCGAATGCAGCACGCGCGCGACGAGCGCACTGCGGTCACAGAGGTCATCGCAGTACTTTGCGCGCCCGGTTGCCTTGTCGAATGCGTCCACACGGCGGACGCTCTTGCCAACCTCCATGGGGGACCCTCCTTTTGGATCGCAGCAGAATACCGGCAATGTGCACAGATTCTGCGGAAAATTTCTTTGTAATTTGAAGTATAGCATAAATTCCGCAGCGTGGAAAGCGAAAACGTTATTCTATGTTATAGATAACGGATAATTCGGCAATGGCGAACGCTCCAGCTGGAAAACCCCGCCGATTGCGGATATACTATAGTTAAAAACGGAAAATAATGTGAATGCAGGGGAGCGGACAGCCGGGCCCGGCGCAGAAGCCAAAGGCTTGCCATTGCGAGGAGCGAAGCGCCCCCTGGCTCTCCCTCCGGGAGAGCTGTCACCGAAGGTGACTGAGAGGGCCTTTCAGGCACTTTTGAATGGCAATAGCAATCAAGGGAAGGGCTGATTTTCCCTCTCAGGCGGCTGTGCCGCCAGCTCTCCCAAAGGGAGAGCCAAGCGACACGGCTTCCGAGCGCGCAAGGCTCGCAATGACAAGCTCGGGGCCTGCTCCATTCGGAGGGGTGCAGGGACAAATTCGGGGGGTGGTCTGCCCCGATCAATACAAACTGGAGGTATCACCATGCTCGGTTGTGTCATCATGGCGGCGGGGAACGCCGTGCGCTTCGGTGCGAACAAGCTCGAGGCGGAGCTGGACGGCAAGCCGCTCATCCGCCGGGCATTCGAGGCCGTTCCGGCCGGAGTATTCGACCGCGTCGCCGTCGTCACGCAGTATCCCGCCGTTGCAGCCCTCGCGCGGGAATTCGGTTTCGAGCCGGTGCGCAACGACCGGCCCGGCGACGGGCTGAGCCGCACGGTCCGCCTCGGCACGCAGGCGCTGGCGCAGTGCGACGGCATCGTCTTCCTCGTGGCCGACCAGCCGCTGCTGTCGGCATCGGCCGTGCGCGCGGTCGTGCGGCAGTGGCGGGAGCATCCGTCGTGCATCGTGGGCGCGGCCTGCGGCACGCGGCGGGGCAATCCGAACCTGTTCCCGCGGGAATTTTTCCCGGCCCTGTGCGCGCTCGAGGGAGACCGCGGCGGCAGCGCCGTCATCCGGCAGTATCCGGAGCGCTACCTTGCCGTCGACGTCCCGCCGGAGGCGCTGGCCGATGTCGATACCCCCGAGGCCCTGCGCGCCATCCGGGATCATCTGTAGGGAACGGCATACAGCAAATTGAAAATGGAAAAATAAAAAAGCTGTGCGCAGCTTCCGGTCGTGCGTTGTAGGGAAGTGGCATGCCATGCCCCTGCAAATTATATATCATAAAACAACGAACGGCACGCAAAGCGTGCCGTTCCTGTTATTTCTCATTCCACGCGGAGGCGGGCGGGGAGGGCTGCGTCCGGAGTGACGAGCACCGTGCGGTAGCGGTCATACACGACCATGCCCGGCTTGGCCCCGTTCGGCTTGCGCAGGAAGCGCACGGGCGTCACATCGACGGGGACGTTCTGCCCCTCGCGCGCCTCGGAGTAGTAGGCCGCAAGCTCGGCCGCTTCCGTGATCGTCTCGTCCGGCGGCTGGATGCCTGCGCACGCGATGATGACATGCGTGCCGTGAAATTTCTGCACATGCAGCCACAGGTCGTCGCGCCGCGCCGTCTTGAGCGACAGCTGGTCGTTCTGGCGGTTGTTGCGGCCGACAAAAATGTCGAAGCCGTCCGATGAGCGGAAGTGCATCGGCTTTGACGGCTGCTGCTTGCCCTGCTTGCGGCGGTCCGCCGGGCGGACATAGCCTCCGGCCTCCAATTCCGCTCGTATTTCGCTCAGATCACGCTCGTTTTCGGCGCGAGCCAGCTCCTCCAGCACGCCGCCCAGATAGGCCTCCTCGATCTCGCCCTGTGCGATCTGCTGCGTGAGCACCTGCTCGGCGTGCTTGGCGCGGGCGTAGTCCTTGTAGAAGCGCGCGGCGTTCTGCTGCGGGGAGAGGTTCGGCTTGAGCGGAATTTCAATTTCGCGCAGATTCTCATCATAAAAATCCTCGGCGCGCAGCAGCGTCTGCCCGCGCGTGATGGCGTGCAGGTTCGCCGTGACGATGTCGCCCTGACGGCGCAGCTGCTCGCGGTCGTGCGTGGCCTCCAGCTCCTGCCGCTGCAGCTCCAGCTTGCGGCGCGTGCGCTCGTGCAGGTTCGAAATGGCCTTGCGCAGCGTCTGCGACCGCTGCCGCATGCGCTCGGCGTGGTCCGTCTCGGTGTAAAAGCGGTCGAGCAGGGCGGAAAAGCTCTCGCACGGCTCGGCGCGCAGATAGCCGCCGTATTGCCGGATGTCGCGATAGGTGAAATCCGTCGGTGCGCCGTCCTTCCACAGCAGCATGGGCTGCATCTGTACGGGCGGCAGGGCGGCGAACTCCGCCGTCAGGAATGCCGCCAGCCGCGCGGCGTCCAGCGTGGGGATGGGCGCGTCCGTCTCGCCCGCAAAGCGGAACGACAGCTCGCGCGCGATGAGCGGCGACAGGCCCGCAAAATGGGCCAGCAGCCATTTGTCCAGCCGCATGGCCGCGTCCGGCCGGGCGAGCAGGGCAAGAAGCTCGGCCTCCGTCGTCTCCTGCGGGATGCGGCGGTCCTGCCGCGGCGGCTCGTGATAGAACAGGCCGGGCAGCAGCTGGCGCAGCTCGGACATTTCAAAGTCCACGCGCCGCAGGCAGTCGAGGATGCGGCCGTCCGGCCCCGTGAGGATCAGGTTGGAATTGCGCCCGACCAGCTCGAGGATCAGGTGCTTGCGGCAGGGCACACCCAGCTCGTCCGTGCAGTCGAACGTCAGGTCGAGCATGCGCTCGGCCGCGGGCTGGCGGATATCGGCAAGCCTGCCGCCCGCCAGATGCTTGCGCAGCAGCATACAGAACATCGGCGGCTGCGCGGGATTTTCCAGCTGCGCCTGCGTCAGGTGGACGCGCGGCCGGTTGCCGTTGGCGGACAGCAGCAGTCTTCCGCCGCCGTCGCGCCCGCGCAGCTGGAGCACGACGGTGTCGCGCGCGGGCTGCTGGATCTTGTCCACGCGGGCCCCGACGAGGGCGGGGCGCAGCTCTGCGGCGACGGCCGTGAGAAACATGGCGTCAAATGGCATGGTCTTCCTCCATCATGGCGGCAAACAGCGCTTCGATGCGCGCGGTCTGCCCGGAGAGATACAGCGCGCCGAACAGGGCCTCCAGCCCCGTTGCGCGGGCATATTCGCCCGGCGTGGCGTGCTTCGGAATGCCGTGAGGATGGGCGTTGCGGCCGCGGCGATAGACGGCGGCCTCCTCCGGCGTGAGCAGGGGCTGGATGCGCAGGGCAAAGCGCGCCTGTGCCGGGGCCTGCACGAGCGCGATCGTCGCCTGATGCAGGCGGCCGTTCGTTGTGCCGCCCTCGACGCACAGCTTTGTGCGCACGAGCAGCTCAAACACGGCGTCGCCGATGTGCGCCAGCGCCAGAGACGACATGGCCAGCAGCTCCTGTTGGGTCATTTGCGGGTGAAAATAGTCCTGCATGGCGCAGTTGCCTCCAGAATGATCGAATTTTGGATGATTTTGAGTGATATTGCCGGGTTGTCAGTCGTGCGTTGTAGGGGAGGGGCATGTAAAAACAAATGAATAATGAATACTGAAGACTTAAGAATGAATAATACGCCGATCTCCAGTCGTGCGTTGTAGGGGAGGGGCATGCCCCTCCCGGCGCAGCGCCGCCGACCCGTACAGGCTTTCGTTAAAATGAAACCGGCCTCCGATTTGTCATTGCGAGGAGGCCAACGGCCGACGTGGCAATCTCGGGGAGGCACTTCCGACTCGTACCGGCCGTCGATAAAACGGTATGCACCAATTGCGTCTGTAGCGGCGCTCACTGAGCGCCTTGTACAGAGACATTCAACGGCAGGAGGGCACTGGTGCACCACGGCACTCCCCTGATGTGTCATTGCGAGGAGCGAAGCGACGTGGCAATCTCACAGTACAATGCCGGATAACAGGGAACTTCCGGCGAAAACGTGACCGGTCGCAGGAGATTGCCACGGCCCCTTTGGGGCCTCGCAATGACAAATCTGGGAGCGCGGCGCTGACAATGGTGCTCTGCACCGAATGGGCCGTCCTTATGCCGCTTCGCGGACGGGCGAGGCATGCCTCACCCCTACATTTGGCCTTTAATGCTTCCGCCATGTTGCGGGGCTGAGGAGCAGCAGCACGGGGAACAGCTCCAGCCGCCCGAGAAGCATGTCGAGCGTCAGCACGACCTTCGACAGGGCAGAGAAGCTCGCATAGCTGCCGAACGGGCCGACCTCGAGGCTCAGGCCCGGGCCGATGTTGTTCAGCGTGGCGAACACGGATGTCACGCTCGTCTCGGCCCCAAAGTTATCGAGCGAGACCAGCAGGATGGACACGACGGCAATGGCGGCATAGCAGATAAAGAACGCCATCGTGCCGCGGATGACCTCATTGCTCACGCGTTTGCCGTCCATCGTCATGACCTCCACGGAGTGGGGGTGCAGCAGGTGGCGCGTCTCGGCGCGGGCCGTCTTGGCCAGGATGAGCACGCGGCTGACCTTCATGCCGCCGCCCGTCGACCCGGCGCACGCGCCGATGGCCATCAGGATGAGCAGCACGGTTTTGGAAAATTCCGGCCATTTTGCAAAATCCGCCGTGCCGTAGCCCGTCGTCGTGATGACGGAGCCGACGGAGAAGGCCACATGGTGGATCGTCTGGAACACGGTGGAGAAGAACCCGCCCGTGAGCAGCAGGTTGGCACTGATGAGGACGATGGCCCCGAAAATGATGATAAAGTACCAGCGCACTTCGCTGTTGTGCCACGCGAGCTTGAAGCGGCGGCGCAGCAGGAAGAAATACACCGAGAAATTCACGCCGAACAGGACCATGAACACCGTCGTCACGGCCTGCAGGTAGGCCGAGTAGTCCGCAAGGCCGCTGTTGCGCACGGAAAAGCCGCCCGTACCGGCCGTGCCAAAGGCAAGGCACAGACTGTCGAACCACGTTATCTCGCCCCAGCCGAACAGCACGCCCAGCCGGTAGAACAGGATCTGCAGCAGCGTCATGGCGCAGTAGATGGCATAGAGGATCGCGGCGGACGTGCGCATCTTCGGCACCATCTTGCTGACGGACGGGCCGGGGGACTCGGCGCGCAGCAGATAGATGCTCTCGCCGGACAGCGGCACGATGGCCAGCATGAACACGAGCACGCCCATGCCGCCGAGCCAGTGGGTGAAGCTGCGCCAGAACAGCAGGCACTTCGGCAGGTCCTCCACGGCGCGGAGGATGCTTGCGCCGGTCGTCGTAAAGCCGGACATCGTCTCGAACACGGCGTCGAGATACGACGGGATCGCCCCGGAGGCCGTGAAGGGGACCGCGCCGATGAGCGAGATGAGGATCCAGCTCAGCGCGACCATCACGAAGCCGTCACGCGCGTGCAGCTCACGGCGGCGCTTCGGCCGCAGCAGGATAAAAAGACCGCCGAGCAGGCCGCTGCCTGCGGCCGAGGCAAGCAGGACCCACAGCTCCGGCTCGCCGTAGATCACGGCGACGATGCACGGCAGCAGCAGGAAGGCCCCGATGACCAGCAGCACGTCGCCCAGCAGGGAGAGGATCATGCGGTAATTCATGCTTTCACTCTCCGCTTGTCCAGAATGTCGTCCAGATCGTCCAGGCCCGTCGCTGCCGTCACGACGACGACGGTGTCGCCCGGCTCGATGGTGTCGCGGCCGCCGGGGGTGATGATCCGGCCCTCGCGGTTGATGGCTCCGATAAGCAGGTTCGGCCGCGTGGGCAGCTCCATGAGCGGCCTGCCGCAGACGGCGGATTTCTCCGTGGCGCGGAACTCCAGTGCCTCGGCCTTGTTGCCGACGATCTTATAGAGCGTCTCGACGTTCGAGCCGAGCGAGTTCTGCATGGCGCGGACGTAGCGGACGATGTGGTCGGCCGCGATATAGCGGGGATGGAACACGCTTCCGAGGTCCATGCCCTTGATGATGTGAGAGAATGTCGTGCGGTTGATTTTCGTGACGATCTTCGCGCTCGAGACGCTGCGGGCATAGAGGCTCATCAGCACGTTTTCCTCATCGATGCCCGTCAGCGAGGCCACGGCGTCCATCTTTGCAATGCCCTCCTCGGCGAGCAGCTGCTCGCTCGTGCCGTCTCCATGGATGATCGTGGCCTCGGGCAGACGCTCTGCCAGCGAGTCGCACACGGCGGCGCTGGACTCGATGATCTTCACGCTCGCGCCGAAGTCCAGCATCTGCCGCGCGAGGTAGTAGGAGATGCGCCCGCCGCCAAGCAGCATCACGCGCTTGACGGGGTTCGTCTGCACACCGATCTTGTGGAAGAACTTTGCGGCGAGCTTCGGACTTGCCACCACGCTGATGCGGTCGCCTGCCAGCAGGGTGAAGCTGCCGTCGGGGATGTACACCTCGTGCTGCCCGCGCTCCACAACGCACACAAGCGCGCCGGACTGCAGGCGGCCGAGGTCGGAGAGCTTCATGCCGTCGAGCATGGAGCCGGGGTCGATGCGCATCTTGTGCAGCTCCACGCGGCCCTTCGAGAACGTGTCGATCTTGATGGAGGCCGGGGCGCGCAGGATGCGCGCGATCTCCGTGGCGCTGGCCAGCTCCGGGTTGAGCGCCATGCTCAGCCCGAGGTCGTCCTGAATGAGATGCAGCCCGCTCGTATATTCCGGGTTGCGCACGCGGGCGATCGTGTTGCCCACACCGAGGCGCTTGGCAATGAGGCACGAGAGCAGGTTCTGTTCGTCCGTGGACATCACGGCGATGACAAGATCGGCAGAGGGCACGCCGGCCTCCATCTGCGTGTCCATGCTGATGCCGTTGCCCTCGACGGTCATGACGTCGAGCGTGTTGCCGATGGCGTCGAGCGCAGCCGTGCGCGTGTCGACGACGGTGATCTCGTGACCCTCGCGGAGCAGCTGCTCCGTCAGCGTCGCGCCGATCTTGCCGGCTCCGATGATAACAATGTTCATTCCCGAAAAGACTCCTGTATGGTGAATTTCAAAATGATCCGATTATGGTATGGCCGGGACCGCAATGGCGCGTTGTAGGGGAGGGGCATGCCCCTCCCGGCGCAATGCCGCCGACCAATGCAGGCCGCCGATAAAACGGTGAAAGCCAAAGGTTTGTCATTGCCAGGCCCCGAAGGGGCCGTGGCAATCTCGGGAAGGCGCTACCAGTTCGTACAGGGCGTCGATAATAACGCACAAACCGATTGCGTCTGTAGCGGCGCTCATTGAGCGCCCAGCAGGGGATAATTCAACCGCAAAAGTGCTCTGGTGCACCGCTGCACCACCCTGATGTGTCATTGCGAGGCCCCAAAGGGGCCGTGGCAATCTCACAGCACCATGTTGGATTACAGGGCACCCCCGGCGAAAACGTAACTGCCTTCCCGAGATTGCACCCCCAAGGGCACTTCCTCGCGCTTCGCGCTCAGGGCGCCACGTCGGCCTGCGGCCTCCTCGCAATGACAAATCTGGGAGCCTCACGCCATTTCATTTGTGCCACAGCCATTGCCGGTCTGCAAGGCGCTCATCGCTGCCTAAATTCCGCAAATTTTATCATAGCACGCCGCAGGACGGAATGCAAGCCGGAAATATGGCAGGAGTTCCCTTACATGTCCCAATATCCGTCAGCGCAGGTAGCCGCTGTCGCGCAGCGACACAAAGTCGTCATCCGCGATCACCAGATGGTCCAGCAGCAGAATGTCCACGACGTCGAGTGCCTGCTGCAGGCGGCGTGTCAGCTCCACATCCTCGTGCGACGGCAGGGCAATGCCCGCCGGGTGGTTGTGCGCCAGCACCACGCCGCTGGCATTCGCGCTCAGCGCGGCGCGCATGAGCTTGCGCATCGGCACGTTGGCCGAGTTCACGCTGCCCTCGCTCAGGCAGGTGCAGGTCAGAAGCCGCCCGGCGGCATCCAGCGCCAGCAGGTAGACGAGCTCCTCCCGCGCGCCGTAGAAAAACGGCAGCAGAAAATTGCCGAAATCCGTCGTGCCCGTCAGGCGCGCGCCGGAAAACGGCCGGGAGAGGTAGTAGCGCCGGTGCAGCTCCGTCACGAGCCGCAGCAGCAGCGCCCGCGATGCATCCATCCCCTCCACGCTGGCCAGCTCTTCCGGCGAGGCGGAGAGGGCCGCGCCGAGCGAGCCGAACTGGCCGATGAGCCGCGCGGCGAGCGTCCGGGGCTCCTCCGCGCCCGTGCCCGCGTGCAGCAGCAGGGTCAGCAGCTCCTCGTCCGTGAGGGCGTCCGGCGCACGCTGCAAAAAGCGCCGCAGCAGATTGGCCGTGGATCCGTCCATGGGATCGCCTCCTTTGCGTTGATGGAATATGGTAGGGGAGCGACATGCCGCTCCCGGCGCTGCATTGACGATAGGAACAGGCTTCCGATAAAAACGTACCAACCGATTGCGTCTGTAGCGGCGCTCATTGAGCGCCTTGGAGGCTGGCAATGATTGCGGCATGAATTCTACGGCGCGAGGCCCCCAGATTTGTCATTGCGAGGAGGCCAACGGCCGACGTGGCAATCTCGGGAAGGCAGTTGCGATTTCGCCGGAAGTGCCATGTTATCCAGCCGGGTCCTGCGAGATTCCCACGTCGCTTCGCTCCTCGCAATGACAAGTCGGAGGTGCGTGCCATTTTAGCGATGGCCTGAACCTATCGGCAGTGCCTCCAAGGCC
>QWCV01001107.1_pt1 | contig 27836 bp, 20 predicted proteins | sample 1972621 | NCBI WGS metagenome assembly QWCV01 (sample SAMN09866699, study PRJNA288562) | Human gut metagenome isolate pre2_stool, whole genome shotgun sequencing... | isolation source: gut | host: Homo sapiens | place: USA: California | reverse complement strand
CAGCAGGAGACGAACCCGGCAGGCGAGGTGGAACAGCAGGAGACGAACCCGGCAGGCGAGGTGGAACAGCAGGAGACGAACCCGGCAGGCGAGGTGGAACAGCAGGAGACGAACCCGGCAGACGAGGTGAAACAGCAGGAGACGAACCCGGCAGGCGAGGCGGAACAACAGACAGAGACCCGGCCTGAAAATGAGGCGGAGCCGGAAGTGGAGACAGAGCCGGAAGCGGAAGTGGTGACAGAAAAAGCAGAAGAATCCGAAGCGAAACCGGAAGAGACGGAAGCGACGGGAACAAAAGAAATAGAGTTAAAAGGTCAGACGGATCAATACACGATTACCCTGACAGGACCGGCGTCCAGTTTCCCGGAAGGAACGGAATTGTCACTGTCTGTATCCCGTATAGATCCTCAGATAGATGAGGTTGTCGAGTCGGCGGTAGAAAAAAAGGCAGAAGAGCAGGAGCGCACAGTCGAAAACTACACAGCTTTTGATATTCGGCTTCTTGGCAACGGTACAGAGATACAGCCGTCTGGACCGGTCAACGTAATCTTTGACAGGAACGGCCGGGAAAAGTCGAAGGACACAGGGGAAACAAGAGTTTACCACGTAGATGAGACGACCGGAAAAGCCGAGGATATGAAAGCATCCGTTAATGAAGAAGGAAAGACCGAGATAGAGACAACACACTTTTCGGTGTATGTGGTGGTAGACCTGGATCAGCTGGGAGGACAGATTGACCTTACGGTGCAGCACTGGGCGACGGTAAATCAGCTCACCGGAGTAGACGGAACAGATGGACTGATCGAAAGTGACGGGCCGGATGGTGTTGCGGGAAACGCTGCAGCGAAACTGGAGTCGGAGGATGTATTTACCAGTATTTACACAGATGATGTGCTGAAGCTGGATAATACATTGAAGAAAAATATTGAAGAGTTAAGTAAGGTTCTCCTTGCATCTGCAGACAAGAAAAATAAAAATTATGAACTTTCGGAAATCTGGTTCTTAAACGATGGCAAAAGTGCGGATAGCACGAACAGAGAGGACTGGACGATTTATCAAGCCTCCAGTGATGAGACGGTCAACCTGACAAAAAATACCACAGTCCGTCTTGTTTATAATCCGTTAAGTCATGGTTCTTCCCTTGCTCAGGATGTAACATTCTATGATTATGATGTTACAGATGGAAAACGTTATAATGCAAATGGACAGGAAGATCCGAACGGAAATTATCTGAACACTACAGATAAGGGCATTAATTCGGACTCCAATTACAATGGCGGAAATGAAAATAACCGTCTTGCTGTCGGAATGAACAGTACCTGGGTAGATCACAAATACCACAATGCAAAGAGCAATAACGGATACGGCGTTATTCTCAACTGGTCCGGCGGACAGGCGGATGACGCAAAGAAAGGAATTGTAACCGGAATCAACGCAGACGGACCGATTTACAATGGAGTTGCTGCACCGCAGTTGTTCAATGATACACCGCAAATAGGAAAAACAGTTATTGACGGATACCAGCTTCACTTTAGTCAGGTTGGTGATACGTACACACTGTCATCTGTGACCAACGCGTCAGGCAGTACAGTTCTTTCAAAGCTGGAAACCCTCGGAGAAATCTGGGATGGGACAACTAATGGGAAACCCAGACATATTTTCTCAAATAACTTCTGGCCGCTGGATGGGGAAAAGCATAACAATCAGGATCCTTTGTTAGGTGGAAGCACAGCCTACAAGGTAAAGAAAGTACATACAAGTACAGGAGTGAAAGATGTCAGCCCGAGTGATGACGGGCAAGCGCATAACTGGCTGTTTGGTATGCGTTACAGCTTCGAGTTCACACTGGGAGACTACACAGGTCCGCTGAACTTCTACTTCCGGGGTGATGATGATTTCTGGCTGTTCGTAGACGGTGTGCTTCGGACAGACCTTGGCGGTATTCACAGCTCTGTTGGCGCAAACCTTGACCTTTCAAAGTGTATCGACAAGAATGACAGGACAAAGACCCACAGGATCGAGATCCTTTATACGGAGAGAGGATGCTTTGGTTCCACCTGCTACATGCAGTTTACCATACCGAATGTAAAGCCGGTAGAATTCGAGCCGGAGGTGGAAAAGACTACAGTTACCGTTGAAAAGAACTGGGAAGACTTTAATAATCCAAACCGTCCTGCATCCATAGACATTGAACTTTATTATCAAAAGGATGGAAGTTCGGACTGGACAAAATATGACACGCAGACATTGAATCAGGCGAATAACTGGAAGCATACCTGGAGCGGTCTTCCTAAATGTGGATATTCTTATAAAGTAAAAGAAGCAGGAGAAGAGAACGGACAGAATGGAAACTATAAGGTGACCTATGAATCTGGCACAAATACAGATGGTACACTGGCTCCGGGGCAGGACGGGTCGTTCAACGGAACGATCACGAACACATTGAATCCTTCGACATGGATTACGGTGGACAAAGTCTGGAAGGATGAAAGCAATGTATCTGACGAACGTCCGGAGAGTGTAGATTTCTACTTATACTATCGTGAGAAAGGGAAGACCGACTGGACTCCTTATCCGGACGGGCGGCTTACTTTGAAGCAGGAAAATGCGAAACCGGGTGATTCCAATACCTGGACAGGACAGTACGAAAATTTACCTGTCTATGCGTCAGATGGAACAACCCTTCTGGAGTACACGGTTATGGAGGTCGAGGGAAATACACCTCTGAAGCAGGAAGATAAACTGGATGGAAAAACACAGAAGGATTTATATACCGTAACTTATCAGGACGGCCATATAGCGAAAGACCGTACGTGGACGGGTTATGAAGCACAGCAGAATAAAAAGACATTCCATCTTACAGTGACCAACAGCTACGGAGTAAATCTGAAAGTTGTGAAAGACTGGAAGGGTACCGATCCTGCAAGTGGTACGGAGATTTACGTAGGGCTTTACAAAGGTGAGAAGCCGGTGGAGGACAAAATTCTGAAACTGAATCAGGGTAATAGCTGGACGGACAGCTTTACTTATCTGGCTTTAGGATCCGATTATTCTGTGAAAGAACTTCGTCCGGTAAAAGACGGAGAGAAGCAAGAGTTTACCATCGACGGGAAAGAATATGTCGGAGTAGGAGAGGGACAGCAGATTACCTTTGACGGAGGAAGAACTTACATGGTGTCTTACAGTGATCTCTCCGAAAATACATTTACCATTACCAATCAGGAGATCTGGCGGCTGGTAAAACGAAGCAGTTCCAGTACAGAGGATAATCTGATACCGCTTAAAGACGCCGAATTTACTTTGCAGGGACCGGACAATGAAACTTATACGGGAACATCCGATGAGAACGGTACGGTAACCTGGAAACGAGGCGGAAAAGAATTTACCGGAGCTTTTCCGGACGGAGAGTATAAGCTGACTGAGACAAAAGCCCCGGCGGGATACGAACTTGGAAACAGCATTACCTTTACCATAGAAGAAGGCATACCTGAAAATCTGGGTACAGACAATAGCGGTATTGTAAAAGACGGTATCCTGACATTTTACTACGACAACACGGCTCTTTACACACTGCCGGGTTCAGGAGGGTCAGGTATCTACTGGTATCTATGCGGCGGAATGCTGCTGCTGGCGGTGGCATCGCTGATAGTATATATAAATAAACGCAGGGAGGTGCTGGAAAGATAAGGAAATGAAACATAGCTTTTTGGCGGCCTTAGTACCGTTGCGCAGGAAGAAAAGACATTTCTGAAAACAAAATATCAAAAGGGGAAACCCTAGAAAAGGAGAAAACAATATGAAGAAAGTCAAAAGAATTTTGGCCGTACTCTTAGCAATGGCCATGATCCTCGGGATGGCGGTTTCCGCATCCGCAGCTGAGAAAGCGACAATCACAATTAACAATGCAGGAAATGGAAAATTCAGTTATGTACGGGTAATTGAAGCAGATCAGACAAAAGATACAGGTTGGGATTTCGTTGACGAATATGCAGAGTATTTTACAGAGGCATTTGGCATTGATAATACACAGGAAATCATAAAAGGTCTTATCTATGCTGAAAATCCAGTAGCAACAGAAGGTGAAGAAATTGCTGATTTTGTAAACAAGTATGCAGCAGCTTTGCAGAAAGTTTGGGATGCTATGCCTGTTGGAACAGAAGATGCAACTATCGAAGTAGATGAAGCAGGACTTTATGTGATCAAAGGTTCAGAAGAAAACTTTAACTACAATCCTATGGCTGTTTTCATTGGAATGAATTATGAATCAGGAAAACCAAGCGGTGTTGTAGATGCAGCAACAGTTGAAGCAAAGAAATCACCAACATATATCGAAAAAGAAGTTGATGATACAATCGTTGAAACAAATCAGGAAGTAACATACACTGTAACATCTACAGTTCCGTATTTCCCTGATCAGGATACAAACAGATGGTATGTGATCACAGATACAATCAAAGGCGCAGAATACAAACTTAATGATGACAACAAAACAATGACAGTAAATGTTAAAGTAGGAGATGTTGCTGCTCCGAATCTTAATAAAGATTTTACAGTAGAACCTGGAGAGGGCACATTTACACTTGATCTTACAGGCGATACAGACTTTGGTTTTGACAATAATACGTATGCAAACAAAACAATCACAATTACATACAAAGCTATCGTAACAGGACTTGTAATCGACAACGATGTTATAATCGGTGAAGGCAAGAACGGTGTTGATGACAAATACGGTTCTGATCATGAAGATGTGATCAGCGGTACGGTTACATTAGTAAAAACAGATGACAATGTGAATACAGAAGACAGAATCCCTCTTGCAGGCGCTGAGTTTGTAGTTCAGAAAACTGAAGAAGGAAAAACTGTATACGCAATCTTTAATACAAACAATAAGAATACTTTAGAAGACTGGACAGAAAAAATTGATGAAGCTACAGTGCTTACTACAAACAACGAAGGTAAGATTACTGTAAATGGTCTTGCTCCTGATACAAAATACGAGTTCAAAGAGACGAAAGCTCCGGAAGGATACAGCATTAACGAAACAAACGTTACAGTAACATGGTCTGACACAAATATTACAGAAGAAGATATTTCTAATCCTGATGCGGCTCCAATCGAAGGCAACGCTTCAATGTTAGATACAAAACTTGCAAGCCTTCCGGGAACCGGCGGCATCGGTACCACTATCTTCACCATCGGCGGCTGTGCCATCATGATCGCAGCAGCAGGTCTTTACTTCGCAAGCCGCAGAAAAGAGAACAGATAATCGAAGTTGACATTTTAAGAACAATCCGTGAACCGGGATCTTCAGATTTCGGTTGAAATTAAGAAGTTCCGTTCACGGACCGTATGGTTTCCTGGGTTGTACGGTTAAAAATTGCATCTTGTGATTTTTAACTGTATAAAAACCCGGGACTGTACGGTTAAAATCAAAGAACCCTTAAAATCAACCATACAACAGTCTGGAAATGTGCAGGTACAGAATCATACAACAACAAGGAGAGCCCGGATGAAGAAGAAACCGATTACTACTTTTATTATGATATTGCTTTTCTTAGCCGGTCTGTCCTTGCTGTTGTATCCATTTGTGGCAAACCAGTGGAACAATTACCGGCAGCAGAGGCTCATCAGCAGTTATGAGGACACGGTCGCCCGGAAAGAGGAGGCCGGGGAGATTGACTACGATGCACAGTGGAGGAGAGCGAGAGCTTACAATGAGGCCCTGCTTCCATCCGTCCTTCCGGATTCCTTTGCGGTAGCGGAAGCATCCGATGAGCCGGATGAGGAATACCTGTCCTGTCTGAATCTTACAGGGAACGGAATGATGGGAATGGTGGAGATCCCGAAAATCGATGTGAATCTTCCGATCTACCACACCACATCGGAGGAAGTACTGGAAAAAGCGGCGGGCCATCTGGAGGGAAGTTCCCTTCCGGTCGGCGGGGAGAGCACCCACGCCGTGATTTCGGCCCACCGGGGACTGCCGAGTGCATCCCTGTTCACCGATCTGGATCAGCTGGAGGAAGGAGATCATTTCCTGATCCATGTGCTGGATGATACCCTCTGCTATGAGGTGGATCAGATCCTGGTGGTGGAGCCGAAGGAAACCGAAAGCCTTGCGGTAGAGGAAGGAGAAGATCTGGTGACACTGCTCACCTGTACTCCGTACGGGGTCAACAGTGACCGTCTTCTGGTGCGGGGACACCGTGTGCCGTATGTGCCGGAAGAGGTGGAAGATGAACAGGCAAACGCCCTGTTTGGAACCAGCCTTCATACCAATTACCTGCTCTGGGTAGCTGCGGGGCTTGCTGTAACGGCTGCCTTTATCGGATACCTTTCTTACCGGGAACGGAAGAGACAGGGAAAGAAAAGCAGCAGGAAAAGACATCAGGGGAGGGACTAGAGGATGAAGAAAAAGATTCCCGGCATCCTGTTCGGCCTGATGTTCCTCATTGGCTTTGGCATTCTGGTCTACCCTACAGTGGCGGACCAGTGGAACACCTACCGGCAGAACCGTCTTATTTCTTCCTATGAAGATACGGTGGAAGAGATGGAGCCGGAAGATTTTACAAGAGAATGGGAGGCAGCCCGAAGCTTCAACGCCACGATTCCTCAGAATAATATCTACGGAGATGTGTTCGGGGAAGATGGAAAGGAAGCGGAAAATACTGCTTACTGGCAGGTGTTGAATATCGCGGGAGACGGAGTGATGGGATATCTCTCCATCCCGAAAATTGATGTGAAACTGTCTATTTATCATGGCACCTCCGACGAAGTCCTGCAGACGGGCATCGGCCATCTGGACGGGACGGCCCTTCCGGTCGGAGGGGAGAGCACCCACAGCGTGCTGGCGGCCCACCGGGGACTGCCAAGTGCAAGGCTCTTTACTGACGTGGATCAGTTACAGGAGGGAGATAAATTTTACATCCATGTGCTGGATGAAGTTCTGGCATACCAGGTGGACCAGATCCTGGACATGGTAGACAAAGACGACCATGAAACACTGGAGGCAGCCCTCCAGACAGAAGAAGGAAAAGACTATGTAACCTTATTTACCTGTACTCCATACGGCGTCAATTCCCACCGGCTGTTAGTCCGGGGCGTGAGAGTGCCGTACAATGGGGAGGAAGATGTGGAACCTACGGCAGCAGAATCCATGCTGCAGTCCATACAGGATTACTATATGTTGTATCTGATTCTGGGTCTTGCGGTGACTTTCCTTGTCATCCTGCTTTTGCGGTTTTTGATGAAACCGAAACGGCAGGGAAAGGAAAAGAAGCAGGAGTAGCCGGATCAGAACGAAGCAAGAAGAGATCAGAGGAGGGTAACGATTGAAGATGAGAAAACGAATCAGACAGGGAGGAGCAGTCATGCTGGCTCTGGCGCTGGCATGGCAGACAGGGCTGGTTTCCCACGTTACGGCGGCGACGGCAGTTGAGACCGGCCGGGAATGTTCAGTGACGGTGGAACTGGATGGAAGCAGTGAAGAACTGAAAAGCTTATCCATTCCGGTGAAGCTGTACAGGGTGGCGGAAGTCAGCGAAAGTGGAAATTATACGATGCTGCCGGGCTATGAAAGCCTGAAGCTTTCTGAGGTGGACAGTGACACGACCGCTCAGGAATGGGAAGAAAAAGCGAAAGCAGCATCCGATCTTGTCAAGGAGCAGACCCCGGAAGCAGATGCAGAGCTTAACGTAACCGGAGGAACCGGGACAGAGGACGGCCTGCCGACGGGCATGTATCTGGTGGAGGCAGAAGAAGTACAGTCTCCGGAATACACTTATACGTTCAGCCCGTTTCTGTTGTCCCTGCCAAACAATTACTATGGATCCGGCGGATCGGATGACTGGGTATATGATGTGACTACCGGATTGAAACCGGATCAGGAAGAGCGGCTGGGAGATCTGGAGATTGAGAAAACGCTGACATCCTACAATGCAACAGTCGGCGGAGCGACCTTTGTCTTTTCCGTGGAAGCGGTAAAAGAGGACGAAGTGGTGTACAGCGATGTGGTTTCCGTGGCATTTGACCGGGCAGGCACCAGACAGATCCTGGTGGAAGACATTCCGGCAGGCTCCGAAGTAACGGTAACCGAGGTCTACAGCGGATCCAGCTATGAGAACACCGGCGCAGCATCACAGACCGTGGAAATCCTGGCGGACGGAACAGCCGGTTCTCCGGTACAGGTTTCCTTTACCAATACATATGACCATGGACTGAACGGCGGCTCCGGCGTAGTAAACCACTTTGATTACACGGAAGCGGAAGGCGCACGGGAGGCCGGACAGAGCGGCTCCGGCACCTGGGAATGGAACCAGCTGCGTGACAACACGGCGGCAGAGGAATAAAGGGGGAGACGAGATGAGAAAAGGATGGAGTAAAAAGACCATAGGTCTGGCTGCCGCGGCCTGTATTCTTGCAGCAGGAGCCACAGCAGGCAGCGCCATGGCATATTTCACCACCTATGCGGAAGCGGAGGGAAGCCAGACATTAAGTCTTGGCATGACCACCACCATTCCGGGTGAGGAAGTATCCGACTGGACGAAGCACATCCGTGTGCAGAATACCGGAGACTATTCCTGCTATGTGCGGGTGAAAGTCTTTGCGGGAAGCCAGCTGGAAGGAAGGCTTAGCTTTTCCGATGAAAGCGGAAAATGGACACCGGGAGCGGATGATTACTATTATTACAGTGACATTGTAGCACCGGGCGAGTCCTCCGACGAGATGCAGATCAAGATTGACAGCACCGGACTGGATCAGGATTTTAACGTGATTGTGGTTCAGGAATGTACGCCGGTTCTGTATGATGAGAACGGCAATCCTTATGCCGACTGGAATGCGGTAGCGGATTCCACAGAATCATCCTATACCGAGGCTGACGGGGAGGTGGCTGAATAATGAAAAAGAAAAACAACAAGCACACGTTCCCGATTGTGCCGGCAGCACTGATCGGCGCGTCTGCCCTGCTTTTAATCGGAAGTACGGTTGGAAGCACCCGGGCAGCCCTGACTTATTACAGTGAAAACTACGGTGCCCGGATTCAGGTATCACGAATCGGCGTGACGTTAAAGGAAAACGGAAATGCCATCAGCAGCCGGGATTACACCGAGGACAGCCGGTGGAGCGAGACGAAAGGAACCTTGCTGGAAGGTCTTCTGGAAGAAGGGGAAACCATTCAGCCGGGAAAGGCGTATGACGAGACGTTATCCGTCAGCAACAGCGGGTCTATTGATTCTTTTGTCCGGGTCGTGCTCAAAAAGAGCTGGGCGGGTCCGGAAGGAGAGAAAGATACGACCTTGTCACCGGATCTTATTGATCTGAACCTGACGGAAGGAAGCGGCTGGGTGATCGATGAATCAGCCTCTACTGCAGAGCGGACGGTGCTGTATTATACAAGAGCACTGGCGCCGGGCGAGAGTACACCGGACCTGTCCGACACCCTGCGGATTGATCCTGCGGTTCTGACCAAGGTAACCGAGACGGTGACGGAGGATGAAAACGGATACAAGACGATTGAGACGTCCTATGATTATGACGGCTATCAGTTCCGGATTGAAGCAGAGGCGGACGCAGTCCAGACCCACAATGCGGAAGACGCCATCAAGAGTGCATGGGGCGTGGATGTGACGGCTTCCGAAGACGGGACCGGCATCAGTCTGGAATAGAGGGGGTACAACATTATGAGAAAGAAAATGTGCAGCCTGATCCTGGCATCGGCCTGCAGCGCGGCCCTTGTGGTTCCGGCCTGGTGTATGGGACCGGTCCATGCGGAAGAGCTGACAGGAAGCCGGAACTGGCTGGTGGAGTTTGACGGGGAGGAAATGCAGAGTAATTTCAGCTCCGACGAGATGGCAGAGGAGATTTACGGAATCCTGCCGGGAGATACCATGGACCTGCAGGTGGCGATTAAAAATTCCGGTGAAGAGGCGATGGACTGGTATCTTTCCAATGAAATTCTGCAGAGCCTGGAAGAAGGAAGCGAAGCCGAGGGAGGTGCCTACACCTACCGGCTTGTCTATACAGATGACGCAGGGGAGGAGACCATCCTTTATGACAGCAACACCGTAGGAGGAGAAGGAGCATCTCAGTCCGGAGAAGGACTTCATCAGGCAACGGACGCTCTGGAAGACTTCCTGTATCTGGACCAGCTGGCTCCGGGAGCGGACGGAGAAGTGAACTTAAGTGTTACTCTGGACGGCGAGACGCAGGGAAACGGCTATCAGAACACACTGGCAGCCCTGCAGATGAATTTCGCGGCAGAGACGGCAGCGCCGGAGACCATTACTCAGAAAGGCGAGGACCAGATCGTTGAGCGAACCGAGCGGGGCGAGAATACCGTGACGACAGTATATGAGACACAGCACCAGACGCCGAAGACCGGCGATACCGCACCGCTGCTTATTCTGAGCGCGTTGATGCTGTTCAGCGGAATCGTTCTTCTGGTATTTGCGGTTCTTTACTTCAAGAAACACCGCCGGAGCGGGGAAGGAGGGCTTCAGTCATGAGAAAGATCAAAAAAGTGATGCAGTCCCTGATTGCGGCGGCAGCCCTTCTGGGGATGACAGCCCTTCCGGTATCCGCGGCGGATAATTATACTTATACCGTGACTTTTTACGCGGGAAATCAGGGAACCTTTGCAAGCGCATCAGGCCTGACCGTAGCAGGACAGGGAAATGTTTCCATCCAGAATACCGGAGACCGGATCACGGTCAGCGGCCTGCAGACCGGCGATACCGTTTCCTTTGATATCCAGCAGGGAGCAGTCCGGCCTGGAGATGACAGCCGGTATTATGTACAGGGCGTACGTCCGAGCGCGCGGGACAATGACACGGCAAGTCTGGCACCGTCTGCATTCCGGGTAACCGAGGATGCCGACTACGTGGTAGCATACGGAATCCGGGGAGACCAGGTGGCTTATACGGTCAATTACGAAGATGAAGACGGCAATACTTTGGCACCGTCTCAGACCTATTATGGAAATGTAGGAGATAAGCCGGTGGTAGCCTATCTCTATATCGAAAACTATCTTCCGGAGGCCCTGGCACTGACCAGGACGCTGTCCGCAGATGCATCGGAGAATGTATTTACCTTTGTATATCAGGATGCATCTCCGGAAGTCATTACGGAACCGGGTGACATCGTGACGATCACGACTGTAATTCCGGGTACGAATACGGTACAGACGATTCAGGTTCCGGCTCAGGCAGCCGGTGTGGCAGGAGCTGCAGGTGCAGGAGCGGGAACGACAGCAGGAGGAGCCGGAACTGCCGGTGGTACGGGGACGGCCGGTACAGCCGGAACAACGGGCGGCACCGGAACAGTAGCCGGAGGTGCAGGCACAGCCGGAACAGATGCGCAGGCACAGGGGGGAACCCAGGAAGCTGGAGAAAATGCAGACGGCCAGGGAGAAACCATCAATCCGGATGAGACTCCGCAGGGTGTTGTAGATCTGGATGAAGACGAGACTCCGACAGGGGACGGCTCTGACGTAGTGGAGGAGACCGGAAAAGACGGACTTCCGCTGGCAGCCGGCATCGGAATCGGTGTGGCAGGTCTTGCGGCACTCTGTGTGATCCTTGCACTGATACGGAAGTTCCGCAGATAACCGGATCAGACAGCGAAAGGACGGACAGGATTGAAAAACAAAGAGAAAAGAAAAACTCACCCAGTGGCTGCATTTTGCAGTGCACTGGGTACGGTTTTGCTGATTCTGGTAGTTGTGGCCGCAGCCCCGGCGGCAGTGCCCCGGGCCTTCGGGCTTCAGGTTTATGAGGTCATCAGCGGCAGCATGGCGCCGGAGATTCCGACCGGCAGCCTGGTGTATGTAAGAAAAGCCAAAGCTGAGCAGATACAGGCAGAAGATGTAATCGCCTACGATGGAGGAGGCGGCGCGCTGATCACCCACCGGGTAGTAGAAAACCGGACTCTGATGGGAGAGTTTGTGACAAAAGGGGACGCCAATGAAAAGGAAGATCCGAATCCGGTGTCCTATGACCAGCTGAGAGGACAGGTCGTGTATTCCATTCCGTATCTGGGATGGATTGCAGGACTGCTCTCCGAGACAACCGGGAAACTGGCAGCGGCAGGAATGATTGCAGCGGCGGTTCTTCTGCATGTGGCGGCAGGCATTATGTTCAGGAAAACAGAATCGTAAAAGAGGACGGAAGTTTCCGTAAAGAAAAACAGGATGTACAACGTTCATGGCGACATGAAAGGTACATCCTGCTTTTGGTTATGCTTCTTTTAAATCAGGCAGATATTTCTCTGTGAATTCCTCTACAGAGGAAGCTCTGGCAGCGCCCCGGATCCATTGATCCAGACATTCCATATCTGTTTCGTCCATGATCCGTTCACGAAGTGCCTCCGGAACCGCCCCAAGATCGGATAAAAGCAGCAGTATGGAATCGGCTTTACCCCTTGCTTTACCTCTTGCTTGCCCCTCCGCTTCTCCTTTGGCTCTGGCTTTTGCTCTCTCCGCCTGCACGTCATACGCTTCAAAATGCTCAAACAACATGGTAAAATCCCTCCGTTCGATTTGATCAGTGAAGTCGCCGATTTCTTCTTTCGGAATGTTCAGTCGATGCAGGAATGCCGCAATGATCTTGGCGATCAGTTTTAAAAGAGACTCAGGGGAGTCACGGCTGATCTTCTCCAAATAGTCATCCGGAATTTCTGCGAGTTCGTGAAATTCGGCGGAGCTTCGCAGTTTGTCAATTAGCATGATCAAAGACAACTCATCTTCTTTTTCAATCAACTCCTGATTGGAATAGCGGGAGAGCGGCACGACCAGATACTGAAAGTTTGGAATATACTCTCCCAGAAGATCGGAAAGTGCGGTGCGTTCCTGAAAGTTTTTTGCAGCTGTCCAGTTCCGGTCTCCATCATAGAAGACAATTGGAAGAACAGGAGGATACCGGAAGCCCTTTAAAGCTGTGCATCCAGCCTGTTTTTTCTCGGCCTCTGCGGCATAATCTGTCAGGATCAGGACGATATAGCGGAGGATCCGGAAAGACATGTCATAGTCCACCTTGGTCTGATGCTCGATCAGCGTGATCAGATAAAGAGTGTCTATGTCTTCCTGATTTTTCAGATGGATCTTCTTTACCGTATCGGAATCCCGTTCTTCCTGCCATACGGAGATGAAGCGATCTGTGACGTCCTCAATATCTTCCGGCTGGACATCTTTTAGAAGTTCGATATCCGTATATCCGCGAAGAAACTGGGCGCAGAGGATGGGATCACCGAAGATCAGCCTGGCACCGCTGTCTTTGACTTTTTTGTTTTGTGTACTGGTTTTTGGTTTGTGACTGTTCGTCTTCGTCATAAGGACTCCTTTCCGAAAGGGAGCAAAGACAAACAGTCAGACACTGAAATTACTTTTATTGTACCAGTGAACGATGTGAAATACAATAAATGCTCAGTTCTTTCCCGTTGATTTCTTTGTTCCCCGTCTGTAAAAATAAAATATTGAAATTTGTGGCCGAATGGCCGGAATCATGCATCAGCGGGAAAAGATTCCCGAAGGGACAAAAGAATGCTGTCCCGATTTGATGTAAGGCCAGTATATACCCTCAGTGAGAAAATAACAAGAGAAAAAATGGGCGGAATTCTGATATAATGAGAGCAGGATCAAAAGCAGAAGGAGGCAAGATACATGGGAAACAAAAGCTTTGACAAGGTAGAAAAGAATTTGAAGGAGAGAGGATATCAGGTACGGTGCTTTGACACGGCGCAGGAGGCAGCCCGGTATCTGGATGAGCAGATTGACGGCCGGACAGTTGGCATCGGGGGATCCGTGACAATGGATCAGATAGGAATTTATCCGATGCTGGAAAAACACAATACAGTGTACTGGCATCTGCGGATGCCGCAGGGCATGACTGATGCGGAAGTGCGTGCAAAAGAAAATGCTGCGGAAATCTACCTCTCTTCGGTGAACGGACTTGCCGAGACAGGCGAGATGATCAACATTGACGGACGATGCAACCGGGTGGCGTCCATTTTCTACGGTCATGAGAAGGTGTATCTGGTGATCGGGGAAAACAAGCTGGAGAAAGACTATGACAGCGCGCTGTACCGGGCACGGAATGTGGCGGCTCCGCGCAATGCAAGAAGAGTCGGAGCCAATACTCCTTGTGCAGTAAACATGGACCGCTGTTATGACTGCAGCAGTCCGGACCGGATCTGCCGGGGGCTGTCTGTTTTGTGGGGAAAACCGATAGGAAGCGAGTTTGAAATCCTGCTGATTCATGAGGAACTGGGCTATTAATGTCCGGGAACAGGCGTATTGTTAGAGTCAGCCTTGCGATTTTCACCTTGCTACGGTTGAAAATAAGATGCTTGAGTTCAGAGCCGTAGTTCATTCGTGGTGAATACGGTTATGAGCAAGTTTGTTGGTGATACAGCGGTAGTTTTATCGGTCGAATACGGTTATGAGAAAACTTTTTGAAAATACAGCGGTAGTTTTAAACGGTCTGGTACGGTTAAAAGTGTGTATTCAGAATAAGATAACCGTATTCAAATCGGAAGAAATACCTCTGAAATAGAGCAATCGCTATTTTTAACCGTATTTTGATTCAAATCCGTACGGTTAAGACAGAGCATTTATAAAAAAGAACCGTAATTGCTGCAGGCAGCTTCAGTTGCAATGAAAATAACTTGATAAAAAGAGAGGAAAAAGCGATGATGACAAATAAGGAGATCCTTCGGACTGCCATGGAGCAGTCTGCTATTGACGCAAACTGTCAGCCGGAGGATTTTATGAAAACGGAACCGGTTATTGTAACATCCAGGAAGAATCCGGATGCGCGCAGATATCTGAAACTGCCGCTTGCGTGCAACCTGATCTCTTATGGAAACAATATTGTGGCATCCATTGATAGAAGATATGAGGAAATTGTCCGGAATTATATTCAGAAATATCCGGTGGAGCACTGTTTTGAGACACCGAATCTGTATGTGCTGAACGAAGCATTTGCAAAGCACGATCTGATGGTGTGCTTTATGGCAGAGTATTTTCTGCCGGATGTGAATGCTCTCACAAGGGGAGACTGCCGATATGAGATGCGGCTGCTGGAAAACAGCGATTTTCACGAGCTTTATCGGCCGGAGTGGCAAAATGCGCTTTCTGAGGGCAGAAAAGAACTGGATGTGCTTGGGGTCGGAGCGTATGACAATGACGGCCGCCTGATCGGGCTGGCAGCGTGTTCAGCGGACTGCGACAGTATGTGGCAGATTGGAATTGACGTACTGCCACAATACCGCCGTCAGGGAATTGCGTCGGCACTGACCGGCACTCTTGCACTGGAAATACTGGAACGTGGGAAAGTGCCGTTTTACTGTTGCGCATGGTCTAATATCCGGTCTGCCAGAAATGCGATACGAAGCGGTTTCAGGCCGGCGTGGGCCGAGCTGACTGTGAAACCAAAAGAGCTTGTAGAACGGATGAATCGATAATATTCCTGAAGTCCAATTAAATCATGGCCAGGCTGTAGATTTTTTATCGAAACAGATGTATAATGAAAAAAAGGAAAGAAGGGATGAATATGAAGCGGTTTGCAATGTTATCCGAGCGTTTGCAGGAGTCCATATCATTTGGATATTTTATGGCAGTCTGGCTGATGAGTGCTGTCGTCCTGATGTTGCTGAACTATCTGACGGTGAACAGCAGAATTCTTGAATTTCTGATTAAGTCCACCTGGGGTGTCTTTTTATTCCTTGTTCCGGTATGTCCGCAGAATCTGGTATTCCGTTACGGAAGAGAAAACTGCCGTTTGTTTATCCGTGTTCTGGCTGTGATGATGATCGGGCTTTATGGGATAGCATTCTTTAGCGTATAAAAGAAACAATTTTCAGATATCCATAAAATGAAAAAATGCCGTTGCTGTGTGATGCACAGTGACGGCAGTTTTGTTTAACAGGAAACTCAAACACTACTAAAATTTAGTAGTTATTTTAAAATATATTTCTTGATTTTAGGGATAAAAGAGATATACTTATATCAAAGGACGACATTTAAACGACATATAAAAGGAAAATCCGGAGGTGTGATATGGAATTTGCCATACAGAAGACAGTATCCGCAGAAGAAGTAAAGGTGATACGGCAGAGACTGCATTTGAAGCAAAAAGAACTGGCAGATCTGATGAATGTATCGGTTAAGACAGTGGAACATTGGGAAAGCAGCCAGGGTACGGTAAAGGGTGCTGCGGCTGTACTGCTTGGAATTCTCTGGGACAGGATTTGGCTGGCAGACGAACTGGAAATACCGGAAAAAACATTTCCACTTCGTCTCAGATACATGTATCATGACCGCCTTTGCACAGTGATTGATGTGGAGGAACGGCAGAAAAGAATAAAAATAAAAAATTTTGTGCAGGATCCGGTTTTCTGTGCGTTTGGAAGAAATGAAAATCCGGACTACAAAGATTATGAGGAATTTTTAGAATCCCGCTGTTTCCCCAGGACACGGGATAAAATGAAAATCATGCTGGAAGAGCTGAATCTTCCATTTTATGATCCGTTCCTGATTGTTCAGAAAACAGAAGGGCGGATGGCAGAGGATGATTTTTGGATTCAGATTGAGGAGTAAAGATCATGGTTAGACTGTTAGAAAAAGATTTGAGAAATTCCCCGATACAATCATCCAAGGGAAATCAGCTGAAATGGGAAGAGGATGGTACCTGGTATAAAGCGGACTATATCGGATATGAAGGACTGGCGGAATATATGGTTTCATCTCTTCTGAAGTATTCTGATATGGATGAAAATGAGTATATTATGTATCAGACAGAAAAGATTGAATATAAAAGCAGCACCTACTGCGGATGCAAAAGCAGAAATTTCCTGCCGAAAGGATATCAGCTGATCACATTGGAGCGGCTGTTTGGAAGTTTTTATGGAGGAAGCTTGTATCGAAATATATTCAAGATACAGGGAGTCAAAGAACGAGCACTTTTCCTGACAGAACAGGTGGAAAAGATGACTGGCTTAAAGGAATTTGGAAGATATCTGTGCAGAATGTTGACAATAGATGCGCTGTTTCTGAATGAAGACAGGCATATGCATAATATCGCGGTACTATATGATCCGGCCGGAGTCTATCATTATTGTCCGATCTTTGATCATGGATCTGCCCTGTTGTCTGATCTGACAGTAGATTATCCAATTGGAGAAGATATTGTGGAGCTGATTCCGAAGGCACAGGCAAAAACAATAAGCTCAAGCTTTGAGGAACAGCTGGATGCAGTAGAAGAACTATATGGACAAACGGTATCCTTTTCGTTTGATGACCGTGTGATCACACGGCTTCTGGATGAAGAATCCTATTATCCGGAGGAGATCAAAAAAAGAGTACGAGACATTCTTCTGCAGCAACGGAGGAAATATGAGTATTTATTCAAGTAGTATGATTAGTAGATATAGTGTATTTCAAAACCCATAAACAGCGAAAACCCGTCAGTCTTTCAACTGACGGGTTTCGCTGTTTATAAGTTATCTAAAGGAATGAGAGTAAAGTGGCACTTGGAGGTATCTCTCCGAAGTGCTTACTTTATGAGGGGGGAGATAGTGATTTGTTTATCAACTATCTGAGTCCTAGTATAACCAGAAAATGTGTCTAAAATGTGTTGATTTTATAAAAGAAATGCAAAAATTATTAAGAAAAACAGAAGCCAGGGTACTGGAAAAGTCCCGGCTTCTGCAGTTTCGTGCGCCGGGAGGCGCACATTTTTAAGGGATTTACCCTGTATGTTTTACATCATTTCTTCGGTTTCCAGACCTTCAAACTGCATCTTGTAATAGTGTGCGTAGATGCCGTTTCGTTTCAGAAGATTCTGGTGGGAACCGCGTTCAGCGATACCGTTTTCCGTGATGACGATAATCTCGTCGGCGTTCCGGATCGTGGAGAGCCGGTGTGCGATTGTGATGGTGGTACGGTTCTTGGCCAGAGCCTCAAGACTCTTCTGAATATGGCGTTCGCTTTCGTTGTCCAGTGCGCTGGTCGCCTCGTCGAGGATCAGGATTGGCGGATTCTTCAGGAAGACACGCGCGATGGAGATCCGCTGCTTCTGTCCGCCGGAGAGCCTTGTTCCACGTTCGCCCACATAGGTGTCATAGCCGTCAGGCAGAGACGTGACGAAGTCATGGATATTGGCGCGTTTGGCAGCGTCCACGATTTCATCCATGGAAGCGCCCGGTTTTCCGTAAGCAATGTTTTCCTTAATGGTTCCGCAGAACAGATAGACATCCTGCTGGACGATTCCGATATTATTCCGCAGGGATTTTAATGTCAGCCCGCGGACATCTTTGCCGTCGATGGTGATGCGTCCGCCTGTGACATCATAAAAGCGCGGCAGCAGGTTGCAGATTGTCGTCTTTCCGCCGCCGGACGGGCCTACCAGTGCGATGGAGCGGCCGGCCGGGATCTGGAAGGACACATTCTGGAGAACCGGTGTATCATCGTCATCATAACAGAAAGATACATCCTCGTAGGAGACAAGGCCTTTCACATCGGTCAGGTCTTTTGCGTCCGGCTTGTCCTGAATGGACGGCTCTGTATCCATGACATCGAGGAAACGCCGGAATCCGGAGAATCCCTTCTGAATCATCTCTGCCAGCTCCACAAGGATCTGGATCGGGCTGATGAAGATTCCGATATACAGCGCATACATGGCAAGATCCGCCGGATCCATCTGTCCGTGTGCGATGAGATATCCGCCGAATACCAGTGTGACAAGATACATCATGCCCTGGAAGAACAGATTCCATCCCATGAACCCGCCCATGCAGTTATAGTTGGCGTCCTTGGAAAGCAGGAATGCATGGTTGCTCTTTGAGAATTTTTTCTTTTCAATTTCTTCGTTTGCAAAGGACTGCACAACACGGATTCCGCCGAGGGTATCCTGCAGGCTTGCATTGACATCACCGATCTTGCGGCGGTTCTCCATAAAGGTTTCCTGCATACGTTTGTTCTGCTTCAGGGAGAAGAAGAACATGATCACAACGATGACTGCCAGAGGAATGGCGAGCCGCCAGTTGATCAGGAATAAAAAGATAAAGGAACCGATGATCTTGATCAGTGAAATGAACAGGTTTTCCGGTCCGTGGTGGGCAAACTCGGCAATATCAAACAGGTCGGATACGAGCTTGCTCATCATCTGGCCGGAATTGTGGCTGTTATAATAGGAAAAAGAAAGCGTCTCGTAGTGCTCAAACAGCTGCTGGCGCATATCCCGTTCCATATTGGCACCCATCATATGTCCCTGGTAGCTGACGTAGTACTTGCAGAGACTCTGGATGGTGTACATGACGAAAAGTCCGATACCGATCGGCAGAAGCATCTTCAGGATGGTGCTGCTGTCTCTGGTGAACAGAGAGCTTGTAGCGGTCCTTAGAATCTGCGGGTAGACAAGATCGATCAGACTGATGACAGCCGCGCAGAGCAGATCCAGAAAAAAGACCGTCCGGTAAGGTTTATAATAGTGAATAAAACGTTTTAGTGTATCCATAGACTAACCTCTCTTCCATTTTAAAATTTCCCCTCCTAATAATTTACCATACTTGATTGGACCCTGCAATGAATAAAAACGGACATATTCATCAACAATTAAGAATTTATGCTTTGGCTCTTAAAAAATTTCTGGTATTCTAATAAGTAGAAAAAAGAGCGGGGATTCTGCGTGCGAAAACAAGGGGGGAGGCCCGCTTTCTATTTCAGGAATATTAGAGAGGTGAGAGACGATGTATACCGTTTTAGTATGTGATGATGATAAGGAAATTGTAGAAGCGATTGAGATTTATCTGTCTCAGGAAGGATACCGGATACTGAAAGCGTATGACGGGGAGCAGGCACTGAAAGTTCTGAATGAGGAGAAAGTGGATCTGCTTGTGATCGATGTGATGATGCCAAGGCTTGACGGGATCCGGGCGACGCTGAAGATCCGGGAGAAGATGAGTCTTCCGATTATCATTCTTTCAGCGAAATCAGAGGACTCAGACAAGATTCTCGGGCTGAATATCGGAGCCGACGACTATGTGACAAAGCCGTTCAATCCGCTGGAGCTTGTGGCGAGAGTCAAGTCACAGCTCCGCAGATATACGAAGCTTGGCAGCACGGTCGGCGCCGGAGATCAGGAAGAGATCTACACGGTGGGAGGTCTTACCATCAACGATGATCTCAAGGAAGTGACGGTGGACGGCGAGGTTGTGAAGCTGACGCCGACGGAGTACGATATTCTCCTCCTGCTTGTAAAGAATCAGGGCAAGGTCTTTTCCATCGACCAGATCTATGAAAACATCTGGAACGAAGAGGCGATCGGGGCGGATAATACCGTGGCGGTTCATATCAGGCATATCCGTGAGAAGATTGAGATCAATCCGAAAGACCCGCGCTATCTGAAGGTCGTATGGGGAGTCGGATATAAAATTGAAAAGCTTTAGGAAGGAGCAGATAGAAAAACGATATGAATAAATGGTTTTATTCTGCAACATGTAAGGGACTGCTCCTGATTCTGGCGCACCTGTGCATTGTCGTAAGTGTGGTGAGCTTTGTCTGGGTCGGGACCTCGGCAGGACTTCGTTATCTGATTCCGTTTGAAAAGGTGCAGAGCCATTATGAATCAACTGCCCAGTTTGAGAACAGGATGAAGACAATGTCCCGGGAAGTCCTGGATCAGCTGGATACCAAAGCAAAGTTCGAGACAAACGGAAGCTACAATCCCGATAAGCTGATTGATGTGGTACGTTATGATAATGGAAGCCTGGACCAGGACGGGACAAATCATTCCGGCATCGCCTACCGGCTGAAAGACCTGGAGCAGTGGAGCCGGGGATATCAGAACGCGGCGGCGGATCAGGAAAGCTGGGACCAGTTCCTGCATGACTATGTGACAACCGTGATTGTGTGCCTGAAAGAGGACGGAAGCTACTACTATTATTATGGGGATGATTTCCGGAACAAAATGTCCGCAGGAGAGCTTGTCTTTGCGTCAAATGGTGAATTTGTTTCCAATGAGGAGAAGCTTTCGGCACTTCTGGAAGATGATTACAATACGGCAGGCTATGGAGAAGTGCTGGATCAGAACGGGCAGAAACTTTATGCGGACTGCTGGAATCTGGGGCTGGGCGAAGAAGTTTTAAAGGAACCGTATTCTCTGGATGGAGCTGCAAATCTGGTGGAGCTTGCAAATACAGATGAGCGGTGGAATGGAAAGCTTGCAGATGCATATCATGCCCTGTCCAACACACTGGCGGCGATTTCAGGTGATATTCAAAACTATAAAGAAGCGCCGGGAGGATGGGAAGAAGGAAATACCAATTACAGTTACATTTATGTAGACTATGACGAGAACGAGATTTATTCCAACCGGCAGGAATTCCAGGATATTAAAGAGATTGATCATTATCAGGAGAAGATCAAGCAGGCAGGTGCATACGTTATTGTGACACCGAAGCTTGCCGGGTTTGAGTCAACGTTTGAGAATCCGGCGCAGAGCGCGCAGGAGTGGAAATCGGATATTGTGGAATCCCACCGGATCATCGGACGTAATACCAATTATGTCTTTATGGCATCCGTTGATACGACCTACTCGGTTCCGGATGAGTTTGAGAGTGACAGAGAATATTATCAGGAGATTGTGCCGTATATCACGATTGCGTGTGAGGCGGCATGGGGAACGCTGATTCTTTTCTTTATCCTGCTTGTATGTCTGACTGTAATCTCCGGACACAGCAACCGTTCTGAGAACGGGGAGATTGCGCTGTCCGGATTCGACCGGTGGAAGACAGAGATGGCGGCGGCATTTGTAATCATATTCTGGATCGTGAGCATGTATCTGATTTCCGAGTGGGGATCCCAGTACGTAATGGCATACGATTATTACTACTCTTCCGATATCTGGAGGGAAGACGGACTGCCAATCTACACTATGGTGATGGCGGGAACAATCGCTTTTGTAAGCTGTCTGTTCTTCTTCTGGTTCTACCTGAGCATGGTTCGGAGGATTAAGGCTCATACGCTCTGGAAGAACAGTATTATGAAAGCGGTCTGCGAGATTTTCAGACATGGATGGAGAAATAAGAAGACGACAACCAAAATCGTGGTGGCTTACATTGCCTTCCTGCTCGTAGAACTGATTACGTGGGGAAATACTCCGCTGATGATTATCGGCATTGTGGTCAATATCGGAGTGGGCGTATTTCTCGTAAGGTATGCTTTGGCAAGGCAGAAGATTAAAAAAGGGCTGCTTGAGATTGCGAAAGGAAATGTAAACTACAAGATTCCGCTGGATGATTTAAGAGGCGAAACGCTGGAAATCGCCCAGACAATCAACCGGCTGGGCGAGGGCCTGAACCGTGCACTGGAGAAAAGTGTCCGGGATGAGCGGCTCAAGACTGATCTGATCACGAACGTGTCGCATGATATCAAGACGCCGCTGACGTCCATTATCAATTACGTGGACATTTTAAAACGGGAAAATTTCCAGGATCCGAAGATTCAGAATTACCTCAACATTCTGGAGATGAAGGCCCAGAGACTGAAGACCCTGACAGAAGACGTGGTGGAGGCTTCAAAAGTCAGCAGCGGAAATATCAAGCTGGAATTTATGACGTTGAATCTGGTGGAACTGATCTATCAGGTGGAAGGAGAATACGAGGAGAAGTTTGAAGCGCGCAATATCAAAGTGATCCTCAATATGCCGGATGAACCGGTAACTGTCCGGGTGGATGGCAGAAGGATGTGGCGGGTATTTGCCAATATCTTTAACAATGCAGCCAAATACGCCATGGAGGGAAGCCGCGTCTATGCGGATCTGATGCTCCAGCCGGGGACGGCAAAGTTTATCCTGAAAAATGTTTCGGATCAGCAGCTGAATATTTCGGCAGACGAGCTGACGGAACGCTTTATCCGGGGAGACGTTTCCAGAAGTACGGAAGGAAGCGGACTGGGACTTTCCATCGCAAAAAATCTGACGGAGCTTCAGGGAGGAACGTTTGAGCTTTATCTTGACGGCGATCTGTTTAAGGTAATCATTACTTTTCCACGGGTGAGACGGCTGATCAAGGAGCAGACGCCGAAAAAAGAAGACAAGAAAACGGAGCCGGAGACAAAACCGGAAGAAACAGATAAAAAATAAGGAAATCTTTAGATTCAGGAGAGGGTATTTCGATATCCTCTCCTTGCGTTTTGGCGGAATACGCATTACAATAATACAAGAAAAAAGTGGAAAGGAAGTTCCAAATGGAAGAACTGAGAGCATACCTGGAACAGGTATTTTGCATAGAGCTTCTGTCCGCGGTTCTGAGTAACCCAAGAGACAGAGAAAAAGCGTTCAAGGGCCGGATCCGTCCGGTGCTTAAAAAAGGAAATCTCGTATATCAGTTTGAGATTTTTAAAGGGAAACAGGTTTTTCATGAGAATCTGGAAGCGAAGGCAGCGGTGGACCGCGCCTGTGAGTGGATGGAGCATTTCCGCCAGATGCAGATTGACACAAAAAGCGAACGGGCATCGGTGCTGATCAGCAAGAAGGGGAAAGTGACCATCAACAGAAAAAAGGTAACACGCCCGGATCAGGGGAAACAGGATCTTTCCCACAACCGGGAGAAACAGTATATATTAAAGGAAGGAATGGATATTCCGTTCCTGCGTGATCTTGGAGTCATGACGCAGGAGGGAAAGATTGTCCGCTCCAGATTCGACAAATTCCGCCAGATCAACCGGTATCTGGAATTTATCGAGGATGTCCTTCCGAAGCTTCCGAAAGACCGGGAGATCACGATTCTGGATTTCGGATGCGGGAAGTCGTACCTGACCTTTGCCATGTATTATTTTCTGCATGAGATGAGAGGGTACGAGGTCCGCATGGTGGGACTGGATCTGAAGGAAGATGTGATCGAGCACTGCAACGCACTTGCAGAGAAATATGGCTACGACCATCTCCACTTCCTGACCGGAGACATTGCGCAGTATGAAGGAATGACGAAGGTCGATATGGTGGTGACGCTCCACGCCTGCGATACGGCAACAGACTATGCCCTTGCAAAGGCGGTTTCCTGGGGGGCGGACGTGATTCTTTCCGTGCCGTGCTGCCAGCATGAGCTGAACCGGCAGATTGAAAATGACATTTTAAGCCCGGTATTGTCCTACGGGCTTCTGAAAGAAAGAATGGCGGCTCTGGTCACAGACGGGCTCCGCGCCGAGTATCTGAAAAAAGAGGGGTATGATACTCAGATTCTGGAGTTCATCGACATGGAACACACGCCGAAAATATTCTGATCCGTGCAGTTAAAACAGGGAAGAAAGCGGAAAATCAGCACATAATAAAAGCGTGCGAGGAATTTCTTCATGTGAAACCGACAATAGGAAAGCTTTTATAAAAAAGGGGAGTTATTCATGAGAAAAAAAGCGATACATGCAGGTATTCTGGCCTGCGTATTCGTAGTGGCGATTATCATATTCAGCTATGCGGTGAACAGAAACCATGTGGATATGACGGCAGACATTGGAAATGCGTCGCTTCCGCAGGTTTCTTTTACCCATGATTCTTATACATTCAACACGCTTGCCGGATATACGAATGAGATGGAAATGGCGACCATGCGGGATCAGATCACACCGGTCATGGACGGCAAAATCAGCATGCAGGTGAAGGAAAACGACAAAACGGTCCGTTCCGCATCCTATGAGATCTATTCCATCGACGGCAGAAAAAAGCTGTATTCGGCCGATCTGGAGCTGAAAGAAAATGCGGCTCAGATCGAAATTCCGGAGAAGGTTCTGGAAGAGGGAGAGCGCTTCCTGAGAGTGACGATTTCCTTTGACGATGACGAACGGGCATATTATTACACACGGATTTCAGACGGATCCAACTGGAATATGAACCGCTGCATGGCCTATATCAAGAACTTTTTTGACAAAGAGAGGGACAAAGATGCGGCAGCAGAACTGCAGTCCGCGCTGGAGCCAAGCAGCGAGGGCGACAACACAACGTACCAGACTGTCACGATTCACTCGGATTTTGAGCATGTGACATGGGGAGACCTTGCGCCTGAGATCGTCGGGGATGTCCGGTGGGATATCAAGGAAGCCAACTCGATGTACATGTCTGTCCTTCTGACCTATCAGGTTGACTGTAAAGGGGAAGGCGAAAACGAGACAGACCGGTATAATGTCAAAGAGTTTTTCCGTGTCAGATATTCGGAAAATCAGCAGATGTATCTTCTGGACTATAACCGGACGATGAACCAGCTTTTCGACGGGGAAGAGAATGACATCGATGAGAATGGTGTTCTTCTCGGCGTGACAGATTCCGATGTGGATTATCTGATCAATCAGGAGGGAACAGTCGTCTCCTTTGTACAGGAGAGGGAGCTTTGGAACTACAATAAGGAAAATGACGAACTCTCCCGTGTATTCAGCTATGCGGACAGCGGCAGCCAGAATGCGCAGAATGCCTACGACCAGCACAGCGTACAGCTTGTATCCATGGACGAGGATGGAAGTACGACATTTACGGTGTCCGGCTATGTAAACAGGGGCACTCATGAAGGCGAGGTCGGCGTCAGCGTATATTACTACGATATCAATAAAAACTCTGTGGAGGAGAAGGTATTTATCCCAAGTACGAAGTCCTACCCGGTGCTGACAAATGATCCGGGCAAGCTTCTTTATTACAGCAATTCCAGCGGAAAGCTGTATGTGATGCAGGAAGGAACGCTGTATGAGGTAGATCTGGTTAATAATACGCGTACCACCCTTGTGACCAATCTGGAAACGGGGCAGTATGTAAGCTCCGGGGACGGCCACCTTCTGGCATACCAGAAGGACGGGGAGATCAATAACGCGACTCAGATAGAGGTGCTGAATCTTTCCACCGGAAAGGGATATCAGGTGGAGGCAGGTGCGGATGAAAGCATCCGGCCGCTCGGATTTATCCGGAATGACTTCGTGTTTGGAACTGCAAGGAGCGGCGACTCGGGCACGACAGCATCCGGCGAGACAGTGCTTCCGATGTACCGTCTGGAAATCCGCAACCAGAAAAACGAAACGGTCAAAGACTACCAGGCGGATAACATCTTTATTCTGGACGTCGTATTTGAAAACGATATGGCGACGTTGAAACGTGCCGTAAAAAGCGGAGATTTCTATACGTATACAAGCGAAGATTATATTACGAACAATGAAGAGAGGGAAGAGAGCAATATCACGATTGATTCCTATACAAGCGAGCTCAAAGGCCGTGAAATGCGGATTACCTACGAGGATGGAGTGGACGACAGTTCTCCGAAGATTCTAAAGCCGCAGCTTACGATCGCAAGGGAGCAGATGACGCTTTCCTTTGATTCACCGTCCCGGAAGGGAACCTACTATGTCTATGGATACGGTGAACTTCAGGGGATTTACCAGAATGCGGGATATGCGGTGCAGAGAGCATCCGAATTCAGCGGAGTAGCGGTGACCTCCAGACTGGCAAATGTATATGAAAGCGGCAACAGGCCGTCTGCGTATGAGATTTCGGATCTTGGGGATACTGCGGTCCGTGAGGGTGAGAGCACACTGGAAGCATGTATGAGAATCATCCTTGCCTCAGCAGGAAATGAGATTGATTTCCAGAAGGATATGGAGGATGGAGAATCCATCATTGACTTCATAGGCAGCCAGGTTTCCGGGGAAGCGCTGGAACTTTCCGACTGCCGGACAGAAGACGTCCTTTATCTGATCGGACAGGGCACTCCGGTGGCGGCGCTGACAGGAAACGGCAATGCAGTACTTTTGACGGGATACAGTCGGACGAATGTTCAGTATCTCAATCTTTCCACACAGGAAGTGGACACGGTGACATTTGAAGAGATGGATCAGATGGTAAATGCAAGCGGGAATACGTTTGTGGGATATACACAATAGCACAAACCATGCTATAATGATACAAAGTCGAAAAGAGACTGGAGGATAATAAAGATGGAATTAGTAACAGTAAAAGAATTATACAGGAAAACAGATTCGTACCTGGACAAGGAGGTATCCATCGGAGGATGGGTAAGAAGCATCCGGGATTCCAAGGCGTTTGGTTTTATTGTAGTAAATGACGGCTCTTTCTTTGAGCCGATTCAGGTGGTATACCACGATACGATGGAGAACTTCAAAGAGATCTCCAGATTAAACGTAGGGGCAGCCATCGTAGTAAAGGGAACTCTCGTTGCGACGCCGCAGGCAAAGCAGCCGTTTGAGATTCAGGCAGAAGAGATTACGGTAGAAGGAGCTTCCGCTCCGGACTACCCGCTTCAGAAGAAGCGCCACACACTGGAATTTTTAAGAACAATGACACATCTGCGCCCAAGAACAAATACGTTCCAGGCAGTGTTCCGCGTACGTTCTCTTGCAGCCTACGCGATTCACCAGTTCTTCCAGGAGAGAGGATTCGTGTATGTGCACACTCCGCTGATCACCGGAAGCGACTGTGAGGGTGCAGGAGAGATGTTCCAGGTAACGACAATGGATCTTCAGAATCCGCCGAAACTGGAAGATGGAAGCATCGATTACAGCAAGGATTTCTTCAACAAACACACAAGCCTGACGGTAAGCGGACAGCTCAACGCAGAGACATTTGCACAGTCCTTCCGTGATGTCTATACATTCGGACCGACATTCCGTGCGGAGAATTCCAACACGACCCGCCATGCGGCAGAGTTCTGGATGATCGAGCCGGAGATCGCATTTGCGGATCTGGAAGACGATATGGATCTTGCAGAAGCAATGTTAAAATATGTGATCCGCTACGTGATGGAAAACGCACCGGAAGAGATGAAGTTTTTCAACTCCTTTATTGACAAAGGAC
>QWCV01001102.1_pt1 | contig 27904 bp, 31 predicted proteins | sample 1972621 | NCBI WGS metagenome assembly QWCV01 (sample SAMN09866699, study PRJNA288562) | Human gut metagenome isolate pre2_stool, whole genome shotgun sequencing... | isolation source: gut | host: Homo sapiens | place: USA: California | reverse complement strand
TTCACTTATTTTAATGCTGTTTATACGGTAGAAAATGCCCTCGCGAAGGTAAAAGATGAAAAAGGTATGAAGCGGGTGGAAAAATTTCTAAAAAGAGATATCTGTCCCGACTGCCATGGAACCAGACTTTCGGAAAGGGCAAGAATGCCAAAACTGAATGGATATTCTCTCGATGAAGTCTGTACCATGACACTGAATGAAGCAGTGAAATGGGTAGAGCAGGTGCCGGATTCGCTGCCTGAATCCATGCGTCCGATGGCGGTGAGCATCTGTGAATCATTCCAGACTTCCGCAAGACGTCTTCTGGATCTGGGGCTTGGGTACCTGTCTCTGGACCGGGCTTCTTCCACTTTATCGACAGGAGAACGGCAGAGAATGCAGCTTGCAAGAGCGGTTCGAAACCGGACGACAGGTGTTCTGTATGTACTGGATGAGCCATCCATCGGTCTGCATCCGGTAAATATTGCCGGGCTGACTGGTGTCATGCACGATTTGATTGAGGACGGTAACTCCGTAGTTTTTGTAGATCACGATACTCAGATTTTGAAGCAGGCTGACTGGTTGATCGAGATGGGTCCGGAGGCGGGAGCAAAAGGCGGAGAAATTCTGGCGCAGGGAACACCGGACACACTGATGAATCATCCAAAATCTCAGATTGGTCCGTTTTTATCCGGCCGTTCTGGAATCCGTAGATCCAAAAAATGTTCGGAAACAGAACTGTTTGATCAGGGACTCATTCATCTTTCAACGGATGCTATTCATACAGTCAAGCCATTGGAAGTGGATATTCCAAAAGGAAAACTCTCGGTAGTCACCGGAGTATCCGGATCCGGAAAAACAACATTGATACTGGAAAGTCTTGTTCCCGCACTTTCGGCCAATATTCAGGGGAGAAAGCTGCCGGAACATGTGAAGAAAATCCGGGCAGAAGGGATTAGTCATGTCAAGCTGATTGATGCGGCTCCGATCGGAATCAATGTACGTTCCACTGTTGCAACGTATGCCAATGTGCATGACGAACTCAGGAAGATTTTTGCAAAAACTCTGGACGCGAAGGAGAAAGGGTATAAGGCGGGAGATTTTTCCTACAATACAGGAAAGCTGCGCTGCCCTGTCTGCGATGGAACCGGAGTCATCAGCCTGGATGTACAGTTTCTCCCTGATGTGGACATTCCATGCCCGGACTGCCGGGGAACACGATATGCAAAAGAGGCGGAAACCATCCACTATCAGACAAAGAGCGGAGAATCCTATTCGTTGCCGGAACTGATGGCGATGGACGTTCATACCGCTCTCACAGCCTGCAAAGATTTGAAGCTGGTCCATCAGCGCCTTCAGATACTGGAAGATCTGGGCCTTGGATATCTGACGCTTGGAGAGGAAACACCCGGACTTTCCGGAGGGGAGGCGCAGCGCCTGAAACTGGCAAGTGAGATGGGAAAAGCCCAGTCGGATTCGGTTTTTATTTTCGATGAGCCGACGATCGGGCTTCACCCGCTGGATGTAAATACTTTGATGGATGTGTTTCAGACCCTGATCGATCATGGAGCGACTGTCGTAGTTATTGAACATGATCTGGATGTGATCCGATGTGCAGATTATATCATTGATATGGGGCCGGGAGGCGGCAAAGACGGCGGTACGGTTGTAGCGGCCGGAACACCGGAAAATGTAAAGACCAATCCGGACAGCCGGACCGGAGCTTTTCTGTAGCAAAGGGCCGGTGTCCAGTGAATGACAGGATATATATTAAGGAGGAAATCAGTATGAGTAAAAAGTTAGTAACCTATTTCAGCGCAAGTGGAGTCACAGAAGCAGTAGCGAGAAAACTGGCAGAAGCAGGAAATGCCGATCTCTATGAAATCAGACCGGAAGTTCCGTATACAAGAGCAGATTTGGACTGGACAGACAAGAACAGCAGAAGCACGATTGAAATGCAGGATTCTTCTTTCCGTCCGGCTTTGGCGGACAAGGAGGCGAAAGTTTCTGATTATGACGTGATTTTTATCGGATTTCCGATCTGGTGGTATACGGCACCGACCATTATCAATACGTTTCTGGAGACCTATGATTTCGGAGGGAAAATGATCGTTCCATTTGCAACATCCGGCGGAAGCGGAATTAAAAAAGCAGCAGAAGCGATACGAAAAGCAGTTCCAGATGCCGAGGTAGAAGACGGTAGACTGCTGAACGGTCGTTTAAACCAGTCTGATCTGGAAAGCTGGATGGGACAGTACTAAATAAAGGCGGAGAAAAGATAAAATGGCAAGTTGTGTTGAATTGTTGGATGCACTCCAGCACCGGGCATTTCATGATCCTAAAGTCCGGAGGCAGCTTCTCGCAACGAGACAGGAGAAAGATCCCTTTGGCGCGTTCTGTAGAACCTGCCGGGAACTGGGATATGAAATTTATGAGATGGATCTGATATGTGCGGGAGAAGAATTCCATGCGGCAATGAAGCGAAGTACCAACGGCGGAGGGGAAAATTCCCCGATGCTGGCGGGTGAAGACGATTTTTACGAGCTGTTTATGGCAGGTCTGGAGCAGGAATCGCAGTAAAAGGAGAAGATGATGAAAAAGGAAATAACAATTACAGATATCAAAGGAATCCGGATTGGACAGACGGAAAACAAAGAGGCAGGAACCGGATGTACGGTCATTCTGTCAGAGTCCGGGCAGGGAATGTGTGCAGGACTGGATGTGCGGGGAGGAGGACCGGCATCAAGAGAATCTGAGCTTCTGAAACCGCTTGCGGCAGCAAACGCTATTCACGGTATCGTCCTTGCAGGCGGCAGCGCTTTTGGCCTTGGCGCGGCTGATGGAGTGATGCGCTATCTGGAAGAACATGATATTGGATTTGATGTCGGTGTTACGAAAGTACCGTTGGTCTGTCAGGCGGATCTGTTTGATCTGACCGTGGGAGACGCATTGGTCCGTCCGGATGCAGAGATGGGATATAAAGCGTGCCTGAATGCAGAACGGGGAAATTATCAGGATGGAAATTTCGGAGCAGGATGCGGTGCAACCGTTGGCAAATTTGCAGGAATGGATTGCTGCATGAAGTCCGGAATCGGAAGCTATGCCGTTCAGATCGGAGCATTACAGGTCGGTGCCATTGTTGCAGTGAATGCCCTTGGAGATATCTATGACTGGAAAACCGGAATGAAACTGGCAGGGCTTCTCTCGGAAGATCATCGGTCGTTCCGTGTGACAGAAGAGTTAATGTATGCCAGCACAGAAGTGGTGGAGAATAAATTCACAGGAAATACTACAATCGGAGTAATTATCACCAACGCAAAGTTTGAGAAGTCTGCGCTCTGCAAAATTGCCGGAATGGCTCATGACGGTTACGCAAGATCCATCCGTCCGGTTCATACGACAGCAGATGGAGACAGTATCTATGCGGTATCCACAGGGGAAATCCTGGCAGATCAGGATCTGGTCGGAACACTCGCGGCGGAAGTCATGAGCGAAGCAATCATTAATGCTGTGAAGAGCGCTGAAAGCGCGTATGGATATCCGGGGTATCGGGAGGTTATATATGGGGAGTAAAAACAATGATGCTCTATTTTATACATGCAGTCTGATTGAATATATCGGAAGGAATGTAAAAAGGAGAAGAAAAGAAGTAACAGATTTTCTTGGGAAAGAAAGAATTGGGAGAATCTATGAATATGCGGATGTTTTTCACTGCGAACCTATTGCAAAAACAGCGGATGAGTTTATAGAAGAAGCAAAGATCTCCATAGGCGATTTTGATAATGAGAAAATATGCAGATATACAGTCCCTGATTATTGGGATATCGGAGAAGTTTATGAAAGGCTGATTGAAGACTGCTTTGAAGATGAAGAAATTCTGGAGGGATTATGGGAAGTATATCATTCATGGATTGATGCCCGGATTTCAGACTATAATACAGATTTCTATTATCAGTCCAGAGACTATATAGCTGCATGTTACGAAGAAGGAGAAGTTTTATAGATGCAAGAGTTACTTGACCAACAACTGCACTCCACCCTCAAAACCTACTTTGGTTATGACACATTTCGACCAGAACAGGAGACGGTCATCAGACAGATCCTTTCTGGAAGAGATGTATTTGCAGTCATGCCCACCGGAGCAGGGAAATCACTTTGCTATCAGCTTCCTGCACTGATGCTTCCTGGGATTACGATTGTCGTGTCGCCTCTGATTTCCCTGATGATCGATCAGGTGAAGGCGTTGAATGAAGCTGGCGTGCATGCGGCCTATATTAACAGTGCTCTGACGGAAAATCAGATTGTAAAAGCGATGGAGCTGGCAAAGACCGGACAGTATAAGATTATCTATGTGGCGCCGGAGCGTCTTGAGACGCCCCGGTTTTTGGATTTTGCCTGTCACGCGGAGATTTCCATGATTACGGTGGATGAAGCCCACTGTATCTCTCAGTGGGGTCAGGATTTCAGACCAAGCTATCTTCGAATTCTGTCTTTTGTACATATGCTTCCGGTCCGCCCGGTTGTTTCGGCATTTACAGCTACTGCAACCGAGCGGGTCAGAACTGACATCCGTGTTTCTTTGGAGCTGGAACATCCTTATGAGACGGTAACCGGATTCGACAGAGAAAATCTGTACTTTGAAGTACAGAGAACAAAGCAGAAAAAGGAGAGGATCCGCCGTTATCTGGAAGATCACATAGAAGAGAGCGGGATCATTTACTGTGCTACCAGAAAGGGCGTGGATGAATTATATCTGGAGCTGGAGAACGCTGGATTTTCTGTCGGGCGTTATCATGCAGGAATGAGCACGGAGGCAAGAAGAATCAGTCAGGAGGACTTCATTTATGACCGGACAAAGGTAATGATTGCCACCAATGCGTTTGGGATGGGGATTGACAAATCCAATGTACGGTTTGTCCTTCACTTCAATATGCCCCAGAGTATGGAAAATTACTATCAGGAGGCCGGAAGAGCAGGACGTGACGGCGAACCGGCAGAATGTATTTTGTATTATTCGCCGCAGGATACGGTCATTAACCGATTCCTTCTGGAGAGTAAGGAACAGGACAGAGAATATACGGAAGAGGAACTGAGGACGATTCAGGCACAGGACATGGACCGCCTGCGAAAGATGGAGATGTACTGCACAACGACGAAATGTCTCAGGGCATATATTCTTCATTATTTTGGAGAAAAGGCAAAAGAGCAGTGCAGGAACTGTTCCAACTGTCAGGAAGAGTTTGAAGAAATGGATGCTTCCGAAGCGGCAGCCGATGTCATCCTATGTGTCAGGACATCCGGACAGAGGTTTGGAATGAACATGATCGCCGGGACTCTTCTGGGAGAAAACACGGCAAAAATACGTAATTACAGAATGGAAGAAAACCCTGCTTATGGAAAACAGAGTAAGCTTGGACAGACGCGGATCAAGGAAATTATCCGTACAATGGTGGAGCGAGGATATCTGAGACAGACGGAGGATAAGTATGCCATCCTCCATCTGACGGGAACTTCTGGAGAATTGATGGAGCAAAATACTCCTTTTATCATCGCATATAAAAAAGAAGAAGAGAAAAAGCGGGACAGTAAAAAATCCGTTCTCGCGATGGATTTATCGGAAAAGGGGAAAGAGTTGTTTGAATCACTGCGGGAACTTCGCGCAGAACTTGCAAGAAGACGGTCGATACCTCCATATATGGTGGCTTCGGATAAAACGCTTCGTGATCTGTGCGTACGCATGCCGTTTACAAAAGAAGAACTTCTGAAAGTAAATGGCATGGGTGAACGGAAAGCAGAGCAGTACGGAGAAGCCATTTTACAAAAAATTCAAAGCGTAACCGGAGGGCAGCGGGATACAGCAGAAAATCAAAATTCAGGTTCGGAAGATGAAATTCCATTGACGGAAAGGCGGGGAAAAGGGCGAAAAGAAGACTTTCGGCTGACGAAAGAGATTCTTTTTGGCATTCAGTATACACCAAGAATGACATTAAGCGAATTTGTTTCGCAGGTGAATGAATTAAGAGATGAAAAACAGATGAAACGTTTGACAAATAAATGGCTTACAGAAAGGCTTCTGGAAGAAGGCTGTCTGAAACAACAGTTTCATAACGGATATGCCAGAACAGTATTGACAGAAAAAGGAAGAAAGGCCGGAATTGAGCCGGAAGAACGGATCAGTGAAAAAGGGAATCCGTATGAGATCTTTTTCTATACTGAAAAAGCGCAGAAATATCTGGTGGAATTGATGAAAGCAGGAAGAAAAAGAAACATGGATTGTACCATCTCCTATTTTATGCTAAACTAAAGAAAATTCGACAAAAGACAGGAGTATGCACCATGCCAGTTTTTGATTTTAATAATGCGCCGGAAGAGGGAAAAACACCGGAATGTACTTATACAGTATTTTATTCCAGCGAACAGGAAGCATCGACGGAGCACCCGATGCTTGTACTTGACAACAGTAAGGGAAAGCTTCAGCACCATTCGATCGGAGTATTTACGAATCCGGTCCGCCGGACTGCCTTTGAATTCAAAGGAGAAGAAGGAACGGTCAGCGCCGATATTTTACAGATTGATGCCCGTTTTGTAAGTCTTCTCAAATGGATGGGAGAAAATCATATTAATGTCCGGCTTTCCGGAGCGGACCGGGAGGACGGATACGCTGTGTATAAGATCCGTGAGATTGCCTTTGGCGGAGGTTCCAAGCTTTCAGCGGAGGATGGCTTCCTGCAGTTTATGATTGAACGTCTTCTTACAAGTGATGCACCGTCCGAAGAAATCCCGGATGAAGATGAGGAGGAGACAGGAGACAGCATGAAGCTGACCAGTATCCAGAGTATTACGGACTTTATCACCTGTGCCGGTAGGACGCTTCCGGATAATATCCGGCTCTGGGCAAGGAGAAACCTTGCTGTAGCCCGCTCTCACGAGGTTTCAGCGGAGGAGCGTCGGCATGCACAGAGAGCGCTTTCTATTATGATGAACATCCAGTGGAAAGGAAATTACTTCCAGGCAATTGATCCGGAAGAAGCCAGAAGAATTCTGGATGAGGAACTTTATGGAATGGAGCAGGTAAAGCAGCGGATTATTGAAACGATTATCCAGATCAACCGGACTCACACCCTTCCGGCCTACGGTCTGCTTCTGGTAGGACCTGCGGGAACCGGGAAGTCTCAGATTGCCTATGCGGTAGCAAGGATTTTGAAGCTCCCATGGACTACGTTGGATATGAGTTCCATCAACGATCCGGAACAGCTGACCGGGAGCTCACGGATTTATGCCAATGCAAAGCCGGGAATCATTATGGATGCTTTTTCCATGGCAGGGGAATCCAACCTTGTATTTATCATCAATGAGCTTGACAAGGCGGCATCCGGAAAAGGGAACGGCAATCCGGCAGATGTGCTTTTGACACTGCTTGATAACCTTGGATTTACAGATAATTATATCGAATGTATGATTCCGACCGTAGGAGTTTATCCGATTGCGACGGCCAACGATAAAGATCAGATCAGCGCGCCGCTCATGTCCCGGTTTGCGGTAATTGAGCTTCCGGATTACACACCGGAGGAGAAAAAGGTGATTTTCTCTCAGTATGCACTTCCAAAGGTACTGAAAAGAATTGGCATGCAGGAGAATGAATGCACACTGACGGACGATGGTCTGGATGCAGTCATCGACCTGCACAAAGAGACAAGCGGTATCCGGGATCTGGAGCAGGCGGCAGAGCACCTTGCGGCAAACGCACTTTATCAGATTGAAGTTGACCATGTGAAATCGGTTCAATTTGATGAAAAGATGGTTCGGACCATTCTTTCCTGATACCGGAATGATCATACAAAAACAGCAGTACAAGATGACACAGAGAGAACGGGACTCTGTGTCATTTTCTTTTGGAAAGCAGATGAAACCTCTGAAGCATAGTGTTAAAATAAAAAAGAGGTGATCAAGATGAAGAGGGCAGAATCGCAAAAAGCGTGTCTGAAAAAAGAAATCCTGGACTATGTCCTGCATACTTACGGCACAAGCCCGGATTATCCATGGAAAACTCCGGATTTTGTGCTGCGTCATAATGATAATAGAAAATGGTACGGGGTGATGCTGGAAGTCCGAAAGGAGAGCATGGGACTACACGGGACAGGATATATCGAAGTACTGAATGTAAAGTGTGATCCGGATATGGCTGGATTTCTGGTGTCAGGCAAGGGAATTCTGCCGGGATATCATATGAATAAGAAAAACTGGATTTCCATTCTTCTTGATGGAACGGTAGAAAAAGAGCAGATTCTTGCACTGCTGGATCAAAGCTATCTTCTGACAGCGAGTAAAAAGACAAAAGAAAAGCTGCACTGTGAAAGGAAACGGGCCTGGCTGATCCCTGCTAATCCCGGATACTTTGATTTGGAAGCAGCTTTTGCAGAAAGCAGCACTATTGACTGGCATCAGCGTGGCAATATTCATACTGGAGATCTGGTCTATATTTATATGGCAGCACCGGTTTCTGCTGTTTTGTATCAGTGTGAAGTAACCGGTACAGGAGGATTTGAAGACCCGGGAGGGAATCAGGATAAGAGCCGGACCATGGAACTGAAATTGAAGCATCGATTTATGCCGGATGAAATGAATAGAGAACGGATGAAACTTTATGGAGTCGGTCCGGTGCGAAGTGCCCGAAGCATTCCGCCGGAACTTGAAAAAGAGTTGGAAATGCTTGCTGAAACAGGAAAAAACAGAACAGCCATGGAAAATAAAAGGGAGGAGGAGAGACGATGGCAGTAACAGGAGCAGTGATGGTTCCTCATCCGCCTTTGATTATACCGGAGGTTGGACACGGACAGGAACAGGGAATTCAGGATACGATTGATTCATATTACAAAGCGGTAAAAAAGATTGCAGAGTGGAAGCCGGATACTGTTGTGGTGTTATCACCGCACACGGTAATGTATGCAGACTATTTTCATATTTCGCCGGGGAAAAGCGCGGAAGGAAGCTTTGGTAGGTTTGGGGCTTCTCAAGTGAAGATTCCGGTGCAGTATGATACCGAATTTGTGAAAGTACTGTCGCAGGAAGCGCAGGCAAGGGAGATTCCGGCAGGAACATTGGGTGAGCAGGACAGAAGGCTGGATCACGGCACTATGATTCCGCTCTGGTTTCTAAATCATTATGACCGGGAATACAAGGTGGTTCGGATTGGCCTTTCCGGACTCCCGTTTTCAATGCACTACATGCTTGGGCAATGTATTCAGAAAGCGGCGGAACTGTGTGGCAGAAAAATTGTGGTGATCGGAAGCGGGGATCTGTCTCATAGATTAAAGGCAGACGGTCCGTATGGCTTCCGGAAAGAAGGACCGGAATATGATGAGCGGATCATGCAGGTGATGGGAAGTGCAGAGTTTGGAAAACTCTTTGATTTTACAGAAGATTTCTGCGGACAGGCGGCAGAGTGCGGACAGCGGTCGTTCCTGATCCTGGCAGGAGCGCTGGACCGTAGAAAAGTTCGTGCGAAAAGACTTTCCTATGAAGGCCCATTTGGAGTAGGATATGGGATCTGCACCTTTGAAGTAGAAGGTATGGATCCGCAAAGAGATTTTTTGCATCAGCATGAGGAAAATGTGAAAAAAGAAGCAAAAGAGCGGAGCGAAAAGGAAGATCCTTATGTAAAGCTTGCACGGCAGACAATCGAAACATATGTGAGGACCGGCAGGAAGATTTCCATTCCGGAAGGTCTGCCGGAAGAATTGTATCACAAGAGGGCTGGAGCCTTTGTATCTCTCAAAGAAGAGGGAAGACTGCGCGGGTGCATCGGGACAATTGCGCCGGTACGGGGAACGCTTGCGGAGGAGATTGTTGAGAATGCTATCAGCGCAGCGGTGAAAGATCCGAGATTTGACGCAGTAGAAGCAGAAGAACTGGACCGGCTTGTGTACAGTGTGGATGTTCTGGGAGAGACGGAAGAAATTGCTTCGCCGGAACAGCTGGATGTGAAACGCTACGGCGTTATCGTAAGCAAAGGAATCAAACGGGGACTTCTGCTTCCGAATCTGGAAGGAGTTGATACCGTAGACGAGCAGATTGCCATTGCGAAAAGAAAAGCAGGTATCCCGGAAGAGGCAGAAGATATCAAACTGGAACGCTTTGAGGTGGTGAGACATTTTTGAGCAGAGAAGAAAAACGTAATGAGATGGGAAATTCATCCGATGGCAGGAAAGTATGCCCGGTCTGTATGCATCACTGCGCACTTCTGGAAGGACAGTACGGCAGATGCAGGGCAAGAAAGAACGAAAATGGCAAGATTATCAGTGTGAATTACGGAAAAGTAACATCCGCAATGCTGGATCCGATCGAAAAGAAACCGTTGGCCCGGTTTTATCCGGGAAGCAAAATCCTTTCGGTAGGAAGCTTTGGGTGCAATCTTTTCTGCCCGTTCTGCCAGAATCATGAGATTTCCATGGCCGGACAGACGGAGATTGGATGGCAGGACGTGACACCGGCTCAGCTGGCCCGGCTTGCTTCCGGGTATCAAAATGCCGGAAATATCGGAGTGGCATTTACTTACAACGAACCGCTTGTAGGATACGAATTTGTCCGGGACACAGCCTGTCTGGTAAAACAAAATGGAATGAAAACGGTAGTGGTCACCAATGGATCAGTGGAACTGGAAATCCTGGAAGAAATTTTACCATATATAGATGCGATGAATATTGATTTGAAAGGATTTACAGAAGATTATTACAGAAAACTGGGTGGAAATCTGAATACGGTAAAAGCGTTTATTGAAAGAGCGGCAAAGGACTGCCATGTGGAACTGACGACACTCATTGTGCCGGGTGAAAATGATTCAAAAGAAGAAATGGAACAGGAGGCAGCATGGATTGCCTCACTGAGCCCGGAGATCCCACTGCATGTGTCCAGATTTTTCCCAAGATATCAGATGACCGACCGGCAAGCAACAGAGGTCAGGCAGGTGTACAGGATGAAGCAGATTGCAGAGAAATACCTGAAGTATGTGTATACCGGGAACTGTTAAAGGATTGGAGCTTTTCGTCTTTTATAAAGAAAGTGGGAATGATATAATGGAGTAAGTGGAATGGATCTGGATGAAATGATTCAGAAAAAGCAAGAAACAGTGAATACGACAAATTATAAAGGACGTGACACAATGAGAGAAGGAAAGCTGGTTCGGGACAATATACCGGATATCATTCGGGCGGATGGGAAGACGCCTGTCACCCGTATTCTGATCAGGAAGAGTATCTGAATGAACTGGATAGAAAGCTGCAGGAAGAGGTGGCAGAGTATCAGGCGGATAAGTCTCTGGAAGAACTGGCAGATATTCTGGAAGTGTTATCCGCCATCTGTAAGGCCAGAGGATATTCCAGAGAAGATCTGCTTAAAGTACGAGATGAGAAACGAAGAAAACGAGGCGGGTTTGAGAAAAGAATTTACTGGAGTGGAAACGAATAGGTTAAAAAGCCGGAAACATCAGGAGGGAAACGAAATGAGATACCGTGAATTGGGAAATACAGGACTGAAGGTAAGTGAAATCGGATTAGGGGCAGAGTGGCTGGAGCGCCACAACGAAGCAGAAGTGAAAGAAATTATTGACTGCTGCGAAAGCTATGGAATCAACATTCTGGACTGTTGGATGTCGGAGCCGAATGTACGCTCCAATATCGGGAAAGCACTGGAGGGGAAAAGAGAAAAATGGATCATTCAGGGGCATTTTGGATCAACCTGGCAGAATGGACAGTATGTCCGTACCCGGGATCTTGAGAAGGTAAAAGAAGCATTTCAGGATCTGCTGACACGCCTTCAGACAGATTATATTGACCTTGGCATGATTCATTTTGTGGATGAAGAGGCAGAATTTCACCGGATTATGGAAGGAGAATTTCTGGCTTATGTAAAGGAACAGAAAGAAAAGGGAATCATTCACCATATTGGAATGAGTACTCACAATCCGAAAGTGGCAAAGCTTGCGGCATTAAGCGGCGAAATCGAGATGATTTTGTTCAGTATCAATCCGGCGTTTGATCTGCTTCCGGCAAGCGAAGATCTGAATACATACTTTGCGGAGTCTTATGAGGAACATCTTCAGGGCATCGATCCGGAACGGGCGGAGCTGTATCAGATCTGTGAACAGCGGGGTGTCGGAATCACCGTTATGAAAGGATATGCGGGAGGACGTCTTTTTTCCGAAAAGACTTCTCCGTTTGGAGTGGCCCTGACTCCGGTTCAGTGTATTCACTATGCCCTTACAAGACCGGGTGTGGCAAGTGTGCTGGCAGGATATGATACGACAGAACATGTCAAGGAGGCGGTTGCTTATGAGAACGCCACAGAAGAGGAAAAGGATTATGCAAGCGTGCTGGCCAGGGCACCGCATCATGCCTACAGTGGACAATGCACATATTGTGGACACTGTGCACCTTGCCCGGCAGGGATCGATATTGCCATGGTGAACAAACTCTATGATCTGGCTGCCATGCAGGAAGAAGTGCCGGCAACAGTCAAGGCGCATTATGAAGGACTTTCAGCCAATGCAAAAGACTGCATTGCATGCAAAGGCTGCGAGACACGATGTCCGTTCGATGTTCCGGTCGTGGAAAGAATGGAAAAAGCAAAAGAACTGTTTGGCAGATTATAAAAGCGGGAGGGACAAGATGAGTGACATCCAGCTCTATTCCATCGAAAGAGGAACAGGAGAACCGCTGATTTTACTGCACGGAAACGGGGAAGAAAGCCGCTACTTTGCCCGTCAGATCAGGCATTTTGCTAAAACACGAAAAGTAATCGCAATCGATACGAGAGGACACGGGCAAAGTCCGCGAGGAAATGCCCCGTTTACCATTCGGCAGTTTGCGGAGGATCTGCATGACTTCATGGAAGAAAAGGGAATTGAGCGGGCAGACATTCTCGGGTTCAGCGATGGAGGTAATACGGCACTGGTGTTTGCGCTTCAATATCCACAGAAAGTGAGAAGACTCATTTTGAACGGTGCCAATCTTTATCCTTCGGGAATGAAGCTGTCGATTGTTCTGCCGATCTGGGCGGGATATGGCGCAGCATCGCTCCTTGCGCCGGTTTCCCAAAAGGCGAAAAAGCAAAAGAAACTGCTGGGACTTATGGTGAAGGATCCTTATATCCGCCCGGAAGATCTGAGGAGAATTTCATCTAAGACATTGGTTCTTGTAGGAAAGAATGACATGATCCGGCATCGGCATTCCCTGCTGATTGCAAAGAGTATCCCGGGGGCAAATTTTGTCTGCCTGAAAGGGGATCACTTTATTGCGGCAAAAAATCCAGAGGCATTTAACCGGGTAGTGGAACGGTTCCTTTCAGATGGAAAATAAAACAGGAGAGAAACAGATATGGGACATTTTTATTTTGTAAGACACGGGCAGACCGTTTGGAACGTAGAAGGTAAGATCTGTGGAAGGACAGATAGTGAACTGACCGAGTACGGTCATCAGCAGGCTGTGGAGACAGGCAAGAAATTTCTGGAAGAAGGGATCCGGGCGGATGAAATTTTGTATTCTCCGCTTGTCCGGGCAGCAGAGACAGCACGGCATATTTCTGAAATCATGGGGATTCCGGCAAAGGCAGAGCCACGGTTGATCGAGCAGCATTTCGGCAAATGGGAGGGTACATCTCCAAGAAATGCCGCTGATTTCCAGAAGGAAAAAGAACAGTTTGCCAGCCACCATGGAAATGGAGAATCAACGCTCCAGCTGGCTCAGAGAATCTATAATCTGTTGGATGATATTAAGGCAGAATCAGACGAGAAGACATACATTCTGGTTGCACACAACGGAATCGCCAGAGTTGTTCAGTCATATTTCGCCGATATGACGAATGAAGAATATGCGACATTTGGAGTGAAAAACTGCGAAATCCGCCGGTACGATTTCTAGTATTGACTTGAGCAGGGGAGGTGATTCCAGATGGCATTGTATGCATTGGGGGATCTGCATTTAAGTTTTCAGGCAGACAAGCCGATGGACGCATTTGGAAAAGTGTGGAAACACCATGAACGTAAAATAGAAAAGTACGTGAATCGCATCGTGAGGCCGGAGGATACCCTCGTGCTGACCGGCGATCATTCCTGGGGCAGGAAGCTTTCGGAATGCCGGGAGGATCTCGCTTTCATTGAACGGCTGCCGGGGCGGAAGATTCTGCTGCGGGGCAATCACGATATGTTCTGGGATGCGAAGAAGACCAGACGGCTGAATGAGGAATATGATGGACGGCTCTTCTTTTTGCAGAATAATTTTGCTGCCTATCAGGATTATGCGCTGGTAGGGACGAAAGGCTATACGTTTGAAGGACCATTCTATCTGGATTTTCAGGGGAGAATCCTTGGATGGGATGAGGAACGTGAAGAGCAGGCGAAAAAACTGGTCGCAAGAGAAATGGAGCGGCTTCGGGAGTCTTTCCGCCAGGCGGAAGAGGCCGGATACCGGAAGTTTGTGATGTTTCTGCATTATCCGCCGACCAATGTGTTGGAGAAGACCTCGCCTTTTACCCGGATCGCGGAAGAGTACGGGGTGGAAGCGGTCGTGTATTCCCACTGCCATGGAGAACAGAGATTTGGAGACAGCATCCGGGGTACTTACCGGGGAGTCCGTTATTTTCTCGTGTCGGGAGATTACCTGAATTTTCATCCGGAACAGATTCTGGCATAAAGACTTGGAAATCAGCGGATGATGTTTTATAATAGAATAGCCAGATTTACAAATAGAAATAAATGAGGAGAAAAGAAAACATGAAAATAGCAGTAACCTATGATAACGGAAACATTTTTCAGCATTTTGGAAAAACAGAGAATTTCAAAATTTACGAAGTAGAAGGTCAGAACGTGATTTCCAGTGAAGTGATTGGTTCTAATGGAACAGGACATGGCGCACTGGCAGGTCTGCTGGCAGAACAGGGTGTTAATGTGCTGATCTGCGGCGGAATCGGCGGCGGAGCGCAGGCAGCCCTGGAAGAAGCAGGCATCGAATTATGTTCCGGAGCGGAAGGGGATGTCGATCAGGCAGTAGAAGCATATCTGAAGGGAGAATTGACTTCCTCCGGTGCAACCTGTGACCACCACCATGACGAGGAACACAGCTGTGGACATCACGGAGAAGAACACGACTGCGGTCAGCATGAAGAAGAACATTCCTGCGGCGGCAGCTGCGGCAGCTGTGCCGGATGCGGATCCCACCAGCCTCCGATTACCGGACGCAATGCAGGTAAAATCTGTAAAACACATTATAGAGGAACCTTTAATGACGGTACCCAGTTCGACTCTTCTTATGATCGTGGAGAACCACTGGAATTTATCTGTGGTGCAGGACAGATGATCCGTGGATTTGATGCTGCTGTCGCTAATATGGAAGTGGGAGAAATTGTTGATATTCATCTGATGCCGGAAGAGGCATACGGCATGCCGGATCCAAATGCCATTTTCATGATTGAAATGGCACAGCTTCCAGGATCAGAAGATCTGGAGCCGGGAGAGAGAGTTTACCTTAGCGGTCAGTATGGCCAGCCAATCCCGGTGACTGTCGTTGAAAAAGATGAGACATCCATCACATTTGACGCCAACCATGAGATGGCAGGAAAAGAACTGAATTTCCGGATCGAACTGGTTGAGGTAAAATAAACATACCCGAAGAGTGTTCGGATGATGAAAAAACCTGTCGCACAACATAGCGTGCGGCAGGTTTTTGAATATAGAAAAAGTTTTGTGATTTCAAATCTTGTTTCCAGAAATGCTATTTCAGGAAGAAGCGTACCATTTTTTCATGTAGCTTCTGGTATGGCTGATAACGCATCGGCAGGTCAATCCATGTTTTCTTATCTACGATACTCTTATAGTGGGAGAAGGTGTCAAAGCCGATCTTTCCATGGTAAGCGCCCATGCCGCTTTCACCAAATCCTCCAAATCCCATTTCGGTAGTGGCAAGATGGATGATCGTATCATTGATACAGCCTCCGCCGAATCCGCAGCGGGAAGTCACTTTCTTTGCCGCCGCTTTGTCGGAAGTAAAGAAGTAAAGCGCCAGCGGATGAGGCATGGAATTGATTTTACGGATCACGTCATCCAGGTTGTCAAATGTCAGAACCGGCATGAGAGGTCCGAAGATTTCCTCCTGCATGACTGCATCCTGAAAGGTCACATGATCCAGAACCGTAGGCTCGATGCGGAGTGTTTTCCGATCGAAGTTTCCACCATGCACAACCTTTTTCTCGTCAATCAGCCCAAGAATCCGGTCAAAATGTTTTTCGTTGATGATTTTACCGTAATTTGGATTCCGAAGCGGCTGTTTTCCGTACTGCTTTTGAATCTGCTTTTGCACTTCTTTGATCAGCCTGTCCTTAACAGCACGGTGGCAGTAAATATAGTCCGGTGCAACACAGGTCTGTCCGCAGTTCAGATATTTTCCGAATACGATTCGTCTTGCTGCCAGTTTGATATCGGCAGTCTTGTCTACAATACACGGGCTCTTTCCACCCAGCTCTAACGTGACAGGCGTCAGATGTTCTGCCGCGTTTCGCATAACCTCTTTTCCAACAGCCTGACTTCCGGTAAAGAAAATATAGTCAAAATGTTCCTTCAAAAGACAGGTATTCTCAGCCCGGCCTCCGGTTACAACAGACACATACTGAGGCTCAAAACACTGCGACAGGATGGTTTGAAGCGCTTCGCTTGTGTACGGAGAATAGGCGCTTGGTTTTACGACAGCGGTATTTCCTGCAGCAAGGGCATCCACCAGCGGGGACAGCGTCAGCATAAACGGATAATTCCATGGGCTCATAATGAGTACAACACCGTAAGGTGACGGTTTCTGATAACTTCTGGAATGAAACTGAGCCAGCGGAGTACGAACTCTCTTTTCGCCTGCAAACCGTTGTACATGTTTCAGCATGTAGCTGATTTCCTCCAGAACGAGTCCGGTTTCACACATGTAGCTTTCAAACGCGCTTTTTCCAAGATCTTTTTTCAGTGCGTTATGAATTTCTTTTTCATTGGAAGAGATGGCAGCATATAGTTTGCGAAGTGCAGCAGTCCGTGCACTGACCGGAAGTGTCGCTCCGGTTTGAAAGTATTTTCTCTGTCTGGTAACAAGGTCTTTAATTTCCTGTTCCGTCATGTTTTGTCACTCCTTCCTCATCAACAGGTTCGTTGGTTTCTTCAAAATCTTCTGCCGGATCTGCCGGCTCAGGCATCAGCATATAGTAAAAAGTTTCAAGCTCTGCCGCATTCATCAGTACCGGAACCGGATAGAGCGGATTGGCCTCCTTGTCAGCGTAATGCGCCAGCTTAGGAACATCGGTTTCCCGGATTTCCGGAATATAATCACCGATGCCAAATCTCTTTTTCATATCCTGAATGGCCGAAATAAAGCGTTCGGCGGCCTCGTCACAAGGCGTGTCCTTGTCGGCCAGGCCGGCGGCGACAGCCAGACGTGCAAGCTTTTTGTGAATCGTTTCTCCATAGGCCTTTAACACCATTGGAAGAATGACTGCATTTGCAAGACCATGTGGTACATTGTATTCTCCGCCAAGAGAATGGGCAATGGCATGGACATATCCTACATAGGATTTTGTAAATGCACATCCGGCATAGAAAGAAGCACGCAGCATGTTACGCCGTGCCTCCACGTTGCTTCCATCTTCATATACCGTATCAATGTTTTCAAAAATCAGTTTAACAGCCATAAGAGCGTCTTTGCGTGTTCCGTAAGTAGTGGAATTGCCGATGTATGCTTCCACAGCGTGGGTCAGAGCATCCATACCGGTAGTTGCGGTGATAAATGGAGGCAGACTTAACGTGACTTTCGGATCCAGAACCGCATACCGCGGGATCAGCGGGAAATCGTTGATCGCATATTTGTGGCGCGTCTGGGCATCCGTGATCACTGCAGCCAGCGTCGTCTCACTTCCGGTACCGGCAGTAGTCGGAACAGCCATCAGAAGCGGCAGCTTTTTGTGGACTTTCAGAATTCCCTTCATTTTTGCAAGCGTCTGCTTTGGTTTGGCGATGCAGGCTCCGACTGCCTTGGCGCAGTCCATACTGGAACCACCGCCGAACCCGATAATACAGTCACAGCCTTCTGTTTTATAAAGATCGATGGCCTCGGACACATTCACAGTAGTAGGATTGGCTACGGTTTTATCGTAGATACAGTAGGGAATCCCATCACGATCCAGCGCCTTTTCCAGACGTACCGTCAGGCCAAGCTTACGGATGCCCGCATCTGTGATGATCAGGACTTTACTGCAGTTTTTTCTGCGGATCACTTCCGGCAGGACAGTCACGCTTCCAACGACCTTTGGTGTCCGGTAAGGCAGGAACGGAAGGGCAATCTTTAATCCGGTCTGAAACGTCCTGCAATATATTTTCTTTAGAGTATTCATGACAATTGATCCTTTCCGGCGCGGAGAACCACGCCCCTTTTTAGAGGCATTTTTACCAGAAAAATATTAGCATTTAAGGGGAGGGTTGTCAATATCAACGAGGGGAGTCGAGCATTCCGGACACACCGGAACAAATAAGGGTTACTGCCATGGATGCCATGCTTTCCAAAGGTTCTTTTTATGAAAGATGTATTTGAAAACCTGGAGGTTGTTGTGCTGAGCTTCAAAGAAGCAGAAGAAGGCGCCCATTTTGTCAAAACAGCAGAAGAGGCCGTTCAATATCTTGAGAGCAAGGACTTTAATTTTGCCTGTCGTATGCTCGGGAAACATTGCTGGAAAGACAGTAGCCCGCACTATTCTGTTTTAATGGGTATCTCAATTTGAGTGATATAATCGTCTTAGGTATCAATGACAAGCTCGTTGATACCTTTTTCATATGCAGAACCGCAAAATTGCAGATTGTTTTCCTTTGCATAGGCGAGAATTTCCGTATAACGTCCGGGTAAATTGTTCCAATCTCCTTTGCAAAAAGCCCTTAGATATTTTCCTTTTGGTTGAACATGAAGCCCCTTTCGGTGTGTAGGAAACGGTAACTCAATATAAAGGGCCGAATAGCCGTTAAGATTGCCGCAATACAGGTTTTCTACCGGCAGTATGGCGCCATAAGAAGCGTCATGCAAACGCCTCAACTGGTATTTCTTTGTTTCTGTTACCGCCAATTCTATCTCTTGTTCAAAAGGTGTGTCATGCGATATAGGTACAGTTACAAGATAGTGTGTTTCTGGTTTTTCCACGATTGAAAATTCAGATATATCTAAGTTGCGGATAGTGGACATATTCCAGCGTTTTTCATTCTTCATTTATGATTATCAAGTAGAGAAGAAAAATGAAGATAATAATTCTTAGAATGATATATATAGTTATGATATTGCTGGGGCTTTGCGGTATCAATCCGTTGGTAGATCGGTTCCGTCAGGTCAACAAGTCTGTTCCAGGAATTGATATTTCCGAAAACGGCAAAAACATGCCGATAAACCAGGAGAATGTTGGATTTATTGCCGATAATGTGATATATTATATTATACATTGGTGTAGTATTTAATTCGATTTATAATGGAGGAAAGCAGATGCGATACCTTTCTGTTGCTGAAATTGCAAAAAAATGGAATATATCGGAGCGTAGTGTGAGAAATTACTGTGCTCATGGACGTGTGCAGGGGGCTTTTCTTACCGGAAAGACCTGGAATATTCCGGAGAACGCCGAAAAACCAGAGCGTTCCAATAAAAAGAAAGAACATCCGACTACTTTGCTGGATATCTTGAGGGAACAAAAAGTAAATAAATATTCTGGTGGTATTTACCATAAGACACAGATTGATTTAACGTATAATTCGAACCATATGGAGGGAAGCCGTCTGACCCACGATCAGACCAGATATATTTTTGAAACTAATACCATCGGTGTGGAAAATGAAGTTCTTAATGTAGACGATGTGATTGAAACAGCAAATCATTTTCGTTGTATCGATATGATCATCGACCATGCAAAATCTGCTTTGAGTGAGAAGTTTATTAAGGAACTTCATCTGACTTTGAAAAATGGAACCAGCGATTCCAGAAAAGAATGGTTTGCAGTGGGTGATTACAAGAAACTGCCAAATGAGGTGGGCGGCATGGTTACTGCCCTTCCGGAAGAAGTTGCCGATAAGATGAAAGCTTTATTAATGGAGTATAATGCCAAGGAAGGAAAGACATTCGAAGATATTTTGGACTTCCATGTAAAGTTTGAGCGAATCCATCCGTTTCAGGATGGCAATGGGCGAGTGGGTAGACTGATTATGTTTAAGGAATGCCTGAAATATAATATTGTTCCGTTTATCATTGAGGATACTTTGAAATTGTTCTATTATCGCGGATTGAAAGAGTGGGACAATGAAAAAGGCTATTTGACAGATACCTGCCTGACCGCACAGGATCGATATAAGGCGTATTTGGACTATTTCAGAATCTCATATTAAGTAAGATGATTCTTTCGAACTAAATAATTTAAAGGAGGCAAAATGGATAATCAATTTGCGTGGGTGGATTTCTACAAGGAATTTGCCGGTAAGCTCTTGGCATACAAAAATAATAGAGGAGAGTTGGTTAATAAGGTTCGGGCGATTTACGCCGAGGCCGGAATAAATATGCCAACTCTTGAGAAAGACAATCAATTGGTGGATATTGATCCGTTTACAGTATTTGGTCTTTTTAATAAGAGTTCCATGCGCGAGGCGAACAGAAGCAAGATCATCACTGCTGTAAAGAAGATTTTTAATGTTCAGACGGAAGTGCCGACAACCTTTGATAGTATTCCGGTCCTGAATAATCAGAATGCGACATTTTACTATTTCATCGATTCCAGAGGTGATGAAGATATTGATGATCTGTGGGTGCTGTTTGAATCAGCGCTGAAGTATGCAGCTAGTCCGACTGCTGAGAATAGAGTGCCGTTGGCGAAATATTTTGATCGGGTCATCAACAAGAAAGGGAATGGTAACAGTAAGATTACTATGGGGCTGTACTGGATCTCACCAAATTCATTCTTGAATCTGGACAGCAGAAATAAATGGTATATTTATGAATCCGGAAAGATTCCGGCAGCAGTTGTTGGAGATCTTCCAGAGATTGAAATGAAAATTTCCGCAGATAAGTATTTTGCCATTGTAGAAAAACTGAGCGTATATCTGCAGAGCCCTGAGAGCCCGCTGAAAGATTTTAAAGAGCTTTCTTTTGAAGCCTGGAAGTATTCGACACAGGTCAATGAAGAGAAGAAGAGGGTTCAGGCACAGCGGGAGCAGAAAGGTGCAGGCCTTGCTGATGAAGATGTAGAGACCGTTCATTATTGGATATATTCGCCTGGTGATGGTGCCAGAAAGTGGGATGAATTCTATAAGCGCAGCGTAATGGGCCTTGGCTGGCATCAGATCGGTGATTTCAACCAGTATGCGTCTAAGGATGAGATGAAAACTGCCATGAAGGAGAAGATAGATCCTTCACGACCATTCATGAAAAGCTTAAGATATTGTTACAGGAACTGTTGGCGCGGGGATAGGATTAGTTGTAGGAAGAGCTGATAAAAAGAATGCTATGGAGAAATCATTTAAAAACGGAGTTCCTGCTGCGTCGGAGATATATGAGAAGAAATTCAGTTTACAAACAGACGCGTTTCTTAAAAAAGAGAAAAGCTATGAGAATAATAAAAAAGAATATGATAAATTGATTAAAGAATACGAGAAAGAAATTATTAAGTTGGAAAATAAAGTTCAAAAGACTGAAGAGGAAGTAAATGAACTGAGAGTTCTTCTTAATAAGAAAAACGAACTACTTCATTTAAAAATAGCTGTGTAGGGGCATTGAAAATCTAATCATCTAACAATGCCCTTACTTTTCAATAGTTAAAAGGTTCGAAATCCCAGTAGTCTGCTCTCTCAACTGACTACCAATTGACTACTACAAACTACTACACATTCTCATACTGCCGTATTTTGTTACTTTTGTTACAGTTTCTGAAAAACTGTAGTCTTGAAGAAAATCAAAAAAGTGCGTAAAATAGGGCAATATGAGGCATTTCAGGAGGAAAAATATAATGATTAAAATACTTTTCATCTGCCACGGCACTCCAGTTTTATGATAAAGCATACCTTCGCAGACTGGGGCAGAGTACGGCAGAATATGGCGGAAAGCCTTGGAATTACTACGGTTTCGACTACTAAGGCTCATGGCTGGAAGTGGGATAAAGGCAAAGGTGTTGGGAGAATTTATTAGTAGTAAGGGACTACTTACAGGCAATGTAGTAGAGCTTGTACCGATGAAAATTCCAAAAAAATGTAAAAACTATTGCATGTTTATTGAGGGTTGGATATACTGGATGCAACAGAGTTGCCCGGTGTTCTTTTGACATTGGGGACCAAGCTGAGTCGTGTGCTCAGCTTTTTTTCGTTAAGGAGAGAATATATAGATTTGAACAAACATTGACATTTAAAGGTTAGTTTCAAAGAGCAACTTTGAAAATCTACATAGGCTGGTTGTTATAAACAAACATATGTTCTTGAAATTCTTGACTTTTTGTAACGCAAAAAGTATAATTGTGTTTGTAGGAGGTGGTGAACTTGAAAAAAATGGGAAGACCAAAAGGGGATAATAATAAAGAATGCGGATATACTGTTAGAATGGATGAAACAACATTGAAAAGGTTAGAACTGTATTGCAAAAAAATGGGGGTGTTAAAATCTCAAGCAATTAGAGACGCTATAAATGCATTGCCGATAGAGACTGAAGAAACAAATAAAATAGAAAGATAGGGGGAACGACTATGGATACGGTATATATTTTATATGAAGAACGAGAATCAAGTCAACTTTGTGGAATAAAAGGAGCTTGGAATACATGGGAAAATGCTGTTAATCAAATGAAATCATTGATTCAGGAGAATGAATTATATTCGGAGTTCAGTGAAATTAATTATAAAGAAGGATATTCCGAGAGTGATCCGTTATACTCAGAGGATGTATACTCCAATTATTATATAAAACAGATGAAAAGAAATTAAATAAAGTAAAGTTCCATTTCTAAACATGAACATTTAAGGTATCTGTGGTCAGTTGCACAACTACATGTTATTCATAAATCCGTAATATTTTGTTGGGCAAGAATATAGTTGGGTAATTGAATACAAAGAGCAGTCCATTGTTAAAGAAGAATGAACTGCTCGGTGTATTTAATCTAAATATTTTTTAAGATATTTATTGAAGTGATCAATTAAAACTTGTCCACCCTCGTTAGGTCTCCACATGAAAAAGTTTTTTTCATATTCATCAAACCAGAAAGCGATTTCTCGATTCCGTTTTGGGTCTCGGGTAATGTCCCCTTCAAGAACCACCCAAAATGGGAGAATGGATGTATCGTCAATTTTACCAATTTTACGATACGCTTTCATTAACCCGGGAGTAAAGAGTTTACACATACGTTCATGAGCATTTCCACGCCCTGCACTAGGATCTTTTCCTTCTACCCATCCGTCTTGTCTTTTGATTTCACCAAACAAAATTTTACCGGTTTTTTTGTTGGTAATTGAAAAGTCTGGAGATACACCCCATCCTCTGCGTTGGGCATTTTTCATTGTTGTAGCATCTGGATTGAAAATCTGAGATAATGTTTCCGGTGAAAGCTGAACATTTTCGTATAAATGTTTTAAGTTATTAGGATGATCAGATATAACATAATCTGTTCCTTTAAATGCCTCTTTAAATACAGCGATTAAATTTTGTTCTGCAACACCTGCTTTTCCACCCGGACCAGACTCTGTTTGCCAGTTATCTCTTCCTTGTAAATCTTTTCTTGCCATAAATTACACCTCACATGCCTTTGAATAGTTCTTCAAGCGATAGCTCAAAACCATCCGCTATTTTTTTGATATTTTTTATAGATATATTTCGCTTTCCGGCTTCGACAGAAGCATAATAAGTCCTATCCATATCAATTTTAAGAGCAAATTTTTCTTGGCTAAGCCCTTGTTTCTGTCGAAGTTCTTTGATTCGGTTTGCAAAATCATTTATGACCATGTAATCACCTCATTTCTACATTGTATTGCCGTGTTGCATATAAAACAACGGATTATGAGTCACAAAAATGTTGACTTTAAGTTCGGTTTCGATTATCCTATAGTTATATTTTAGAAGAAAGGATGATATAAATGATTCAAGAAAAGAAGGAAGATATAACGGCATATTCAATATATAATGTTGAACAGAAGAAACGAACAAAGATAAACCCGTTGGAGGAGATTTATCCCAAATTGCCTGAAAAGAAATATCAAGTTATTTATGCAGATCCACCTTGGGATTATGGTGGAAAAATGCAATATGATAAAACAACGATAAAAGATGAGAACGTAGGGTTTGAAAAGAAAATATTTCTTAGTTCAGCATCTTTTAAATATCCTACAGTAAAACTTAAACAATTAAAAGAACTAGATGTAAAATCTATTGCTGACGATGACTGTATTCTGTTTATGTGGACAACTGGACCACAGATGGCGAATTCAATAGAGTTGGGTAAAGCGTGGGGATTTGAATACAAGACTGTTGCGTTTGTATGGGATAAAATGGTACATAATCCGGGAAGATACACATTAAGTCAAACTGAATTTGTACTTGCTTTCAAAAAGGGGAAGTTTCCACAGCCAAGAGGTGCAAGAAATGTACGTCAGATGGTGGCTATACATAGGGGAGAACATAGTGTCAAGCCTGTTGATGTTATTGAAGGTATAACAAAAATGTTCCCTTTGCAGGATAAAATTGAACTTTTTGCACGTAATAATTATGTAGGATGGGATAACTGGGGACTTGAAATACCTGATGAAAAAATAGAGATAAAGGCAGCTGGTGAGCTTGACAGAGAATTGCGAGGAAAAAAGAATCTGGATGGAGAACAACAGGTTTTGAAATTTGATTAAGAGTAAATATTGTAGCAAGATATATTTGGAATAGTAATTTATTAGCGGTTGGAGGGGGTATCCAAATCTCTACAACCTTTTTGTCTGAAGACCGATGGCCCCCTTCGTGCGAATTTTCGCAGAATTAAACAGGGGGGATACCCGTCAAGGTCGGTTGATGTGAAAATATCCGCTGAATGTCATCACTTTAGCTGATTTTGTTTTGCCGGATAGTACCGAAATACGCAGAAAAAACGTGTAAAAAACAGCATAAAAATCACAGTTTTTCTGCGTACATTTTGGCAGAAATATAATCCGAATTGTCTTGCAATTCTGTGCCATCAGAGTGATATATGTACTACCGAAAAAGAAAGGCGGGTACATATTATGAAGAATGAAATCAGATTTACATTGGAATCAAAGCAGAGACCAAAACTGGCACAGGAGATTGGAAACATACTTGGAACAGTACCGCATTATGAACGGGTACCAAGCTGCGCATATGATATTGCAGGATACCGACTGGATAAAGAGGGTGTACTGCATATCCCGGAGGGAGCAGAAGAAACAACGAAAGACCTGATTCGGCAGTTACGGGAGCGTGGGTTTCAGGACGATGCGGAAGTAACCGAAGAAGTGCCAGTGCAGGAGGATAAGCTGACAATAGGAATTCCGAGAGAAAGCCTTACGGATACGGCATTAGAAAATTTACAGAGGATCATAGCAAATAGGCAGACACTTTTTCAACGTGCATTTCGGATGGACAGCACAGAAATAGAGATTACTGAGGAAAAAATAAACTTCACATGGTTTCCATACACAACGGATAGCGATAAAATGGCAGCCTATACACAATTTATCTCAAGACTGTGTGATATGGCAAGAGATGCAAAAAGGGTATCATCAAAGCCGACCGAAACGGATAATGACAAATATGCTTTCCGCTGTTTTCTGCTCAGACTTGGCTTTATCGGAAAAGAGTATAAGACAGCAAGAAAGATTCTGCTTAGGAATCTTACAGGAAATTCAGCATTCCGCTATGGAGAATAAGGATAAAATGACACTGGGTGTCGGTGATGAACCGATGCCCTTTTTCTATGGGAGAATAGTTGGGGCAGCTTGTGGCAGATGATTTAGGTTATTCTTATAGAGCCTATATAGAAAATAACCTATATTACTTGCCACATCTTGCCCCAGTGTGAAAACAGCCGTGGTCACGCCCAGCGGTTATCATTTTCTTCCTGTATCTTTCTGCGATAAGCAGTGCGGGATTTTCTGCGGTTTCGTTCCTTTTTGCATTCTGGATTGTCACAGTATTTCTGGCGGTTTCCGTTTTTGATGAACAGACGGCCACAGCACTCACAAGTGGCAACGCCCACACGGTCGGCATAAGCAATGGGGTAATCTGTAGGGATAGATACATATTGCGATAGGGCGAAACGGGCAGTGTCAAAAACAGAGTGGAAATCCGGCATGACCTTCAATTCTCCATTTTCATCCAGTCCCAACTTCATAGTTACGCCACTCATTTTATTTAGGTAAGCTGATATTTTACCGAGGTGTTTCTGCATAGGAAACGAATTAAAATCTGCAAATTCATTTGTCCATGTGATCTGTGCAAGATCCGTGGAAACGTCAAGCCGTTCCAGACACTTTTTGAACATAAGAATTACAAGGGTATCCCGGTACAGGCTTTCGAGATCTTCCCGCATGGTGTGAACATCAAAAGTGAAATTGCCAAGAATATTAGTGGAAAAATCCCAGTATTCCGTATCCTTTTCAATATCCCATCGATATTCTTCAATGTCCTCAGAGGCATAGTATGGATGTGCGTACTGCTGACACCAAGAAATGATATCATCGGCAGCAGTGTTGTCATCTTTTCCCCTGATACTCTGGTACAGGTTATTCAGTGAAAGCCACAGTTCGTTTCCGTTCAAGCCGTATCCACGGTTGAGCCGTGGCACATCTCCATCCCCCAGACAGGCGGTAATTATGATTTCTCCATCTTGTTCTGTTTTTTCATAATATTTGAAAGTTGCGGTCAGCCTTGCATCCGCACTCATTTTTCCTAAGTTGAAATCTTCGTTCACATTCTACCTCCATTCTTACCGATAGAACTTATTTCCAATACGACTTCTTACCGATAGAAAATAGTCTTTGGTAACATTATAAAGTATACTGTGACAGAAAACAAGAGTAATTCATGTTTGAAATGCAGAGAGGAGGATGGCTATGGATAAAGTCACGATGAGCGTACAGGAAATGGCAATGCAAATGGGAATCAGCCTGAGCAAAGCGTATGCACTGACCAGAGAAGTGGATTTTCTAATCGTCCGTGTAGGCAAGCGGGTATTGGTTCCTGTTTCCGAATTTAAAGTGTGGTTATCGGCAAGAGCCACAGAGAAATGATGCATCGGGAAATAAGCGGGAAAGGAGGAGCACAGGATGTACGAGAAACTCCCAGAACAGTTGAAAAAAGACGGACGGTTCTGTCTGTGGAAATATGAAGAGAGAAACGGACGCATGACGAAAGTGCCGTATCAGACAAATGGCAAAAGAGCGAGCAGTGCCGATAAAAATACCTTTTCGGATTTTCGATTGGCAATCAGTGCAATGGATGGGTATGACGGAATCGGTATGGGTGCGTTTGATGATTTCTGCATGGTGGATATCGACCACTGCGTGTTTGGTGGAAAGCTGACACAGATGGCAGAAGACATCGTGGAGAAGATGAATGCTTATACTGAATTCAGTCCCTCTGGCACGGGAGTTCGCATAGTATGTAAGGCATCTTCCCTGTCTTATGATACAGGCAGATATTACATCAATAATCAGAAACTTGGTCTGGAAATCTATGCAGCAGGTGTGACGAAGAAATTCTGTACTCTGACAGGAAATGTGATCCGCAACCGTGGTGTTGAGGAGCGAAGCACTGAAATTGGGGAAATACTGGAAACTTATATGCTCCGTCCGATTTCTAAGAAAAAGAACGATGTACAGGATATTCCCGGCAGTTATCTGTCCGATGATTCTGTGGTC
>QWCV01001087.1_pt1 | contig 28131 bp, 28 predicted proteins | sample 1972621 | NCBI WGS metagenome assembly QWCV01 (sample SAMN09866699, study PRJNA288562) | Human gut metagenome isolate pre2_stool, whole genome shotgun sequencing... | isolation source: gut | host: Homo sapiens | place: USA: California | reverse complement strand
GGTCTCACACTGGTTTCCCTCCTTGAAACCTTGAACCAGCTGCTCGATCGCCTGAGGCTGGTCACCGGTTGGCTTGTATTCTGATACTAATTCAAAATGATCCATGATTTATCCTTGCTCCTCTACCTGACGGATTTTCTTCTCATAATTCCCTTGTTTGATATCTTTTCGAACATCCATCAAAATTTTTCCCAACAGATTTTGTCCTTTCCATCTCTCTACGCAAAACCTGTCCTCATCTTTCATAGATAGTCCAATCCCCCATATTTTATCCTTTACCGCACATTCTGCAATTACCTCTTCTCCTGTTCTTTCCAACCTTTTCCTAAGTTCAGGATTTTGGCGAAACTTCTCAAAGACTCCTTTGTAAACAATCTCTTCTCTCGATTGTCCCCAGACTGTATCATCAAAATTTTGCACTGTTCTTCCCAAGGCCTTGATCTCCGCTACGTTATCCGTCTGTAATATTTTTTTCGCTGTCTCCTGATCATGAAACAGAATTGCCTTTTCGTACATCATATACTGTTCCATTGACGAGAATGCAATATCATCAATAGTAAATTCAGACAAATACCAGTTACTCAGATATCCATTCTCCTCGTCCGGATTGTGAAAACATATCACCGCTTATTCCTCCCGCAATCATTTATACCTATTTTTGTGTCCCAAGTCCACACTGTTCTCCTACCTTACAGACAGCCACCTGCAAATCAAGATCATGAAGTCCTGGATACCCTTCAAACATAAATTCAACTGGAAGCAATTTGACGACTTCTTTGCTTGACATCTTATATAACCATTGAAACAATGCATAAAACTGACCAATCCAGTTCGGCGCAAATCCCTTGGCCACTTTTCCTTGTTTCGGTTGATATTTATCATTTTCCAGAAAATAATTGAATAAAGATTCAGCATCCATAGTTGAAACATACGCCTGCCCTTCATCTATCAGTGCTCTTGTACGGCTTTTCATATAAGCTTCTATGAAATCTGCCACGTCTATACCAGGGCAATGCTCTTCTGCATACTCAAATAATTTTCCTTGATTTTCAATCACTTCTTCCAAATAGGCTTCGCTGAATACATCCATTTTTCTACCTCTTATATCAATTTACTAAACACATTTTCAATCTTGTTCAAACATTTCGAATAACTGACTCTTATTAGAATCCATTTAAATAGAATCCCTCTCTGCCATTGCATCCATTGCCTTTTCGCACATTATAACAAATCTTTCCGCAAAAGTATATAGGACAAGTCCCAAAATCAGAACAAACATTCGATCGTGTGCTCCATATCCATTCTTTCTCCCTTTTCTTCTCTATCAGAAAACCCCACCGAAATCGATGGGATTTTAACTTTTTGTTTCCTGTATATATATTTTTTTACCTGTAACTGTGCTTTTCATTTTCGGAAAATATCGTTGCAGTGTCTGGTCAGGGAAACATTGATCCAGCACATATTCCACAATATTTTCCTCTACATTCCGGCTCTGTCGTTCATGCATTCTTAGCAGCGCCGCCCCGGTGAGAACCTGAGAACAGACCATGAACACCAGAAATACTCTCATTGCGGTGTTCGGTCCTGTCAGAACCGGAGTTTCCAGTTTTCTCCTGATCAGAGGATAAATCTTCCACACCCAGGCAACGCCGATTCCTCCCCACACCAGGCAGAACGGGAGGTTGATGTACTTCCCGATATGAAGCGGCATTGCGGAATAATCCCAGAAGGTCACTTCCAGAAGGTGCTCTCCTAGATATCCGCACAGAAATTCAAACATTGCGCCTAGAACAGTACATTTCACAAACAGATATAGCTTACTGTTTTCCTGATCTTTTGCAGTAAATAAATGCAGAAGTACTCCTCCGAATCCCCATATGCAGCTGATTGGAAAAAACAGGTTGCTGGTTCTGCTCGTAAATTCATGAAAATCAATCCAGCACCATATGGATTCAATCAGAAATCCTCCGACACCGCAGATAACATAAATCCAGAACAGCCTGTAAAAGGTTCCCGCCCATTCTTCCTTTTGTATCTTTTCTTTTTTCAGACTTATGATATGTTCCATAGCTTATTTTTTCTTTTGAATGTTCTGTTCTCCTTTCTCAGAAATCTGCTTTTATCCTACCTTTTGTTTGTTTACAGAATGTTCCTGTTTTGTTTCAGAAATATGAAAAAGAATCCCACAGAGCTGTAACTGTCCCGCAGGATTCTTTCTTATTTTTGCTTCGGTATCGCAGGCACCTGTCTGGCTATCGTTCTATTCGCCTGCCGTCATATCGTTTTCTCCTTTCGGAAACGTAAGAATAATCTTCAGTCCGTCTTCATTTTCGGCTTTTGCAGATCCGCCATGCTGTTTCATAATATAGTCTGTCACATAAAGCCCTACTCCGCTTCTTTTTTTCTGTCTGGACTCATCGCACCGGTAAAACCGCTCGAAAATCCGTCCGAGTTTTTCCTCCGGCACGCCGTTTCCGTTGTCTTTCCACTCCAGCTTGATCTCTGATTCTGTCTCAGCTACCGTAATATCAATTTCCACCGGCTCTACCATGGCATACTTCATGCTGTTTTCCAGAAGATTATCCAGTATTCTCCTTACCTGTTCAATATCAAACCGGACTTCCGCTATCAGCTCTTCTTTTTTATGGAAATGAAATTTCAATTTCCGAGGATCAGCAGTCACTTCTTTTTGCGCCACATAAGACGCCGCATATTCCGCCAGATCTGCTTTTATCATATGGAACGGCATCTGTCCGCTTTCCATACGTGAAAAGTCAAAGAGTTTCCGGAGCAGCTGATTCATTTCTTCTGTAGATTCGTACGCCGTTTCCAGATACCGTTTCCTCTTTTCTTCCGTATCCGCCACGCCGTCGAGCACTCCTTTGATGTATCCCCGAATGGAAGTCAGCGGGGTCCTCAGATAATGTGAAATTCCTGTAATCATGTCTGTTCTCGCTTTTTCTGTCTTTTCCCGCTGCCTTTGGTCTTCCAGAATTGTGTGCTGCATCTCATTGAACGTCTCGCAAACATGTTCAAACTCCGCTTCTCCCTGATACCTGATGTTCTCTTTTAAATTTCCACTTTTGATCCGTTCCGCTCCTTCTACCAGCTGTTCCAGCGGCTCCATGACAACCCGGTTCATTCTGCGTGTAAAGAAGGATGCCAGAAGAAGCAGAACCGCAATTGCAGCAATGCCGGCCAGGAAGACCACGCCCAGGAACATATAAAAAGCACTGTTCAGGGACAACGCTTTTCCTCCCCAATCTGCGGAATGAACCGCGGCAATATAAATCTCCTCATTCGCAAAATATTTTCCTACAATCGTTGCGTTCAGAAAAGTAAAGACTTCCGTCTGTCCGTCGTGGTATTCTTCCGATTGAAAAACCTCAGCCAAATCTTCCATATGCTCGTCGTCAGCTCCTCCCACGACACGACCATTCCGAAAAAGTGCTGTCCGGTATTCCAGATTTTCTGCCTCTTTATATAAACTCCTGTGTTTTTGCCGGATCTGTCTCTTCGATCAGCTGTGCCACCTTCCATGCATTGGAATCCACCTGGTTCTGGCTTATGGAATGAAGCTGCCTTTCAAGGGAATCCTCAAACAAAACCAGCACTCCCAAAATAATCAGCATGAAAGAAATCAAAGCTGTAAACAGTATCATCATATTGGAACGAAACACTCTCTTTTTTAATGACATGGTTTTTCCTCTTTTCCTTTTTTCTGATCTTAATCATAACGCAGACGTCTGCTTTTTCCAGATGTCTCTGCAAGCCTCTTCCGTCTGTTTTTCTTTCCTAAAGCGTACCATGGACGGCTAAAATTTCTTCTATCATTTCTTAAACAATTTCTAAACAGTAAAAGCCGGATGGCATTCAACTGTTGAAAACCATCCGGCTCAAAAACTTCCGTCTTTCTCTTATCCTCTTTTTCCCGGTATTCTGCTCTCACACGGCACTTTTGTCTGGCATTTTCCGCATCCGTACCGGGGTGCATACTTTTTCTTTGTCTCTTCCAGAAACTGGTCGCACGGCAGATGTTCTTTTCCGTTTTCCAGCGAAATCGCTCCCGCCGGGCATCGTCTGATACATGCGCCGCAACGGGTACAGTACTCATAAATGTCTGTATATTCCCGTTTTCTCGGTTCAAATCTTTCACTGACAATCAGACTTCCGAGTCTCCCCGCAATTCCCTTTTCTGTAATCAGCCCTTTGGACAGGCCAAAGGTTCCGAGTCCGCACACAAAGGCAACATGACGTTCCGACCAGTTGCTTGTATAAGAGGCACCCTGCCATTTTTCTCCCCGTTCTGGATCTGGTTTTGTCACACTTTCAAACCTTGGGTCTGATGCCGGAATCACACTTATGATCCCCTCTTCCTTGAGAATTCTCTGGATCTCATCACAGACTGCAATGACAAACCGCTGTCCTTCAATCCTGGCGTGCAGCCACTGGGCAGACGGCTCCGCCGGATCAGTCCAGTTACTTTTTTTGACCTCATCCGTAAACGGAATAAAGAAACTGATGACACTTTTGGCGTCCGGGAGCCATGCATCCGGCAGGAGAAACTGTTCTCCCACCGCCTCTTTCTTTTTCAGCTCCTCAAACATCGGATCATTTGCATCCCCATATCCCCAGATAGGAGGATCGTACATACGAAGTCCTGCATATTCAGGCGCAATCGCTTCCTCCTCAGACACGTAATTCAGTCTGCTCTCCATGACAAACTGCTCAATCTGCTTTTCCAGCATTGTTTTCTCCATCTTTTCCGCCCCTTTCTGCCACATCCGGCAATTAGAGATACAATTCACATTCCTTTCTGACAGAGCATACTTCTTTTAACTTTTCACTGACCTCGGCCACAGCATCCGGGTGCAGTGCCCGTGCCCCATGCGGGCATACCGCCGTACATCCCATACAGGAAATACATACTTCCTCCTGGATGTCTGCCGGATCCTCCGGATCAATCGCATGCACCGGACATTTTGCCGCACAGATTCCACACTTCACACAGGTGTCTGATGGACGAGGGATCATTCCACCGCCTCCGGCTTCCCGGTACGGGCGGTTCCCCGGAATCGTTTCCGTTAAAGCCCGTTCTCCTCTCTGAATCTTCTGCCAGATCTGTTCTCCGAAAGCATGCAGATTCTCCGTATCCGTTTCATCCGGGCGGCCGGCCGCATATTGATGTGCGATCGAATGTTCCGCAATCGCAGCCACAGCCGCAGTCACCTGGAAGCCGCAGTCCTTTGCCAGATCTTCCATCTCCGCCAGTGTATCATCGTAAGCACGGTTGCCGTAGACACAGAGCAGGACGCATGCTGCTCCATTCCCCTTGATTCTGGAAAACCGCTCCGCGGCTGCCGACGGAACACGGCCCCCGAAAGATGGCACAGCAAATACCACCACATCCTCTTGTGTAAATTTCTCTCCGGAAAAATCGGCTCCATACGTCATCAGATCCATCGTTTCCGTTCCCCAGATCTCCGTCAGTTTTTCTGCTGCCTTTCTCGTTCCGCCTGTCGGGCTGAACAGTATGTTTACAATTCGCATCCTTTTTTTCTCCTTTAATCCTTTAGTTCTTCCTTGCTCTGCTTTCAAAATAAATAAACCGGTCAATGGAATCGAGAATATCCTTGAAATCCTCCCTTGGCGCCAGATCAATATATTGCTTCAAAAGCTCGGTTTCCTGCTTTTTGTACCTTCCATAAAAAATATCAAACAGATTGTGCCCCCGGAGGTGAATCCGGATCTCCTCCATATGGGCCTTCACATCCTCTGTTGTCTCCAGATCTTTCCCTAGTACCTCCAGAAGCTTTCTCCCACTTCGGATTTTATGCAGATACTCCTTCCATTTTTCCAGAAAAATCTCATAAAACGCTTCTTCGGACGGTACGACTCCAAGCTGAGCCATAATCTTCGGGTTCAAAAAATAATTTTCAAACGAATAATACTTCAAAATCAGTACATTTTTCTCCGTCACCCGCGGAAGTTTATCCACGTCTTCCAGATTTCGCTCTTCATAGTACCGGCAGAGCTGCCGTTTCAGTTCCCCCGGATCTTTCCCGTCCCCATCCCGGATCATCAGAAAATTATCCCTGAGATAGATCTGGTTCATGTATTTCAGGTTCGCATAGGTTTTGATGTTCGTGCAGCTGTTGGTCGTAATAATAGCAATCCTGGAAAGTGTCCCGTCCTCTTCATAGGTTTCGTCATAATACTTCCGGATCAGAAGCGGCAGCCTGTTTTTATCCTGCTTCCCTTCCACGATGAAAACAAAATTTACATTCATAAGATCATTGGCGGAATATCCGAGATCATCCAGCACTTCACTGATATCCGTCTTTTCCCGGACTTCGGAGGAGCCGTCCTTTCCGGTCAGCACCTGGCGGATCTGTCTGCTATTAAAGTTTGCCAAGAGATTAGGCGCATGGGTGGAAAAGATCACCTGACTCTTTCTGGAAAGCCGGTAAAGGATATCTCCTGTCACCTTCTGCAGCTTTGGATGAAGGAAAATCTCCGGATCTTCCACGAGGATCAGGTCTGTCCCCGCTACTTTTGTCTCCTCACAGGTCTCCAGAAGGGAAAGCATGTAAATACTCCGCATGCCCTTTCCCATGCTGTCGATACTTCGGATGCCATTCTGATCATCCCTGCTGATTTCCGTTGTAACCGAAAGCATCTTCTCCATATCCCGGTTCATCGAATAACGGATTGTCTCTTTCCCTCCGTTTTTACGGAAATTTGCATTGACACGCTGGGAAAAGCTGTCAAGATTCAGATGATACAGCTTATATTCCAACAGTTTTGCGGCCTCAAACGCATTCAGTTCGGCTGTTGTCTTTTTATGAATCAGTCCGATACAGGAAAAACAGTGATTACACATTTTGGCCATATCAAACATGCAGCTTCCGGATCTCATCCTTTTTACCAGATCATCCTCCTGCATCATCCAGAGATCTTCCTCAAAATTTTCCAGATCTCTTTGCGCGTCAATATAATATATTTTCGGAAAGAGCATCGGAATATGGCGGTTGTTTTTTGTGAAACCATCACCGTAGCGCACCTTCCCGTCTTTGTTCACTGTACATTCAAATGTCATCTCTCCGTCATGAAATGACGGAATCTTTCTGCAGAAGTCCCGGTACCAGGATTCGTACCGTCTGTAGGAACTGACAATCCCGCACTGATGCAGTCTTTTTAAGTCTTCCTCTTCTACCGACAATGTCAGCATGATTTCAATATTGGGAAAATCTTCCCTGAAATCTTCCGGCTGAACCTGATAGATTCCTCCCGCGGTCCGGAGCGCATCCAGAATGGCCGTCTTTCCCGTACTGTTCTGTCCGACCAGGATCAATGCCTGCTCAATATCCGGGATATGAATCTCCCGGATCGACTTGAAATTTCGGATACGGATATCCTTGATACGCATGGAAACACCTTCTTTCCTTCCTTTTAGAATTATTGTAACAGGATCGCTCTCATGCTTCCAGTCATAATCCATTTTCCGTGCAAAAAACCGGACAGATTGGAAAGTTTTTCTTCCCTTTCTGTCCGGCTTTTATTTATACGTCTTTTTCTTTTATTCGGAAACCGTTTCTCCTGCCTCTACTGCATTGATCTTTTCCTGAATCGAAGCTACGGAAGAATCATCCGGCACGATGACTGAAAGCGGTCCTCCTGAATAGGAATAGCAGTACTCCGTGGAAGAAGTTCCTTCTGCTGCGACAGATACGACATCCCAGCCATTCATCCCTGCCAGCTGGACTCTGACAAGCTCCTGGAGCTGGCTTGTAGACATATTGGTCTCGGTATTTCCGCTGACCTGATCAATCAGACGAGGTCCTTTAATCAGGATCGATGGAGACATTGCCTTTTTCAGCATGGCCTCAATGACAGCCTGCTGGTTCTTCCCTCTCTGATTATCTCCCTCCGCAAGCGCGTGACGTTCACGGCAGAATGCCAGTGCTTCCTGGCCGTTGAAATGATTGGTTCCTTCTTTGACCTCAACGACAAGTCCTGACTCCTCTCCCGTCGTAAACGCAATGTCCGACTCAACATCAATGCCTCCAAGAGTATCCACCATCTCTATCAGAGATGTAAAGTTTACTCTTACATAGAATGGGATATCCACATCATACAGCTCTTCCAGAGTTGCCATGGAAGTCGCGATTCCATAAGTACCTGCATGAGTCAGCTTGTCCGGGTAACCTTCCGACACACCGGGGATCGGTACGTAATAGTCCCTCGGTGTCGTAACAAGTAAAATCTGCTTTGTCTTCGGATTCACAGTTGCGATGATGTTGACATCACTTCTGCTCTGCTGCGTAATGTCTCCATACACATCAATTCCGCTGATATAAACGCTGAACGGATCTTCGGAAACATTGACACCCGCGGCGGCTTCACTTAACTCCGGTGCTTCATTGCCGTCCGTAATATCATTTAATGCGGAACGCACTTCAAACATATAGAATGCCGCCACGAGAAGTACTGCACTGATCAGGAGTCCAAGCAGCGCTCCCAGAAAACGCTTCTTCCGGAATCCGTTCTGCATCCGGTAAACCAGAAGAACGAGAATCAAAAGGACAATTGCTGCTGCACCAAGATAAAGCCACGGAATCATTCCCAGATAAACTGCTGATGCCAGAAACAACGCCGTAGCAATCAGCTGAATCAAAAGGATCAGCTTCCCATTTTGCTTCCGGCTCCTTTTGCCTGACACAGGATAGGAGTCTTCCGGCCTTCTCCTTTTTGAGGAGCTTTTCTCTCTCCGGTATCCAAACCCAAGATCTTCCGGCATCCGGGTTCTCCCCGGTCTTTCCTCGTAATCATAATCATCATCATAGTCGTCATAGTCATCGTAATCATAGTCATCATACCCGCTATAACGATCATATGTATCATAGCCTGTGTATCTGCTGTTTCTTCTATTATTAATGTAACTTTCGTCAATCTCATTTCCATCATAGTCCGTATAGCGGCTTCTGGATCGCCCTGCGGTACTGCTTTTGGAAGTTCTGGAGTAAGCCGTCCGCTGTCTTTTCCCCGGACTGCTCTGCTTTTTTCGTCTCTTCAATGCCTGCTCATAGGCCTGCCTGTCCTGACGACTCATTTTCGACATAGTTCATCTTCCCTTTTCTCTTATTTATTCCCATTCATTCCCTCGTTAGATTATATCCCGTATTCCAAAAGGAAGTCAAGCAGGACCCTTGGAAAAAAGACATCAAAACAGAGCCGGACCCCCACAAATCCCGTATTTGCGCAGGTTCCCGGCTCTTTATGATTTTGGTTTTCACAAAAAATTAAGAAATCTGTCAGGTTTTTATCCCTACTTGACATTGGATTCCCACTTTCTGTAAATCGCTTCAAGCGCATCTGTCACTCCTTCAATCCCCAGAAGGCTTACATTAAAAAGCATTCCATGCGCCTCAATACTTCCCCATTCTCTTCCGGTATGAGCTTCGTAATAAGTCTTTCTCTCCCGGTCCATCTTCTTAATTTTCTCCCATGCCTGTTTGGAATCCAGTCCATAAATCTTCATGATACGGCGGATCCGATCCTCCTTGTAGGCATAGATAAAAGTGTGAATGCAGTTGCTGTAATCTCCCAGAATATAGTCAGCGCATCTTCCGACGAAAATGCATGGTCCTCTCTCGGAAAGGCGGTTGATAATACTCGTCTGGACTTCATAAACCTTGTCGCTTAGCGGCACAGATTCATTGCTGTCATTGATAAAGACTGTATAATCACGCATATTTACTACATAGGCCGAGAGAAACTTTCCAAGGATTGTCTCATCCACCTTCTCTGCCGCCTCCTGACTGATCGACAGTTCATGCGCTGCCATTGAAATCAGATTGTTATCATACATCGGAATGTTCAATCTCTCGGAAAGACGGTTTCCTACCTCATGCCCTCCGCTTCCAAACTGTCTGCCAATGGTAATAATAGTATGATTCGTCATATGCACACACTCCTTTTCGTTTATAAGTGAAACATGGAATCAGTTTTTCTTTTTCCGGATCTGGAGCTGTAGATTGACCGTCATCGGGTTGATAGTCACACCCTTTGTCTCCGGCGCAAGAAGATCCGGAATCTTTTCCGCCGGAATTACGGCTGTCCGGAAACGATTTTCTCTGTTGAATTTCTGAAATTCCATAATATCCGTAAATACCGGCTGATATGTGTCATCTTTCTTGTCTTTTAAAAGAGGAATTCCCTTATCCGCCTCAAAAGCTACGATATAACGTCCTCTGGAAAAATGTGCCATTACTTCATCCTGAAGATCTTTGATCTCCTGCTCACCTTCTCTTAACCGGAGTCTCTGGGTTTTCTGCATCAGATATAATGCCGTAAGAACCAGTTCCGGATTTTCCACCCGTACCTTTCCATCCGGTAATTCTTTTACCTCTGCCCTATGTACAATCTCCTGAAGCTGAAGGCGCTCTTCCTTGCCGGAATTCTGATCCACAACAACACAGTTGACTCCAATTGTGTAAAGATTGGAAAAAAAATGCAGAAGCTGCTTGTTCTCTACTTTTACAAGACTTACCGGCTCCTTTTCCTCAGCAAGTGCTTTCGCCGCTGTCTGTGCATCCTCCAGCTTCAAAAATACAAAAACTTCATCGTCAAATGTCTCCGGATCGCAGAAAACATATGGCATCTTTGTACATACGGATGCAATGGTATAGATCTCTGCCGCCCTCTGGATTGACTGAATTACTTCTTTTTTTCTGTCTGTCAGTGTCTCATTCTTCTTTTCGTCACTCATAATCTATATCTTTCCTTTCTGTGTCATTCCTGCATAGATATAGTATATACGATTTCTCCAAAACCTACAATTTATTTCTTTTCCTTTATTTTCGGATATGGATATGACTTAAAAAAATATAAAGAGCCATGCAAAGAGCCAGAATATATCCGATTGCGCCAAGCGCCGGAATTCCCCAAATTTTAGGTTTCATATCCGTCGTACAAATGATACTTGAGCTGATCAGAAGAGCCATCGCCAGAAATCCCATGATGATCCGCTTCACAAGTCTGGTCAGCATTTCATTCAGGTCATCTGTAGAATGCAGATCCAGATTGATCCGGTTCTGTCCTTTCAGAAAACCATGAAGAATATCTGCCGTCAAAGCAGGTATGTCAAGTGCCTTATGCAAAGACCGGTACACGCTTCTTGCATTATGCTTTAACGCATTCTTCCAGTCTTTTTCCAGGAAAATGCTTCCAGACATTCTCGCTGCTGCTATGCCGACCATATTGATCTCAGGAGCCAGATCTGCAAGAACCCCCTCCATATGTGTCAGTCCCCTTGCCAGCATTGTCAATCCGTGCGGCATCCGGATTTTATTTTTCTTCATCACTTCCATCAGATCCTGGATCACTTCGGCCAGATCGATATCCCCCATATCAACAGTTCCATATTTAGAAAGCAGATCCCCGATATCTCTGTACAGCTCGCTCTGATCCGGATGTCCCTGAAATTCTCCAAGAGCCATGACCACTTCCAGAATCAGCGCCACATCATTGGCGGCCACCCCTTTTACTGCTTCAGCAATCAGATCTTTATCTCTTTCAGTCAGCCTGCCCATCATTCCCATATCAATCCAGATGATTTTGCCGTCCCGGATTCTTACATTACCCGGATGCGGATCTGCATGGAAAAAGCCGTCATCCATAACCTGTTTAATATAGTTATCCACAAGCTTGGTCCCGATCTCTTTCAGATCGTACCCGTTTTCCAGCAGTTTTTCCTTTTCATCAATTCCAAGTCCGTCAATATACTCCATTACAAGAACATGGGTTGTCGTATATTCCTTGAAAAGCGCCGGAGTTCCCACAAAAGCCACATCTTCATTTTTTTTGGCAAATTCTTCCATGTTGGACGCTTCAATCAGAAAGTTCATTTCTTCCTGAGTGACTGCCCAGAGCTCGTCCAGCACCATATCCAGATCCACCAGACCTTTCATGCTGATGGGCGGAAGCAGCCGGACCGCCTTGTGAAGAAGCCCGATGTCGCGGGACATAATATCATAAATTCCCTTCCGCTGTACTTTTACCACTACTTTTTCCCCGGTCTTCAGTACCGCCTTATGTACCTGTGCAATGGATGCAGACCCCAGGGGAACCGGATCCACCTCTGCAAAAACCTCCGTATACGGACATCCGTAGGCTTCTTCCAGTACTTCCTGTACCTGTTCAAAAGGCATCGGAGCCACGTCAGAACGGAGCCGCATCAACTCGTCACAGTATTTTTTCGGAAGAATATCGGAATGCATGGAGGCAATCTGCCCCAGTTTGATATAGGTAGGACCAAGTTCCTCCAGAATCAGGCGGAGCTTTTCCGGTGTCACTCCACGTGAAATCGCATGCTTATGGAGCACTGAGGTTATTTCTTTTAAACGTTTTCCATATTTTTCCGATGATTGCTCGCTCATTAAAACTATTCTGTCTCTCCTTTATCCTCTTCTGATGTCTCTTCCGGTTCTTCTGCTTTTCCCTCCGGATCTGTCCCGGATTCCTCCTGTGCCTTCGGCTCTTCTTCCATCTTCTGGATCGCCGCTTTTAAATCAGCAAGCTGTTCCGGCGTCATCTTTCCTACCAGTTCCTGAAGTTCCTCCGGCGAAGACGGTTTGATAGAGACATTAACCTTTTCTTTCATGGTCTTTCTGATATTGTGTTTCAATTCTTCGTTGAGTACTTTCCCCTGTTCTACCGTGATCTCACCTTTTTTCACCATCTCATCTAGAAGATCTTTTGACTTTTCTGCCGTAACCGCTACAGCGCCTACCCCTGCAAGAAGTACTTTCTTTAAATTTTCACCTAATCCATCCATATGTATTCTCCTCTCTTTTTACGACTGTATGAACCATCCGGCTATATGCGGGACAAAAATCAGAAGTCCTATTATGACAGAAGCAATCGCTGCGATCAGAACCGCGCCTGCCGCCGTATCTTTTGCAGTTTTTGCCAGGGGCTTTTTCTCCTCCGTCACCAGATCCACTACCGCTTCCACTGCTGTATTGACAAGCTCCAGCGACATGACAAACGCACAAAGGACAATGCAGATACACCATTCTGAAACGGTAATCCGGAAGGCAATCCCCGCAATCACAACCATCAGAAGTGCCGTGCAGTGAATTTTCATATTCCTCTCTTTCCGGATTCCTGTCCAGATTCCGGCAAAAGCATATCCAAAACTCCTCCACAGCGGATTCTTCTTTTTCCCCGGCATTCTTATCATCCCCCATCTTTCTCCGGTCTTTGTATCCCGCTAATTTATTATTATTTTATCAAATCTCGAGCAAATTAACCAGTCTTTCTCATTATTTTTTTATTATTTTCAGAATTTTTCCACTTGCGAATATTAATCCACTCGGTTTTTAAATGATATCACTTCTTCTTTTTTTCAGGATTCTATTGATAAAAACGCAAAAATAGTACAAAATGAAAACAGATACAAGAAATTACACAATAGGAGAGAAAATATGAGATTATATGTAGCTTATGGAAGTAATCTTCACAAAAAACAGATGGAAGAACGGTGCCCGGGCGCAGTTCCTTACGCAGTCGGAACGCTGGAAGGATGGGAACTGATTTACCGTGGACTTGAACCGGAAAAAATCTATGCAACCATCCAGAAAAAAGAAGGTGCTGCCACCCCGGTCGCACTGTGGGATATTACTCCGGAAAATGAAAAAAGCCTTGACGAGTACGAAGTGTACCCGACCCTTTACTACAAAGAGGATGTTCCGGTTACGCTTCAGGACGGACAGACAATCACAGCCATGGTCTATATCATGGCCGAAGAAGCAAAACCGGGCCGCCCGTCAGACACCTACATCCAGACAATCCGGGAAGGCTATGGAGACTTTGGACTGGATCTGTCTGTCTTTGAAGCATCCCTGGAACATGGCTGCTGTTAAAATCCGACCTCGGTGTAAACCATCTAACGCAGCATCATAAATTAAAAAGGATCTTATTCCTATTTCTTTATGTTTTAGCGTTATAATGTTGCAACAAATGGAGGTTTACGGTTGAGACTCTCCCTACCGTGATCTTAACCGTACAACATGCCCGAATTTTGCGGTTAGAATTCCCATTACTAAGATATTAACCGTACAGAATACCGAAAATTTACGGTTATGAATCTTATTTCCGTGATATTAACCGTACAACACGCCAAAACTCTACGGTTAAGATTCTTATTTCGGATCTTTTAACCGTGCAATATGCCAAAATTTTACGGTTAGAATTCTCATTGCCAAGATATTAACCGTACAAAACGACTAAAGTTTGCGGTTAAGGCCCTTACTTTTCAGGTTGTTAACCGTATATTATGATGTTGTATATAACGAATCACTTAACCAGCTAAAGCCACATAAACAAAAAAAGAGAGAACTCTCTTTTCCCGAAATCTGATTTCAGGAAAGGAGTTTCTCTCTTTTCTTTATAACGGTAACTATCCCTGCAATCACCAAAAGCAGGCCGCTCATCTTCCATGTCGTTTCGATCGACCAGATCTCCGCAATCTTTCCCATGACCAGCATGGAAACATAATTAAAAATACTCACAATCATTGAGTGAAAAGACAGGACTGTGGCCCTGTTTTCATGGCTGATTCCTGCATTTAATACGGTCTCCTTGAGCGGATATATGATCCCCAGGAAAAACTCAAACAGAAGGATTCCAAACAGCAGGCTCCAGAATGTATGCAGATATGCCAGTGCAAACACACTGATTCCGCATACTGCACTAATCACTGCAAGTGCCGAAAACGACCGTTCTTTTCTTCGTTCCAGTACTGCATTGCCAGCCAGCATTGCGGCCCGCATCAATACCCACGCCAGCCCGATCACTGTATAATTAACGCGTTCAAAACTGTGCAGCACCGGCGACCAGAATACAAATACCGGTGAAAACGCAAAGGTCAGAATACTGTTAAACAAAATCACATTCCAGACATTTTTGTCTTTCATACAGTACTGCACACTCTCTTTTATGACTTTTTTTACACCAGACGCTGCTTCTGAAATCTGCCTTTGTGTTCTCGTCTTTCTGACCGTCTCCACCTTCGGCATCACTACAAGACTGATCCCTATGTAAATCACCGCTGCCACAAAAGCAAGCAGGAAAATTCCTTCGAGATAAAAATCCGCAACCAGACCTCCTAACAGGCCGGACAGAATCATCATAACAGAAATCCCTTTGTTTTTCAAAATAAAGACCGTTCTGCTTTCTTCTGTCGACGTATTGTCGATAACCCATGCATCCAGTGTCCCGGACTCAAAAGCACAGGCAATTCCAAGAGAAATCTGTGCTGCCAGAAATACCGGCATTGTATCACAGAAGAAAAACAGCACATTGGTCACAGCCATCAGAATTCCGCTGAGTACACTCGTCCTGACATATCCAATTGAATCCGCCAGCGCGCCAGTCGGGATCTCCATAAAAAACGAAACAATCAGCGACATAGCAACAACAAGATTTGCTTCCATCGTATTCAGTCCCTTGCTGTACAGAAACAGAACAAATGTCGCACCTGTAATTCCCGCATAAAACTCAAACAGACAATTCAATAACAGAAAAGTTCTTCTGACTTTCTTCCTTCTTATGCTTTCCGAAACGTCAATCATGCTTCCTTTTCTCATACTCTTCATCCCATTTCCATTTTAGAAATATATTGTTTCGATTATATCACCGACACAAAAGATGCTATTCTTTTCTCAAGGAAATTACCAGCGCCACTCCAAGAATCACCGCGCCTCCGATCAGTTCCCGGATCCCCGGCACTTCTCCGAGAAAGAGAAGTGCATACACGATTCCGTAAACTGTTTCCATACCGGAGATAATACCAGCCGTCTGAGCTTTTACTTTCCGCTGTGCAGCCACATACAAGGAATGGGCGAATGCGGTACAGATAAAACCGATTGCGGCAATACCAAGAATATTCTGTGTTGTCCAGTTTGTTTTGACAAAAAATATTGCCGGAAGCAGGACAACCGCTGCCGTTCCCTGTTCGTACAGGCAGACTGTTCTTGCCGCATAACTGCGGGATAAATACCGGTTTGCCAGAGACAGAACCGCATACGACAGACTGGACACCATTCCCCAGAGAATCCCGATGGTAATCTGATTCTCCAGTGAAAATTCCGGTATCGTAATAAAGACGCCAAGAAGCAGGACCGCCGCGCTCAACACACTTGTCACTTTCAATTTTTCCCGGAACAAAAGTGGTTCCAGAAATGTCAAAAACAGCGGGAACGTAGAAAAGGTAATGGTCCCGATCGCCACAGAGGAACTTTGAATCGCCTGGAAAAAGGTCGTCCAGTGGACTGCCAGAACGATCCCTGCAAACACCGCGATGCCATAGTCTTTCCTCGATTTGAGTTTCAGGGAGGCTCGGCCTGCTATAGAAAGCAGGAAAAGCAAAAGGGAGGAACAGATGACCCGCCCTCCTGCTACAATCACTGCCGGAGCTGTCACAAACTGTCCAAGGACAGCAGACAGCCCAAACAGCATGACTGCAATATGTAATGATATCAGACTTTTTCTATATTCTTCTGACTGAACTGACTGCTCTTCGTCGTGCATGCCGATCGTTTCTCCTTTGTCTATCCGTATTGCCGTCTTCTTTCTCTTTTCTTTTGATTACGGCTTTCCACACCTGCGGCTATCCAGAAAATCAGTGTACCGATCCATCCGCATATAACCCAGGCTCCATAAATTTCCACCTCCTGATTATAACATGCCCGGAGCGTCTGGTACAGTTCCAGATCGGTCCATCTATCATCCGCAAAGAATCCCCGGATTCCATCCACATAAAACCGGATATCCAGGATCTGTTCCGGCGGCAGAAATTCTCTCGGTATCTCAAGTTTTCCTGTCAGAAAATAGATCACCACAAGCCATGCTCCAATCATCAGTACGCCTTCGACTCCCTGTCTCCACTGCTTCTCCTGCAGTGCCCCGAGTTTTCGGATACCGACAAACAGAAGGATCACGCTCATCGGAAGCAATGCAATCAGCCATGACAGATACACTGCCTGAGAAGCCATTGTTCTGTGTGAGGACAGATTCAGACTCTCTCCTTCGATCTGTCTGCCAAAAACATTCCATGTAAAGTCAGACACCTGATTGACATGAAGCGGCTTCTCATTCGTCTTTCTGACAGTATAAATCGAAATCTCTCCCGAACCCTTCTCTATGTTTTTTACCTCGTATCCGGCAGTTTCTGCCTTCATAATCTCCCCGGCCTCTAAAGGCTCTACAAGTTTCAGCAGGATTCCTTCCGGGAGCTTTTCGATCTGCTTTTCCATACCCCGTCCAATCAACATATGAAAAGCCAACAATCCTGCAAGCAGAATCAATGTTGTAAGAAACAGAACAATTCCTCTACTACTCTTTTTTCTCTCCTTTTCCATCATTCTTCCCCCGCAATCACCGTTCAATTATCCGGCTATTATTGTCTAAATTATATCATTGTCAAAAATATTTGTCTATCATTATAGATTTAAATTCATTTTTTTGTGATAACATTTAATCATCAACATTATTTGTCAATATTTTCATCTAGAATATTCTTTAATCTTCCCTTAATATTTATTCTGATTATTTTCTTTTATATAAAATATTCCAAAATTTTACCACCCCCCCCATTAAATTGACACACATTTTATTTGTTGATATAATAAGGGAAATACAATTTATGTGAGGGCAAAGGTATGATATCTGTAAAACAAGTTAGTAAATCTTTTCATGGTAATCATGTTCTGGATCACATCAGCTTTGAAATTCCGGATCAGACAGCCACGGCGCTGATCGGACCAAATGGAATCGGAAAAACAACGCTTTTGAATATTCTGTGCGGATCTCTGGTACCGGATTCTGGAGAAGTCACCTCCGAAACTCCTGATTTTCAAAGAGAAATTTTTACCGTTCTGTCGGGTTCCCATCAGCTGTATGCGAAAAATACAGTGAAAGAAAACATCGAATTCCTTGCGGTGCTGCGGGGCCTTTCCAACTCGGATATCCGGCAGAACCTGGACCGGTACCTGCCTTCTTTTCCGCTGTATGACTCCGTAAAAAACAAACTGTTTGAGGAGCTCTCTACCGGTCAGAAACAGCTGATGATTCTGCTTGCGGCTCTGGTGACGAATTCCCGGTATCTGATTTTAGACGAACCGACCGAAGGACTGGATCTGGATCACAAACGGGCACTGCTTCACGCTGTTACTTCCATCCGAAATACGAAGACCATTTTGATCACATCCCATGATTCGGACTTTATTACGTCGGCCGCCGAACGATTTCTGTTTCTGAAAGACGGGCAGATCGCAGTCGAAAAAGAACATCTTGATACAAAGGAATTTCTGAAAATTTATGAAGCATTATATTTGCAGGGAGAATCGTTATGAGAATAATCTGGTATGAATGTAAAATGGATGTGTTAAGGACGTTCCGCTATAAGATGGGACTGGTTTCTGACCTGGTGATTTATACATTACTTCTCTGTTTTTTCTTTTGGTCTAATACAGGGCAGTCCTTTCAAGAACTGTATGGCGTAGAAAATTATCAGGCACTGCTTCTTCTGGGCTACGTGGCATGGACCTTTTCTGTCACAGCAATTTCCACTATTGCTTCCCAGCTTCTGGCAGAGCTTCAGCGCGGCACCCTCTTTTTCAAGCTTCACTCCCGTCTTCCGCTTCAGATTCTCTATCTGGGAGACCTGCTTTCCTCGGTGCTCGTCCAGACTATTGTTGTGATCATTTATTCTGTTGTAACATATTTCTTTTTCGGGGTACGGTATACAGTAACACTTCCGATCGTAGCCGCATTCTTAATTTCCATCCTCGGCATGTACGGAATCGGGCTGATGATCGCAGGTCTTTCTCTGTATTACAAACGGATCGGCGCTGTTGTGCTTCTGGTGCAGTTATTTCTTCTTTTTGTTACGGATACCATTCCGACGTCGCCCGTCATCACAGAAGTTTCCAGCGTGCTTCCGCTTACGATGTGTAATACCGTGATCCGGAACAGTTTTGTTCATAAAGATCTGGGAATGTCGTTCCTTTTGCTGTGCGTCGTCAGCCTCCTCTGGTTTGTGGCGGGATATGTAGTCTTTGACTGTTTTATGGAACAGGCTAAGAAAAAAGGCAATCTTCTTTTATACTAATATGCTGTTTTTGCAGCCCTTTCTTTCTCCGGGAGAGAACTGGTTTCCTATTCGACAAAAGGAACCATTTCTCTCCCTTTTCATACCCTGATAGTGAAGGATTTATTTCCTCTAAAATAAAAAACAGGAGGCACTTTCATGGGCATTACAAACTCTAACAAAGAGGTCAATGTCTCACAGATCACCTGCGGCGGAACCTTCCAGGTAACACTTGGTCTTTCGGCAGCTCCGGATATTTCGGAAAATCCGGTGGATATTGTTCTTGTTCTCGACCGCTCCGGCAGTATGGCCGGAAGCCCGCTCGAAAATCTGAAGCTTGGGGCGGACACCTTTATTGACATTATCGATGAAACTACCGACAGTACTCAGGATGGACAGATCGGCTCGGGAAGCCATATCGGTATCGTCAGCTTTTCCGGCAGCGCATCGGCGGACACACAGTTGATCACTTCGGTTGCTGACTTAAAGGCGGCGGTAGCTGCGCTTTCTGCAGGCGGATCCACCAACCATGCAGACGCATTTTCCACTGCTGCATCCCTTTTTGACCCTTCTTCTTCCAACGAAAAGGTCATTGTCATGTTTACAGACGGGAAAACGACTTCCGGAATTCCTCCTGCACCGGTCGCGGAGACGATCCGTGATTCGGGGATCATTATTTACTGTATCGGTCTGATTGGAGACACAGGAATTGATGTGGATGTACTCAATGACTGGGCAACAGATCCGGATGCATCTCATGTTGCTGTCACCCCGGATGATTCCGAACTGGAGGACTTGTTTGCGGATCTGGCGGCCAACATTTCCAAACCGGGAGCGACAAATATTGTCATTAATGAAACTCTCAATCCGGATTTCACTATTGTAAGCATTGGCATGCCATCTTCCGGTACTGCCGCTGCCATTGACTCTCAGTCTCTGCAATGGAAAATTCCATCACTCGGAGTCTCTGGAAACGAGGGTGCGTCTTTGGAATTCTATGTGCAGCACACCGGCCAGACTTCCGGAAATCTTCCTGTCAACCAGTCCATTTTCTACTCGGATACGGAAGGTAATACCGTATCCTTCCCTGAACCTTCCGTTCAGGTTGAATGCGGCGTTTCGGTAGACCCAGAGCCTTGTCCGGTTCCGGTCGATTTTACAATCGGAAAATGCCAGGACTCTCTGGTCGTTGATCTGGGAGATGCGTATCTGGAATCTTCCGGCCGGATCGTACAGCTCAATGTCAAACTGAAAAATGTCTGCCCTCACAAACGGGTTGCTCTCGGAATTATTCTGACCGAAACCGATAACTACGGAAGCGAATATCAGCGTGGCATGAAGGCCATCACCATACCGGCCCATACTCAGAAGAACTGTCAGGATGTAGAAATAAAATGCATCAAGTTTGTTCTTCCGGAAGACCTGAATGTATCCGGCTGTCCATGCCAGTCGCTGTGCTGTGAACGGCATCTGAAAGTGCGGATCATCGCACATTATATCGATACCGACTTCCGGTGCTGCGATTCCACCGTAACCTTCTAACGTATAACAGGGAGAGCATTTCGTCTCTCCCCCTTTTTCTTTCTATATCTAACAAATCTTATTGCCATTTGCCACAAGCTTGAACTTGCATCCCAGAACCTCGGCGGCTCTCCGGCACATGATCATCCGTTCCAGAAAAATTTCAAAATAATCCATCACCGTACACATCTCGTCATCCAGCTCCAGATTCATCTGAATCACTCTCTTCTCTTTTTTGACTTCCAGGCTGGAGGCCAGCACCGCATAGTTGACCCGGTCGTGGATATCAAAATTGGCAATGGTCGGATTCTGCACCCGGTTTCTTCGCACATCGGTTTTATCCGCCAGAATCAGCGCCGCAGAGACGATGTCCACGGCAGTGCCCGTGGATTCATCATGGTTTCCAATCGCGGTCGTCACAGTCATCACATCCCGGAGAGGCATCCCCATTCCCTTTAAAATTCCGTAAGCCAACAATGCTCCGGTATGGGCGTGGTCGTGCCGGTTGATGCTGTTGCCGATATCATGCATGTACCCTGCAATTTTGCTGAGCCGGATTTCTTTTGGCCCATACCCAAGATCTTTGAGAATCTTTCCGGCGGTTTCTGCCACCTTGGCAGCATGTTTTCGGGAATGTTCCGTAAATCCAAGAACATCCAGCACCTCATTTCCTTTCTCTATCAAAAGATTTATCTCTTCATTTTCCTTTACCTTTCTGTAAGTAATGATGTCTTGTTTCTTTTCTGCCATATATTCTGTCGTAACTCCTCTTCTTATAATCTTGTAATTGCGTCCATGGCAAGGGCGGAGCGTTCACATTCCTCCGGTGCGAAAGTCACCTGCCAGCAGAGCGGGCTGCCTTTCATATATTCGGACGCATAACTGAGACCATTCGTCCGCTCATCCAGCATCGGGCGGTCAATCTGGTTCGTATCACCCAGCAGAATGATTTTGGTTCCTTTTCCTGCTCTCGTAATGATTCCTTTTACCTGATTCGGTGTCATGTTCTGTGCTTCATCGATAATCAGATACGTCTTCATAATGGAGCGCCCGCGGATATAATTTAACGCTTCCGTCTGAATCAGCCCGCGGTCGAAGATTTCATCGATCTTCCCCTGTAATTCCCGCTCATCTTTATAGCGTTCTTCCTCGTTGGAATCGATCAGCTGTTCCAGATTGTCAATGACAGGACGCATTAGCGGAGAAATCTTCTCCTGTTCGTCTCCCGGGAGAAAACCGATGTCCGAGTCAAACTGTGCGTTTGGCCTGGAAATCAGAATTCTCCGGTATTCTCCCGTTGGATGATTCAGGATTTTTTCCAGGCCGACCGCCAGCGTATAGAAAGTCTTACTGGTCCCTGCCCTGCCTTTGATAATAACAAGCGGTGCCTTTTCGGCCGGCTGCATCAATGCTTCCTGTACGAAATATTGTCCTGCATTTCTTGGAGAAACACCGTAAGGCTGGGTTTTCCGGTATTCCAGCTTTTTAATCACTCCCTTTTCCACCCGACCGAGCTGGGTTTTCTTTGCAGACTGATCCGCCTTTAAAATCACAAATTCATTTTCTTCCAGCTTTGGCACGATCCGGTTACCCTGTTCGTCCGAAAGGTAGACATCCTCCACCGGAACACCCTTTTTCTTAAACTCTTTGAACTTTTCTTCCGGCACATACACTTCTATCCTTCCCCTGTACTGCCCTTCATACTCTACAACCTGCTCTGTCGTATAATCTTCTGCCCGGATTCCGATGATCTGTGCCTTAATTCTGAGCAAAATGTCTTTTGTCACAAGAACCACCTGTTCCTCACAGGACTCCGCCAATCCCTTGCAGACTTTCAAAATCCGGTTATCCATCTTCTCTTCCGGCAGATCCTCAGGGAGCGTCACGTTTACAAAGTTTTTCTCCACCCGGAGTATACCTCCTGATGCCAGTTCAATTCCTTCCAGCAGATCTCCTTTTTGCCGGAGTTCTTCCAGAATCCGGATCGCTGTCCTGGCATTTCTTCCTTTCTCGCCATCTGCCTTCTTTAGATTATCCAGCTCTTCCAGTACAACAACAGGCAGAATCACCTGATTATCCTCAAAACTGAGCAGTGCCTGTGGATTCTGAATGAGAATGTTGGTGTCGATGACATAGATTTTTACCATATGCAGGTCTCCTTTACCATATAGACTTTTCATAAAACACAAAAGGAAAGCTGTTCTTCCCCTTTATGGAAATTATAGCTTTCCTGTATTTTAACTTTGCTCAGATTTGGGTTAAATTTGGGTTAAAGCAGGCATGCAGATAAACATTGCCATTTCCTTTTTATCAGGATTTTACTTAGACTTGACAGAAAGCCAGTAGTTCATACCGGTTCTTTCTTTTATAATGACAGTAAAGATTGGAGGGCTGTCTTATGCTTTTCTATACGATCATGATTCTTATTCTAGGCATACTTAGCGCAGGCATAACTGTATTTTTCTTTTTCCGGTGGAGACAGAATCGAAATGTTCCAGAAGATATCAATACAGAAAATACAACTGTTCCGGCGCACATATCCATTTTTACCAGACTTGGGACAGCACTGTTTCTTCTTGTTTTCACAGTTGGATTTATGTCAGTCGGCGTTTATTTCCTATATTCTTCCTGTCAGGAAGATCTGAGATATTCCGGCGAAGCGAATGGAACTGTAGTAGAATATACCCGGAAATGGGATACTACAGGCGAAACTTCCGGCTATCTCTACGCCCCTGTAGTCCGCTATCAGGCAGAAGGAAACGGGATCTGCATGGGTACAGGAAATGTCTGGAGCTCCAGACGCTCCTTTGAAATCGGAGAACAGATTACCATCCGCTACAACCCGGATCAGACCGATATCGTCTCTATAGAAGGCAACGGTTTATCCGTCGGTTTCAAAATGGGATTCGGATTTTTTCTGTTTGGTTTCACGGTATCTATTCTTGTTCTTATTTTCTTCGCCCTGAAACTGTTGGTCCATAATCAGGACACCAGGAACCGGATTATGGGACGGATCTGCGTGCTTCTAATCGGGCTTTTGATTGCAGGGGTCTGGATTGTCTTGGCCGGTCTGAAACTGGCAATGGCAGTATTCGCCCTGTTTGGATTGTATGTTCTTATTCATCGAATCCGAAGGTAGGGATAGACATTCCAGAGGACGTTTTCAATATCCGGATTAGTTAAATCCACATTTTGCATTAGATCTACTTCATAATCATTTTAAAGGACCAAGAAAAGGTGGAATCTTATTACAAAATAATTGAAGATCTTAAGAATTCACTTACGGACGAAAATGGGAATGCAAAAAACTTCATTTTTACAAGCTCTTATTTGGATCTATATCGCAAAGCAGACTCCAAGATTTTGGCTGTGATTAATTGAAAAGAATAGAACAATCCATGAAAGTTTTAAAAACATAAATGGAGAAGAATTCGGGTATCTAAATTTAAAGAGGACCTTTCTTCGTGAGGGTTCTTTAAGAGGGGCCTTCATGATGGGCTGGTAAAACAAACATAAGGGTAAGGAAAAAAGGGAAGCATACGCTTCCCTTTTTATCATAAATATAGATTAAAATCTTTATTTATTATTTGTTGTTGATTGCTGCCTGTGCTGCTGCAAGTCTGGCGATCGGTACACGGAATGGTGAGCAGGATACGTAGTTCAGGCCAAGTTTATGGCAGAATTCTACGGAGCTTGGATCTCCACCGTGCTCTCCACAGATTCCTACATGCAGGTTCGGGTTAGCCGGTTTTCCTAAATCGATAGCCATCTTCATCAGTTTGCCGACACCAACCTGGTCAAGTTTTGCAAATGGATCGTTCTCGTAGATCTTAGCGTCATAGTAAGCGTTGAGGAACTTACCAGCGTCGTCACGGGAGAATCCGAATGTCATCTGTGTCAGGTCGTTTGTACCGAAGCAGAAGAAGTCAGCTTCTTTTGCGATCTCGTCAGCTGTAAGAGCAGCTCTCGGGATCTCGATCATTGTACCAACTTCGTATTCAAGGTCGATACCAGCTGCTGCGATTTCAGCGTCAGCTGTTTCAACAACGAAGTTCTTCACGTATTTAAGCTCTTTTACTTCTCCAACAAGCGGAATCATGATTTCCGGTTTGATGTTCCAGTCCGGATGAGCTTTCTTTACGTTGATAGCTGCACGGATAACAGCTTTTGTCTGCATCTTTGCAATTTCCGGATAAGTAACTGCAAGACGGCATCCACGATGACCCATCATCGGGTTGAACTCGTGCAGGCTGTCGATGATTGCTTTGATCTGCTCTACAGTCTTGCCCTGAGCTTCTGCAAGTTTCTTGATATCTTCTTCCTCTGTTGGAACGAACTCATGAAGCGGCGGATCCAGGAAACGGATTGTTACCGGGTTACCTTCCAGAGCTTCGTAGAGAGCTTCGAAGTCTCCCTGCTGATATGGAAGAACTTTTTCAAGAGCTGTTTCTCTTTCTTCTTCTGTTTCAGAACAGATCATTTCACGGAACGCGTCGATTCTTCCTTCACCGAAGAACATATGCTCTGTACGGCAAAGTCCGATACCTTCTGCGCCAAGTTCTACAGCTTTCTTAGCGTCTTCCGGTGTATCTGCGTTTGTACGAACTTTTAATGTTCTGTATTTGTCAGCCCAGTTCATGATACGTTCGAACTCACCAGCGATTGTAGCGTCTACTGTCGGGATTACTCCGTCGTAGATGTTACCTGTTGTACCATCAATGGAGATGAAGTCTCCTTCGTGGAATTCTTTTCCGCCAAGTGTGAATTTCTTGTTTGCTTCATCCATTACGATGTCGCCGCATCCGGATACACAGCATTCACCCATACCACGGGCAACAACTGCTGCGTGAGATGTCATACCACCGCGAACTGTCAGGATACCCTGAGCGCTCTTCATACCTGTGATATCTTCCGGTGATGTTTCAAGACGAACCAGAACGACTTTTTCTCCTCTTTCAGCCCACTCTACAGCGTCATCAGCTGTGAATACAACTTTACCGCAGGCAGCTCCCGGAGATGCTCCAAGACCTTTGCCCATCGGTGTAGCTGCTTTCAGTGCAGCAGCGTCGAACTGTGGGTGAAGTAATGTATCAAGGTTACGAGGATCGATCATAGCAACTGCTTCTTCTTCTGTTCTCATGCCTTCGTCAACAAGGTCGCATGCGATCTTCAGAGCAGCCTGTGCTGTTCTCTTTCCGTTACGTGTCTGAAGCATGTACAGTTTACCATGTTCTACAGTAAACTCCATGTCCTGCATATCTCTGTAGTGGTTTTCCAGAGTGCTGCATACTTCTTTGAACTGTTTGAATGCTTCCGGGAATTTGTCTTCCATTTCGGAAATGTGCATTGGAGTACGAACACCGGCAACAACGTCTTCGCCCTGTGCGTTTGTAAGGAATTCTCCGAACAGACCGTTTTCTCCTGTAGCCGGGTCACGTGTAAATGCAACACCTGTACCACAGTCATCTCCCATGTTACCGAATGCCATCATCTGTACGTTGACAGCTGTTCCCCATGAATACGGGATATCGTTGTCACGACGGTATACATTGGCACGCGGGTTGTCCCATGAACGGAATACAGCCTTTACAGCGCCGATGAGCTGTTCTTTTGCGTCAGCCGGGAAGTCGGATCCGATCTTCTCTTTGTATTCAGCTTTGAACTGTCCTGCAAGAGCCTTGAGGTCTTCTGCTGTCAGTTCAACGTCCAGCTTCACGCCTTTTTCTTCTTTCATCTTGTCGATGAGTTCTTCAAAATATTTTTTGCCGACTTCCATAACAACGTCGGAATACATCTGGATAAATCTTCTGTAGCAGTCCCATGCCCAACGCGGGTTTCCGGAAGCTTCTGCCAGAGTTTCAACAACTTCTTCATTCAGACCAAGGTTCAGGATAGTATCCATCATACCCGGCATGGAAGCTCTTGCACCGGAACGAACGGAAACGAGAAGCGGATTCTCTTTATCTCCGAATTTCTTTCCTGTGATCTCTTCCAGTTTTGTCATAGCTTCCATGATCTGACTCATGATTTCGTCATTGATCTGTCTGCCGTCCTCATAATACTGGGTACAAGCCTCTGTTGTTACAGTGAATCCCTGAGGTACCGGGAGTCCAAGGCCTGTCATTTCAGCAAGGTTCGCACCTTTACCACCCAGAAGGTTTCTCATCGTAGCGTTACCTTCTGTAAACATATACACCCATTTCGTAGCCATGTTTCAATGTCCTCCTAATAATATATTTGTAATATTTGACACGAAAAACACGACTTTGCGTTTCTCTTATGTAAAGTCGTACTTCTGTGCCCGGAATATTACGTTCTTTTGCAGTTTCCCGCTGGTAATATTGTAAATGTTTTAACATAGTTCGTCAAGAAATTTATCGTATTTTCTGTAACAATTCTGTCATGCCTCGTATGGCAATTATGTCACAGTTTATGCGACAATCCGGTCATGTCTTATGGCCGGATTGTCACTCTCGTTTTATTTCTGTCCGATTTTTTCAATAAATGCTTTATAGCCTTTCACAGCTTCGTATACATCTGCCTTACTGGAAATCTCATACATTGCATGCATGCAGAGAACTGCGACACCGCTGTCGATCACTTCCATGCCGTACTGTGCCATGATGTATGCGATTGTTCCGCCGCCGCCGACATCTACTTTTCCAAGTTCTGCGAACTGGTATCCGACTTCTGCCTCGTCCATGACGTTGCGGATTTCAGCCAGATATTCTGCGTTGGCATCATTGGAACCGTTCTTTCCGTGGCTTCCTGTAAACTTGTTGAATACAAGTCCTTTTCCGAAGAATGCAGAACTTCTCTTTTCAAATGCAGCAGCAAACATCGGATCATAAGCAGCGCTTACATCTGAGGAAAGCATCTTGGAGTTCTGAATGGCGCGTCTTACTTTTAATTCGGACTCTTCGCCTGTCAGTGCAATGAGCTCTGCTATCGTATTTTCAAAGAATCTGGAATGCATGCCGGTTGCTCCGACGCTTCCGATTTCTTCTTTATCTACCAGGATGCAGCATGCGGTACGGCTGATCTGCGGGTTGTCCAGCATTGCAAACAGAGATGTGAATGCGCAGACTCTGTCGTCCTGTCCGTAGGATAAGATCATGCTTCTGTCAATACCGCAGTCTCTTGCTTTTCCTGCCGGAACGATTTCAAGCTCTGCAGATACGAAATCTTCTTCTCCGATTCCGTATGTTTCTTCCATAAGACGAAGAACGCCTGCTTTTACTGCTTCTTTTTCGTCTTCTTTGAGTCCCTCTGCTTCTGTGAGCGGACGGCTTCCGATCAGAAGATCCAGATTGTCGCCTTCAATCACTTCAGATGCTTTCTGTGACATCTGTTTTCCAGCCAGATGTACAAGCAGGTCTGTGATTACAAATACCAGATCATTTTCATTTTCTCCGATATTAACACGGACTTTGGTTCCGTCTTTCTTTACGATC
>QWCV01002594.1_pt1 | contig 28157 bp, 18 predicted proteins | sample 1972621 | NCBI WGS metagenome assembly QWCV01 (sample SAMN09866699, study PRJNA288562) | Human gut metagenome isolate pre2_stool, whole genome shotgun sequencing... | isolation source: gut | host: Homo sapiens | place: USA: California | reverse complement strand
TACTGGATGTCTTATCGAGCATTTTGGCAACGCAGATGCCGTGCCGCAGCCGTCGGAGCGGTGCTTAAGCCGTAAGGCGGGAATTGTGCGGTGTTGCCCATAGAAAAAGATGGAATCAATTTAAGGAGGACCCCGGAGTGAAAAAAGCTTCCCGTTTTGCCGCCCTGCTGGCGGCCGTCATGCTCTTCGGCAGCGTGGCTGCCATGCCCGCCCTTGCCGCCGAAGGCGAACCCTCTGCCCCTGCCCCCAACAACAGCGGCTCGGCCTACATCATTGCTCAGACCGTGACCGATGCCGCAGGCGGCGAGATCACCACCATTGACCGAGACAGCCGGTTTAACCTGATTCTGCGCGTGGCGGATTACGGTGCTTACAACAACTTCATTCCCGCGGACCAGATCTCTGCCCGCATCAACTCCTCCGCGTTCACCTTTACCGGCAACGCCGAAGTTGGCCAGCTGTACGAGGAAACCGACGCCAACGGTGCCGGTTACTACAGCTATGTACTGCTGTTCCGCGATGTGATCTACAACGGCGGCGGCAACAGCGTGCCCATCAACCTGAGTTACCTGAATTCCACCATGGCGATGCAGCAGCTCAGCGTTACCCTGGGCCAGTGCGTGGACGAAGACCCCGATACCCCCAACCTGATGATCCGCGCTTCCAGCTACGGCAATGAAGCGGTTGTGGCCGGGACGCCCTTTACCCTGACCCTGACCCTGTACGCCACCGGCGGCCAGGAGAACCTGAACGATGTGGTCATCTCGCTGACCCTGCCGGACGGCATCACCATGACCAGCGGCAGCCTGAGCAGCTACCTGGGCACCATGGCCCCCAAGTCCACCCGTGATGTCAGCTTCAGCCTGACCCCCAGCGCCGGGTTTACCGGCGGCGTGGCCAACATTACCGTGAACAGCGTGGGTACCGGCGCGGACACCAACAAGGCCGTTACCGGTATGTCCACCACCATCTCGGTTCCGGTATCTCAGCCGGACCGCTTTGAGCTGGGCCAGCTGGAACTCAGCGACAGCATTACGCTGGGCGATTCCGCTTCCGTTACCCTGAACTTTGTCAACAAGGGCCGCGACGCCCTTTCCAACCTGGAAGCCACCCTTTCCGGCGATAATCTGGGTGCCGACACCACTGTGCAGTACATTGGCAACCTGAACGCCGGTTCCTCCAACAGCGTGGATTTTGACATGACCCCCACCCAGGAAGGCACCTGCAACGGTACCATCACCCTGACCTATGAGGACGCCAACGGCACCCTGAAAACCGTCAGCAAAGATTTTTCCTTCTCTGTTCAGCCGGCCATGGACTACGGCAATTCTGGCGATATGGACTCTAACATAGATGACATGCAGCCCCAGCAGACCGGCCTGCCCCTGTGGGCCTATCTGGCAATCGGCGCTGCTGTGATCGTGGTGGTAGTTGTGATCGTTGTGGTGGTACGCAAAAAGAAGAAGGCCGCCGCACTTGCCAAGCTGGAGGAAGGCAACGATGAAGATATCTGACCAGATCGGGCTGGCTGTCACCAACCTGTCCCGCCGCAAGGGCCGCACGGCACTGACCGTTGTGGGCGTCGTTGTGGGCATCTGTGCGGTTATCGTTATGATCTCCATGGGCATTGCGGAAAGCCATAACAACGACGAAATGCTCAAAAATATGGGCGGCCTGACCAAGATTGAGGTATACAACTACGGCAACCAGAACATCAATGGGCAGGAGGTCAAGCTGGATAACGAAGCCGTCCAGCGGTTCCGCAAGATCGACCACGTTACGGCTGTCACCCCCTATTACCAGCCGGACCTGAACCTGTATGTAGAAGCAGGCAAAAACAACCGCTACCGCGCCAGTTATGTATGGAGCGTTCTCGGCCTGGACCCGGACACCATGCCCCTGCTGGACAACAAGCTGGAAAGCGGCGACTGGCCCAAAAGCGGCGTGAATTACGGCAAGGATGTGATCCCCGTTGTGGTGGGCAAGGAGTTTTTGTATCAGTTTGAGGATACCCGCCGCAGCCAAAACAGCTCCAAACGCCAGCGCTGGAGCGGCGAAACCGATGCCAACGGCAACCAGCTGCCGCCCTTTGTGGATGCTACCAAGGATACCTTTACCCTGACCCTGACCAATGGTGACACCGAGAGCCCCAAGACCCAGAGCTACAAGCTCAAAATCGTTGGCGTTGTCTCGGAAGAATCCGAGGATTACATGCTGCAATACGGCATTACTTTCCGCCTGAACGACCTTCTGATGCTGAGCGAAGCCTACAGCAAGCTGGCCAAAACGAATTTTAACCCCAAAAAAGTGACCTATAACGAAGTGTACATTAAGGTCGATGACATCAAGAATGTGGATAAGATCTGCGATACCTTAAAAGAGGAAGGCTACCAGATCAGCTCCATGGTGGATTACCGCAAGCAGATGCAGCAGCAGACCGCACAGCGCCAGCTGCGCCTGGCGGGTCTGGCGGCCATCAGCCTGTTTGTTGCCGCGCTGAACATCGCCAACACCATGACGATGGCCATTTACGAGCGCACCCGTGAGATCGGCGTGATGAAAGTTCTGGGCTGCGAGATTGGCAACATCCGGCGGATGTTCCTGATTGAAAGCGGTATGATCGGCTTTATCGGCGGCGTAGCCGGTACGATTTTAAGCTACATCATCAGCTTTGGCATGAACAACATGACGATGATCGTATACGGCCTGAACACCCTGCTGATGAAGCTGGGCATCAACGCCACCATCGACCTCAGCTCCCTGATGGGCAGCAGCGATTCGATGTATTACGGCGGTGGAATGTACATGTCTGATTCCGGCAGCGGAACCGTCATGTCCATCATTCCTATCTGGCTGGTGCTGGCTGCCATCGGCTTTGCCGTGGTGGTGGGCCTGCTTTCCGGCATCGTTCCCGCCAGCCGCGCCGTTCGCATCAGCGCCCTGGAGGCCATCCGGCACGATTAAATCAAATGCGCCTTCCCGCAAGGGAGGGCGCGTTTTTGTTTGAATGAAAAAAGAATAGATAATAATAAATAATAATAAATAATTTCGGTGGACCGCAGAGTTCTGCATTCTATGTATTAACCTTTTAGTTTATAGAGACCATAGGGGGGCGCACATTGTGCGCCCCCCATCTTTATTACAGAGTGTACCATAAATCATATCTGTAGGGCGGGATGCCCTCATCCCGCCGCAGAGAGACATCATAAAATTGTACCACCTGCCCACGTTACGGCCCGTCCCACGGGACGATGCAAGCATCGTCCCCTACAAATCTCTTTTTCTGTTCGCGGCAAAATTTTACCTTTCTTCCCCTTCCATACATTTTCTTCCTCGTCATCATACAAAAAACGCGCACAGCGCCCGATATTTATCGGCGCTGTGCGCGTTTTGCTAACTCCTAACTCCTAACTTTCTCCGGTATCTGCGCCCCAATAATTGCCGCAAACATCAAAGCGCACCCTGCCAGTTCTACGCCGGAAAGGGTCTGGCCCAAAATCAGCCAGCCGGCCAGGGCGCTGAACACGCTTTCCATGCACATGGCCATGCTGGCAATGGTGGGGTCAAGTTCTTTCTGGCCCACAATTTGCAGCGTGTAGGCCACACCGCTGGACAAAATGCCGCAGTAAGCAATCGATACCGCCGCCCCCTGGATCTGGGCAAAGGTCGGCGTTTCAAACACAAACATAAAAATAGTGGAAAGGACCGCCGTTGCAAAAAATTCCGCAAAGCTCAGCTGCACACCGTCCAGCCTGGGGCTGTAATGATCCACCAGCATAATCTGGAACGCAAACAGCAGCGAGCAGAGCAGCAGCATCCATTCGCCGCCGGTCAGGGTCAGGGTATCGTGCCCCGCCAGGCACAGCAGGTAAAGCCCCGCCAGGCTGATGCAGGCGCAGATTCCCAGTTTGACCCCCGGCCGCCGCCCAAAGAACACCCCCAGCAGCGGTACCAGCACCACATACAGCGCCGTCAAAAAGCCCGCCTTGGCCGTGCTGGTGGTGCCAATGCCGATCTGCTGTGCCGCCGAAGCCGCAAACAGCGCAATGCCGCAGAACACACCGCCCCGCAGCAGCATCCGGCCGTTGATCCAGAACGGAACACCGGGATCCGCTTTGCGGGCCTTGCCGCGGCGCAGCAAAACCAGCACGATCAAAAATGCGCAGGCCAGCCAGCTGCGGGCCGCCAAAAAGGTATACGGCCCCACATAGCCGCTGCCCACACTTTGCGCCACAAAGGCTGTGCCCCAGATCAGCGCCCCCAGCAGAAGCAACAGGGTGTTGCGCAGCTGTTTTTTATCAAAGTTCATCTTTTGATTCCTTTTTTTGTTTCAGTCATATCCGCAAAATGCCCCGGCGTCGGTCTGCGTTGACCGCTGCGCCGGGGCACGCTTCATTTTTGGTTATTCTGCATCCGGGGCAACCAGGTCGTCGCTGCCAATGCCCTCAATTTTCACGCCGCCGGTAATGTAGAACATACCAGAGTCATAGCTGACATTGGCCTTGTACAGCCTGCCGGGGGTCAAGCCGGAGATGGTATAGGTGCTGCACTCCCCGCCGGTCGGGAAATACACCGTGGTGCCCGCCACATAGGAAGTGGTTGCCTTATCCTCCGAAAGTTCCCACAGCGCCACCTTGAACTCCAGAATACCGGTGGATTCGGTGGTGGCATAGCCCGTTACCTGCACGGTATCGGAACCCGCCACAAAATACTCGGTGTTGCGGTTCTGGATGCTGTTAAACGCAACATACAGCGTCCCATCCTGCACCTGTTGGTTCCAGTGGACCGAGGTATCCTGCAGCCCATCCGGGAAGTTCACCTCACCGCCGGGCTGCGCCACAATTTCGTCCGCCTCATCGTCATCGGAACCTTCTTCACGCAGGCCCAGCAGGTCTGCCGTTTTCAAAATCAGATTGCTTGCTACTTCCTTGGGGCTGCAGGCAGTCAGGCTAAGCGCCAGAACCGCTGCCAGCACAAGTGCAGCTGCACGTTTTGCCAGTTTCATCATTCATTGCCCTCCATGGCAGGTAAAGCTGTTTGTAACCCTTTTATTATATCCCAATTCGCCGGGCAGAACAAGTGCTTCTTGGTGAAAACCTGGTAAAACCTAAGGCAATACCGCATAATTCTAAGTGCCGATACGGCGAGCGAGGTGCGGCAGCTGCTAAGCCAAAAGCGCAGATAATACTGGATGTCTTATTGAGCATTTTGGCAACGCAGATGCCGTGCCGCAGCCGCCGAAACGGTGCTTAAGCCGCTAGGCGGGAATTGTGCGGTATTGCCCTAACCCCCTATGGTGTGTTATCCGCGGGTGCCCTCAACGCTGGAATCGGTGCTCCAGCCCTGCAGGTCAGTGGGGTTGATGGAGCCGTTCCAGCGGCCATCGTTCTGGGCGTCGTTCCATTCGTTCCAGGCTGCCTCGCTGCGGATAGCTGTACCGCTGCGGAATGCTGCATCCCACGGGTTGGCGGAATCCGGGTCGGTGGGGTCCCAGCCGCGCTTGCTCTCGTCCGTCGGGTCGGTGTAAATGGTGCCGGGCTTTCCCATGGGGCCGGGGTCATCGGCGTTATCATAGATCACCACGCGGGTGCCGATGGGGCAGTTATCATAGATCCACTTTACATCACAGACCAGCAGCCGGATACAGCCCAGGCTGGCCTGGGTGCCCAGCTGGTTGAACTGGTCGTACTCGATATCGTCCTTGTGCTGGCTGTAATACGGCACAGTGTGGAACAGATAGGAATCCCAGATGCGGGTAGCGTACTGGCCATAGCTCGGCCCGGCCAGCAGCCGCCAGTCATAATTGACCGGCGTTGCAAAGAATCCCAGCGGGGTATCCGCGCCGCCGGAGCACACCATGGCCATATACGGCTTAGTGTAGTTACCCTCATCGTCCAGCGCCAGTACCGTCACGGTAGAAGCCGCGCGGTTGACCGCGATCATATAGGGGCAGCCATCTTTGGCACTGTATTTCAGCCCCTCGCTCTGGTAAAATTCATCGGCAGCCAGCTGTTCCATCAAGGCTTTGCCGCGCTCATCCCAAAGCGCCGGGTCCACCACCTGCGGGGCATCCTTGGTACAGTTTGCGGACGCCGTTGCGGTGGCATCGGTAATGCGCTGTTCTTCCTCGGTCATGGTGGGCTGTTCCTGCTGGCTGTCGCCATCCGTGGTGCTGTCTGCACCGTCGGGCGCGGCGGAGCTGGAATCCCCCTGGCTCTGGTTGGGCTTGTTGGTAATGGTGCCATCGGTTTTTACCAGCAAAAAGCAGCCTGCGCACACCAAAATAAACACGGCAATGCAGAAAATCAAGGTGATCAGGGCATGCACGCGGCGGTTCTGTTTGCGTGAAACAGCGCGGCGGCGCTGCATATTGCTGCTCCTGGCAGCGGGTGCAGGGCGGCGCTTGGGTCCCTGCGCCGGACGTTTTTGTTGCGGCATTGTGCAGACCTCCCGTTTATGGTGTCAAAATCGTATGTTTCGGGCTTTGCTTCCCACTGCGGGCGGGCGCGGCCCGAACGGAATTCATTTCCCGTATTCTTCCGCCACAAATTTTTCCAGTGCGGCAAAGCTGCGGCGGACCTTCTCGGTATCAATGCAGTACGCCATGCGGAAGTAGCCGGGGCAGCCAAAGCTGTCGCCGGGAACCAACGCCAGGTCATACTTCATGGCCTTTTTGCAGAACGCATTGGCGTCCTCCTCCAGCGCTTTGGGGAAGATATAGAAGGTGCCGGAGGGTTTGACCACGGTAAAGCCCAGCTTTTTCAGCTCGGCGTAAATCAGCTCCATGTTGGTTTCGTACACGCCCAAGTCGCTGGTTTCGTCCAGGCATTCGGCCACGGCCAGCTGGATCAGTGATGCCGGGCAGTTGTGGCCGGTTCCGCGGCTGATCTGGCCGCACATGGGCACAATATACTCGGCGTCCTCGCAGCGCGGGTTCGCAGCCACATAGCCGATGCGCTCGCCCGGCAGGCTCAGGCTCTTGCTGAACGAATAGCAGGTCAACGTATCGTCATAGAACTTGGCGGCGTACTGGATGGGCTGCCCGCCGAACATGATTTCGCGGTACGGCTCATCCGAGATCAAAAAGATTCGGTGCCCATACTTGGCGCTGGCGGCGCGCAGGCGGTCGGCCAGGCCGGTCAGCGTCTCGGCGCTGTAGGCTGCGCCGGAGGGATTGTTGGGGGTGTTGATCAGCACGGCGGCGGTGTTCTCATCCAGCATCGCGTCAAATGCGTCAAAGTCAATCTGGAAATCCTTCGTGCGGGGCGGAACGACCTTCAGATTCAGGCCCGCGCCCTCCACATACGGCTTGTATTCCGGGAAGAACGGCGCAAAGGTGATAATATCCTGCCCCGGCACCGCCACGCAGCGCATGGCGTGGGCCAGCGCACCGGCAGCACCCGTTGCCATAAAGATATGCTCCATACCGTAGTCCATGCCAAAGCGGCGGTTCAGGCTTTCGGCCACCGCCTTGCGCACGGCGGGGATGGTCAGCGTGGGGCTGTAGCCATGCAGCGTCACCGGCTCCTTGGTCTGCAGTAGATTGATGCAGGTTTTGGTAAAGTGCTCCGGGCAGGGCACCGAAGGGTTGCCCAGCGAATAATCAAACACATTTTCATAGCCGATCTCGGTCCCGCGAGCCGTGCTCCACTCGGAGATTTGGCGAATAACGGACTTGCCGCTAAGCATATCTTTATAGCGCTGCGCAATCATTTTACAGTTCCTCCCACCGCGATTTTGCAGTTATTTCATGATGACGTCATACAGTTCATCGCTGTTTTCAGCCAGGTATTCCGCCCCGGCCGCATTCAGTTCCTCCCGCGTGCGGAATCCCCACACCGCCCCGCAGCAGGGCAGGTTCGCATTGTGGGCGGTTTCCACATCCACGTTGCTATCCCCCACATACAGGGTGCTGGCCGGGTCGGCATGCAGGGCCTGCAGCAGGGCGTTCGTGCCCTCGGCGGCGGGCTTGGGGGCCACGCCGGTCATCTGGCCGCGCACGATCGTAAAATACTGCGTGCCGAAATAATCCTTGACGACCTCTTTTGCCAGCGCATCCGCCTTGTTGGAAAACACCGCCAGCTGCACGCCGTTCGCTTTCAGCTTTGCCAGCATTTCGGGGATGCCGGGGTACGGTGCGGTGGTGTCCCGCAGGTGCTGGCCATAATCCCGCTTAAAATCCGCCAGGGCCGCTTCCAGCACCGCCGGGGTGCGCTGGTCTGCCGGGGCCAGGCGCTCCACCAGTTTAGGGATACCGTTGCCCACGAAATAGCGGTACGCCTGGCGCTCATGGGTGGGCCAGCCATATTTCCGGCACAGCCGGTTGCCGGTATCCGCCAGGTCAGTCAGGGTGTTCAGCAGCGTACCATCCAGGTCAAACACTACAGTTTTATACATTTTGTAATATCCTCTATTCTCTATACACATTCTAACTTTTCCCACTGATACGGCAAAAGCCACACTTCTATTATAGGAGCATTTTGCCAAAACGGCAACCGCTTTTGCCTGTTGTTTTGGAGCAAAAGTGTAAATTATACAGCGGCAGGGTGCAATATCACGTAAAGTGTGCTACTATATATTTGTATTGCTGGCCGGGAGTGATCCCGCCAAGGGGAGGAAAAAAGATGGACCTGTTTCTTTCAATTCTGAAATCCGTCATTTACGGTGTGATTGAAGGCATCACCGAATGGCTGCCGATTTCCAGCACCGGGCATATGATCCTTGCCGAGCAGGTGCTGAAGTTTGGCTATACGGAAGATTTTATGGAAATGTTCCGCGTTGTCATCCAGCTGGGTGCTATCCTGGCTGTTGTGGTGCTGTATTTCCACAAGCTGTGGCCGTTCTGCAAGGATAATGGCCGCGATACCGGCTTTGCCGCCCACCTGCGCTGGCCCGTGGTCCGGCTTTGGTTCAAAATTATTGCAGCCTGCGTGCCCGCCGCCGTGCTGGGCATTCTGCTGGACGACTGGATGGACGCCCACCTGTATAACAGCGTGGTGGTTGCCCTGATGCTGATTGTGTACGGCGTTGCCTTTATCCTGATCGAGCGCCGCCCGCGGGTGCCCACCACCACCAAGCTTTCCCGCATTACTTACCCGCAGGCGTTCAAGGTTGGCTGCTGGCAGGTGCTCTCCCTGATTCCCGGCACCTCCCGCAGCGGCTCCACCATTCTGGGCGGCATGCTGTGCGGCATGTCCCGCCCGGCTGCCAGCCAGTTCACCTTCTTCCTTGCCATCCCGGTCATGGCCGGTGCCAGTTTGCTCAAGCTGGTCAAGTTCTTTGGCAAGGGTAACAGCTTCACGCTGGATCAGACCGTTGTGCTGATCGTTGGCTGTGTGGTTGCCTTTATCGTTTCCGTCATCGCCATCCGCTTCCTGATGGATTACGTCAAGCGCCACACCTTCACCGCGTTCGGCGTTTACCGCATCGCGCTCGGCATTGTTGTTCTGGTGATCTGGGGCGTACAGACCTTTGTGCTGAAAGCGCCCGCCGCCGTGTAACGGCCCGATACTGGATGTCTTATCGAGCATTTTGGCAACGCAGATGCCGTGCCGCAGCCGCCGGAGCGGTGCTTAAGCCGCAAGGCGGGAATTGTGCGGTGTTGCCCTAAATCAGAGGAATCCTGGCTGATGTCTGCTTATCAGCTTCTTACTTTTCCACCTGGAACAAATTCTGCTGACTGGTTGCTTTGGCACCGATGTTGTTATACTCCAAATAGAAGTACCCATGCACCCAGGCATCCAGCTCTGCATTCTCGCCGTAGGTGTGGGTCACGCCGTCCGCGTCCATATAGTCATTGGCGGCTGTCACCACCGGGGCCACCTGCTTGAGTGCCAGCAGGTACTGGTAATACGGGGTCAGCGGCAGCCCGGCATTTTCCACCAGGGTGGGAGCCAGCATGCACATATCCATGCGGTTGTACTCGTCGGTGGCGCTGGTCTGGCCTGCGTTTTCCAGCGGGTAGTTTGCCCAGATCAGGTAGGGCGTGCTGCGCTCCAAAATCTGCAAATTGTTCTCATCGGTAAAGGTATGGTCGGCCACATGATCCACAAAGCTGGGGGCGTGGTCGCCTGCCATGGCAACAATCACCTTGCGGCCGGTCTTTTCGTACTGCTCGGTCAGGTATTCGGTCAGTTCGCCAAAGGCACGGTCGGTCATATAGATGTTGCTCAGGTATTCATCCATGATGGAATCATACTCGCCGTAATCGGTTGCGGCATGCACGATATCCTCCTCCGGGGGGTTCATATCGTAATCGCCGTGGCTCTGGATGGAAACCAGGAACACAAACCGCGGCTGGTCCTCCGGCATTGCTTCATACAAACCTTCCAGGTCGCGGTAGGTGGCGCTGTCGGTCTGGTAGGGGCGGCTGCCATAGGTTTCCTTGGTCGGAAAATCATCCTGGAAGTGGGTCTCGTCAAAGCCCAGCGTCAGCCAGGCAGAATCGCGGCGGTAGTTGGAGTTGGTATAGGGGTGGGCTGCCAGCGTGGCATACCCCAGATCTTTCAGGTTGCTGACCAGGCTGTTTGCCTTGTGCAGGTTCAACCAGTTGAACGGTGTGATGGAGGGCATCAGCATCAGCGAGTTGGAGGAAAGCATCTCGTACTCGCTGGAGTTGGTGCCGCCGCCCACATGCGGGCTGATGGTGTGGCCGTAAATGGAGTTGGGCAGGTTTTTGGTCACCTGCATGATCTCCTGGTCGGCCTGCAGGTCCGTTACCAGGTCAAAGTCATAAAAGCTTTCGGACAGGATCAGGAACACATCGGGGTAGTCCTGCTCGTTTGCCGTTTCGGGGCTGGCCTGATAGTCCTGCGCCATTGCAGCGGCCTCGGTGGCGGCGTCCTCGCTGTAGCCGTCCGGCTGCAGGATGGGGTCCACCATCAGGCTGGCGGCTTCAAGGCTACCCGCCAGGTAGCCGTACTTATAATAGGTTTCCTGCCAGGCCCAGCCGTAAGTGGTGGCGGGCTTGATGGGGTTGGGGCTGAAATACCCCAGATACAGCACCGCAAAAATGCCGCAGGCGCAGGCCAGCGCATGGGCGCCGCGCTGTTTCCAGCTGCGCTTATGCTTGCCGGCCAGTTTGACCTGCACAACGGCAGCCACCAGCACCGGGATGTACAGCAGCGCAATGGTAATAACTGTCTGGGTAATGTGCAGGGTATAACTGCCCATCACCTCTGCCGCGGTGCCCAGGTTCAGGATGTCCTGCGGCATCAGGGCGGAACCATGCAGGTCCCGCGTGTAATAGTTGACCAGCGCCAGCACGGTAAAAATCAGGCCGGAAACGCCGGTTGCAATGCCCCAGCTGCCGCACAGGGCAAACACCACCAGCGTCAGGCAGAACGCCGTCAGCGCATTGAGCGGTGCGTATACCGGCCACTGCCCCGCCATGTAGTTGGCAGTTACGCCGTCAGAAATTTCTAACTGGTAGCGCGCCACAAAGGCCGCCGCCACAGCCAGCGCAAATGGCAGCACCGTGCCAAGCCAGAAGCGCTTGCTTTTTAATGTTTTTTTGATGTTTTGCATGGGTATCCAGTTCCTTCGCTTTGTTTGTTCATTAAGTTGCGGTCAACATTCCGCGTCAACACACCGAATGTCCGGTATGCCCGCAAAAGGGCATATTAGGTTAGTATATCATATTTTATGCCGGTTGTGAATCACCGTTTTTCGGCCAAATGCTGCCACTTGTTCCAAATCCGGCCCGCCCGCGCAGATTTTGCATTTACCAACCTACGCTTTCATGTTATAATATTAGTTAATCATCATTTTACCCCATAGACGGAGGCTATTCTATGAAAATTCCTGCAAAAGGTTTTACTCACGGCGGCAAGTTCCATGCAGACGATGTGTTTGCCACAGCGCTGCTGATGATTGTGCGGCCGGATATCAAAGTAACCCGCGGTTTTGTTGTGCCGGATGGTTTTGACGGCATTGTGTACGATGTGGGCTGCGGTATGTTTGACCACCACCAGGAACCGCGCGAAAGCCGCCCCAACGGTGTGCCCTATGCGGCCTTTGGCCTGCTGTGGCGCGTGTTGGGTGCCCAGCTGGTGGGTGCCCACCAGGCCCGCCTGCTGGATGAAAATTTTGTTCAGCCCCTGGACTTGAACGATAACACCGGCGAACAGAACTCCCTGGCCGATGCCATCGGCAGCTTTAACCCCGTGTGGGATTCCGGCGAAGATTCCGATGCCTGCTTCTGGCGCGCCGTGCCCTTTGCCAAGCAGGTGCTGGAAAACGAGATTGCCGCAGCCAACGCCGTAAACCGCGCGGACGAGACCGTCCAGAACGCCTACAAGAACTCCAAGGACGGCATTGTGGTCCTGCCGGACTACATGCCCTGGAAAAACGGCCTGTACAAAACCGATGCCCTGTTTGTTGTCTACCCCAGCCAGCGCGGCGGCTACAGCGCCCAGTGCGTGACCGATTACAAGACCCGCCGCAGCAAGGTGCCGTTCCCGCCCGCATGGGGCGGCCAGCCGGAGGAGATCCTGCGCGAAAAGAGCGGCCTGGCTCTCAAGTTCTGCCACCCCAGCCGTTTCCTTGTCACCGCGGAAACCAAAGAGGATGCCATTGAGGCATGCCGCCGTGCCCTGCGCGCCGCCGGAAGGCCGGTGAGCGCACAGTGAGCGCCGAAACTCTAGAGCAGTTTGGTCCCCGCCCCAGCACCGCGACGGACTGCCAGCCAGACCCGGCTTCCGCCTGGGTCTACATGGTGCGCTGCGCGGATGGCAGCCTGTATTCCGGCTGGACCAATGACCTTGCCCGCCGCCTGCGCGCCCACAAGGGCGGCAAGGCCGGTGCCAAGTATACCCACGCCAAAGGTGCCGTTAAGCTGACCTATGCCGAGCGCTGCACCGATAAAAGTGCCGCCCTGAAGCGGGAAGCCGCCCTGAAAAAGCTGCCAAAACCCGAAAAGGAAGCCCTTGCCGCCCAGTGGACCGCTGAAAACACCATCACCCTGCGGGATGCCGCGCCGGAGGACGCCGCCGCCGTGGCGGAGCTGTACAACTGGTATGTCACCCACTCCACGGCCACTTTCCAGTATGACCTGTGTACCGAGGAATTCCAGCGCGAAAATATCGCCTATGTGCAGCAGCGTGCGCCGTTCCTGGTTGCCGTCAATGCTGCGGGCAAGCTGTGCGGCTTTGCCTGCGCCCATCCCTGGCACAGCCGCACAGCTTATGCGTGGGATGTGGAGCTGACCGTTTACTGCGCCCACGACTGTGTGGGCCAGGGGGTTGGCGGGCGGCTGTACAAAGCCCTGCTGGACGGCGTGCGCCAGCGCGGCTACTGCAACGCCGTTGCCCTTGTGACCGGCCAGAACAAAGTGAGCTGCGCGTTCCATAAGGCGCTCGGCTTCAAAAAAATCGGCGTGGAACCCCGCACTGGGTACAAGTTCGGCCAATGGCTGGACCTTTCCTATTGGTGGATGGACCTGCGCCCCGGCCAGGAGCCTCCGGAGCCGGTGCGCCTGGGGCGATAAAACTGCATAACACAAAATTAAGCGGGACACTGCTGATTGGCAGCGCCCCGCTTTTGTTATAAAGATTTGTAGGGCGCGATGCCTGCATCGTCCCGCATACTGAGCTGCAACCATGGTATACTGTCATCAACATCCTATCTCCCCGCCGCGCGTTTTTGTTTTCCACAAGAAGCCCCTCTGTTTGTGGAAAACCGTTCAGATTCTTTTCAGGCAATACCGCATAATTCTAAGTGCCGATACGGCGAGCCAACCCGACATTATCGAGCATTTTGGCAACGCAGATGCCGTGCCGCAGCCGCCGGAGCGGTGCTTAAGCCGTCAGGCGGGAATTGTGCGGTGTTGCCTTCACTTTTTCTCTGTCGTTACGCGGTCTGCATTCCTGTTTTTGCCCACAAACTGCCCTTGTTCACGCAAAGTTTACCGGAATTTCCAGCTATTTCATGCCTTGTTCATCCGCAGTTCATTTTTATTCTTCATGATAGAATCTATCGGGGGCCCCTATTACCGCCCCCAACTGGAGGAATTGTTATGCACGAAACCCAACAGCCGCGCGACCCCAAAAAGACGACCGGCATTGTATATGCCGTGATCCTTGTGGTGTTGCTGCTGCTCAATTTCTGGGCCTTCCCCGCCATGATGAAAGGCCAGGTCAAACAGGTCGATTACGGCACCTTCCTGAACATGCTCGAAGGCGGCGAACTGAGCACCGTTGAAATTCAGGATCAGCAGATCTATTTTGTGGACAAAAACGATACCACCTACTGCACCAACTCCATTGCGCAGGACCTGCAGCTGGTCAACCGGCTGGAAAGCGCCGGCGTTTCCTTTGGCAAGGTGTACAACCAGACCACCTGGGTGGATACCCTGCTGGGCTGGGTCATCTCGCTGCTGCCCATGATCATCCTGATCGTCTGGTTCAACCGCATGATGCGCAAGCGGGTCGGTGAAATGACCGGCGGCGCCAACAGCATGATTTTTGGCGGCGGCAAATCCGGTGCCAAACAGTATGTCGTTGAGGATGGCAAGTCCATCAAATTTGCCGATGTTGCCGGTGAGGACGAAGCCAAAGAGAGCCTGCAGGAAATCGTTGACTTCCTGCATAACCCCAAGCGTTACGAGGATATCGGTGCCAAAATGCCCAAGGGCGTTCTGCTTGTCGGCCCCCCGGGCACCGGTAAAACCCTGCTGGCCCGCGCTGTTGCCGGCGAAGCCGGTGTTCCCTTCTTCTCCATTGCGGGTTCTGAATTTGTCGAGATGTTCGTCGGCATGGGCGCTTCCAAGGTGCGTGACCTCTTCAAACAGGCCAACGAAAAAGCCCCCTGCATTATCTTTATTGATGAGATCGATACCATCGGCAAAAAGCGTGACGGTGCTTCCGGTATGGGCGGCAACGATGAACGCGAGCAGACCCTGAACCAGCTGCTGACCGAAATGGACGGGTTTGACGCCGCCAAGGGTGTTATCATTCTGGCCGCCACCAACCGTCCTGAATCCCTTGACCCCGCTTTGACCCGCCCCGGCCGTTTTGACCGTCGTGTGCCCGTGGAGCTGCCCGACCTGAAAGGCCGCGAAAGCATCCTGCGCCTGCACGCTCAAAAGGTCAAAATCGGCCCCGACTGTGACTTTGCCGTGGTTGCCCGCATGACTCCCGGTGCTTCCGGTGCCGAGCTGGCCAATATCATCAACGAAGCCGCCCTGGGCGCTGTGCGCCACCACCGCATGGCCGTTACCCAGTACGACCTGCAGGAAGCCGTGGATACCATCCTGGCCGGTGCCCAGAAAAAGAATAAGATCCTGAGCGACAAAGAAAAGTGCATCGTGGCCTACCACGAAGTCGGCCATGCCATGGTTGCCGCCCTGCAGAGCCATTCCGCCCCCGTGCAGAAAATCACCATTGTGCCGCGCACTTCCGGCGCGCTGGGTTTCACCATGCAGGTAGAGGACGGTGACCACACCCTGATGACCAAGGAAGAGATCCTGGCCAAAATTGCCACCATGACCGGTGGCCGTGCCGCCGAAGAAGTGGTGTTCAACTCCATCACCACCGGCGCATCCAACGATATCGAGCAGGCCACCAAGATGGCCCGCGCCATGATTACCCGCTACGGCATGACCGACGACTTTGACATGGTTGCCCTGGAAACCGTGAACAACGCCTACCTGGGCGGCGATGCCAGCCTGGCCTGCAGTGAGCGCACAGCCGCCACAGTGGACGATAAGGTCGTGGAAGTCGTCAAGCAGCAGCATGAAAAAGCCAAACAGATGCTGATTGAAAACCGCGGCAAGCTGGACGAGATCGCCAAGTACCTGTACGAGAAAGAAACCATCACCGGCGAAGAGTTCATGCGCATCCTGACCGCTGTTCCCCAGCTGCCCACCGGTGCCGTGGAACAGTAAAGTCTCCGCTCTGCGCGTTTTCTTTGTAAAATAACGGTGCCCCCGCCCTATGCAGTTCATTTACCGCACGGGCGGGGGTGTTTTGTTGTAATTCCGTAGGGGCGCACACCATGCACCCATCCGTTTTATATCATCACACTACAGCGCTTTCTCACAAAGCACACCATGTAATAGCGCCATTTTATGGCCAGCCGTTACCCATTTGTAGGGGCCGCTGCTCACCTCTTTCCGAAAAACGCAATAAAAATGCTGTCTTTCTCCACATCAGGGAAAGGCAGCATTCTTCTTTATCCGTTCAGATCTTCGCCGTTGCTGGCAATCACATTTTTATACCATCCAAAGGACTTTTTCCTGTACCGTGCCGCCTCCCTGTTCGAGTACCGGGAAAAGCACCAGTGATCCTGCTGGGCTTTATTTTGCCTGTGCGCCCTCTGGGAAGATGATCTTGTTCACAAAGAAGAAGATCACCATGGAAATGCCGCCATTGAGCACGGTGGTGCCAATGTTGTAGATGAAATCCGGCACCAGCAGGCCCGCAACCGCCACCCACACGCAGTTGATGGAGTTGACGATGCAGGTGATCAAGCAGAACGCCACCACATACCAGGCGATCTGCTTGGCCAGGTTGCCCTTGCTGCGGAAGACAAAGTTGCGCTGGATGGGAAAGTTTATGCATTCTCCCACCACCATGGCAACCATGTAGGCGCAAAAGTACGGCAGACCGCCATGGGCGGAATCATACCCCAGGATGTTCCACTGGAAGGTTTCGCCAAACAGCGTGACCGGGATGCCCGGCCAGCCAAAATCCACCACCGGCAGGCTGCTGAACGCCGCCGGCAAAAATTGCAGCAGCAGGTATTTGAACACCGTAACCAGGTTGGATACGATCACAAACAGTCCGCCTTCGCGCACCCACTTGGCTGCGGCGGGGTGTTTTGCCGCAAAATTATTCCATAGCTGCATAAATAGCCCCTCTCTTTCCTCAGCTGTTGCGCAGGCGCTGTTCCAGCTGTGCGTTCAGTACCAGGTTTTTCACGGCTTCTATGATCACCCGCACAAGGCCGATGATCCAGAATCCCTGTAATTCCATCACAATGCCATCCACCATGCCCATGCTGATGGCACCGCTGGTCATTTTGGCCAGGGCACGCAGCGGCATGTTGTACTGGAACAACACATTCAGGTCCGGCTTGCCGCGCTTGTAGCTGGCGTTCAGCAGTGCGGTAAGCACCAGCCAAATCAGCCAGCCCAGCGGGCTGCGGCTGTGGTTCAGCTCGCCCAGGGTCATGTTGCGGTCAATTTTAACTTTTCCCTGCTGCACCGGGCGGCCCAGCAGGGTGGCCCATTCGTCATCCGGCACGCTCTGCACCTTGCCGCTGGTATAGTGCGGCAGATGCTTGCCCGCATAGGGGTTGGGTGCGCCGGTACCGGCCACTTCCACCACGGCGGTCAGGCGGATGTCCGCACTGGACGCGCCGACCCGCAGCTCATAGCTGCCGCCTTCCACTTCCCAGCTGTCGGTCTTGGTGTTCCAGTAGCGGAATGCCTTGTCGTCCAGCGGGATGGTCACGGTCTTGCTTTCGCCGGGCTGCAGCTGCACCTTGGCAAAGCCTTTCAGCTCCTGTGCGGGGCGGAACACTTCTGCCCCGGGTTTTGCCACATACAGCTGCACGATCTCTGCTCCGGCGCGCTTGCCGGTGTTGGTTACGGTCAGGGTCACGCCATTGGACGCGGCCTGCAAATTGCTGTAGGCAAAGCTGGTGTAGCTTAACCCATAGCCAAAGGGGAATGCCACCGGCACACCGGCGGTCTGGTAATAGCGGTAGCCGACATACAGCCCCTCGCGGTACTGCACCATGCGGTCCGGCCCGGCAAAGTTATCCTTGGCGGGGGTATCCGCATAGGCGTTGACCCAGGTTTCGGCCAGCTTGCCGCTGGGGTTCACTTTGCCGGTCAGCACATCCAGCATGGCGCCCGCCCCCGCCTGGCCGCCCAGCGCACCATACACCAGGGTACGGCAGTGTTTGAGCCACGGGGTTTCCAGCGAAGCCCCTGCGCTGAGCACCACAACGGTGTTGGGGTTGGCCTGCTGCACGGCCTTTAACAGTTCGATCTGGTTGTCCGCAAGGCGCATATCGCCGCGGTCCAGACCCTCACTTTCCTTGATTTCATCCAGCCCCAGGCAGAGCAGCACCACTTCGGCCTTTTGGGCCAGGGCTACAGCCTCGGCCTGTTTGGCGGCATCCGGTTTGCCCTGGCGGTCAAAGCCGGGGGCAAAGCCCACGCTGGCCAGGCCGCTCTCTTTCAGGCAGTCCAAAAAGGTATCCACCTTGATGGAGTTGACCGCGCTGGAGCCAGCGCCCTGGTACCGCGGTGTCTGGGCAAAGTCGCCGATCACGGCAACTTTTGCGCCCTCGGCCAGCGGCAGCAGGTCGTTCTCGTTTTTCAGCAGCACAATGCTTTCGGCTGCGGCGCGGCGGGCCAGGGCGTGGTGCGCGTCCGCATCAAAGGTGCGGCTGTGGGACTGCACGGCGGCATGGGTATCAAACACCAGGGTCAGCAGCTCGTCCAGCCGGGCGTCCACATCCGCTTCGGTAATTTTGCCGCTCTGCACAGCCTGCATCAGCTCGCGCACCGCGTCCCCGCCGGGGGCGGGCATTTCCAGCGTGGAGCCGTTCTGCACGCCCAGGGCATGGTCATTGCTGCCGCCCCAGTCCGTTACCACAGCGCCGTCAAAGCCCCACTCCCCGCGCAGGATGTCCATTAACAGGTGGCGGTTCTCGTTGGCGTAAGTTCCGTTGATGAGGTTATAGCTGCTCATGATGGTCTTGGGCTTTGCTTCCTTGACCACGATCTCAAACCCGGTCAGGTACAGTTCCCGCAGCGTGCGTTCATCCACCACGGAATCCGACGCCATGCGGCGCAGTTCCTGGCTGTTGACGGCAAAGTGCTTGGGGCAGGCCGAAATACCGTTGGACTGGATGCCCCGCACATAGCTCGCGGCCATTTTGCCGGAAAGATACGGATCCTCGGAGAAATACTCAAAGTTGCGGCCGCACAAGGGGCTGCGCTTGGTGTTCAGACCCGGCCCCAGCAGCACGGCAACTTCCTGCGCGGCGGCTTCTTCGCCCATGGCCTGGCCGATCTGCTCGCCCAGGGCGGGGTCCCAGCTGCACGCCACAGTGGCTGCCGTGGGGAAGCAGGTGGCCGGAACACTGGGGTTTAACCCCAGGTGGTCCGCCGCGCCCGCCTGCTTGCGCACGCCGTTGGGGCCATCGGATAGGGTGATGGACGGGATATTATTTTTCGGCAGTGCACGGGTTCCAAAGGTAGTAGCGCCCGAAAGCAGCGCACATTTTTGTTCAAGCGTCAAAGCTTGCAGTTGTTTCTTTTGCATAAGGTGGTTCCTTTTCTTAAAAACAGCCTTGCGGCCCACCGCACAACCGCGCAAAGTCGGCGGCGATGGACCGCAGGGCAGCTGCACAGCTTACAAATTACACTTTACTGTGCCTTTTTCTTCTTGTAGCTTTTGAAAGTGAGAACTTCCAGCACGACCAGCAGTACAGCCAGCAGCACGTTGACCACGATCATAGCGGTACGCCAGATGGGGGTGGAAACAGTGTTGGCGGGGTCGTAAACGCGGGAGTTGACCACGGTGTACATGATGTTCTTGCAGGCCTGACGCATAGCCTTAACGCTGGTAGCACTGGTGGTATCGGTCAGGTGGTTGGTGGCAACATCGTAGTTCTTCAGCATCAGGTCGCAGCCGTTGCGGATGGCAATATCTGAATCCATGTAGTCAGTGAAGTGGAAGCCGTCGGTGATGACCATACCGCGGAAGCCCCACTCGCCGCGCAGCACGCCGTTCAGCAGTGCATTGCAGGCACCGGCCCACTGGTTGCCAATATAGTTCCAGCTGGACATGACGGCCTTGCAGCCGCCCACCTTGGCGCTGATCTCGAAGGGACGCAGGTAGATCTCGCGGATAGCCTGCTCGTCAGCCCAGGTGCAGAGCAGCTTGCTCTGGTTGATCTGCTGGTCGTTCAGGGCAAAGTGCTTCATGTAAGCGTAGACGCCGTAGCTCTGGGCACCGGCAATGGAGCTGGCACCGATGTAACCGGCGAGGACGCTGTCCTCAGAGTAATATTCGAAGTTACGGCCGTCAAAGGCGGAACGGTGGCCGTTCATGGCGGGGGCGTACCAGCCGGTGACGTTCATCTCGCTGGCCATGCGGCCGATGCTCTCGCCGTAGCGGCGGGCCAGGTCGGTGTTGAAGGTGGAAGCGATGATGATCTCGGACGGGAAGCCAATGGAAGAAACGCCGGTAAAGTTGTTGTTGATGGCAGCGGGTCCGTCGCAGTCGATGGTCGCGTACTTGTCAACGCTGGCCTCGGCCTTGGTCTGGTAGCCGCCCAGTGCGATCAGGTCGTCCATCTCGGTGACGGTCATCTGGTCGAGCAGGGTATCCCAACGCTCGTCGTCGTAGTCAGCACCGCGCAGGTCAGCCAGCTTCAGGCCGTTGTTGGCACCGGTAACGGGCATCTCATCGTTGGGGTCGTTGAAGTCCTCAGGGGTCCAGTTGTGGTCGTTGTACAGGGTGCTCATGCTTTCCTCAGACATGGTGTAGTCAGAGGGAGCAGCAACAGCTTCGGCATAGTTGGCGAAGTGATCAGCACGGGACAGGGTGACGAGCTTGTCGTCAGCGAAGTCGAACTTGGTGGTAGCAGCCTCGGCGTCGGTGCTGCGGGGGTTGGACTCGTCATAGACGATGGTGGAAGCGACATTGTAGGTCTTGGAATCCAGCACCGTGTGGGAATCCTCGTTGATGCTGATGATATAGTCGCCCTCTTCCAGCACGTAGCAGCCCTTGTCCTTGCTGTCAAAGCTGGCCATGTCCTCGGTGTTGAAGGTCAGGGTCAAGGTCTGGGAAGCGCCCGGCTCAATGGAGTCGGTCTTGCCGAAGGTGACGAGGTTGGCGGAAGCCTTCTCAATGCCGCCATCGGTGTACGGCGGGTTGAAGTAGACCTGCACGGCGTCCTTACCGGCCACACTGCCGGTGTTGGTGACGGTGACATCCAGAGTGATGGTGCCGTCAGCCTCGGTCATGGAGTCGATTTTCTGGGTAAAGGTGGTGTAGGACAGGCCGTGGCCGAAGGGGTACTGAACGGTTTTGTCATAGTCGATCAGGCCCTCGGCAGCTGCAGTCTCGTAGAACTTGTAGCCGACGTAGATGCCCTCAACATAGTTGACGAAGTGCGGGGGAACCAGCTTTGCATCACCGCCAGCCTGGCTGGCAACGGTGTAACCAACGGAATCCGCATTGGTGTAAGCAAAGTCGCCGATGTTGTTGAAGTAAGGAGCTGCGGTCAGGTCATAGACAAAGGTGTCAGCAGAGTGGCCGGAGGGGTTGACCTCACCGGCAACAATCTCGCCCAAGGCGTTGAAGCCGGTCTGGCCGGTGCCGGGGCACCAGATAACGCTCTTGATCTGGGGGTGCTCATCGACGAAGCCCAGCTCGAGGGTGTTGGCAGCGTTGTAAACCAGCACAACGTTGTCGAAGTTGGAGCAGACGAGGTCGATCATGTCGCGCTCAGTCTTGCTCAGGGAGAGGTAATGCTGGCCATCCTCGAAGTCCTTGTACTCGGTGGAGTTGTCGGTGTAGTTGACGGTGCTCATATCGGTGGGCAGGTCAGCAAACTCACCGCCAACGCGGCTGATGACGACCATCGCAGTGTCAGAGAAAGACTTGGCGTTGTCGATCAGCTCCTGGGTGTAGCTGGCGGCGGTGGGCTCGGGCAGGGTCCAGTTATGGTTGCTGTAACCCAGCGCCGGGCGCTCGGCGCAGTAAGCGGTGTAGAAATCGCTCAGCTCGGTGTTGGTGTTGATGCCCGCGTTGTGCAGGCCATCCAGCAGGCTGACGGTGGGACGGTCGGCAGAGATCGCGCCGGCGCCGGTGCCGCCGTAGACAGGGCCGACAGAAGCCCAGCCAAAGACGTTCAGGTTGCTGCCGGACGCGAGGGGCAGTTCGTTGTCATCGTTCTGCAGCAGGACGATGCCTTCCTCGGCAATCTCGGTGCACAGGGCGTTGGCCTCTGCACCAGATTCTTCGGTGATAGTGCCGTTGCCGGTGACCAGGTCGAGCATGGTGCTCATAGGGCCAAAGGCAACCAGGTTGAGCATGATGCCGAAAGCCACCAGCACGGCCAGGCCAGACTGGGCGCGCACCATGAATTTGGTGGGCTTGGCCAGTTTCTTGTTGACCGCCATAGCGATCAGTACGATAATGGCGGCGGCAACCACAACGCCAAAGAAGATGAGCTGCGGGATGCAGTTATTGACCACATCGGCAACGTCGTCCAGGTTAACGCCCATGTTTGCCAGGGTAAGAAGCAGGGTGTTCATTGTTTTCCTCCTTTTATTGTGCCGCCCTCCGGATGGCAGCTGACGGGATTTCCGCTTTTATTGATGATATTGTACCAAAACAATTTTCTTTCGGCTCATTTTTTGCACAAACTGTTGTTTCCGTTGCATGTTTTGCAAAAGTTTCAAAAACATTTCATTTTTTGTTGTGCATCTCTCACAAAGCATCTCGACCCTGTTTTGTGCACCCCGCCCAAACACCAAAAATGGCCGGGTGCCTTATCCTAGACCCCCAGCCATCCATTCAGCTTTTCTGCGGCAGCAGCACCCGCAGCGTAAACCACTCATTCTCCCAGTGCAGCGTCATAGTTCCGCCGCGCTTTTCGGCGGCGGCGCGCACACCGCGCAGGTCGCTGCCGCCATGGGTGTTGTGGCGCGGCAGGCCGTCCGCGCCCAGCTCCACTTCCTGCGCGCAGTAGTTTTCAAACCGCAGCATCACAAAGCCGTTCTGGGCGTACACCGCCACCCGGATCAGCCGCTTTTCGTGGTCGGGCTCGGTCTCCACGCTCTCCGTTGCGTTGTCCAGCGCCGTGCCCACAATCGTGCAGATCTCCCCTGTCTCCAAAAAATCCAGCAAATGCCCGTCCGCCACGCAGGTCATCGTGATGTGGTGCTGCTGGCAGTACAGGCTTTTGGCCGTCAGCAGGGTGTCCAGCACCGGGTTGCCGGTCTTGTTCTCCGCCTCGTACTGGCGGATGCCGCTTTCCATGGCCGCCAGCGCCACATCCTGCTTGGCGTGGTCCCGCTCCGCCCGGATGGCCGCAATCTGCATTTTCAGCTCGTGGTAGCGCCGGTTGATCAGGCGGATGTTCTCCTTGCTCTGCTTGTACTGCTCGTACTGGCGGTGCAAAACACCGTCCAGCTCCGCCAGCTCGCTGTGCAGGGCGGCTTCGCGCAGCTGCTCGTGCTGCACCGTCAAAATCAGCACCCCGGCCAGGTCCACCAGCGTGCGGATGTAAAACATGTTCATGTTGGCTTCGCTGCCGTTGGCAAAGCTCAAATTGCTCACGGCAAATGCGGTCAGCGCCATGACCACCGCCACAAAAGTTCCTGCGGGCGTTATTTTCAGCTTCCCGGCCGGGCCGGGGCGGCGGTTCTCCACAAAAAGCATCGCGGCAAAAATGCCGCCGTACACCGCCGCCAACAACAGCAGCGAAAGCGGCTCCGCCCCACCGCGCTGCGGCCACAGCACGCAGTGCAGCTGCCATTCCACGCTGGCCGCCAGCTCCGCCAAAATAAAGGCTCGCGCGCACACATAACCCGCTTCCAGCAGCGTAATGCTGCGTGTGACCCACAAAAACAGCAGCATGGAAAGAATCGCCATTGCCATGCAGGGAATCCACCACGCCAGCGGAACTTTCCCCGTGGCCTGCAAAAACGCCCCCAGCAGCACCGCCCAACCGGCTTCTACGCCCCAGATCACGCGCTGATCCATCCGCGGCGGCAGCCTGTGCGCATACATCAGCGCCGCCAGCACTTCCGCCAAAGCGGTGTACAGGCGGGGAATATCCGGCAATGTCGTCATTAGCCCGCACCCCCAATATAATCCGCCAGCCCCGCCATAAAGGCCTTGCGCCGCGGGCGGCTGATCTGCAGCGTATACGGACCAACCTGCACCATATCCTGCTGCACGCCGGAAACCTGCGCCAGATTGACCAGATACCCGCTGTTGCACCGTGCAAACGCCCGGCCCACCAGCTTTTCCTCATAGTTTTTCAGGGTGCCCGGCACCACAAAATCTTCTTTTTCGGTGTAAAAATGTACCTTGTGGCCTTCGCTTTCCAGGTAATAGATTTCCGCCGCGTCCAGCCGCCGCATGCCGCCGTCCACCGCCACGGCCAGGTAATGCCGCTCCCGCTTTTCCAGCTGTCCCAGCGCCTTTTGCAGCTGCTGCGAAAACGCAAAGTAGGGCACCGGTTTCAGCACATAATCCAGCGCCCCAACGGCATATCCGCGGATGGCATACTGCGCCATGTTGGTAATGAACACGATCAGCACCCCGCCGTCCCGCTCCCGGATGCGGCGGGCGGTCTCCATGCCGTCCAGGTGCTTCATCTCCACATCCAGAAAGATGATGTCGAACTGCGGGCGGTAATCTTCCAGAATCTCCATCCCGTCCGCAAACTCCGTTACCTCAAACGGCGTGCCGTACTGCCGGGTGTACCGTTGCACATACCCCGCCAGCTGTTCCCGCACCGCCGCCTCGTCCTCCACAATCGCAATCCGGGTCATCTGCTGCTCCCCTTTCTCAACATCACACTGCGGTCCCGCACAGTCCACATCTGGTGCGGCTTCTTAAGGTGTATCTGAAAACAAAGAAAATGACGGATATTTCACAAGCGCAAGGCGGATTTAAGGCAAAGAGCCGCGGGAATCCTTTGTGGATTCCAAGGCTTTTTAACGCAAAATCCCGCTGCGTTTGTAGAAATAGACGATATTTTCGACTTTTCAGCTGCACCATCGATTATTTTTAGTATAGCACATACAACCATACACAGCAAATGCGGGGTGGAGCAGTTTGTTTGCCCTCAAAGCGTTTTGTCGGTCGGGGCTGCCAGACCAGGCCAGCCCTGGCATATTCTGTGTATGGATTGCAACAAGCCGATGCAGCCCCAATAAAAACAAGCTCCGGGAGCAATGCAGCCCCCGGAGCTTATTTGATGTCAACTTTTCAAAAAGATTATTTAGATTGTGCGGCAGACACCTTTTTTTGGTAGAGTTTCATCAGCTCGGTCACACAGGCGCTTTCGCTGGTTCTGGCGGCAGTTCCTTTTGTAAATCCGTAAGCGTCCATAACGGCGCGGTCATTATCTCGGTGGGCTTTGCGGAGTTCCGGCGGCATGGTCAGTTCATCATACAGGTCGGCAAGGCTGCTGTCCGGGTAAAGAGCGCGTGCGTCCAGAATCGCTTGCGCGGTTTGTTCGATTTTGGCTTTTTGCTGTTCGGTTGGTGCAGGCCACGGGAAGTTGTTGTAGACGATATCTTTAGAATATCGATAGTCACTTTTCAAACGTCCGCAAACCGCACGCACCCATGCCATATGTACATTGGAAGTAAGCACGCCTAAATGATATGCAGTTGCATTAGGTACGATAAACACCAAATCACTACAAAGCATATCCGGTGACATCAACCCCATTGGAACATACTTTCGATTTTCCGAAGATACTTTTGGAATAACAATGTAATTTCCTTTTGGCATATTCTCCACATGAAAACGCGTCGGCTTATCCGCAAGTTTCACCGTTCCTGCGCTGGGGCTTGCCAAGCGATACTCTCGTACAGCCTTTACACGCTCCATACAATGCGGCATCGCTTTCAACTCTGCGGGGGTACACTCCCCCAGCCACAGGCAGTAACGCGGCTTTTGGTTAATAAATTCACGCGAACCATACCAAGGACGGAAATACTTTTTAGAAGATGGCTCTTTTTTGATGAAATCTTCCATTTCCTCCTTTTCAAACAGGTAAAAGCCGCCGTCTATCGGCTTATTCCCTATCCCGATTTCCGGCACATTGCAAATGGGCTTGCTTCGACTTTCCACAAAAACGTTCTCGCCATCCAGCAGATACCCATTTATATTATTCGCCACTTGGTAGCGGTCACCATCAAACAGCTTTTTGGGGGTGGAACTTGCCGCAACGCTGAAACCGATAATTACACAGTGAACGTGCGCCTTTATTTTAGCCTCGCTGTCCCAGCGGAATGTCCGATAAGCAAAATCAATATGCACACCAGCGTCAAACAACGGCTTCCAAAGGTTGGCAACACTTTCCCCCTGCGATACAGAATTTGTCGAAACCAGCGCCGAGCGGACAGATGTGCCCTGCATCATATCAGATGCCTTTTTATACCAGCAGCAAACGTAATCCAAGTTTCCGGCGTTTTTCCAGCCGGGGAAAATGGTATTTACATCGGCTTTCTGCTCTTTGCCCATAAGCCGCGCCCCAACAAACGGCGGATTCCCCATAATATAATTCAGCTTACTTTTGGGAACCACACTCTCCCAATCCACCCGCAGGGCGTTGCCCTCTACAATAAAGGCGTTTGTTTTCAGCGGCAGAAATTCCAGCGGAACGAGCAGGATTTTCTCCGTTTCCTTCATCATCTGGCTTTCCGCTATCCAGAGCGCGGTTTTTGCAACCGTCACGGCAAAATCGTTGATTTCGATGCCGTAAAACTGGCTGATGGAAACCTGTATCGGGCTTTCGCTGGCGGAGTACATCGTGACCTGACCGTGGGAGAGTTTCACCAAAATTTTGTTTTCCAAGCGGCGCAGGCTCAAATAGGTTTCGGTCAAAAAGTTTCCGCTGCCGCACGCGGGGTCTAAGAATGTGAGCGATGCCAGCTTGCGTTGGAACACCCGCAGCTTTGCCGTTCTGGTTCGCTCCACGGGATTGGCGCATATCTCGTCAAGCTCAGCTTTCAGTTCATCCAAGAACAGCGGGTCAATGACCTTGTGGATATTTTCAATGCTGGTATAGTGCATACCGCCGCTGCGGCGGGTTTCGGGGTTCAGGGTGCTTTCAAACACCGCGCCGAAAATCGTGGGGCTGATTTCCGACCAGTTGAAGTTTTCGCTGGCTTTCACAAGCAGCAAATCCCGGATTTCGTCCGTAAACGGCGGTATCTCGATATTCTCATCGCTGAACAGCCCGCCATTCACGTAGGGAAACGCCGCCAATTCCGGGTTGTCATCTTTCAAATAGGGGTCGCGGTCTTGCAGCTTTGTGTCCAACACGCGGAACAAATCTACCAGCCCCTTGCGCAGTCCGCGCGTGTCAAAGCCTTTGAGGTAGTCGTGGAACATACCGTGATGCCCAAAAATCCCGGCATCCTCGGCATACAGGCAAAATACCAAGCGAACGCACAGCTTGTTCAGGCTTTTCAGCGAATGTTCAGATTCCGGGTTTGCATACTGCTTGTAAAAGGCATCATATAACAAGCCGACAATTTCACCTGCCGCTATGGAAACTTCCATCTCCCGTTTGAGGTGTTCGTTTCCGGCATCGACAAGGAATTGCAGCCGATAGTATTCTTTTTCCAGATTCGCAAGTTCGATGATTTCAGGCTCACCGCGCGGGCGTTCCATATCATACACATAAAAGGTGCTGAAATTGCAGGTTACCACCCAGCGCGGGTGCTGCGATACGGGCAGCTCCAAAATATACCGCTTAGCCTGTTCAAAAGGGGTCAGCAGCGCACCGTCTGATTGCTTGATGGGCTTGTTCAAATCCTTGCCAAGCCCCTTTTGCTCTATCAGAACGTGGGTAGCGGGAATCGTGCCGTCAATGAAACTGGTGTGGTCAAGGTGGACTTGCTCCTCAAACTGAATGAATTGCTCCGGGTGTTCGACCCCATACACATCACGGAGCAGGGACAGCCAGAATGGTTGGCTCTCCCCTTTTTCATAGCCTTTGTCTTTCCAATAAGCGGCAAAATTTCTTGCCGCCTGTTGCTGTTGCGCAGTGGTCATGGCAGTCACCTCATAGCACAGTATTTATCATTATCATAGCACACCCCCCTGTTTACGGCAATTGCGTTTTACAAAAAATGAGGGTAGGCGCGATCCGCGCCTACCCCCATTTTGATGTTTACATTTCAAAATCACTTCAGGATTTTATCTTCATTGAAATAATACGCCTGAAACACCGTGCCGTCCTCCATAAGGAACGCCGCACTGTGGCGTTCCTTACGGCACTGCGTGCCGCCGCCCTGTTCGAGTATCTCCGACGCTGCACCAGATCGTGCCTTCTTAAAATAGAGCAACAAAAAAACGCCCTACACTTTCGTGTAAGGCATTCTTTGGTGCACCATCGGGGACTCGAACCCAGGACCCACTGATTAAGAGTCA
>QWCV01001080.1_pt1 | contig 28248 bp, 25 predicted proteins | sample 1972621 | NCBI WGS metagenome assembly QWCV01 (sample SAMN09866699, study PRJNA288562) | Human gut metagenome isolate pre2_stool, whole genome shotgun sequencing... | isolation source: gut | host: Homo sapiens | place: USA: California | reverse complement strand
CCGGGAAAGCGGGTCGGACCGCTGTGGGCTTTGTCCGGCGGCATCCCGTGGGCATCGTGGCCACGCTGCTCTGTCTGCTCCTGCTGGCGGGGCTGCAGTCCTGTGTGTCCTCCATGACCGCCATTGGAAACGGAATGGGCGGGAGTTTGGCTGCTACCACTTACCCCGCGGACGATACCGACCTGCTGAGGGCCGAAGCCGCTTACGCCGGGTTGGAGACGGATCTGCAAAGTTACCTTGATACCTATGAAAGCACCCACGACTACGACGAGTACCATTTTGATTTAGACGGGCTGGAGCACGACCCCTATGTGCTGCTCTCCATCCTCTCCGCGCTCCATGAGAATGGATGGACCCTTGCCGACGTGGAGGACGACCTGCAATCCCTGTTTGACCGCCAGTATATCCTGACCGAGCGCGTGGTGGTAGAGACGCGGCATGACAGCGAGGGTAATTCTTATTCCTGGTATGTTTGCTATGTGACGCTGGAAAACAAGAACCTTTCCCATCTGCCTATTTACATTATGAGCGAGGAGCAAATGAGCCGGTATTCCCTCTACATGGCGTCCCTGGGCAACCGGCCCGACCTGTTCCCGGATTCCGGCTATGTGGACAAATACACCAAACCGGGCGACCGCTATGAGGTGCCTGCCGAGGCCCTTGCCGATGAGACCTTTGCGGCCATGCTGGAGGTGGCGGAGCAGTTTGTGGGCTATCCCTATGTGTGGGGCGGCAGTTCCCCGGCTACGTCCTTTGACTGCTCCGGCTACCTGTCCTATATTCTCAATCAATGCGGCTGGAATGTTGGGCGGCTGGGAGCACAGGGGCTTTATAACTACTGCACCCCCACCAGCGATCCCAAGCCCGGCGATCTGGTGTTCTTCGTCGGCACCTACGATACCCTCGGCGTTTCCCATTGCGGGCTGTACCTGGGGGACGGGATGATGCTCCACGCGGGAGATCCCATTGGGTACGCAAACCTGAACACAAATTATTGGCAATCTCATTTTTACGCCTACGGGCGTTTACCATGAATGACAAAGGAGGCTGAATCATTGGCAACCAGCAAAAGCGCAAAAATCAAGGCTGAGATGGAAAAGGTCAAGGCCAAAATCGCGGATCAGCAGGCCAAGCTGAAAGAATTGGAGCAGAAGCACCGGGAGGCGGAGAATGAGGAGATCGTGGACATCGTGCGGGGCATGAGCGTCTCCCTCTCCGACCTGCCCGGCCTGCTGCAAGCGGTGAAAGCCGCTTCGGGTAATCTTGGGGTCCCCGCAAAGCCGCAAGGCTTTGTGGGGAGAGGAGATGCAACGGAGCGTGCGGATTTCGGGACACTTTGTCCCGAAGGAGCAGAGCGAAGTTTGCAGCGACGAGACCCAAAGGCGGAGGCAAAATCTGAACCGAAGGAGGAGCCTGTGGAATGAAGAGAACACGGCATTTGACGGCGGCGCTGTGCGCCGTCGTTTTATTGTGCGCGTTTACCCTCCCGGCCTATGCCAGCGGTGAGGCGTGGGAGAGCGCGGAGCCTGCTGTGGAAAGGCCGGTGCAGGCCGTGGAACCTGAGCCGACGCCGGAGCCTGCACCGGCCCCCACGCCGGAACCGGAGCCGGAACCCAGCCCGGAGCCGGTGGAAACGCCCGCGCCCTCCGGTACACCGGCTGCAAGCCCTGCCCCCAGCAAGCCAGCGGATACAGTGGTCACAAGCAAACCCTCTGCCGTTCCAGTGTCTGCTGAACCGGAGGAACCGGCCACACCTCCCGCTGACGATCCCAAGGATGACGGCGGCAATACCACGGGCGGCGTGGATTGGGAGGGTTTGGACCCCTCTGAGCTGAACCCCCTGACCCCGGACGGTCAGGGAACGGTGGTGGACAATGCCACGGACAGCGAGGGCAAGGAGTTCTTTACCGTTACTACGGCGGACGAGTCTGTTTTTTATCTGGTGATCGACCGCCAGAAGAACGGCGAAAACGTGTATTTCCTGAACACGGTCACGGTGGAGGACCTGATGGCGCTGGCGGAGGCCAACGGCGAGAATCTGACGCCCACTGTGACCCCGGAGCCGGAACCCACGCCTACGCCAGAGCCAGAGCCGGAGACTGAACCGGAGCCGGAGGCGCAAAGCGGCGGCATGGGGATGCTCCTGCTGGCTCTGGCGGTGATCGCCGTGGGCGGCGGAGCCGGTTGGTATTTCAAAATCTACCGTCCCCGGCAGGAACGGGCTGCCGCTGATCTGGAGGACTACGGACCGGAACCTGATTACGAAAACACCTATGACGGCGTGGAGGATGACGATACCCCGCCTTGGGATGATGAGGACGATCTGGACGAGAAGGAGGACAATCATTGAATTTTACAGACAGCCAGTATGAGCGTGAAATGAAGAAAACGCCCCAGCCGGGGGAGCCTGCCGCCCCAGGCGCGCCGGACGACAGCCGCTGCGACGGGTGCCCCTATTGGCGGGGCATCCAGTGCGTGTCCTGCTACCGGGATCTGCTGCGCCAGCTCCGCGGTGGGAGGTGACTGCATGGAGAACTGCCGGGAGCTGACACGGCAGGAAAAGGCGGCGATCCGTTCTCTGGTGACAAAATGGTGCGCCAACTATGACCGGGAATGGGGGTGCCTCCCGCTGGAATGTGAGTGCTATATGCTGGGGAAATGCTGGACCGGTGCGTATTGCCGCTACTTCCGGGAGGCGGTGCTGCCCCTTGATCCGGCGCTGGAGGAAGCCCTGACCGGGCGGGGCGCGATCCCGGTTCTCCTGCCCTGTCCCGTATGCGGGCGGCCTTTCCTGCCAGACAAGCGGCGGCGGTACTGTTCCCCGGCCTGCGGCAAGGCCGCCCACCGCCGCCAGCAGCGGGAGTACATGAGACGGAAACGGAGGTGATATGTTGACAATTAGACCCCGGAAAGCCGCGTGATACAAGGCTTTCCGGGGTCGTTTCTGTGGGGGCTGGTATGATTTTATGCCTGCCCCCCGTTTTGCCCCGATGCTGTCAACATCGGGGCGGGGCTTTGGGACAAAATGTCCCAAAGCTCTATCTATTCCATGCAAAGGAGACTGATCATGGAGCCAAATACCGGCTTTGTTTACAAAATGCTTGCGAACCCGCGAAGCGACGGTCCTGATACCCGGTTTTTCCTGCAAGCCTATACGCGGACGGAAAACGGCGCATTATCCCCCGGCGACGCGCTCTATATTGGAACGGCGGAAAAGTGCAGGGAGCTGCTGGACCGCCTGACCTCCGGGGAACTGACGCAGGAGCAGGTCCGAAATTCTTATATCCACGGCAAAGAGCCGACGGTCCGTTATTACCGCATCAACGAGGAGGCGGCAAAACGGGCCAAGGATATGAACAGCTTTTCTGAGTATAGATCCGGCTCCGCCACCGCTGGCTATCGGGCCATGGTGGACGAAGCAGTGGAGATCGCGGAAAAGCAAAAGGCTCGCGTCGATCCCATGTACCATGACAAGATCGACTATCTGGTGGACCTCTACGCCCGCAAACTGGCGGAAAATCTCAATCAGGCCAATGCCATCGATGCCCGTGTGCCCTCTATCCTGATTGCCGGGGGCAGCAACTTCCCCACCCAGAAAAAGGAAAAGCAGAACGCCGCCCGTGATAAGAACATGGGCGAGTATATGCACATTCAGGGGCTTCTGGATAAGATACGCTCCACCGGCATGGGCGGTATCAGCGCCGACGACCGGCAGGCCGTGGAAAAGCTGGAGACCAAGCTGGAAAGGCTGAAAGCCGACCAGGAGCACATGAAAGCCGTGAACGCCTATTACCGCAAGCACAAGACGCTGGAGGGCTGCCCTGCGCTCACCCCGGAGGGGACAGCAGAACTTCAGGCGTCCATGTCCCGCGACTGGCACAAGAACCCCGTTCCCTACCCGTCCTTTTATCTCTCCAATAACAATGCCAATATTCACCGGGTAGAGCAGCGCATCCACGACCTGAAAAACCGCTCTGAGTTCGCGGGCTGGGAATTTCCCGGCGGTCGGGCGGAAATCAACGAGGGTGAAAACCGGCTGCAGCTGTTTTTTGACGAAAAGCCCGGAGACGAGCAGCGGCAGGCGCTCAAGCACGGCGGATTCCGCTGGTCCCCCAGCCAGGGCGCGTGGCAGCGCCAGCTCAACCGCAACGCCATCTATGCGGCGGACCGCATCGACTTTCTCCGGCCAGAGGGCGGCGGGAGCATTTCCGCGCTCCAGCCCTATCATCAGAAACAGCGGGAAACGCCCGATGTAGGCGGTGGCAGATAAGGAGGCGCTTTTGTATTTCAATGGGATAGAACACTACGATCATTTCTCTGACTGCACTGTATTTTGGGCGAAAATATCCGATGTGCCGCCGGACATTCAGGATGCGGCGGCTGCCATGGACGGCGATGCGTATTCGTCTGATTGCTTTGGGCTTTGTATAAGTCATAAAAAGGACAGCGGGCAGTTGGAACTTATGACGGAATGGGATCGGGCCGGACGGAAACCGCTCAATATTTTCTATGTAGACAATGACGGAAATTACCGTTGGTTCCATGTAGATATGCCGGAGGCTTTTATCAAGCAGGTATTTACGGAGTGCCAAAACATTCTCACAGAGCGCGGCAACGATATGCCAAGTTATGAGTCTATGCCTATTTCGCGGCAACTGCAAACTGCGAAACGATTGGCCCGGATGCACACGCAAAACCACCAGGAGCCCATCAAGGATGCGCCCGACAAAGGCGACAGATAGGAGGCGGCGCTATGGACATCAATCAGGGTTATTCCATTCTAAAGGCTGTCATGCTGGAAAATGGACGGGGCTTTGCCCTGGGGTTAAATCCCAAGGCACCCCAGCCGTTTGTGACCTGGGCCTGCTATGACGACGAGCACGGCATCCGGCAGTATGAGTGGGGCCATTATGGAAGTGACCGGGCGGCGCTGGAACAGGACCTTGCAGACCGGGTACGGGAGTACCGTGAGTTTTACAAGGTAAACGTCCATCACATAGAGACCCCCGGTCTTTACAAGTATTATTCCACCCAGCGGCCCGTGGACATCGGCACATACCCCAAGCCGCCCCACAATGCGCCGGACGAGATCGTAAATCACGATACACGCATCCCTGTGGAGGGCCGCCCGTTTCAGGCGTGGGGGCATCTGACCTACACTCGGCCCCTGTCCAACCAGCAAATGCGAGACTATGAGCTTCGGCCCTCCGAGGACAATCCCGATTTACAGCGGCGTATGGTGGAACAGGCCCAGGTGGTGGGCCGATGGGAAACAGCGGAAAAGCGCCCGGACTGGAAGCGGGTAACGGAGTACAGCACAGAACGCATGATGTATATGCCAACGATATATACAAGCTGGGATCAGTTGGAGTATTGCATCCAGCTGATCCACGCGCGGCAGGCGTATCACAGCCGGGAGGCGCCCCGCCCGATTGCACAGCAGATGAAAGACGCGCGGGAACAGGTTGAAAAGCAACAGCCCCGGCTCGGCCCTCCAAAGGAGGCCCCGGACCGGGAGGACAGGTGAAGGAGGAATTTTTATGAAAAAGAAGCAGTACAACCCTTTGGAGAGCGCCGAGCTGTCCATGGAGCAGAACGCAAATATGATCGACGGCGTACTCAACAATCTGCCGCCAGCGGAGGAGCGGCCCCCGGACCGGGTGAAGAACTACCCGCCCCCGGACCGGGAGCTGGACCGGGATGACCGATGAAAAAGCGCCGCCGCCCCGTCCATCTCCACGTCATGCTGTCCGAGGCGGAGCGGGACCAGATACAGGAGCGCATGGCCGAGGCGGGCGTCCGCAACATGAGCGCCTATGTGCGGAAAATGGCGCTCAACGGCTATGTGCTCCATGTGGACCTCTCGCCCGTGCGGGAGCTGGTGTCCCTCCAGCGTCGGTGCTCCAATAATCTCAATCAGGTGGCAGTCACGGCCAACACCTACGGCGGGATCTATCCAGATGACATCCGAACCTTGCAAAAGGATTACGCAGACTTATGGGAACCGCTCTCCGAGCTGCTGAAAAAGCTCTCCGAGATCGTGGCCCTCTGACCTTGCCGGGGAGCGGCGCGCCGCTCCCCGGTTCTCCCAGCTTCGGGACACTTTGTCCCAAAGGACCTGTTTCCCGGCGTTGGGAGAGCCGGAGGTATCCTTTACAGCCCTTTCAGGTGGAGTTATCATATACATATAGAGCAAAATCAAAACAATTCAGGAGGTTTTCGTCATGCGTATCATTGGCAAGATCGTTCTGCTTCCCTTTGCGGCGGTCCTGGCCCTGGCTGTGGCGGTGCTGGGGTTTCTCCGCTGGCTTGCAAACGCGGCTTTGTATATCATCTGCCTGCTGTTCCTGGTTGCCGCCTTTTCCCTGCTGGTGGTTGACGGCGACCACGGCGGCTGTATTCAGATGCTTGTTATGGCCTTTCTGATTTCTCCCTTTGGCCTGCCCCTGTTGGCCGACTTCGCGCTGGAGAGTCTGAGCGGAGCTTGCGGCTCCCTGTGGGGCTACATCCGTATGTAAACCTTTGGGACAAAGTGTCCCGAACCTGAGAGGCTGGGCGGCGCTGCCGCCCGGCCTCTTTGTCATCGCGCGGAAAGGAGGTCTGGTCTTATGGCAACCACGCGCCTGATCCCGCACCATATCAGCAGCGGCAGGACGATTGCGGAGTCCATGCAGGACCGCTTTGATTACGGCAAGGACCCGGCAAAGACGCTGGACGGCGCTCTCATCCGTTCCTATGAGTGCGACCCAATGACTGCTGACGCGGAGTTCCTGCTTACCAAGGCCATGTATAAGGCCATTACGGGCCGGGAGCAGGACAGGGATGCAGATGTGCTCTGCTATCAGATCCGACAGTCGTTCCCGCCCGGCGAGCTGGACCCCGAGGCTGCGCTGGATATTGGCTATGAGCTGGCGATGCGATGGACCAAGGGCCGGCACGCTTTTTTCGTGGTGTCCCATGTGGACCGTCCGCATCCCCATGTGCATATCTACTACAACTCCACCGCACTGGACTGCACCCGGAAATTCCGCAATTTCTTTTATTCCAGTTTCGCCCTGCGGCGGCTCTCGGACAGGGTATGCCTGGAGCATGATCTGTCCGTGATCCAAAATCCAAAGCTCCATAGCAAGGGGCAATTCCTGCACTATGGCGAGTGGCTGGGTGAAAACCGCAGGCCCTCGTTTAAGGAGCAGCTTCGCGTCGCCATAGACGCCGCACTTTCTGAACACCCCGCCGATCTTGCCGCCTTTCTCGCCTTGCTGGAGGAGTCCGGGATCGAGGTCATTCACGGGCGGGGCGGCGTCCTCTCGTTCCGGCTCCCCGGTCAGGAGCGGGCCACCCGCTGGCGCGGCTCCACGCTGGGGGACGGCTATGGTCCGGAAGCAGTGCAGGCCATTCTGGAAGGTCGCGCTCCGGCCAGACCCGCGCCCACCGGCGGCGCTGTTCCACGGCGGAAAATTAACCTTGTCATTGATATTCAGCAGCGTATGGCGCAGGGCAAGGGTGCGGGATATGAGCATTGGGCCAAGCTCTACAACCTGAAACAGATGGCTGCCGCCCTGCAATTCGTACAGGAGAACGGACTGACGGACTATGACGAGCTGACCGCCAGAACCGAAGCGGCGGTGGATCGGGCGCACACGCTGGCCGGGGAGCTGCGGGCCGTGGAGGAGGAGCTTTCCCGGATCTCCGCGCTCATGGGGGCTGTGGTGGACTACGCCAAGACCCGGCCCGTGTTCGACGGCTACAAGGCTGCCCGCTATTCTAAAAAATATCTGGCCGCGCATGAGGAGGAACTGGCGGCCTACCGCGCGGCGCGCTCTACCATGAATGAAATTTTGGACGGGGCGAAGCTGCCCAAAATGGAAAAGCTGAAACAGGAGCGGCGGGAACTGATAGCGCGAAAAAAGGCCCTGACCGCGCAATACCGTGCCGCGCAAAAATCCATGCGGGAGTTTGTCGCCATCAAGGGTAATATCGATCATCTGCGTCACGTCACCGAGGGACGGGAAAATAAGGAACAGACCCGTTAGGGGCAGTTCCGCAGCCAATGCTTTAGGGTCAGGGGTCCCCGCACAGGCCCAGCGCAGCGGGCTGTGTGGGGAGAGGAGGCGCAACGGAACGGGGTGAGCTTTGGGACAAAATGTCCCGAAGCGAACTGAGTGAAGTTTGCGCTGACGAGTCCCAAAGTGCCGGGTTTGGGGAGGCTCCCCAACAAGCATTTTCGCGGGACCTCCGGCCCTGTGAAAATGGCAAGTGTGTTCACACTTGCATTGCTTGCCGGTAGCGCGCACCCCTGAAAATGGCTTGAAAATCAAGGGTTTGCGCTTTGCGGGAGTTTGGACGCATAGCGACCTGTTTGCAAGGTAAAATATCGTTATCATCTTATAAACGGAGGAGTTTTCAAAATGGATGAACGAACCTTGACCTTGGAGCAGATTATGGCGTATGGCGGCTATCTTCGGACGGAGGAGCGCGCCCCCGGCACCATTGAAAAGTACCTGCGGGACGCGAGGAGCTTTGCCGTCTGGCTGGATGGCGCGCCGGTCACAAAGGAGAATGCGACCGGCTGGAAGGAGCAGCTGCGCGCCCAGGGCTATGCCCCGACCACCATCAATTCCATGCTGGCTGCCCTGAATAACCTGTTCCGGTTTCTCGGCTGGAACGAATGTCACATGAAGTTCCTCAAAATCCAGCGCAGGCTGTTTCGGGACACAGCGCGGGAGCTGACCCGCGCGGAGTATGAGCAGCTGATCCGCACCGCTGAGACGCAGGGCAAGCACCGGCTGGCGCTGCTGATGGAAGCCATCTGCGCCACCGGCGTGCGGGTGTCCGAGGTAAAATATCTGACCGTAGAAGCCGCCAGAAGTGGATGTGCGGAAATCTCCCTCAAAGGCAAGATCCGCACCATTCTCCTGCCGAACAAGCTGTGCCGCAAGCTGCTGAAATACGCCAAGAAACAAAAAATCGCTTCCGGCGAGATCTTTCTCACCAAAAGCGGAAAAGGGCTGTCCCGCCGCCAGATTTGGGCGGAGATGAAGCGGCTGTGCGCGGCGGCAGGCGTGGAGCCGTCAAAGGTGTTCCCGCACAACCTACGCCATTTGTTCGCCACGGCGTTTTACCGGGCGTGTAAGGATATTGCAAAGCTGGCGGATGTGCTGGGGCACAGTTCCATTGAAACCACCCGTATTTATCTTGTCACCAGCGGCACGGAGCACCGCAAGCAGCTGGACCGATTGGGGTTGATTGTTTAGGCATCACACAATCAACATTTTGACTACTAAATATGCCAAATGCAGTGATGTCTGTCTACATATTATAAGAGAATATTACCACAGTTCCTTATATTTTTCAAGGCGTTTCCAGTTGTGTGGCACAAAAAACGAGGCCGGAAAACAAAAAAATTTTACGGCCTTAAATTCGTGCGCCCTAAACACGGTTTGCCCCCTGCCTAAATGGAAAAAAACACCAGTGAATAGCGGTGGGCAGGTTCACAAACACAGGTGCAGATCACAAAATGTTGATTCTGGTTACATACGTAAGGAGGGGGGATGCGCTTGCATCATTTGTATTCCCATGCCTGTGGAGACAGGCAGCCACACAATACTCTATTTTCAAGGAGGAAAAGGATATGAAAAAAAGATTGTTGTCCCTGCTGATGGCAATGTGCCTGATGGCGACGATGGTTCCTGTGGCGTTTGCGGCGGAGACCGACCAGCCCGACACCATCACCCTGCCGAATGGCGAGGTGCGGGAGATTCCGACGGTGGAGTTTCCGGATGCTCCGGAGACGCTGGCCGAGATTGACAGCTCTGAGGTTGTCGAAATCGACAGCATCAAGACGTTCGACGGCATCCCGACTACTGATTGGTATTCTGGTAAGACCTTTAAGATCACCACCGATCTGGATCTTGCCGACTCTACAAAGACTGTCGAAGAGTGGGGCGGCTTCATTAAGTATTTCTATGGAAATATGATCGGTGAAAAAGCGGATGGAACCACACCCGTTATCTCCGGCATCCCCAACAACCGTGGCTTTATTTACGGCATTGTCGGCGGTACAATTGAAAATCTGACCTTTCATCATGTGGTAGACAATACCACCGATGAAAACGGCTCTGCTTCCTTCATCACCTTTATGCCCACCAGAATGACCGGTGCAGATATGCACCTCACCATGAAGAACATCAAGGTGACTGGTAATATCTCCTTGACTGGTTCCGACCAGTCCAATTATGCGCCTTTCGTCTATGCTGCTCCGAATGCTGGCTTGACCATGGATGGGTGCGTCAATGATGCAAATATCACTGGCAGCATCTATGGCAGCGTGTTCCATGGCTATTATGCGTTGAATGTGGGTGCAGGCGCTCCCTATGAGTTTATTAACTGTGTCAATAACGGCAATATTACCATGCAGTATGCCGGTATGTTCTTCGGTAACTCTTCCAGTCTGGAGGGTAAGGTAGGTCGTGAGGAACTGTATCTTACCATTAAGGACTGTAAGAATACCGGCGTGATCCGCGGCACTTCCGGCGCAAAGTATTTTGCAGCTCCGGTCTCTGAGTTTGGAAACGGTATGCAGGCTGTTGAGAACATGATCAAGCCTGTGGAATCTGGTGAAGTGAGAGAAGCGACCACATCTCCTTACGCAATCGAACCTGTTGTTCTCGAAGGAGAGGGTGCGCTTTGTGTCGGCAATGAACTTACTGGATTTAAGGCTGAGTTAAATGGCAATGATGTAACGGTAACTTGCCCTTCGGATGATTCTAAAATTGCTTATTATGTGGTCTCTGTAAGTACGTATACGAAGCTGTGGGATAGCACTAAGAATGAATTCGATGGCAGCACAGGGCGCTATACTGTTTCTCAGAAAATTGACAAGAACGCGACTGAAGCAGGTCAGAAGTTTGTCCCCGAGCTGAAAGTGTATGGCTTCGCGGATTGGAATGTTGGTGTGGCGAACAGTTATATTTCCGTTGACACGACTTCCGGCAAAGAAACATATCTTGTGTATGAGTACAACGATGAACTTTATTATCACATGAATAATCAGAAACCGGGCGTAGGGGTTACGGATTATATTTCTAACTCCGTAGAAAATGGTAAACCTGCTGGTGGCGGTGCAAATGCAGCTGAGATTGTTACAGTAGCTGCATATCGGGAGGACGGCACCATGCTTGAGAATATTACGGTTTTGTCGCCGTGGATGTGAGGTATTATGAAAAAGAAAATACTTTCTCTTGGTATGGCCGCCCTTCTTACAATGCAACTCCTCCCTATGGCTTACGCTGCTGAGCGTTCTTCAGATAGCGTGTCTTTGGAGTTTAACACGACTGCAATAAAGATAGGCGACAATGTTTTGGAAACAGATGGTACACCTGGCGGTCCAGTCTACTATGATTCAATGACAGATGCTCTAAAAGACTTAGTAGATGGTGAGCTAACGGATGATGTAGTTTATGTAGTAAGTCGCGAGCATCCTGTGAAAATTATCATTGATGAGGATCAAACTATCGTGGAAAAGGTGGTCTTTTCATCTGGTGATGAGGAAGCGGAGTCTCTCGACAGCGGAGAATCTCTTGAAGTTAATTTTCCTGAAATAGAGATTGCTACTGAGACAGATTCTCATACTGTCACCTTTTCCGGCGGTCTTGAAGTGCAGCGCGGCGCAAGCCTTGTTCTGGATAACAACACCAGAAATGAGGCAGGCCCCACCATCACTTATGCCTTTTCTGCTCCTGTCATTGTAAACGGTTCGTTGAAGTTTGACGGCAATGCGGCAGGATTGGGTAGTGCTGGCGGCACAAGCGGTCCTGTTACATTCTCCGATGATGCCACACTGACTGTTGCGAACGGCGGTGAAGTCATTGTTGGCGGTGTAGCAGTCACAGGTGATGCTACGTCTCCGCTGTTCAAAGTCGAAGAAGGCGGCAAGCTGGACTTCACATCGGCTGGTGCAAGCAGTTATAGCACGATTGAGACCAGCGGCACGGCGATTGAGGTCGCTGGCGGCGAAGTTTCGATCGACACAGGAAAAATCAATGCTACTGGTGATAAGCCCGCCATCACCGTGGGCAAAGACGCAGAGCTGACGATTTCGGGCGGCAAAATTACGGGCAGCAATGGTCAGCCTGCAATCGACGCTGCGAACGGCGCAACTGTTGTGATCCCCGAGGATTCCAAGGCTGAGATCAAGAGCGAGGGCGGCAACGCTGCCATCGACTTGGCTCCCGGCGCAAGCGTCCAGCAGGGCGACAACACCATTACCGTAGCTCCTGTCGAGGACGAGTCCGCTTCTAACTACGTGGACAACCACGGTAACATCGTGCTGGAAAGCGGCAGCGAGGACGGCAAGGTTGCTCCCAATACCGTCATCCAGCCGGACGGCACCGCGATCTCCGGCAAGAATGATCTTCCCACTGTGGATTCGGAGGGCAATGTGACCGTTCCCGAAGGCGGCGCGACCATCACGAACCCGGAGGGTGATAAGGTCGAGGTCGACAGTGATACAGAGATCCCGTCCATCGTTATTGGTGTGAAGGATGCAGAAACCGGTAAGGTGGAGACCTCTAAGAGCATCAAGTTGGGCGGAGGTACCCTGACGCTGGAAACCGCTGTCTTTGACAGTGAGATCAATTTTGATGAGTATACTTGTACCAGCGTGACAAGCAACCCTGCCAACATTGTGACTACCGAACTTCAGGAGAATGGTACGGTTCTTGTAACTCCTGTCAGCACTGGCACGGCTACCATCACCGCGACCTATGCCAAGGATAACGGCGCTGCGGAAGGCATTGCCCTGCTTGACGAGGGAGAAGCTACTGCTGATGATACTCTGACCGCTACGTTTAACGTCACTGTTGAGAATGAGTCCTCCGGCGGCGGTGGCGGCGGCGGTTCTTCCAGCAGCACCACCTACGCGATTTCTGTGGAGGACAGCAAGAACGGCTCTGTCTCCGTCAGCCCGAAGCGTGCTGAGAAGGGCGACACCGTGACCATCACTGTGAAGCCTGACACCGGCTATGAGCTGGACGAGCTGACCGTCACCGACAAGAACGGCGATAAGATCAAGCTGACCGAGAAGGACGACAACAAGTTTACCTTCAAGATGCCCGGCTCCAAGGTCACTGTGGAGACCAGCTTCAAGCTGATCGAGACTGAACCCGAGAACCCGTTCACCGACATCTCGAAGAACGATTACTTCTATGACGCGGTTCTGTGGGCGGCGGACAAGGGCGTGACCTCCGGCGTGACCGATACCCTGTTTGCGCCGAACTCGTCCTGCACCCGCGCGCAGATGGTGACGTTCCTGTGGCGTGCCAACGGCTCTCCTGTCGTTGATTACGCTATGAACTTCACCGATGTACCGGCGGATGCGTACTACGCCGACGCGGTACGCTGGGCGGTTTCCAAGGGTATCACTTCCGGCACCAGTGCGACCACCTTTGCGCCGGATATGACCGTGACCCGCGCCCAGACCGTCACTTTCCTGTATCGTGCGGCTGGTACTCCGGCTGTCAGCGGCGGCAGCTTTGCTGACGTAGACGCGAACGCTTACTATGCTGATGCAGTAGCTTGGGCTGTGTCCGAGGGTATCACCTCCGGCACCAGCGCCACCACGTTCAGCCCGGATGCAGCCTGCACCCGTGGTCAGATCGTGACGTTCCTGTATCGCGCACAGTAACAGATCAATCAACGGGAAGTTCGGGGGCTTCGGCCCCCGGCTTCTCCAAGCCCTCCGCCTTTGTGGGGAGGGTTTGGAGAAGTTCAGAAAACAAAGAAAAATGAGCGGCTGCTCGTTCTGAACGCGGCAGGGTTTGATACCTGCTATCTTGTGCCGGAACGAGGGATGACTATGGCAGCCGCCTTAGACTGACGCATGAAAACTGCATAGCTTTTTTCAGAAAGCCCGTAAAGGCCCAAAAGGTCTTTGCGGGCTTTTCCTTTGTCGGGTTATGGGGAGATTCTGAGAATACCCACGCATTTTGCAGTTTTCCCCAAGCATCGCCTATTCCCGGACACGATCCCCCTCTCTGCCCCCTTTTCCCCCAACGCCATTCCGACAGTACGCCCCGCTTTGGGACAAAGTGTCCCGAGGTCCGCTGCCGCTCCCCGCCAGATCTGCCTTTCCATTTCCATGCGCGTAAACGTGCGCCCACAAATGACGAAATGAAAGGTGGAATACATAATGACAACCATCAATCTGCGGGAGTTCTTCTATTGGTACAAGGTGGACGAGTTTATTTCGGTCACGGACGAGGTAGCTCAGGAGCTTCGGGCTGGCAAGGTGGAGGATGTCACCCATTGGCGGCGGTTAAAGCGCAACAAGGCCAATTACTCACTGGATGCCGGGGACGGGATTGAGTATGAAGCCTGCGAGTTTGAACCCTCCCCGGAGGAGTTCTTGGCCCGTGCCGTGACCATCCAGCGGCTGTGCTGCGCCCTGAACCATCTCCCCGCTGTTCAGGGGCGGCGGATTGACGCGCATTATCTCATGGGGATGAGTATTTTGGAGGTGGCGCTGGCGGAAAACGTCAGTGAACGCGCCGTACAAATCTCTATTGATCGTGGTCTGAAACGCCTGAGAAAAATTTTCTGAAATTTTTTCGTGCAACTGTTTCGTTTTTGACCTCAAACCTCCCTGGGTATATAGGAAGAATTTTATACCCGTATAGCAGCCGGACCCAGCTCCGGTCCGGTTGCTGTGCGGGCGAACACAAAGGAGGCTGTTGCCATGAAAGCTGTTCTCTACTGCCGTATGTCCACATCCAGTTCTTTCGCGCTGGATATGATCCGAGGCCAGCAGCTCCGTCTGCTGAACTATGCAAGAGAAAATGGGATCGAGGTTGCCGGGGTTTATTCAGATGTGGGCTACCCCGGTTCGGCTTTGGATAACCCCGGCGCACTGGCTGTCATGCAGGCCGTCCGGGAGGGCAAGGCGGACATCATCCTTGTAACGGATCGGGACCGTCTGAACAAAGGGATTCCTCTGGAAGAACTGCAAAGCCTCCCGGTGATCGCGCTGGCCGAGGAAGAGCAGCGGACGGAACGGGAGGCAATGGACCATGACCTATGATCCTGAACTGGAGGCGCTGCTTTCCCAGCCGTGGAGCGAGGGTGCCTGCCGGGGCTATGTGATCGCCGCCATGGAGCGGTGCGGCTTCAAACCCGCTGACATTGACCGCATGATGCAGGAGCTGCACGAAGTATTTGATTCCCTCACGCTGGACGAAGCCCAGCGCCTTTATGAACGGAGCACCTATTGACAACGAGACACTTTGTCCCAAACTTGATATGACAAAGCACAGCGGGCGGCACTTGCCGCCTGCTGTGCTTTTCCCAATAGATAGAGAGAAGGGATGCGACCATTCACCAACGATAAGGAGGCGTTCCCATGAAGCTGACAGCGCAGGATGTTGTAAAAATGAAAAGCGTCAATATTGGCGAGGTAAACGCAGATATGCTCCCCGATGTGAGCGGCATGGCATTTGATAACAGCCAGAGCCGCAAAGAGCGGATGTCCTCTTTTCTCTGTCACGCAGCCAATCCCTACTGCTTCTGCGTAGGCGGCGTGGGTGTGAAAATTGAATTTGCCGAAGAAGGCCCCACCTTACAGGACGCGTTGTGCGCGTTCCTCCTGCGGCAGTACAGCGACCTGTAACCCTTACACCACAGCGGCTTCCGGCTCTGAGACAAAGTATCCCAAAGCGGAGGCATCCTTGCTGACCCCCTGATTTGGAGGTATAATATAGGTGTAATGTGGTAGGGGAAAGGAGGACCAATGCCACGGCAAAAGAACAGGGGCCAACAATATTTTTTCCCTACATACCAAGCCCCAACCCGCACACGGCGCTGGAAAATGGCCAGCTATATCCGGCTCTCCAAGGAGGATCTGCAAAAGATCAAAAAGGGTCTTGATTGCAGCAACAGCGTCAAGAACCAGCGGGATATTCTCAATTACTTTTACGAAACCCACGCCGAGGAATTTGAAAGCATCCGGGAATATGTGGATGACGGCCATACCGGAACGGACACGGACCGGGAGCACTTTCAGGAAATGCTGTCCGATATTATGAGCGGCAAGATCAACTGCGTGGTGGTAAAAGACCTCTCCCGGCTGGCCCGCAATTACAGCGACGCCGGGAGCCTGATCGACAACCTGTTTGTCCAGATGGGAGTCCGCTTCATTTCTCTTGCAGAAAACGTGGACAGCTATCTGGACCCGGACAGCGTTTCCGATATTAAGGTCCCCATCACCAACGTGATGAACGACAACTACTGCTTTCAAACCTCTAAAAAAATCCGGCAGGTGTTTGACTACAAACGGCGCAGCGGACAATACATTGGTGCGTTTGCTCCCTTTGGTTATCTGAAGGACCCGGCAGATAAGCATCATTTGATTATTGACACTGACGCGGCGGAGATCATCCAACTCGTTTACAAGATGCTTCTGGAGGGAACCTCCAAAAACGGCATCTCAATGTACCTGAACGAGCACGGCATCCCAAGTCCCTCGGCTTACCGCCGTATAAAGGGTCTGCCGGTTGCCTCCACTGTGAATGACAATCCCATGTGGAGCGCCCGCATGATCCATGAAATTCTCACCAATGAGATTTATACCGGCGATCTGGTGCAGGGCCGCCACCGTGTCAAGAGCTACAAAGTCCACCAGATCGAAGCGGTGCCGGAGGAGGATTGGGTACGGGTTCCGAACACGCACGAAGCCATTATTGACCGGGCGACCTTTGAAAAGGTGCAAGGTCTGATGAAGCGGGACACTCGCACCTCTCCCAAGGGGCGGCAGGTCCATATATTCAGCGACTTCCTCCGCTGCCCGGACTGCGGAAAGGCTCTGACCCGGAGCGTGAGCGGCAGTCATGTGTACTACGCCTGCTCCACCTACAAGAACCGTTCCCGGACAGCCTGTACCATGCACTCTATCAAGCACAACCGGCTTGAGGCCGCCGTCCTGTTCGCCATTCAGCAGCAGGTTCATCTGGCGGTTTCTTATGCGGAGATTATTCAGGCAATCAACGCGGCCCCGGTCAAGAAATGCCAGTCAAAGCGGCTAGATGACCTGATCGCGGCCAAGGAACGGGAACTTGCGAAAATCACGCGATATAAGCAGGGACTATATCAAGACTGGAAAGACGGCGAGATCACCCGTGACGACTACCACTACATGAAAGCCGATTATGAAAGCCAAGCGGCCCAATTAGACATCGTACTGAAAAATTTAACGGTGGAACGGGCGGAACTGGCAAACGGCGTGGATAAGGAACATCCGGCGTTGGTAGCGTTTATGAGGTATCAGAACATCGACCGTCTGACCCGTGATATTCTTGTGGACCATATCAAGGTCTATGAAAACGGCAATATCAGCATCCGCTTTAAGTTTGCCGATGAGTTCCGCAAAATCCTTGAGTATATCGAACTCAACACCGATACCACAGCCAAGGTTGTTTGAGTGACTTCTATCCCATACTGGCAGCTCGTTTTCCTAATTAGCGGTTATCTTATGAGTGCAGCATATAGCAATCCCTGTCGGGGGCGCCATTGACTGCTCCAGTTTCAATTTGGCAAAATTCCGTCTCAATTTCGGAGATCAAGAGCGGAAAGGTGTGGAAACCTGCCGAAGGAGATGTTTCTGTTTTCCCTTCCTGGCTTCATATGATAAAATAAAACTGAGGTGATTTGATGCAGGTCAATATGGAAGGCGTGGCAGTGGGAATTGTTGCTTTGGTGATGATTGGAGTATTTCATCCCATTGTCATCAAGTGTGAATATTACTTTTCCCACAGAGTCTGGCCGTTGTTTTTAGCGGCTGGAATCGGCTTTTTGCTGGCTGCTCTGTTTACAAACGGGATGCTTTCTATGATTTTAGGGCTGGCTGGTGTTTCCTGTCTATGGAGTATCCGGGAACTGAAGGAACAGGCGCGGCGGGTGGAGAAGGGATGGTTTCCCAAGAATCCAAACCGGAAAGAGCCTATGGACTGCACCAAATAACAAAAGATGAGAGAACTCTCTTTTTCCGTAATGCAAGACAGGTTTGCAGAGTAAGCATCTACTATGCGGGCTTGCAGAAACTTTTCTGATTTTGCTTGCAATTTGCTAAAAAGTATGGTATAGTTAGCTGAAACTAATTTTTAGCCAGTTCATCTTATAGGTGGGCTTTTTTGTTGATCGAATGTTAGCTTTTGCTAATAGAAAGTGGGAGGAGAGAGTTCCGTGGCAGATCGAGGAAGCCTTTCGGCGCAGGATGTTCATATTCAGTGGTCTTTTGCTCTGCCGGGCCTCCAGGTTTGTCAATTTGAGGGGGGGCAAGAAGCGTCCTGGTTTTCGGAATCTCTGCTGTCTCCTTGCGCGTTTCTTTTCTGCCAGACTGGCGGGATGCAATTTTATCTGGATCATGGTCAGGTCATTGACTTGAATCCGCACGATATTTTGCTTCTCTCTGCGGGCGCTTGTATTCAGCGCATTCAGTCGGCAGCCCCCTGCTCCTGCGGCATTCGAATGACTCTGGACGGAGAAGAGGCTCTTTGCGCCTTGACCAAGTTCTGGCCAGTCCCTGGGACCCGTTTGCAGGCGGAACAGGTCGATGTCTGCTTACAGGCCCACGGAGGATGGCTTTTGTTCCCCAGTGGGCTTTGGAACAGCGCATTTTTTTCTCAGCTGACGGATCTTCCCACGGACAAACGGGGAGAGTACTGTGTACTCAAAGGTGTGGAGCTTCTCTATCTCCTGTGCGGAAAGGGGCTTTCTCCGATGGGGCATCGTGGCCGGCGGTATTGGGACCGAGACCAGATTGAAGCGATTCGGCAGGCGCACGATTATATGCTGGCGAATTTGGGCCAGCCTCTGACCATTGAGGGATTAGCCCGGCGGTTTCATATTTCAGGAACCTTTTTGAAGGAAGGATTTCGGCAGATGTATGGGCAGTCTACCCGGAAATTTCTTCAGATGCGTCGGATGGATAAGGCGTCCGAGCTGCTCCGTACCACCAACCAAACGGTGCTGCAGATCGCAGTCGCCGTAGGATATGAGAGTGCCAGCCAATTTTCACAAATTTTTAAGCGGCACTATCAGCTTCCTCCCGCGCAATATCGCAGGCAAATTATCAAAAGAAATGTCTGAATCCATTCAATTCTGACGGAATCCGTGTGCTTTTCTCTTGGAAACACGTTACAATATGCGAGTTAAACAAAGTGTTTTGCTTTGAGGAGGTGTCCCATTGAAAAAACATCGTTTTTGGGCATGGAGTGCTGTGTTCTGTATGATCATGGTGATGCTCACTGGGTACAAACATAAGTAACGCACGGGAGGTTCCAAATGAATTATTATAAGAGTTTAGCTTTGTTTGCCGGCGGCGTGTTGTTTGGGTCTGCGGGCATTAAGTTGCTGTCCAGCAAAGACGCGAAGAAGGTTTATACCCACACCACGGCGGCTGCGCTGCGGATGAAGGACTGTGTGATGGGGACTGTCACCACAGTACAGGAGAATGCGGCTGACATCCTGGCCAGTGCAAAGGATATCAACCAGGAAAGAGCCGCCCGGGAAGAGATTGTGGAGGATGCCGCAGAGGAGACTCAGGCAGCACCGGAGGCCTGAGTACATCTCAAAGAACGGCAGATATGACGCAGACAGAGGGGGCGGGAGCCCTCTCTGTTTCCCTTTGGAGGTCTTACTATGAAATTTAAGATCGTTCACGAGTCCCGTGGACGGGTCCGCATTCAAGTGATGCAGAAACGGATGACCTTGGAGCAAGCGGACCTATTGGAAGCCTATCTGAATCACAGCCCCGCCATTCGGCAGGCGGCGGTACATGAACGGACGTGCTGTGCGGTGATTCAGTATTGCGGAGAACGATCCGCCCTGCTGACTTTTCTGAGCCGGTTTTCTTACGACACACCAGAGATTGCCAAACTGGCGCCTGCGCATAGCGGACGGGCCTTGAACCGGGCTTATGAGGAAAAGCTCGTCGGCAAGGTCGTCTTTAAGGTTATACGGAAATGTTTCCTCCCACCTCCCCTGGCGGCGGCGTATACGGTTCTCAAATCCATCCCCTACCTGGTCCGAGGCGTTCGGTGCCTGTTGCAGGGAAAACTTCGGGTTGAATTGCTGGATGGTTTGTCCATTGGAATTTCTATGGCTCGCCGGGATTTCTCCACGGCGGGCTCTGTGATGTTCCTGTTGAGCTTGGGCGAACTGCTGGAGGAATGGACCCATAAAAAATCTGTGGATGATTTGGCACGGTGCATGTCACTGAATGTGGATCGTGTCTGGCTTCATACACAGGAGGGGGAGGTCTTGGTTCCTCTCAACCAGATCCAGCCCGGGGATGCCATCTCTGTGCGGATGGGCGGCCTGATTCCGGTGGATGGCATGATTGTCCAAGGGGAGGTCATGGTTAACCAGGCCTCGCTCACCGGCGAATCCGTTCCGGTTCCCAAGGGGCCGAACACGATGGTCTACGCCGGCACTGTGGTGGAAGAAGGCGAGTGTATCATACAGGTGTCCCAGCAGAACGGCAGCAGCCGGTATGACAAAATTGTCTCTATGATTGAGCAGTCGGAGAAACTCAAATCTGCCGCGGAGAACAAAGCTTCCCATTTGGCGGATACACTGGTACCCTATACTTTGCTGGGAAGCGGCTTGGCGTATCTGCTGACACGAAATGTTACCCGGGCACTTTCCGTTCTCATGGTGGATTTTTCCTGTGCGCTGAAACTGGCCATGCCGTTGGCGGTGCTTTCTGCTATGCGGGAGGCCAGCGGAAGACATGTGACGGTAAAAGGCGGAAAGTACCTGGAGGCAATGGCCCATGCGGACACCATTGTCTTTGACAAAACCGGTACCCTGACCCGAGCCTGCCCCACGGTGGTGGAAGTGATTCCCTTTGGTGGGAAGAGTGAGACAGACATGCTTCGCCTGGCGGCCTGTTTGGAGGAACACTTCCCCCACTCCATGGCCAATGCGGTGGTACAGGCAGCCCGGGACAGAGGCCTTTCCCACGAGGAGATGCATTCTCAAGTGGATTATTTGGTGGCTCACGGCATTGCCAGTACCGTGGGACCAGAGCGTGTTATCATTGGCAGCGCACATTTTGTGTTTGAGGATGAGGGCTGCACAGTGCCGCCGGAGGAGCAGGAGAAGTTTGATGCACTGCCGGATCAGTATACCCATTTGTATTTGGCCATTGCTGGGGTCCTTGCTGCGGTCATCTGCATTTCAGACCCTCTGCGGCCTGAGGCAAAAGAAGTGATTGATACCCTTCGCGCTTTGGGAATTCGGAAAACGGTCATGCTCACTGGCGACAGTGAACGCACTGCGGCCGCAATTGCGGCGCAGGTGGGGGTAGATGACTATCGCTCTGAGGTTCTGCCGGAGGACAAAGCAAACTATGTTGCGGAGCAGCAGGCCCAGGGCCGTGTGGTGGTTATGCTGGGAGATGGGATCAACGACTCCCCTGCCCTCTCTGCGGCCGATGTGGGAATTGCCATCAGTGACGGTGCGGCCATTGCCCGGGAAATCGCGGATATCACGATCTCTGCGGATAACCTGGAGGAACTGGTTACGCTGCGCAGAATTTCCATGGCGCTGATGAAGCGAATCCAGTCCAATTACCGTTTTGTGATTGGTTTTAACGGAAGCTTGATTGGCCTGGGAACCGCAGGCGTTTTGGCACCGGCCACCTCTGCCATGCTGCACAATCTTTCTACTCTGGGCGTAAGCCTGCGGAGCATGACCAATTTGTTGGACCACGATTCATAATTTGTAAAAGATCAAAAAAGGATGGAGCAAAATGTGCCCAGCAACTGTATAGGCAGTCTGCTGGGCACATCTGAGGAAAAATGGAACAACAGAAAATAATCGTTGCAAATGTCGGTTTTTTATGATACCATGACAGACAAAGAATTAGCTTCTGCTAACAAATGGCGGGATTTCCTTGCTTGGAGAGCAACGGCGGAATCCTGCTATGACGAATAACACCTCCACACACGACACATTTGCCGCAGTCCCCGGAAACAGATGTCCCCGGGGACTGCGGCGTTTTGGGGGAGGTTTTATTCCTTTGACTCAAGGCTGCTGGCTGGGGGCTGCTGTGCGTGTTCTTTTTTCTTTTGCATCCTTCTTCGCCAGAACAGAATAAAAAGGCCGGCGGCCAGAACGGTGAAGGTCAGAAGGTATTTGACCAGAGGATTCCCCTCCTCTACTAAGCAAAAGGTGATGGTTTCCTCTGTGGAGGGGAAAAGAAGATAGCTGCCGTCTTTCTCGCTGTCCTGCCGCTGCCAGTTCTCCCCCGTTTGGACCCAAACGGCGTACCGTCCATTGGCCTCTGGAAGCCGGCAGTGAACGGTGTAGGAGACGGCGTCTAAAACGGGGTCCTTCACTGTGACGGTATAAGCGGTGCCCTGGTGGCTTTCTCCTTTGGAATCGGTCCATGCAGTTTCCTTGGTCGTATGGGAGACCTTTGCCTGGGCGCTGAAGCTGCCGTCTACCAAAATATCAGGCAGGTCACCACCGTCGGTTAAGGAGGAAGTGTACGGGGTGTAGATTGCCTCCAAGGTCTGGCTGGCGGTCAGGTGGGAGTAATCCAAATCAGGCCAGGCCGCGGAATACCCTTTCTTGGCGGGAATTTCTGGCAGACGTGCAATCCCTTTGCCATATTGGAAGGGCACCACGGCGACTTCTTTTCCATCGGCCCGGAAAGTTAACTCCAACTGAGCAAAGGTCTCTGGTGCACCGGCGGCGCAGAGTGCACCAAACGTTACTGGCTCAGCTTGACCGGCATAGCTGATTCCATCAATGGCCCCCAGAGCTTCCTGGGTAAAGGTATTGCCTGTGACAGTGCCCTCTGGATCAACAGATCCAGCTACGGTGCCCACATAGGCGCTCCCCTCTTGGAGAGTGATGAGTGTGTGACAGTTTTTCAAGGTGGAGCCATAACCGGCGATCCCCCCCACATAGTGGTCTCCTGAAAGCGTGCAGCGAGCCCAACTGTCCCGGATGCTTCCCCAAGACGCACCGGCGATGCCTCCCACATAGCTGCCATCTGCGCTGCTGACAGAACCGTAGTTCTCACAGTGGGAAACTTGCCCCAGGTCCATCCGGCCGACAATTCCCCCTGCGTCATCCTTTTTTCCGGTCACTTCTCCCAAATTGATACAGGAGAGGACAACGGCCTTGGTTTGGTAGCGAACGTCCAAAGAACGGTCTCCCACTTCAACCAAATCATCTTCAGGGTCAAAGTCGTATTCAATGGCCATAGAGCCGGCAATTCCGGCTACGTTGACATCGCCTTTTACTACCCCTTCATTCCGGGCGTCGGAAAGACAACCGGTTCGTTGACTCCGACCATCTACCTGATCGGAGATGTCCTCGATCCGGTCTCCTTCCCCGCTTTTTTTCAGGGAGGTTTCCTGTCGGAGGAGGTCTGTGATGGATTGCAGCTGCTGGCTGACGGCGCTGAGATCCCCTAAAATCGTATCCGAGGATTGGGAGAGAAGATCACTGAGATCGTCAGCACTGCCAAGCAAATCGGACAGGGCGGCGTCCAGCGCGTCTCCCCGGGCTGTCATATCGCTACCTATGGGGGTGAACTGGATGGAAGGTTCCTCCGCCAGGGTTTTCACCATCTCATGGAATGCATCGGCACCTTCTCCCAAGCGAGAGAATGCCTTGTTGAAGGCGTTTCCGGCGTCTCGGAAGGCGTCTACCACCCCATCCAGATAAATCCCGGCATCCTCTAACGTATCCAAGGCGGATAAAAGGTGCTTTCCAGCGGTTTGTAGTTGATCTGCCCCAGACTGGAATGACGCTGCGGCTTTTTCAAGCTCTTGCAGCGCGGTTTTCAAGGCCTCTGTGGGGTCTCCATTGGCTGTAATCGTGTCTTTCAGACGAGTAAAAGCCTTCTGAATATTTTTCAGGCCGTTGGCGGTGCTGGTGCCGGCTGTGGAAAGGTCTTCGAAGGCCTGGAGGAATGCGTCAACAGAAGATACATCAGGCAGAGCAGCCCAGCCATCCCGGAGATGTTCCATGGCCTCGGAAAATGCCACGGTGCCATCGCCCAATTGGCCGATGCCTTTGGCCATTTGTTCCAACGCCAATTTGATCTCATTGGGGTCACCTAAGGCCGATTTGAGAGCATCTTGGCTGGCGCGGATGTGTTCCAGTCCCTCGTTCATGTGATCAGCGGCACGCAAGGCCTCCTGCAGCGCCGTGCGCAGCGATTGCCCAGCGTCGCTGGCCAGGTCACCAGCTTGTTCTGCCTGATCAAGCCCTTCTTCTAAAGCGTCTACTGCGTCGGTCAGTTCCTCCGGCAGAGGACGCAGGGTTTCCAGAATCGGCTCCAGCTGCTGCAGACTCCAGGAAATACGGGCGGAGAGATCATTCACGGTGCTGAGGTTCCCGTTGGCCCAATCTTTGGCCGCATCCATCAACTCTCCGGCGGCATCCTGAGCTGTGCCTGCGTGGGAAGAAAGCGTTTGCAGCTGTGCTGTGGTGGAGGTGTTGGTGCTGTTCAGGTCAGAGAGAAGGTGATCAACCTGGTCGCCCAAGGTACCCAGTTCGCTCCAAAGCTGATTTAAGAGGTCTTCGCCATACCGCAGAAAGATTTCAGGCTCCAGCTGTCCCGCAATCCCGCCGACATCCTTGCGGCCCAGAATGACGCCTTGGTTGGTGCAGCCGTTTAGGTAACCGGACTGCCGTCCGGCGATTCCACCGACGTTGTATCCCACATGCTCATAGCCAACAGGACCTGTGTTCTTACAGCTTTGCAAAACACCGGTGGAGAAACCTGTGATTCCGCCGATGTCCGTGCAGGCAGGGAGATTTTCCGTGGAGTTTAAGGGCCTGCTATCCAAATCTTCCAGGTCGGCCTCTCCCTCCACTGCGACGGTATTGATCTTCCCTTGATTGACACATTGCAGTATGCTGCCCAGGTTTTGCCCCGCAATGCCGCCCACATAGTGTTCTCCTGTGACGGAGCCGGAAAAAGTGCTGTTGATGATCTTTCCACTGGATTCGTTGACGCCGATGATTCCCCCAATATTGGTTTCACCCTGAATACTTCCCGTGACAGTGCAGTTTCGTACACTGCCGCGGTTGTTGCCAACCAGCCCACCCAGGGAATCCTGGAGGTCTGTGGGTTCTATGGTCACTTCCAGGGACACATTCTGCACCACTCCGCCGGACTGCAGGTAACGAAACAGTCCCCGCACGTTGCCGCTGCCTGTTATAGTAAGCCCGGAGATGGTGTATCCCTGCCCATCGAATGTGCCGCCAAAGGTGGGGATGGAAGAGAATTCCACATCAGAGAGATCAAGGTCCGCAGATAAAACGACTGTTTTCCCCCGGGACCAGCTGTCTAAAGAACAACGGCGGGAGAGTTCCACCAAATCCTCTGGGGTACGGATGGTAATCCGGCTGCCGGCCGCCCCCACAGGGGCGGCCAAAGAGAGGAGCAGGGCAAAGATCAGCAGGATAGCCAGCCTGTTATGGATTCGTTTCATGGTCGTTCTCCTCCTCTGATGGCGGCGCTTCCTGGTAGGACCCGGTTCCCATGAGCGCGGAAACGTCACCGTGGATTACCCCTTGGATGTTGGCGTCCACGATGCCGGAGATTCGTCCCCGAACGCGTCCGTTTACGTAGATGGTGCCGCTGGTCCGATGTTTTGCCTCCGGCATGTTGACGCGAAAACTGGTTTTCTCCACAATGGTGTCTCCCAACAGCAAGATCTGAGGTAGCACAAACATGACCAGGAACATAGAGATCAGGGTGCCTCGGCTCAGGCACTCGCCGATGCCCACAATGGTACCTTCCGTGGAGAGTTTCCCAATAAGGAAACCTGCAGAAGCTAAGATTGAGCCAGAAGTCAATACCGTGGGAAATGAAAGCTCCAATGCTTTGACAATGGCTTTCTTAGGCGGCATGGCGGTTTTTAGTTCCTTGTACCAGCTGGAGATGACAATGGCATAGTCGATGTTGGCCCCCATTTGGATGGAGGTGACGATGAGGTAACTTAAAAAGAAAATTGGGCTTTGCGTCAGTCCTGGGAAGGAGAAGTTAAACAAAATGCTGCCCTGGATGATCAGAATGAGCAGCACAGGCAGGCCCACCGATTGGAAAGTAAACAGCAGGACCAAAATCACAAAAACCACCGACAACACAGAGATCATCACATTGTCCCGGGAGAAAGAGACTGACAAGTCATAATCGCTGGTGGAGTCTCCTACTAAGTAGATCTGGTTGCTGTCATAATACTGCTCTGCTTCCTGGTGAATGGTCTGCAAGAATTGGAAGGTCTCCTCCCCTTCCTCCGGCAGATTCAGCTGGAGGAGCATCCTTGTGTAGTGCGTTCCCAGCATTTGGTCGCGGGCGTCGGTGAGCTGCTGGTACATGTCGTTGAGCTCTTCCGTGGCGTCTTCCTCCAAGGAGAAGTATCCGGCTTCCTCCTGATCGTAAGCAAAGAGAAACAGGTCCATTAAGGGAACGGTATAGTCGTCAATTCCACCGACAATTTGGCCGTAGTTCTCGTTTTGCGCTGCATAGGCGGTGTAGAGGAGACAGACCACCTCATAATCCAAATCGGTCATCTCCGCGAACTGCCGGGGGGTCAGGGCATCGGTTAAGGTGTAGCCGTCCATGGCTTCGATATTGGACAGCCCCATGGCATAGTCGATTTGATCATATTGTTCCAGGCGGTTCAGCAGGGCTTTCTCGCTGTCGTAATCCCCTTTTGGCACCAGGAGGGCGGCGATATTCTGGGTGCCAAAGGTCTCTCGAACCTTTTCTTGGGCGATTTGACTTTCACTCTGCCGGCTGGTTGTCAGCTGACTATACCCGTAGACGTAAGGACACTGATTTGACATCCAAAATCCCAGGATTAAGCAGACGGCAAAGATCGGGATGCTGACATAGCGGGCTTTTACCGCAAAGCGCCCCCAGCGTTCTATGGAGGGGACAAAATTTCTGTGCTGGGTTTTCTCCATTGCCTTGGAGAAAAGAATCAAAAGGCCCGGCATCAGTGTAAAGACGGAAAGAAGACTGAAACAAATGGCTTTGATGAGGATCAGTCCCATATCGAAGCCAATACGAAACTGCATAAACATCATGGCGGCCAAGCCGGAAATGGTTGTGAGACTGCTGGAAAAAATAGCGGGAATGGCGGCACTGAGTGCCGTGATACAGGCACTTCGGTCATCCAGTGTATGCTGACGGGCCTCTAAAAAGCGATGAAGCAGAATAATCGCGTAGTCAATGGCCAATGCCAGCTGGAGAACCACTGTCACAGAGTCAGAGACAAAGGAAATCTCCCCCAGCAAAAAATTGGTTCCCATGTTCAGCAGAGCCGCGGCGCCGAAGGTAAGCAAGAGGACGGGAACCTCTGCAAAGGAGTGGGAGGTCAGCCCCAGGACCAAAACAATGATGACCACGCTCACAGCAAAGATCACCTGCATTTCCTGGTCCAGGGTTTCTGCCTGGGAATCTCCAACGGTGCTGTCAATGGAGGCATCATAAGGCGCCAGCCTCTGCTTGATCTCCTCCATAGCGGACAGACTGATGGGATCGGTCTCCTCTCCGTCAAAGGTAACGGAGAGGAGGGCGTCCGAGCCTTTGAAATATTCTGCAATCTCTTCTGGGGTGTCCTGCTCTGTCCCGTTGCCAAAGGAGACGGAGGTTACGCCGTCAATGGACGCAAGTTCGGCTGCCAGGTTCGCTGCCATATCGTAGGTCACGTTGGACAACATGATCCGGGCTGTGCCGTAGGTGATGAATTCATCTTCCATAATGGTAAGCCCTTGGCGGGTTTCGGTGTTTTCCGGCAAGTATTGTGTCAAGTCATTGCAGACCTTGACCCATCCCTGGGAGAACAGAGAGAAGATCAGGGCGCAGAGGTAGAGGAAAAAGATGAGATTTCGTCTGTCCACGATGGCAGTGGCCAGTTTTTCGAAAAAGGATGGTTTGTCGGGCTGCTTGTGCATGGGGCCACCTCCTGCCCTTTTGGATGGGGAAAGAAAACATGCGGCGTTATTTCCAGTTGGAACACCGTGTCTGAACTACGTTTGAGAGCAATATTTTGCACCATTTGTTCGAGCCTCTTGCCAGCATACGACGGGAAGAAAGATGTGGCAAGGCACAGATTCCATCACGTTGTTAAATTTTTAACAAATCTACTAAATTTGTTAGAATGACTTCTGGCAGATAGCGGGCTGAATTCCCTCTCCAGGTGTGTTATAATAAAATAA
>QWCV01001204.1_pt1 | contig 28289 bp, 19 predicted proteins | sample 1972621 | NCBI WGS metagenome assembly QWCV01 (sample SAMN09866699, study PRJNA288562) | Human gut metagenome isolate pre2_stool, whole genome shotgun sequencing... | isolation source: gut | host: Homo sapiens | place: USA: California | reverse complement strand
CCCTGGCAGGTCAGGTAGATGCCCGCCGTCATGCGGTTCTGTGCCAGCAAATCGGCGTCGGGGCAGTCGTAATCGCCGCGGCGGCCCACGGCAGCCAGCTTGTCCCAAAGCGTGTAGTTGTCATGGGCGGAGACGTACTGCACGACCTGCCCGGCGCGCTTGGGCCAGAAGCCGTGTGCGCCGCTGCGCCACGCGCTGATCGAGTGCAGCACATCGTAGCCATGCTGCGGTGCGCCGTTGACATAGCCCGCGTTGGCCGCGTCAAAGACGTTGCCCTTGATGCAGTCCCGCGTGTCATCGCAGAAAAATCCGATGCGTTCATGCAGCGCGTCGAGGGCGCGCTTGTCGGCGGGGCGTGCGCCGCCTTCAAGGTTCGTGCCACCGCCCATCCAAGGCTCGCCGTACAGTAAAATGCTCTCGCCGCCGGGCAGACTGTCCAGCGCGGCGCGGATGGCGTTCATCGTGTCCACGTCTTCCAGCGCCATCAGGTCAAAGCGGAAACCGTCGATGTGGTAGGCTGTGGCCCAGTACAGCACCGACTCGACCACGTATTTGCGCACCATAGGGCGCTCGCTGGCCAGGTCACAGCCGCAGCCGGAGCCGTTGGTCATCATGTCGTTGGGCCAGCGGCGGTTCCAGTAGCCGGGCACGGTGCGCTCCAGATTGCTCTCGCCGTGGTAGGTGTGGTTGTAGACGACGTCCATCACGACGCCCAGCCCCGCGCGGTGCAGCGCGGCGACCATGGCGCGGCACTCCTTGACGCGCACCTCGCCGTGGAACGGGTCGGTGGCAAAGCTGCCCTCGGGCACGTTGTAGTTCTGCGGGTCGTAGCCCCAGTTGTAGCCGCCGTCGGGGCGGGACTCGTCCACCGTGGCGTAGTCGTAGATGGGCTGTAATTGCACATGGCTGATGCCCAGATTTTTCAGATAATTCAGGCAGGTCGGGTGTTCGCCGTCGTTGTCCAGCGTGGTGTCATCGGGCGTGAAGCCCATGAACTTGCCGCGCCACTCCGGTTTTACACCGCTGTGCCCGTCAGCGGAAAAGTCCGCCACATGCACCTCCCACACGCTGCGGGCGTGGGCCGGGATGTCGGGGCGCCGGTCCTGCTCCCAGCCGTCGGGGGCGGCCTGTGTCAGGTCCACCACCATGCCGCGGGTGCCGTTGGCCCCGGCGCTGCGGGCGTAGGGGTCCACGACCTCATGCACGCGGCCATCCGGGAAGTAGATGCGGTAGATGTAATACGTCCCGTGCAGGTTGCCGGGCAGCACAATGGCCCAGACGCCGCCATCACCGCGGCGCATTTCGTGTACGCCCAGCTCTTTCGCGCCCGGCTCGGCGTCGGTGCCGGTGGCATACAGGCAGACCACGACCCCGCAGGCAGTGGGAGCCCACAGCTTGAAGGTGGTTTCCTCCGCCGTTGGATTTGCGCCGAGGTCGCTGCCGTGGTAATAGGGCAGCTCACAGGCCTGATGCCAGTTCATGAGTAATCGCTCCTTACAAATAGTCTGCATTTATTGTAGCAGGTGGAGCGACAGTTTGCAAGGGAAACGTTTCAACGCCCAGCGGAAACCTTTGCATCCGGTATCCCATGTAAAGAAGCCATACACAAGCAAAAATCCCCTGCCCGTGCGGACAGGGGATGCGGTTGCTTATAGAGGCGGATCACTCGCCCAGATGCCAGATGTCCTTGTTGTACTCGGCAATCGTGCGGTCACTGCTGAACAGGCCGGCCTTGGCAATGTTGATGACGCACTTCTTGCGCCAGCCCAGCGGGTCGCAGGCGTAGTCGCTCAGGGCCTGACCCTTGCGCACCACATAGGCGTTGAAGTCGGGCAGCGTCTGGAACCAGTCCTTCCAGACCAACTCGTCGTGCAGGCGGCGCAGGTTTTCCTCATGCCCGGCGGCCAGCATCTCCGGCCCGACGAGGAAATCGACGGCGCGGCGGATGTTGGGGTCACCCTCCACCCACTGGCTGGCCTGATAGTCGCCCATCTCATAGCGGTGCTCCTTGGAGGCCAGCGAGATCTGCTCCGACAGGTCGCAGGCGGGGATGAGCTTCTCAGCGGCGGTGACGTTGTAGTTTTCCACAAAGACAACCTGCAGATACTTCGACACGACCGGATCTGCCGCAATGACCTTAGACAGGGTCAGCAGGGCGTGGATGATGTCCTTGGCAATCGTGTACGCCGGGGCGGCCTTGGCACCGAAGATGCTGACCAGCGGCGTGGCGGGCAGATGCCCGGCCTTGATCTCATGATACTGGTGGATCAGGTAGAGCAGGTTCAGCTGCTGGCGCTTGTACTCATGCAGGCGCTTGGACTGGATGTCGAACATTGCATCCGGGTCAACGGTGACACCCTGCGTGCGGTGCAGCCAGTCGGCCAGTGCGCGCTTGTTCTGCGCCTTGACGGCGGAGAACTGCTGCAAAATATCGACATTTTCCGTGTAGGGCAGCAGTTTTTCAAGCTCGGTGGCGTCCTTGCGGAAACCGGAACCGATGAGCTTTTCGATCTCGGCGGTCAGTGCCGGGTCGCACTCCAGCAGCCAGCGGCGGAAGGTGATGCCGTTGGTCTTATTGTTGAATTTTTCGGGGTAGAGCTGGTAAAAGCCGTGCAGCTCGCTGTTTTTCAGGATTTCGGTGTGCAGATGGGCAACGCCGTTCGTCGAGTGGGTGAAGTGGATGTCCATGTGGGCCATGTGAACGCGGTCGTCCCCGTCGATGATGGCCAGACTCTCGTCGGTGGTGCGGGTGCGGGCCAGCGTGTCGAGCTTTTCAATGATGGGCATGAGCTGCGGCACGACGGCGTCCAGATAGGCGCGGGGCCACTTTTCGAGCGCCTCGGCCAGAATGGTGTGGTTCGTGTAGGCACAGGTCTTTGTGACGATCTCGACGGCCTCGTCAAAGTCGATGCCCTTCTCCCCCAGCAGGCGGATCAGCTCGGGGATAACCATGCTGGGGTGGGTGTCGTTGATCTGGATGGCGGCGTAGTCGGCCAGATCGTGGTAATCACAGCCGCGGGCGGCACACTCGGCCAGAATCAGCTGGGCCCCGGCGGAAACCATCAGGTACTGCTGGTAGACGCGCAGACGGCGTCCGGCCTCGTCGGAGTCATCGGGATACAGGAAAAGCGTCAGGTTTTTGTCGATGTCGGTCTTGTCGAACGTGATGCCGTCGTGGACGATGCTCTCATCAATGGTGTCGAGATCGAACAGATTCAGCGTGTTCGTGCGGCCCTCGTAGCCCGTGACGGCCAGCTTGTACAGACGGGCACTGTAGGTCTTGCCGGCCAGCTCGACGGGATAGACCGTATCTGTTTTTTCCGCCCAGGAGTGGGCGGTCAGCCACGGGTCGGGCAGCTCGTTCTGGACGCCGTCCTTGAAGGACTGGTGGAACAGGCCGAAGTGATACCGCAGGCCGACACCGTCGCCGGGCAGGTTCAGCGTGGCGAGGGAGTCAAGGAAACAGGCGGCCAGACGGCCCAGCCCGCCATTGCCAAGGCTTGGCTCCGGCTCGACCTCCTCAATATTGGACAGGTTTTTCCCGGCAGCGGCCAGCGCGGCGCGGGTGTCGTCGTACAGCCCTAAATTGATAAGGTTGTTGGACAGCAGCTTGCCGATCAGAAACTCGGCACTGATATAGTAGAGCTTGCGGCCCGTGACGGGACGGACGCGGGCGGCGCTCTGTTCGCGGACGATGTCCAGCAGGGCCAGATAGATTTCCTGATCCGTGCAGGCGGTCAGGGGCTTGTTGGTTCTGGCTTCCATCGCAGCAGTCATATTCATAAGAGGTTCCCTCCATTCGTGTATGGGCTTCTTGGGTACAACTTGGTTATACCACACAAAACGTGCATCTGACTTGCAAAATACCAGCAACTTATGGTACAATACTATCATGCGAGGTGAAAATATGGCAAAACAAGAGCGTTTACGCGAAGCAAAGCAACACGGGGCCGCGTGGTTCCCGTTCAATATCTACCCGTGCACGATCCCGAAGGACTTCCCGCAGGTGGCGCTGCACTGGCAGGACAGTATGGAGCTGGTCTTTGTCAAAAAAGGGCGCGGCATCGTGCAGGCCGGGCTGACGACCTACACGGCACAGGCAGGCGACATTTACGTGTTTGCCCCCGGCGTGTTGCACGCCCTGCGCCAGCTGCCCGGTGAGGCAATGGAATATGAGAACATCATCTTTGAGCTGGAGCTGCTGGGCGGCGCCGGTGACATCTGTGCCGAGAAGTACCTGCTGCCGCTGCAGAGCGGACGTCTGGCTCTGCCCATGCGCCTTGGCCCGGAAGACTGGGGCTACAACTGGGCAGTGCGGTGCCTGCACGCGGCGGAGGAATTCAACAAGATCAAAGACGTGGGATATGAACTCTGTATAAAGGGCGAGCTGCTGCTGTTTCTGGCGGCGCTGGTGGGCCGCACCGGAGACCTGCCCCCTGCCGATACCCCCGATACCCGGCGGCTGAAAACCGTGGTGCAGCTTGTGAATGAGGGCTACGCGGGGGCGCTGCATGTGACCGACGCAGCGGCGGCCTGCGGATGCAGCCCCAGCCATTTTATGCGCTGGTTCAAGAAAATGACCGGCCAGGGCTTTACCGAATACCTGAACGAGCAACGCCTGAACGCCGCCGCCGATGCCCTGCGCAGCGGCAGCGACACCGTGCTGGCGATTGCGGAGCAATGCGGGTTTGAGAATTTGTCCTACTTCAACCGGCTGTTCAAAAAGCGGTACGGGATGACACCGCGGGAATACAGGGGGAGAAAATAAAAAAGCCTTCCCCCGAGGGGGAAGGTGGCCCGAAGGGCCGGATGAGGGGCGAGTCTGCGGCAAAATCCCGTGAACGGGTGGCTGCGGAAGCTTTGCCCTCATCAGTCCGCTTCGCGGACAGCTTCCCCCGCGGGGGAAGCCTGAAATTATGCCTTTTTGCTGTAATCCCGTGCGCCGTAAATCGCCGTGCCGACGCGGACGATGGTCGCGCCCTCGGCGATGGCGGCGGCGTAGTCGTGGCTCATGCCCATGGACAGAATGTCCATCTGTGCCCGGTCATAATGCTGGGCGTCGGCTCTGGCCAAAAGCTCCCGCATCTGTGCAAAAAAGCGGCGGGTCTCGGTGTCGTCGGCATCGGCGGGCGGGATCGCCATCAGGCCGCGCAGACGGATGTGCTCCCTGGCGGCGGCAGCCTCCAAAAGCGGGAACAGGCTGTCGGCGTCCACGCCGCTCTTGCTGGCCTCCTCGCCGATGTTGATCTCGACGAGAATGTCCTGCACCAGCCCCAGACGGGCAGCGGCGGCATCAATCTTATCCAAAAGGCGCGTGCTGTCCACGCTCTGGATCAGCGCGGCGCGGCCTACGACCTTGTTGACCTTGTTCGTCTGTAAATGCCCGATGAAGTGCCCGGGCTTGCCGTTGTAGGCGTTCGCGTCGGTCTTTTCGACCAGCTCCTGCACATGGTTTTCCCCGAACAGGTCAATGGGCAGGTCGGCGCTGTAGCGCACCTCCTCCACCGTGCGGGTCTTGCAGGCGGCGCAAAGGCGCACCTCTGCCGGGTCGCGGCCTGCGGCCTTGGCGGCAGCGGCCATCGTCTCACGGATCTTCGCGACGGCCTCGGCCATCTGCTGCTTCTGGGCTTCGGGAATCATCGCACTTCCTCCTGACTGTAAACGGCGCGGGAACCGCCGATGAACGGCGGACGGGTGCGGGCGCAGAGCAGAATTGCATGCCCGATGTGGTCCATCGACAAGCGCACCGGCACAGCCACGCGGCGCAGGTGCATACCGATCAGCGTACCGCCGATGTCCATGCCCGCGGCGGCCCTGACCTCCTCCACAAGGACGGGGTCGTTAAAGCGCTGCCAGCAGTTCGTGGCCCAGCTTCCGCCCGCGTGGGGCTGCGGAATGGCCGAGACAATCTGATAGCCGTTGGCCTTCGCGGCCTCGCGCTCAATGACGATAGAACGGTTCAGATGCTCACAGCACTGGGCGGCCAGATAGACGCCCTGCTCCTGCAATGGCGGCAGCACGCCCGCCAGCACGGCAGCGGCAGCCTCCATGCTGGAATCCTTGCCGATGCGCCCGCCCATGATCTCGCTGCTGGAGCAGCCGACCACAAAAATATCCCCTGTTTCAAGGTGCGCAGCTTCGAGCAGTTCTTCCGTGGCCTGCCGTGCCTGCGCGGTAAGTTGCGTGTAATCCATGGATAAAGCCCCCTTTGGTTCTATTATAGCAGGGGTGTCAATAAAAGAAAAGCCTTCCCCCGCGGGGGAAGGTGGCCCGCAGGGCCGGATGAGGGCGACCCTGCGGATACTACTCATAAATGGGTGGCTGCGGGAGCTTTGCCCTCATCAGTCCGCTTCGCGGACAGCTTCCCCCGCGGGGGAAGCCTTTAGGCGTTTTTTACATTAGAACCAACCTGCGTCAATTTGTCAAGCCGTCACATCCTCAAACTGACTGTTGTACAAATCGGCATAGAACCCGCCGGCTTCGATCAGCTCGTCGTGGGTGCCCTGCTCGACAATGTCGCCCTCGCGCATGACCAGGATCAAATCGGCATCGCGGATGGTGGACAGGCGGTGCGCGATGACGAAGCTCGTGCGGCCCTGCATCAGGCGGTCCATAGCCGTCTGGATGCGCTGCTCGGTGCGGGTGTCAACGCTCGATGTCGCCTCATCGAGGATCAGGATGCGGTTGTCCGCCAAAATCGTGCGGGCAATCGTCAAAAGCTGCTTCTGGCCTTGGCTGACGTTGGAGGCGTCCTCGTTCAGCTCCATCTGGTAGCCGCCGGGCAGCGTGCGGATAAAGTGGTCGGCGTTTGCAGCTTTCGCGGCGGCAATGACCTCCTCGTCCGTGGCATCCAAACGGCCATAGCGGATGTTCTCCATGATCGTGCCCTTGAACAGCCAGGTATCCTGCAGCACCATGCCGAAGCCCTCGCGCAGGTCGCTGCGGTCAAAGTCCCTTACGTTGTGGCCGTTCAGTAAAATTTCGCCGGAATCCACATCATAGAACCGCATGAGCAGCTTGACCATTGTGGTCTTGCCCGCGCCGGTGGGGCCGACGATGGCGACCTTCTGGCCGGGCTTGACATGGCAGCTGAAATTGTGGATGACGGTCTTTTCCGGCGTGTAGCCGAACTTTACATGGTCAAACGTGACCTGACCGTCGATGCAGGCGGGGTCGGCGCGGCGGGCGGGGTCGGCCAGCTGGTCCTCCTCGGGCTCGTTCAAAAATTCAAAGACGCGCTCGGCGGCGGCGGTCATGCTTTGCAGCATGTTGGACACCTGCGCCAGCTGCTGGATGGGCTGAGTGAAGTTCTTGACGTACTGGATGAACGCCTGAATATCGCCGATGGTGATGGCGCCCGCTGCGGCAAAAATGCTGCCGACGATGGCGACGGCCACATAACCCAGGTTGCCCACAAAGTTCATGATGGGCTGCATCAGGCCGGACAAAAACTGCGATTTCCACGCGGATTCATACAGCTTATCGTTCGCGGCGTTGAAGTCGTCCAGCACGGCGGCCTCGCGGTTGAACGCCTTGATGACGTTGTGGCCGGAGTAGACCTCCTCGACCTGACCGTTGACAACGCCCAGTGTCGCCTGTTGCGCCTTGAAATACTTCTGGCTGAACTTGACGACCACCAGAACCAGCGCCAGCGAGACCGGCAGGATCAGCAGGGCAATCAGCGTCATTTTAGGGCTGATGGACAGCATCATGATGAGCACGCCGACCATCGTCGCAACGCTGGTGATCAGCTGGGTCACGCTCTGGTTCAGGCTCTGGCCCAGCGTATCCACGTCGTTTGTGATACGGGACAGCACCTCGCCGACGGTGCGCTTTTCAAAGTAGGCCAGAGGCAGGCGGTTGATCTTTTTGCTGATCTGGTCGCGGAAGTCGTAGCAGACCTTCTGCGACAGGCCGGACATGAGCCAGCCCTGAATGAAGCTGAACGCCGCAGACAGCAGGTACATGCCCAGCAGGAACAGCAGCACCTTGCCGATGTAGGCAAAGTCGATGCCGCCCACGCCGCGCAGCTTGGCGATCCAGCCGGTGGCCAGCGCCGTGGTGGCCTTGGCCAGGATCTTCGGCCCTGCAATGTTGAAAATGGTTGACAGAACAGCAAAAACAATGACGACGACCAGCGACAGCTTATACTTGCTCATGGCGGCCAGCAGCTGGCGCAGCGTGCCCTTGAAGTCCTTGGCGCGCTCCGTCGTCATGCGTCCGGGTCTTGGCATATCACTCACCCTCCTTCTGCAAATTCAGTTCCTTCTGGCTCAGCTGGCTGCGCGCAATTTCCTGATACGCGGGGCAGCTTTCCATCAGCTGGGCATGGGTGCCCTTGCCGACGATGCGGCCCTCATCCAGCACCAAAATCTGGTTCGCGTGCAGCACGGTGGAGATGCGCTGCGCCACAATAATGACCGTGGCGTTGTCGGTTTTAGCCTTCAGCGCACGGCGCAGCGCCACGTCGGTCTTGTAGTCCAGCGCCGAGAAGCTGTCGTCAAACAGATAGATCTGCGGGTGCTTGGCAATGGCGCGGGCAATCGAAAGGCGCTGCTTCTGCCCGCCGGAGACGTTGCTGCCGCCCTGGGCAATCGGGCTGTCGAAGCCCTCGGGCTTGGCGGAGATGAACTCCGTGGCCTGGGCGATCTCGGCGGCCTGCTCTGCGTCGGCGTCGGTGATGTGGTCGCCGCCGAACTTCAGGTTGGATGTGATCGTGCCGCTGAACAGCACGCCCTTCTGCGGTACATAGCCCAGCTCGTCGTGCAGCTGTGCCTGGGTCATGTCGCGCACGTCAACGCCGTCAATCGTCACGCTGCCCTCGGTCACATCGTAGAAGCGCGGGATCAGGTTGAGCAGCGTAGATTTGCCGCAGCCCGTGGAGCCGATGATGGCTGTTGTCTCGCCGGGTCTGGCCGTGAAGTTGATGTGCTCGAGCGCGTCCTCGTCGGAGCCGGGATAGCGGAAGCTGACGTCATGGAACGCCACAACGCCGTGGGTGCCGTCCGCGGGCAGTGCCTTGGGCGCAGCGGGGTCATGGATGGTCGAGGGGGTCTTGATGACCTCGTCAATGCGGTCTGCAGCCACACCGGCGCGGGGCAGCATGACGGCGACCATCGAGAGCATGAGGAACGACATGACGATCTGCATCGTGTAGGTGATGAACGCGATCATCTCACCCACCTGCATGCTGCCCAGATCCATCGCCTTGCCGCCGAACCAGACGATGAGCAGGCTCGTGCCGTTCATGATGAGCGTCATAAACGGCATCATGGCGACCATCGTGCGGTTGGTGAACAGCTGGGTCTTCATCAGGTCGGTGTTGGCCCTGTCAAAGCGCTTTTCCTCAAATGCCTCGCGGCTGAACGCGCGGATGGGCATAATGCCGGTCAGGATTTCGCGGCTGACAAGGTTCAGCCGGTCCACCAAAACTTGCATCTGCTTGAATTTCGGCATGGCTACGTTCATCAAAACGGCGATGAGCGCCAGCAGTGCGGCCACGGCCACAAAGATGATCCATTCCAGCCCCGTGTTGCCGCTGGCAACGTGCATAATGCCGCCAATGCCCAAAATGGGCGCGTAGGCCACCATGCGCAGCAGGATCACGCAGACGAACTGCACCTGCTGGATGTCGTTCGTAGTGCGGGTAATCAGCGAAGCAGTGGAAAATTTTTCGATTTCGGCGTTGGAGTAGCCGACGACGGTCCTGAACACGTCGCGGCGCAGGTCACGGCCAATGGCGGCGGAAACGCGGGATGCGATAAAGCCGACGGCGACGGCCACAGCAACCATGAGCAGCGTTAAAGCCAGCATCTGGCCGCCCGTGCGCAGCAGATAGGACATTTGCACGTCATGGGCAATGCCCTGAGCGTCATATTCCAGCGCGACGAGCAGCATGGCCTGGCTGGACAGGCTGTCGGCGACGGTCTCGTCCAGCTGGGCGAGACCGTCCGTCAGCTGGCTCTGCAGCATTTCCCGTGCGCCGGGGGCCTGGGACGCGGCGGCCAGCTGCGTGGCGACGGCGTCGAGGTCATAGGCCGTGGGGGCCACGGTGTCGGTGGTACCGGCGGCAGTGGCGGCATTCTTTGCCGCGGCCATGTACAGCACAACGTCCGGCGTTGTGAACGCATTTTCCAGCGCGGCGGTGTCCGCATCCGGCTTCAGTGTGCGCACACCGTCCGCGTCGGGGTCGGAGTAGGCTTCGTCCGTCAGTGCGGCGTCGTCCTCGGACATGAGCAGCTCGAGCGCCTGCAGCGTTGTGCTGCGGACGGTGTCGGGCACGGGGCTTTCAATGCCGCCCTGCTGGATGCCGGTGTCCACAATTTTGCTTGTGTAGTCGGGCAGGCTTAAATCGCAGTATGCCTGCACGATGAGCAGCACAACGACGGCCAGGCAGGCCGCCCAGTGCCGCCCCAGCTGCTTAAAAATTTTCGTCATGCGGGGGTTCTCCTTTCAAATCGGTTTTCATAGCGGCGTTCTCGGCCTCGATGGCGGCGAGCAGAGCGTCCTTTACGGCGTTGGCCTGCGCCAGCTGCTCCGGGGTCAGCCGCGCCATGATGCGGGCAAAGTAGTCGTTCATGGCCTGCTCATTGGCTTTGCGGGCGCGCTCCCCTGCCGGGGTGATGCGTACCAGCGTCTTGCGGCGGTCCTTTGGGTCGGTCTCGCGGACGATGTGGCCGTCCTGCTCCATCTGACGCAGCCCGCGGGAAATCGCCGGCATAGGCTGGTGCATCTGCCGCGCAATGTCCGAGACATAGATCGCGCCGTCGCAGCCGTGCTGCTCAATGAGATTGTACAGACTTTGCAGCATGCCATAGCGGCATTTGGGCTGCCCGGCCAGTGCCATGCGCATCCCGCGCTTGGACAGTGTGTGCAGCCGCGCCACAAAGCGGAACACCCCGCTCAGATAAGGGGCTTCAGTGCCCATTGGTGAACACCTCCTGTTAATAGTTGGCTTGTGTTAATTATTAAAGCGTGATAATAATACACCCTCCTGCACCGCGGTGCAAGAGGGTGTAAGGAAGTTTTAAAATTTGTTCATAAAGGGAGGCTTTAGGCTTATTCCTTCACACACGCAAGATTGCTCAGTGTCACACCCTTGCACAGCCCCAGCGGCAGGGCGACGGACGGCTTGGTGATGGTAATATCCTTAAAGGCAATGTCCTCGACCTCATAGCCCGGCTTGTCAAAGCCCGCGATCTCGATCGGGGCGGCATCGTGCCGGCTGCGGTCATGGTCCAGCACCTCGGCGGTCAGGGTCAGCCGCTCAAAAAAGCAGTGCTCGAGCTTCGGCGGGGCACCGGCGGGCACACCGTCGTCATTGTACGGTACGCTGTGCAGCATGACGCGGGGCGTGATGCAGTCCCGCACGGTCACGCCGCGCACATAGCCGCCGCGCTTGGACGTGGCCTTGATCTCGATGCCGGACAGCGAGTTTGCCAGATCGCAGTCCCAGATCTGCACGTCCTCCACGCCGCCGCTCATCTCGCTGCCGATGCAGATGCCGTGGCCGCAGTCGCTGCGGCAGTCAAACACCCGGATATGCGCGCAGGGACGGTTGATTTCGTTGCCCTCGGGGTTCTTGCCGCTCTTGATGGCGACAGCGTCGTCCCCCGTGAAGAACTCCGACGCAAACAGCGTGCAGTTCGTTGAGGAATCCGGGTCCCAGCCGTCGCCGTTCCAGACGCCCTCGGACACAAAGGTGCAGTGGTCGGTCTGGATGTCGTCGCAGTAGATCATGTGGACGTTCCAGGACGGACCGTTTTTCAGCGTGATACCGCTGATCCAGACGTTCTCACAGTTGCTTAAATTGATAAGCCGCGGGCGGACGCGGCCCGGGATCGTGTCGCTGTTCTCGCAGCTTTCGACGAGCTCCCGGTTGTCGTCCAGAAAGCTCTTGATGCGGGCGCGCTCGTCCTCAATGATCTTGCGGGCCAGCTCCTGCCCGCCGCCGCAGATCGTGCCCCTGCCGCGGATGATGATATTGCGGCAGTTCGGGCCGGTCTTGTGGTTCATGTCGCCCGCGTTCAAAAGGCTTGAGTAGCAGCGCATCTCGGTGCCCTCAAACCGGCTGGGGATGCGGGGCGAATAGTCGTGAATGTTCGTTGTGCCCTGCAGGACCGCGCCCTTGGCCAGATAAATTTCCAGATCGCTGTGCAGCCGCAGTGCGCCGGTCAGGAAATCGCCCGCCGGCACGTACAGAATATCGTCCGCGCCGCAGTCGTTGATGGCCCGCTGTAAATTGTCGGTGTTCAGGATATGGCCGTCGCCCTTGCAGAAGTAGGGCGCGGCGGTAATGTCGATGCGGCGTTTTTCCCTGCCGAACTGCAGCGTGGCCGAGCCGATGCAGTAGCTGCCGCTGACCACGTCCACCCGGAAGGAACTGCCGTAGCTCAGTCCCTCTATCGTAAAATGGGTGCGGTCTGTGCGGCCAATGGCCTCACCGTTCAGGGAGACCGTGTATTCCGCCCCGCTGGGCGCGGCGGCGGGTTTATCCCAGTACAGCACCGCGTAATCTTCGGTGCAGCGTATATTCAAATTGCCTTGTTTCATGGTGACGTCCTTTGGTTATGGGGAGTTTGCTCTTTCTTACATATTGTACCACAGTGTGCGCGTTTATCCAAGACTTGGGGGTGACAAAATACGCGGGCTGAAATGCTGCAGGTTTTTACACTTTGCAAGGTTGACATTTATAATCACATCTGCATAGTGGGGATATAGAGAAGTAGGGGCCGGGCATGCCCGGCCCGCGGCTTTGCCCATAGAACTCGTTTACGGGCGAGAGAGGAACGATACATGTTAAACCGGTTTTCACGCACGCAATTACTGCTCGGCAAGGAGGGCATGGACCGGCTGTTTTGCTTTTGTGCGGGATGTGTGGTACAATAGGGAAACACTGTAGGGGCCGGGCATGCCCGGCCCGCGGCCTGCCCATAAGCGGGCGTCCCCGTGAAGCTGCGGGCCGTACATCTGCGGCCCCTACTGCGCGGCAATTTATACTGCACGAAAGGAGCTGCCATGGACAAGGCTATATTTGAAACGGCCCATCTGGCGGCCCTGAACGACCAGCAGCGCGCGGCGGTGGAGGCGGTCAACGGCCCGGTGCTGCTGTTGGCGGTGCCGGGCAGCGGCAAAACCACCGTGCTCATCACCCGGCTGGGCTATATGACCGAGGTCTGCGGCATTGCGCCGGAAGCCATCCTGACAATGACCTACACCGTCGCCGCCACGCAGGAGATGCGCGCCCGGTTCGCTGCGCGGTTCGGCGGCGAATTGGCCGCACGGCTGGAGTTCCGCACCATCAACGGTGTGGCGGCGCGCATCATCGCGCTGTACAGCCGCATGTATGGCCGTACCCCACCGGAACTCATCCGCAATGAGAGCGAGACCACGCCGCTGCTCATGAGGCTATGGCAGGACACAAACCACGAGTACCCCGCCGAGAGCACGGTCAAGGATCTGCGCACGGCCATCACCTACATTAAAAATATGTGCCTGACCGACGCGGAATTGGACGAGCTGGAAACCGACATTGAGAATCTGCCAGACCTGTACCGCGGCTACCAGAAGGCGTTGAAGGCCGCGCACAAAATGGACTACGACGACCAGCTCTGCTTTGCGCTGCAAATCCTGCGCGGTGCGCCCGCGGTTGCGGCAGCGTTCCGCAAGCGGTACAAGTATTTCTGCGTCGATGAGTCGCAGGATACGTCCAAGGTACAGCATGAAATTATCCGCGTGCTGGCGCAGGAAAGCGGCAATATCTTTATGGTCGGTGATGAGGACCAGAGCATTTACGGCTTCCGCGCCGCCTACCCCCAGGCGCTGATGGACTTTGAAAAGACCTATCCCGGCGCACAGATTTTGCTGATGGAGCAGAACTATCGCTCCACAGAGCCGATTCTGGAGGCTGCCAACCGCTTTGTGGCGCGCAACCGCTATCGCCGCCCCAAGACCATCGCACCGACGCAGGGTCCCGGCGCACCGCTGCAGATCGTCACCGTGCTGCGCCGCGCCGACCAGCTGCCATTCTTGTTTGAGACGGCGCAGCACTGCGATACCGAAACGGCGGTGCTGTTCCGCAACCACGAGAGCGCACTGCCCATCATCGACCTGTGCGAGCGGCGGGGCATCCCCTACGCCTGCAAGGCAGTGGACCAGACTTTTTTTACCAACAAGATCGTCCGCGATGTGACCGATATTTTCACGCTGGCCGCACACCCCGCGGATGGGGAAACTTTTCTGCGCTGCTACTACAAATTCGGCGTGCCCGTCACCCGCGCACAGGCGCTGTTTGCCTGCAATCAGGCGCGGCGGTACGGGCAGGGCTGCTGGACGGCCCTGCTGAATGAGGACAGCATCCGTCCGCGCACCCGCGCCGCCATGGCTGACGTGGCGGACGGTTTGGCGCGTCTGCCCAAAATGGCCGCGGACGATGCGGTGCGGTTCCTGGCTGACCAGCTGGGCTACGGCAAATATCTGGACAAAAACGGCATGGACCGCACGAAGCTGGCCGTGCTGGAAATGCTCGGCGCACAGGAGCCGACGCCGCGGCACCTGCTGCGGCGGCTGGAAAAGCTGCGCAGCATCATACAAAACCATGAAAATCCGCCCGGGTGCAGGTTTTTGCTTTCGACGATCCACTCGGCCAAGGGGCTGGAATATGACCGGGTCATTTTGTTGGATGTGCTGGACGGCATTCTGCCCGCCAAGCCGGAGCTGTGCTGCCGCACGCCCGGCGAGACACAGCAGTATGAGGAGGACCGGCGGCTGTTTTACGTGGCCATGACCCGCGCGCGGCAGCAGCTGGTGCTGTTTGACTGCGCGGCGGAGCGCTCGACCTTTGTGGATGAGGTGCTGTCCGGTTTGCCCGGCCACCGCAAACGCCACGACGCCGAGCCCGCGGGCCGCCGCACACCCCCGCCCGCGGCACGCGCCCCGCTGCCGCCTGTGGATGTGGAAAGCATCACCGCCGTCGGTGCCCATGTGCGGCATGCTGTCTTTGGCCCCGGCACCGTGGAAAGCGTTGCGGGCCGCCGCGTGACCGTGCGCTTTGCGGCAGGTCCGCGCACACTGGACGCCCAGGTCGTCGCGGAGCGGCATCTGATGTGGGCGGAGTGAAATGAGAGGAGCCTTCCCCCGAGGGGGAAGGTGCCCGAGGCCCCGACCGAGGGCGGATGAGGGGAAAGTCACCGGATATTACCCGTTAATAGGCTATAAGGCGGACTCTGCCCTCATCAGTCCGCTTTGCGGACAGCTTCCCCCGAGGGGGAAGCCAAAGAGGTATTTTGATGAAAAAAATTCTGCTTCTCGCCACAGGCGGGACGATTGCAAGCCGCCCTACGGCGGCGGGCGGGCTGGCCCCGGCCATCACGTCAGAGGAGCTGCTGGCCTGCGTGCCCGAGCTGGCTGACCTGTGCGAGGTCAGCGCTGTGCAAGTGTTCAACCTGGATTCGACGAACGTCGGCCCTGCGCAGTGGCAGAGCATCGTGCGCTGCATCAAAGAAAATTATGATGCTTGCGACGGTTTTGTCATTGCCCACGGCACAGACACGATGGCCTACACCGCCGCGGCGCTCAGCTACATGGTGCAGAACAGCGCGAAGCCCGTTGTGCTGACCGGCAGCCAGAAGTCCATCTACAACCGCGATACCGACGCGCGCAACAACCTCTACCGCGCGTTCGTCTACGCGGTCAGCGACGGCGCATGGGGCGTGCAGCTTGTGTTTGACAACAAGGTCATTCTGGGTACACGCGCGCGCAAGACGCGGACGCGCAGCTTCAATGCGTTTTCCAGCATCGACTACCCCGAGACCGCGGTGTTCCGCGATACGCGGCTGGTGACGTTTCTGCGCCGCCCCACGGAACAGCCGCCCGTGCGGTTCTATGAAAGGCTTGAGCCCGCCGTTTTTGTGCTGCGGCTTGTGCCGGGCATGCGGGCGGACATTATCCCGCTGCTGGCCCCGCACTACCGCGCACTGGTGCTGGAGAGCTTCGGCGTCGGCGGCCTGCCGGGCGGGGAGCACGGCGAGATGTTCGCCGCCCTGCGCCGCTGGTGTGAGAGCGGGCGGCTGGCGGTGTTTACCACGCAGGTCCCGCATGAGGGGTGTGACCTGGCCGTCTACGAGGTGGGCCGCGCTGTCGGTGAGCTGCCCGGCGTCCTGGAGGCCCGCGACATGACCCCCGAGGCTGTCGCCGTCAAGCTGATGTGGGCGCTGGGCCAGACCGAGGACCGGGAGAAGGCGGCACGGCTGTTTGAGACGCCGATTGAATACGACATAATGTAAAGATGAGAAGCCTTCTCCCCCCCGTGAGCAGGTTTTAGAAAGCAAAGGCTGCCCCGGGGCTGCCCGGCCCGCAGGTTTCCCATAGGCGGGCACTTGCGGGTAAGTGCCGGGCCGGGCATGCCCGGCCCCTACAGGCAAATCTCAATTGCAACGTTGCTATGGCATGTTTTCAAACTTATTACATATTTTGTGAACAAACATTACATAACATGTAAACATTAGCACTCTGCTATTGACAGTGCTAATATTCAGTGCTATTATAGAGGCGTTCCAAGGGAAAGAGGAACGGAAGAACCGAATCCCCAAAGGGAACGCAACAATGTATATCAAAAGTCAACCGCTCACAAACAAAACGGGCGGCCGATGAAAATTGGAGGAATGACTTATGATGATGGTTCCGTATATGTTCAATGAGGCTTTGATGGATGATTTGTTCAGCAACGATTGGGAGCACGATTTTGACCGTGCCATGAAGGCCGCTGCGCCTCGCGGTATGTTTGGCAAACGTGCCGCCAATGTGATGAAAACCGATGTCCGCGAGAACAAGGACAGCTACGATGTGTTCGTTGATCTGCCCGGTTTCAAGAAAGAGGATGTCAAGCTGGATCTGGACAACGGCTATCTGACCATCAGCGCCCAGCGCAATGAGGAGCTGGATGACAAGGACAACGAGGGCCGCTATATCCGCCAAGAGCGTGCTACCGGCAGCTGCGCACGCAGCTTCTATGTCGGCAAGGAGCTGGAGCCCAAGGACATCAGCGCTAAGTTTGAGAACGGCATCCTGACCTTGCATCTGCCCAAGGCCGAGGCCAAGAAGCTCGAGCCGAAGCAGACGCTGATCGAGATCGAGTGATTGCAAAAAAATGTGCAGCCATGCTGCACCGTAGGGGCGCATTCTATATGCGCCCGCTTGGCAGCATCCCGTTGTGAAAAAAGATGAACGCAGGGTAAACGTCCACGGGCGGATATAGAATCCGCCCATACAGAGTCCCTGCCCTAAAAATCATCAGGCCGCAGCCCAAAATTCCGGGCTGCGGCCTTTTGTTTTGCCGCAAGGTGTGCTATACTTCCATATAGATGAAAGAAAAGTACAGGGAGGTCCTGCCCGTGCAATATTCCGATGAGCATCTGCGCTATCTGCGCCTGCTGTCTCAGAAATACCAGACCGTGGCCGCCGCGGCCAGCGAGATCATCCGCATTGAGGCCCTGCTCCGTCTGCCCAAGGGCACCGAGCACTTCATGAGTGACCTGCACGGCGAGCACGAAGCGTTCGTACATATATTAAACAGCGCATCGGGCGTCATCCGTGAAAAAATCGGCACGGTGCTTGGCACCGGTGTCCCCGTCGAGGAGCGTGCCGAGCTGGCGACGCTCGTCTATTATCCCAATCAGAAGCTGCCCGAGCTGAAAGCCCGCCAGCGAGACCTGCACGCCTGGTATCGCATGACGCTGCTGCGGCTCATCGACCTGTGCCGGTTCGTGTCCAGCAAGCATACCCGCGACCATGTGCGCCGCTGTCTGCCGCAGAACTGCGGCTACATCCTCGACGAGCTGCTTCACGCCCACTTTGAGGACCACGACAAGGACCAGTATTACGGCGAGATCATTGAGAGCATCATCCGCTATGACCGCGCCGACGCCTATATTATCCGCTTCTGCGAGGTCATCAAGCGGCTGGCCGTGGACCGCCTGCACATTGTGGGCGACCTGTTTGACCGCGGCCCGCGCCCGGACCGCATTCTGGACAGTCTGATGGCGCATCATCAGGTGGACATCCAGTGGGGCAACCACGACGTGGTCTGGATGGGCGCGGCAGCGGGCAGCCCGCTCTGCATTATGACCGTGCTGAAAACAACGCTGGCCTACAACAATCTGGACACGCTGGAGGGCGGCTACGGCATCAGCCTGCGCCGCTTGGAGCGCTTTGCCCAGCATACTTACGCGGATTCCGATGTTTCGCGCTGGCTGCCCCACGCCGACCAGCGCACAGCGGCAGGCGACCTGACCGCCGCCGCGCGGATGCACAAGGCCGTGACCGTTATGATGCTCAAGCTGGAGGCGCAGGTCATTGCCCGCAACCCGGATTTTGATTTGCAGGGCCGCGACTTTTTGAACCACATTGACTTTGCCGCGGGCACGGTGGACTATTTCGGCACGACCTATCCCCTGCTGGACTGCGACTTTCCCACCGTTGACCCGGCCAATCCTGCCGCGCTGACTGCCGACGAGGAAAAGATCGCCGCCGAGCTGGTGCGCAGCTTTGCCGAGAGCGAGCGCCTGCAGCGCCATGTGCAATTTTTGTACGCCCACGGCGCGTTTTATAAAATGTGCAACGGCAATCTGCTCTACCACGGCGCAGTGCCGATGACCGAGGACGGCGCGTTTGCGGCCATTCGGTTTGAGGGCACCGCCCGCAGCGGCAAGCAGCTGTTCGACTACTGTGACCGACGCGCCCGCCAGGGCTACAGCGCGCCCGCGGGCAGCCCGGCACGGCTGGCAGGTCAGGATTTTTTGTGGTACCTGTGGTGCGGGGCAAAATCGCCGCTGTTTGGCCGCAGCGCCATGACGACGTTTGAGCGGCTCTATATTGCCGACCCGGCGGCCCAGGTGGAGATCAAGGATCCCTACTACAGGCACATTGCCGACCCGCACACCGCCGAGCATATTTTGCGCGAATTTGGCCTGTCCGGCGAGGGCAGCCACATCGTGAACGGCCATGTCCCGGTCCGCGCCATCGAGGGGGAAAGCCCCATCAAGGGCGGCGGACGGCTCATCATTATTGACGGCGGCTTCTGCCGTGCCTACCACCGGCGCACCGGCATAGCCGGCTACACACTAGTCTATAACTCCCGCGGGTTGATCTTGCGCACCCACCAGCCGTTTGAGAGCGTGGAGAAGGCAATCCACGAGGACGAGGACATTGCCAGCAAGAGCGAGTATATCTATACTGCGCCCCAGCGCATTCTGGTGCGCGACACCGACGAGGGCGGGCGCAAGCAGGCGCTGATCCGCGACCTGACAGCCCTGGTCGAAGCCTATCAGAGCGGTGTGATCGCGCAGGGCGTGGCGCAGGAAATGTGACGGTTGAAATTTGCACAAATTGTTCTATAATAGGGAAATAGTGGGATGCCTGTAGGGGCCGGACATGTCCGGCCCGGTACCTACCCATGAGCACACACCGGCGGGAAACCCGCGGGCCGGGCGTGCCCGGCCCCTACAATGCGGTGTCTACAGATACATAAAAGGAGACGATTTTACCATGGCTTGCACCACCATTCTGGTCGGCAAAAATGCGTCCTACGACGGGTCCACGATGATCGCCCGCAACGACGATTCCGGCTCCGGCCATTTCACTGCCAAAAAGTTTACCGTTTTTCAGCCGCAGGACTACCCTGCGGTCTATAAATCCGTCATTTCGGGCGTCGAGATCCCCCTGCCCGGCAGCGGCCTGCGCATTACCGCGGTACCCAACGCTGTTGAGGGCAAGGGCCTGTGGGCGGCCAGCGGCGTCAACGCGGCCAACGTCGGCATGACGGCTACCGAGACCATCACCTCCAACCCGCGCGTGCTGGGCGCTGACCCGCTCGTCAAGGGCGGCATCGGCGAGGAGGACATTGTCTATCTGGTCCTGCCCTATGTCCGCTCTGCGCGCGAGGGCGTCCGGCGCCTTGGCAGTCTGCTGGAACAGTACGGCACCTACGAAATGAACGGCATCGCGTTCCAGGATGTGGACGAGGTCTGGTGGCTCGAGACCATCGGCGGCCACCACTGGATGGCCCGCCGCGTGCCCGATGACGTCTATGTGGTCATGCCGAACCAGCTCGGCCTTGACACGCTCGACCTGGACGACGCACTGGGCGAGCAGAAGGAGTTCATGTGCTCCGCCGACCTGCGCGGCTTTATCGACAAGTACCATCTTGACCTGTCCCTGGACGGTGCGCTGAATCCGCGCGACACCTTCGGCAGCCACGACGATGCCGACCATGTCTACAACACGCCCCGCGGCTGGTACATGCTGCGCTATTTCAACCCCAATACGTTCGCCTGGGACGGCCCGGACGCCGACTTTACGCCGCGCTCCGACGACCTGCCCTGGTGCATGGTGCCCGAGAAAAAAATCACGCCCGAGGACGTAAAGTACGTGCTGTCGAGCCATTATCAGGGCACGCCGTATGACCCCTATGCGGCCACGGCTTCCGAGAGGGGCATCTACCGTCCCATCGGCGTGAACCGCAACGACTTTATGGCACTGCTGCAAATGCGCCCCGACGTACCGGAGGACTTCCGCGCCGTGGAGTGGCTGGCCTTTGCGTCCAACGCCTTCAACACGATGGCGCCCTTCTACGCCAACGTGGACACGACGCCGGAGTACCTGTCCAACACGACGGGCGATGTCTCCACCGACAACTTCTACTGGGCCAGCCGTCTGCTGGCCGCCATGGCCGATGCGTCCTACGCAAAATCGGTGTTCCACATCGAGCGCTACACGCTGAGCGTCGGCAGCAAAGCCAACGGCATCATCAACGCCTATGATGATGCCCAGCGCGGCGAGGCCGACCCCGCCGCCCGTGCCGCCCTGCGCACCAAGGCCAACGAGGAGTTGGCCGCTATGGTCAAGGCCGAGACGACGGACGCCCTGAATAAGGTCCTGTTTGAGCTGAGCAGCGGCATGAAGAATGCGTATTCGCGCTCGGATGCGTAAATGATATTGAGAAGGGACGTGCCGGAGGGTGCGTCCTTTTTTGCTGGTACACCTGCAACGCAGGGCGCATTCTATATGCGCCCGCAGGCCGCGCGGTATGCGGAACGGCACGGGCGGATATAGAATCCGCCCCTACGGGGATACAATATGTAAAATTCAAACTATTTTACAATAATGTCACAATCTTTGAAAGAATTTGAACTTGCTTTTATGCCGAAATCTTTGTATAATAAATGTCAGGATGGGGCACTAGGAGGCTGACTTAGTCCCCTTGTCCCCCATTCAGCCAAAAGTATAGAGAAAGAGGTATATGTAAACATGGCAAATCTGGATTTGACTAAGTATGGCATTACCGGCACGACCGAGATCGTGCATAACCCCTCTTATGAGATGCTGTTCGAGGAGGAGACCAAACCCGAGCTGACCGGCTATGAGAAGGGCCAGGTCACCGAGCTGGGCGCTGTCAATGTTATGACCGGCGTTTACACCGGCCGTTCCCCCAAGGACAAGTACATCGTCGTGGACGAGAACTCCAAGGACACCGTTTGGTGGACCAGCGATGAGTACAAGAACGACAACCACCCCATGACCGAGCAGACCTGGTCTGCCGTGAAGGACATCGCCAAGAAGGAGCTGTGCAACAAGCGCCTGTTCGTCGTCGATGCCTTCTGCGGCGCCAACAAGGACACCCGCATGGCTATCCGCTTCATCGTGGAGGTGGCCTGGCAGGCACACTTTGTCACCAACATGTTTATCAAGCCCACCGCTGAGGAGCTGGCTAATTTTGAGCCTGACTTCGTTGTTTACAACGCCTCCAAGGCTAAGGTTGAGAACTACAAGGAGCTGGGCCTGAACAGCGAGACCTGCGTTGCCTTCAACATCACCAGCAAGGAGCAGGTCATCATCAACACCTGGTACGGCGGCGAGATGAAGAAGGGCATGTTCTCCATGATGAACTACTTCCTGCCGCTGAAGGGCATGGCCTCCATGCACTGCTCTGCCAACACCGATAAGGAGGGCAAGAACACTGCCATCTTCTTCGGTCTGTCCGGCACCGGCAAGACCACTCTGTCCACCGACCCGAAGCGCCTGCTGATCGGCGACGACGAGCACGGCTGGGACGACAACGGCGTCTTTAACTTCGAGGGCGGCTGCTACGCTAAGGTCATCAACCTGGATAAGGACTCCGAGCCCGACATCTACAACGCCATCAAGCGCAACGCCCTGCTGGAGAACGTTACCGTCGACGCCGAGGGCAAGATCGACTTCGCTGACAAGTCCGTCACCGAGAACACCCGCGTTTCTTACCCCATCAACCACATCCAGAACATCGTTCGCCCGATTTCCTCCGCACCTGCTGCCAAGAACGTCATCTTCCTGTCTGCTGATGCGTTCGGCGTTCTGCCCCCGGTCAGCATCCTGACCCCCGAGCAGACCCAGTACTACTTCCTGTCCGGCTTCACCGCGAAGCTGGCCGGCACCGAGCGCGGCATCACCGAGCCCACCCCGACCTTCTCTGCCTGCTTCGGCCAGGCCTTCCTGGAGCTGCATCCCACCAAGTACGCTGAGGAGCTGGTCAAGAAGATGCAGAAGTCCGGCGCCAAGGCTTACCTGGTCAACACCGGCTGGAACGGCACCGGCAAGCGCATCTCCATCAAGGATACCCGCGGCATCATCGACGCGATCCTGAGCGGCGCTATCAACGAGGCCCCCACCAAGAAGATTCCGCACTTCGACTTTGAGGTTCCCACCTCTCTGCCCGGCGTCGATCCCGCCATCCTCGATCCCCGCGACACCTACAAGGATGCTTCCGAGTGGGAGACCAAGGCTCTGGATCTGGCTGGCCGCTTCATCAAGAACTTCGCCAAGTACGAAGGCAACGAGCACGGCAAGGCTCTGGTCTCTGCCGGCCCGCAGCTGTAATCTGAGCGATTGCTCTTAAAGTAAAGGCATAAAAAACGCCCGCACGTCATGTTTTTGTGACGTGCGGGCGTTTTTTTTTGCCGGGAGTGAAATTAAAACACCGCGCTGCGGGTTCTCCACAGCGCGGTGTAAACTTTTACAACAAATTAAATCACGTAGCCCTTGGCCTTGATGACGTCCACGACCTGCTGGACGTACTTTTCGCAGGTCTCATGCTCGGGAGCCTCGACCATGACGCGGACAAGCGGCTCGGTGCCGGACTCACGGACCAGGATGCGGCCCGTGTCGCCCAGAGCCTCGCCTACGGCCTTGACGGCGGCCTGCACATCGGCGTCATCCTGCGCGGCCTTCTTGTCGGTGACCTTGACGTTCTTCAGCACCTGCGGATAGATCTTCAGCGGTGCGGCCAACTCGCTCATCGGCTTCTTCTTGGCCAGCATGACCTCCATCATCTTCAGGCTCGTCAGGATGCCGTCGCCGGTGCTGGCGTACTTGGAGAAGATGATGTGGCCGCTCTGCTCGCCGCCGATGCGGCAGCCGTTTTTGGCCATGTACTCATAAACATACTTGTCACCGACGGCAGTCTTGGCGTAGCCGATGCCCTGCTCGTCGAACGCCTTGTACAGACCGAAGTTGGACATGACGGTGGTGACGACGGTGTTCATCAGCAGCTTGCCGCGCTCTTTCATGTAGCAGCCGTAAATGTACAGGATGTGGTCGCCGGTGATGACGTTGCCCTTTTCATCCACGCAGAGGCAGCGGTCGGCGTCGCCGTCGTAGGCAAAGCCGATATCGAGGTGGTTCTCGACGACGAACTTCTGCAGACCCTCAATGTGGGTGGAGCCGGCGTTCAGGTTGATGTTCAGGCCGTTGGGCTTGTTGTTGATGACGTAGGTGTCTGCACCGAGAGCATCAAAAATGCTCTTGGCAATGTTCCAGCTGGAACCGTTGGCGCAGTCCAGGCCGACCTTGATTCCCCTGAAGGAGTAAATACCCAGAGAAATCAGGTATCCCATGTAGCGGTTGCGTCCGCTGACGTAGTCGACGGTGCAGCCGACATGGTCACGGCTGGCAAACGGCAGTTCGGGCCAATCCTGGTCAAAGAAGTGCAGCTTGCCGTCGAGGTAATCCTCGACGAGCAGCAGTGTTTCCTCGTCCATCTTCTCGCCGTAGCAGTCGATGAGCTTGATGCCGTTGTCATAATAGGGGTTGTGGCTGGCGGAGATCATGATGCCGCAGTCAAAGTCGTCCACGCGGGCAATATATGCGACGCTGGGCGTGGTGGTGACATGCAGCAGGTAGGCGTCTGCGCCGGAAGCCGTCAGGCCTGCGACGAGACTGTACTCAAACATGTAGGAGCTGCGGCGGGTATCTTTGCCGATGACGATGCGCGGCGTGGTGGCCTCGCCGTTGCGCTGGCGCAGCATACCGTAATACCAACCGAGGAAGCGGCCAACCTTGTAGGCATGGTCGGCGGTCAAGGTGACACCGGCCTCCCCACGGAAGCCGTCAGTACCAAAGTATTTTCCCATTGTATACACTCTTTCCTTTCGGATTGAACTTGACTGGATGGAAATAATCCTTTAATATCATAGCACATATCGCACATAAATGCAATGATTTTACATGGCTTGTGAGGTGATTGCCTTCAAAAGACCGCGGCAACCTTCCGCAACGTCCCGCCAGGTGGCCGAAAAATCACCCGTGTACCACGGGTCGGCCACGTCGCCGGGGCGGGCGGTGTAGTCGAGCAGACGGTGGATTTTGCCCGCCGGGTCGCCGCCGCAGATGCGGGTCATATTGCGGATGTTGGCACTGTCCATCCCGATGAGCAGGTCGTATTTGTCGTAGTCCGCCCGCGTCATCTGCCGCGCCGTGTGCGGCCCGCAGACCACGCCATGCGCCGCCAGCTCCCGCTGCGCCGGTGGGTAGACCGGGTTGCCGAGCTCCTCGGTGCTTGTCGCCGCAGAGTCAATGACGAACCGCTCCCCTGCCCCGGCCTTAGCGGCCATATCCTTCATCACAAACTCCGCCATCGGACTGCGGCAGATGTTCCCATGGCAGATGAATAAAATCTTTTTCATAGCAAAATCCCATTTCCCTAAAAACATCATTTACGGGTCAGTCTGGCATCCGGCTCAGTATAACACATTTTTCCCTACTTTGCAAAATGCGGAAAGACTGCTATAATGGGAGAAAATGCAAGGGGGCTTTGGAATGGAGCTGCAAAAGGGGCGGCCTGCGGACACGGCGGGCCGATTGGAAAAGGAAATCCGCACCTACGACCTGCTGGACCGGCTGGGTGTGGCATACGAGAGGGTCGACCACGCACCGGCTATGACAATGGAGGTCTGTCAGGAGATCGACCAGACGCTGCAGGCGGTCATCTGCAAGAATCTATTCCTGTGTAATCGACAGGAAACAGCCTTTTATCTGCTGATGATCCCGGACACGAAGGTTTTCCATACAAAGGATCTGTCTGCACAGATCGGCGCGGCGCGCCTGTCCTTTGCCAAGCCGGAATACATGGAAAAGTTTCTGGATATTACGCCCGGCTCGGTCAGCGTGCTGGGACTGATGAATGACACCGGGCACCGCGTGCAGCTGCTGATCGACGAGGATGTGCTGAACAGCGAGTTTGTGGGCTGTCACCCCTGCATCAACACGTCCAGCCTGCGGCTGCGGACAAAGGATTTGATTGAAAAAATCCTTCCCGCTGTGGAGCACGACTTTATCAGGGTGAAGCTGTGAATTTTACGGACTTCCGTGCGCAGAAACATTGACAAATGTCCGCTGTTTGATTATATTTTATAGTATATAAATAAAGGAAGAAGCCACCTGCCCGCCGAGGGCAGAACGGCTTACAAGGGAGATACATCATAATGGCAGAAGAAAAACGTAAACGCATTCTTTCGGGCATTCAGCCCACCGGCACGCCGACTCTGGGCAACTACATCGGCGCGGTGCGCAACTGGGCCCTCTTGCAGTCCGATTACGACTGCCTGTACATGGTGGCCGACCTGCACAGCCTGACCGTGCGCCAGGTGCCCGCAGACCTGCGCCGCCGCACCCGTGAGCTGGCCGCCCTGCTGCTGGCCGTAGGCATCGACCCGAAGGAGCACGTTCTGTTTGTACAAAGCCACGTGCCCGCGCACACCGAGCTTGCCTGGGTGCTGGCCTGCAACACGCAGTTTGGTGAGCTGTCGCGCATGACCCAGTTCAAGGATAAGAGCGCCAAGCACCCCGACAACGTCAACGGCGGTCTGTTCACCTACCCCGTGCTGATGGCAGCGGACATCCTCATCTACAATGCCGACCTCGTGCCCGTGGGGCAGGATCAGACCCAGCATCTGGAAATTGCCCGCGACATCGCAGGCCGCTTCAACGGCATTTACGGCGATACCTTCACCCTGCCCGAGGGCTACGTGCCCGCCGCGGGCGCCAAGATCATGTCGCTGGCCGAGCCGACCAAGAAGATGAGCAAGTCCGACACGAACGTCAACAGCTTTATCCTGATGACCGATGACAAGGATGCCATCGTGCGCAAGTTCAAGCGCGCCGTGACCGACTCCGACGGCGTAGTCCGCTTTGACCGCGAGACGAAGCCCGGCGTGTCCAACCTGATGTGCATTTACAGCACCTTCACGGGCAAGTCCAACGACGAGATCGCTGCCGAGTTTGAGGGAAAGGGCTACGGTGACTTCAAATTGGCCGTGGCCGAGGTCACCGCCGACGCGCTGGCCCCCGTGCAGACTGAGTATGCCCGCATTCTGGCCGACAAGGCCTACGTGGACGAGGTCCTCAAGAACGGTGCGGAGCGTGCCTCCCGCCTGGCCAACCGCACTGTCAGCAAGGTCTACCGCAAGGTTGGCCTTTTGCAGCTGGATAAATGACGCTGTGCCTTGACAAATCCGTTTTGAACCCGTATAATATATAAGTTAGTGCGGCTCCCCAGTTGGTGCCGCACATCTTTTACTATCCATTTTACGTTAGGAGACACTGCTATGGCTAAAGAAGTTGTCGTTACCCGTGAGGGTTATAATAAACTGGAGCAGGAGCTGGAAAACCTGCGCACCGTCAAGCGTAAGGAAGTTGCCGACAAGATCAAGGTCGCCCGCGGTTACGGCGACTTGAGCGAGAATGCCGAGTACGACGCCGCCAAAGAGGAGCAGGCTTCTGTGGAGGCCCGCATTGCCGACCTGGAGGCCACCCTGAAGCTGGCCCGTATCATGGATGAGAGCGAGCTGTCCAACGACACCGCCTCCATCGGTATGCACGTCAAGATCCTGGCCGAGGGCGATGACCTGGAGGACGCCGAGGAGTATGACCTGACCGGCTCCACCGAGGCTGACATGGATCTGAACCGTATCAGCGACGAGAGCCCCGTCGGCGCGGCACTGATCGGCTGCAAGGTCGGCGACAGCGTTGATGTTACCCTGCCCAACGGCAACATCATCACGTACAAGCTGCTGGAAGTCAGCCGCTCGAAGTAATAATACGCAATAAATTCTGAAGGGGCGGATGCTTGCATCGACCCCTACAAGCAACCCATATCAACAGAATTAAAAATCACGAAAGGACGATCTCACATGGAGCAGAATAAGCCCCAGACCGAGCAGGAGCTGACCCAGCAGGCCGCTGTGCGCCGCCAGAAGCTGGCAGACCTGTGCGAAGCCGGTCATAACCCCTTTGAAATCACCAAATATGCGCAGGATGCGTACTCGGCCGACCTCAAAAATGAGTTTGCTGACCTTCCTGCCGAGGCTGAGACCGGAAAGATCGTCTCTCTGGCTGGCCGCATGATGTCCAAGCGCATCATGGGCAAAGCCAGCTTTGCCCATCTGCGCGACCAGAAGGGCGACATCCAGATTTTTGTCAAGCGCGACCTGCTGGGCGATGAAGCCTACGCCGCCTTTAAGAAGCTGGATATCGGTGACATCATCGGCGTCAAGGGCGAGGTGTTCCGCACGAAGATGGGCGAAATTTCTGTCCGCATCTCCGAACTGACGCTGCTCTCCAAGAGTCTGCTGCCCCTGCCCGAGAAGTTCCACGGCCTGACGGACCGCGAGGCGCGTTACCGCCAGCGCTACGTTGACCTCATCATGAACCCCGAGGTCAAGGACACTTTTGTCAAGCGCAGCCTGATTTTGAAGGAGATCCGCGCCTATCTGGACGAAAAGGGCTTCCTGGAGGTCGACACCCCCATCCTGACCCCGTTCGAGATCGGCGCGTCCGCCCGCCCCTTCTACACCCACCACAACACCCTGAACATGGACATGGTCCTGCGCATTGAGACCGAGCTGTACCTCAAGCGCCTGATCGTGGGCGGCATGGACCGCGTGTATGAGGTTGGCCGCATCTTCCGCAACGAGGGCATGGAC
>QWCV01001111.1_pt1 | contig 28479 bp, 28 predicted proteins | sample 1972621 | NCBI WGS metagenome assembly QWCV01 (sample SAMN09866699, study PRJNA288562) | Human gut metagenome isolate pre2_stool, whole genome shotgun sequencing... | isolation source: gut | host: Homo sapiens | place: USA: California | reverse complement strand
TATGTGCCCCAACGCAGAGGCAAAGCTAGATGACCTGCTGGATCAGAACGAGATGGATGGTCCTGTGTTCAAGATCAAGGACGACCCCCGCATTACCCGCGTGGGCAAGTTTATCCGCAAAACCAGTATCGATGAGCTGCCGCAGCTGTGGAATATCCTGAAGGGTGATATGAGCATCGTTGGCCCCCGCCCGGCGCTTCCCCGCGAGGTGGAGCAGTATGGCGACTACGAAAAGCAGCGTCTGTATGTGACTCCCGGCTTGAGCTGCTACTGGCAGATTGCCCCGCATCGCAATGACCTCTCTTTTGAGGAGTGGATGGATCTGGATGTGAAGTATGTCAAGGAGCGTAGCTTCTGGGTGGATTGGAAGATTATTTTCAAGACGTTTAAGGTGTGTTTGCTGGGGCGTGGGGAGTAAAAAACAGTACGTGGAAGGAAAACGGTTGGAGAGACGAGATGGAGAGAAACCTTAGAATTGCGGTATTTGGACAGAAGCGATTGTCGAGAGAGGGCGGCGTAGAGATCGTTGTAAAGGAGCTATGCACGCGGATGGCGCAGCAAGGCTGTCAGGTAACCTGCTACAACCGGTCTGGACATCATGTGAGCGGTGCAGAGTATGACGATATTGATAACACAAACTATGATGGAATCCGGCAGAAGCACGTTCCGACGATAGAAAAGAAAGGGGCGCTTGAGTTGTCCTTCAAAAGTTTATTTGTTGAAAAGACTGCAAGAAGCGGGAAATCCTGGGGGTTATATGTAGGAGGCTTTTGGAAGCTCTGTTTTGACCCACAAAAAGGAGCAGCAAATAAAAAAACAGGAGGATAACACAAGCCTACGGTAGATTGCGATAAGTGGTCTGCCGTGGGCTTGTTGCTGTTTTATAAAAAGAAAAGTGAGGAGAAATATGAAAAAATACAAAATTGCCGTGGCTGGAACTGGATACGTTGGGCTCTCCCTTAGCGTGCTATTAGCACAGCATAACCAAGTGGTGGCTGTTGATATTGTGCAAGCGAAAGTGGACATGATCAACAACCGCAAGTCCCCGATTCAGGATGACTATATCGAGAAGTATCTCGCAGAAAAAGAACTGAATCTGACCGCAACTCTGGATGCAAAGGCTGCTTACTCTGATGCAGACTTTGTTGTTATAGCGGCCCCTACGAACTACGACAGCCACACGCAGCACTTTGACACGAACGCAGTTGAAGCTGTGATCAAGCTGGTCATGGAATATAACCCGAACGCCATCATGGTCATTAAGTCCACCATTCCTGTGGGCTACACTGCATCCGTGCGTGAGAAGTTCAACAGCAAGAACATCATCTTCAGCCCGGAATTCCTGCGTGAGTCTAAGGCTCTGTATGACAATCTGTATCCGAGCCGTATCATCGTTGGCACTGATTTGGAGGACGAAAGATTAGTAGAAGCAGCACACGAGTTTGCTGGTCTACTTCAGGAAGGTGCAATTAAAGAAAACATCGACACTCTGTTCATGGGATTCACCGAGGCAGAGGCAGTCAAACTGTTTGCCAATACATATCTGGCTCTGCGTGTTGCTTACTTCAATGAATTGGACACCTATGCAGAGAGCAAGGGTCTGAACACCCAGCAGATTATTGATGGCGTTTGCCTTGACCCTCGTATCGGTAGCCATTACAATAACCCGTCTTTCGGCTATGGCGGCTACTGCCTGCCCAAAGACACTAAGCAGCTGTTGGCCAACTACGCTGATGTGCCAGAGAATCTGATCGAAGCTATCGTTGAGAGCAATAGAACTCGTAAAGACTTCATTGCCGACCGTGTCCTGAAGCTGGCTGGTTACTACGGATATGACGAGGATAACGAATACGATGAGAAGCAGGAAAAGTCTGTGACCATCGGTGTTTATCGTCTGACCATGAAGAGCAACAGCGACAACTTCCGACAGAGTTCCATTCAGGGCGTCATGAAGCGCATCAAGGCCAAGGGCGCAACTGTAATCATCTATGAGCCGACTTTGAAGGATGGCGAGACTTTCTTTGGCAGCTTGGTGGTCAACGATCTGGCAAAGTTCAAGGAAATGAGCCATGCTATTATTGCAAATCGTTATGACAAGTGCCTAGACGATGTGAAGGATAAGGTTTATACACGCGATATTTTCCAGCGTGATTAACACATAAAGCAATATTTTAATGGAGGAACCAAAATATGAAAGCTGTTATTTTGGCAGGTGGATTTGGCACAAGAATTTCAGAGGAATCCGAGTTTAAGCCAAAGCCGATGATTGAGATTGGTGGCATGCCGATCCTATGGCACATCATGAAAACGTATTCCCACTACGGAATCGATGAATTTGTTATCTGCGCAGGATATAAGCAGCATGTTATCAAAGAGTGGTTTGCAGACTACTTCCTGCATACTTCGGATATTACCTTCGATTTTACGCAGGGAAATAAGATGATTGTTCACGATCAGCACGCCGAACCTTGGAAGGTGACGGTTGTTGATACTGGTTTGAATACGATGACGGGTGGCCGCGTAAAGCGTATTCAGAAATTTGTTGGAAATGAGCCGTTCTGTTTAACCTATGGTGATGCCGTATCAGATGTTGATATTGGAAAACTGATTGAGTTCCATAAAAGCCATGGAAAATGCGTGACATTGACCTCTGTTAGCTTAGCACAGCAGAAGGGTGTTCTGGATATCGATGCCAATGATACCATCACGGCCTTCCGCGAAAAGGATGATGAAGATGGTTCTCTTATTAATGGCGGTTTCATGGTCTGTAACCCAGAAGTTTTCAGCTATCTGGAGGGCGACTGGACTGTGTTCGAGCAGGAGCCTATGAAGAATCTTGCGAAAGCAGGTGAATTAAAGAGCTTTTATCATAATGGCTTCTGGCAGTGCATGGATACAAAGCGTGAGAAAGACAAACTGGAAGCATTGTGGGCTGCGGATAGAGCGCCTTGGAAGGTGTGGGAGGAATAATGGATAAGTTTGATTTGAGCTTTTATAAAGGAAAGAAAGTATTTGTGACAGGCCATACCGGTTTTAAAGGCTCTTGGCTGTGCAAGATCTTAGCGAATGCGGGAGCAATTGTGACAGGGTACTCCCTGAATCCGCCTACCTCTCCTTCTTTGTTTGAAATTGCGAATATCGAGCAGGATATTCACTCTGTTATCGGTGATATTCGAGATTATAAAACCCTGAAGGCAGCGTTTGACGAAGCACAACCGGAAATTGTGCTGCACTTGGCAGCACAGCCCATTGTTCGTGACAGCTATAAGGACCCTGCTTATACATACGAAACGAATGTGATGGGTACGGTGAACATTTTGGAGTGTGTCCGAACCAGTAGCTGCGTGAAGTCCTTCTTAAATGTAACTACTGATAAAGTATATCTGAACAAGGAGTGGGCATGGGGCTATCGTGAGAACGAAGAACTGGACGGGTATGACCCCTACTCTAACTCCAAGTCTTGTTCTGAATTGGTTACACACTCCTATAAAAATAGTTTCTTTGGAGATAATCGAGTCGCTATTTCTACGGCACGGGCTGGTAACGTAATTGGCGGTGGCGATTTTGCAAACGATCGCATTATTCCAGACTGTATCCGCGCTGCAATTAAGCATGATGATATTGTAGTGAGAAATCCGTTCTCGACTCGTCCGTATCAGCATGTGTTGGAACCGTTGTATGCATATCTGATGATTGCAGCAATGCAATATCAGGATATTAAATATGCTGGCTATTATAATGTAGGGCCTGACGATGTTGACTGCTTCCAGACAGGGGCACTAGTTGACTTGTTTGTGAGCAAGTGGGGCGATGGTATGAAGTGGGTCAATCGGTATGACGGTGGCCCCCACGAAGCAAATTTCTTGAAACTGGATTGCTCTAAGTTAAAGACTACTTTTGGATGGAAACCTCATTGGAACCTTGATACGGCCATTGAGATGGTTGTCGAATGGAGCAAGTGCTGGGTAGAAGGCAGAAATATTCGTGCCTGCATGGATAACGAAATTGAAGCCTTTTTGCGTGCAGAAAGGGTATGAGTATTACACAGGCAATCCGTTCTCTCAAAGAAGAAATGAAACGTGAAGAGATTTTTCCGGAAAAAGGATTGGGGACAGAGTGCTTTCAATTTGCATCTACGCTGATGCCTGTCGTAAATGTAGACCTCCTAATAACCAATGATAAGCATGAAATATTGCTTTCATGGCGGAATGATTCGCATTGTGGAACAGGTTGGCATATACCGGGTGGATGTATCCGATTAATGGAAACCGTAGCGGAGAGAATACAGAAAACGGCTTTAGCTGAAATTGGCGTAAATGTATTTGCTGAACCAGACCCAATCAAATTCTATGAAATTTTCTCAAAAATTCATCGTGAGGGAATAGAAGACCAAAGAGAACGGGCGCACTTTATTACACTTGTTTATAAGTGCAGAATTCCGAAAGAATATTCTATTCCAGAGGAAAGAAGTATCCCTGGAAAAGTAGGTTCCTTGCAGTGGTTTGGTAACTTGCCGGATGATTTACTGCAAGTTCAAGACTGCTATCGAAGTGATTGGAAAACTATAAAAGAGAAACTTATGGAGGATTAAATAATGGCTATTTGGAAAAATGAGGCAGAAGCTCGCGAACAGATCAAGGCAATGGTGGCAGAATACTACCACGATTTCAAGGAAAAAAAGACCCCCTATCAGGAAGGTGACCGTATCACCTATGCAGCCCGTGTGTTTGACGAAAAAGAAATGTGCGCACTGACTGATGCAACGCTGGATTTCTGGCTGACGACTGGACGCTTTGCAGATCAGTTTGAAAAGGAGTTTGCACAGTGGATCGGTGTTAAGTTTGCTCATCTGGTCAACAGCGGCTCTTCCGCAAACCTGATTGCCTTTATGACGCTGACTGCCCCTGAGCTGGGTGACCGTCAGATCAAGAAGGGCGATGAAATTATCACCGTTGCCTGCGGTTTCCCCACCACTGTGACCCCGGCTATCCAGTATGGTGCAGTGCCTGTGTTTGTGGATGTGACCGTTCCCCAGTATAACATTGATGTTACCAAACTGGAAGCAGCACTTTCTCCCAAAACCAAGGCAGTCATGATTGCTCATACCCTGGGCAATCCGTTTGATCTGTCCGCAGTCAAGGCGTTCTGCGATGCACATAATCTGTGGCTGGTTGAGGATAACTGTGATGCACTGGGCACCCAGTATACCATTAACGGTGAAACTCGCTTTACTGGCACTTGGGGTGATATCGGTACTTCCAGCTTCTATCCGCCGCACCATATGACGATGGGCGAGGGCGGTTGTGTTTATACCAATAACCCGAAACTGAACCGTCTGATCCTGTCCTACCGTGACTGGGGTCGTGATTGCATCTGCCCGTCCGGTCAGGATAACTTCTGTGGTCATCGTTTTGACGGACAGTTCGGTGAACTGCCTAAGGGGTATGACCACAAGTATGTTTACAGCCATTTTGGTTACAACCTGAAGGTTACGGATATGCAGGCAGCAATCGGCTGTGAGCAGCTGAAAAAGTTCCCGTCCTTTATTGAGCGCCGCCGTCATAACTGGGAACACCTGCGTGCGGCTCTGGAGCCTGCTGCAGATAAGCTGATTCTGCCGGAACCTGCAGCAAACAGTCGCCCGTCTTGGTTCGGCTTCCTGATTTCTGTCAAGCCGGAGAGCGGTCTGAATCGCAACGATGTGACCCGCTATGTGGAGAGCCATAACGTGCAGACCCGCCTGCTGTTCAGCGGTAATTTGATTAAGCACCCCTGCTTTGACCAGATGCGTGGTACTGATGCATACCGTGTGGTGGGCGAGCTGACCAATACGGATTTCATTATGAACAACACCTTCTGGGTCGGCGTTTACCCCGGCATGACCGATGAAATGATCGACTATATGGCAAAGACCATTATTGAGGCCGTGAATCAGTAAGTGCACTTAGGAGGAAACGGAATGAAACAGCGTTTAGCAGATTATGTGGCGGACTTTCTGGCCGCACATGGAGTCACGGATGTATTCTCTGTTGTTGGTGGCGGCGCAATGCACCTCAACGATGCGTTGGGCCATAATTCCAAGCTGCATGTGACCTATAACCACCACGAGCAGGCTTGTGCCATTGCTGCGGAAGCCTATGCTCGGCTGGAAAATAAAATTGCGGCGGTCTGTGTTACAACAGGGCCGGGTGGCACGAACGCATTGACGGGTGTTGTAGGTGGATGGCTGGACTCGATCCCTATGTTTATCGTTTCCGGTCAGGTGCGTTATGACACTACGGCGCGGTATGCATTGCAGTATACTGGGACACCTCTGCGCGCTATGGGAGACCAAGAATACGATATCACGAAATCTGTCAAGCACATGACAAAGTTTGCGGCGATGCTGGAGAACCCCAAAGATATCCGCTATTTGCTGGAAAAGGCGTGGCATCTTGCTACTACCGGGCGTCCCGGCCCGGTGTGGATTGATATTCCTGTAAACTATCAGGGCGGATATATCGAGACAGACGACTTGAAAGGCTATGATTCCGCAGAGGATGATGCGTTGCTGCCCCCTCCCGTGGATGATGTAACAATTCAAATTATTCTGGAAAAGATTAAGAAGGCCAAGCGTCCTGTATTTCATGCTGGCTATGGCATCCGCCTATCAGGTGGATATGAAGCCTTCCGTTCCGTGGCTGAAAAGCTGAATATTCCTATCGTCACATATTGGAATGCAGTAGATTTGATTGAGGACGAAAATCCGCTGTACTGTGGTCGCGCCGGCAATATGGGCGATCGTCCCGGCAACTGGGCTATCCAGAACGCGGATTTGATTTTGGCAGTCGGCACACGTATTTCCATTCGTCAGGTGGGGTATAACTGGAAGACCTGGGCACGAGCAGCAGAAGTTATCATGGTGGATGTCGATCCCGCAGAATTGAAAAAGCCGACGCTGCATGTGGAGATGCCTGTTTGGGCCGACGCAAAGGACTTCTTAACGAAACTGGACAAGGCGGCAGTCAGCCCTGTTAATGCTGGTGGCGAATGGCTTGCAACTTGCCAGCGCTGGAAGAAGAACTATCCGGCAGTGCTGCCTCGCCAGTGGGAAGAAAATGGCGAAACAGCCAATGTGTATGCCTTTGTCCGCTATCTGAGCAGCCGTCTGCCGGAAAACAGTCTGACTGCGGTATCTAATGGTGCTTGCTGTGTGGTTGGCAATCAGGCATATGTGATCCAGAAGGGAAGCCGAATGGCCAATAATAGTGCTATTGCAAGTATGGGCTATGGTTTGCCTGCAGCTATCGGAACCTGCATTGGTGGTGGCTGTCGCCAGACAATCTGCTTGGAAGGCGATGGCTCCATTATGATGAATCTGCAGGAGCTGCAGACTGTTTTGACGAATCATCTTCCCATCAAAATTTTCCTTATCAATAACAACGGCTATCACTCTATCCGACTGACGCAGAATAATCTGTTTAAGGAGCATTGCAAAGTTGGCATTGGCCCGGAAAGCGGTGATTTGTCGTTCCCTGTGTTTGAAAAAATTGCTAAGGCTTTCGGTTACCCGTATTTTAGTGCTCACAGCAATGCTGAAATGAAAAAAGTTGTTGATGAGGTTCTGGAATTGGATGGCCCGGTATTCTGCGAGATATTTACCGATACGAAGCAGGTGTGGGAACCTAAGAGCAGCACCAAGCGTCTGCCAGACGGTACGCTGGTCAGCCCTCCGCTGGAGGATCTGGCACCGTTCCTGCCGCGCGAGGAGCTGGAAAAGCAGATGTTTATCCCGATGATGCCGGAAGTGTGAAAAGATGATACGGACAAAGAAAGATTTGAAGGAGTATATATCTACAGAACGAGCACTTTGGCTGCGTTGCAATTTTCCAGCAGGAAATCCACAACATGTAAAAAGTAAAGAACTTGATTTTGTGGAGTCACTTCGCTATATGGAATATTACGGAACATGGCCAAAGAAAAAACGTATTCTGGGGGGGGTAAGATATTTTTTTCATAGGTGGAGATACAAATATCTTAGTGAAAAATGGAATGTTTCTATCCCTCTGTACGTTTTTGAAAAGGGTTTAATGATAACGCATTTGCAAAATATTGTTGTATCAAATCGGGTGAAAGTTGGTCGATATTGTCGATTGTTTCATAATACCACATTGGGCATTAAACTAGGCCGAAAAACAGAAAAAGAAAGAACCTGTCCGATAATTGGGGATGGAGTTACAATTTGCACAGGTGCAGTAGTTGTTGGCGGAATAGATGTTGCAGATGGTGTTATGATTGGCGCAAATGCAGTAGTTTCTCATTCTGTTCCGGATAGGGACGTGGTGGTTGCTGGTATTCCGGCACATATACGAGGAAGAAATTCTGGATTCTCAATGTTAGAGTTAAAAAATAGTTTGGAACTAGAGTAAGGAAATGAGTAGATGAAAAAAGCAATTATAACAGGTGCAACAGGCGCAGTGGGAACTGCTTTAGTAAAGGAATTGATTTCTCATAATGTTGAAGTCTTGGTATTTTGCCGGGAGGGATCAAAGCGAAATGAGCAAATTCCTGAACATAAACTTGTCACAAAAAGGTATTGCTCTTTGAGTGAATTGGGAAATGTGCAAAATGATACGGGAAAAACTTATGACATCTTTTATCATTTTGCATGGGAAGGAACCACAGGAACTGCTCGGAATGATATGTATTTGCAGAATCAAAATGTAAAATACGCTTTGGATGCGGTTGCTGCGGCAAAACGATTCGGCTGTCATACATTTATTGGTGCGGGAAGTCAGGCAGAGTATGGCCGAGTAGAGGGAATGTTGAAACCCGCTACCCCAACATTTCCTGAGATGGGATATGGCATAGGAAAATTATGTGCAGGTCAAATGACACGGGAGTATGCGCATCAGCTGGGGATAAAGCATATCTGGACACGCATTCTGAGTATCTATGGGCCGAACGATGGCGCACAGAGCATGGTGATGTCCACAATTAACAAGTTGAAAAACGGTGAAGTTCCTCAGTTTACAAAAGGTGAACAAATGTGGGATTACCTGTACAGCGGGGATGCGGCAGAGGCATTTAGACTGCTGGGAGAACGTGGCATCGATGGGAAAATTTATGTGCTTGGAAGTGGAACTGCGCGTCCGCTTGCAGAGTATATAAAGGATATCAGAAACATCGTAAAACCAAATGCAGAAATTGATCTTGGCGCAATTCCATATAGTGAAAGGCAGGTTATGCACTTGCAGGCAGACGTGGATGAATTACATAATGACACAGGATGGACTGCACATACGACATTTACAGAAGGTATTGAAAATATCTTAAGGGAACAATAAGATGATGAACGTAGTTTATTATAGCAGTGACTTCTTCGCGGAAATGTGCGGAGTTGCAATTCAGTCATTATGCGAATGCAATACTTCTGAAGAAGAGATTTGTATTTATATAGTGGAAGATCATATTTCAAACCTAAACAAAGGACGCTTGAAAAGTATTACTGATAAATACCATAGAAACCTGGTGTTTATAAAAATGCCATCACAGGAGGAGGTATATCCGGGCGTAACGGTGAACCTTGGAAGAACATACGCTCGAATGGCGTTAGGAGAAATACTTCCCAAGTCGGTTGATAGAGTGCTTAGCTTGGACAGCGATACATTGGTCATGGATTCATTACATGAGATGTATAACGTAGAATTTGCTGAAAATGAATATGTGGCAGGTGTGTACGACTGTGTAGGACAGGCGATTCAGAAGAAGGTGCTACATGTTCCTGATGACTTGGCCTATTGCAATGCGGGAATGTTTTTGATCGATTTAAATAAGTGGCGAGCCGAAAATGTAGGACAGAAATTACTCGAATCGGTTTTTAAAAATGCAGACGGAAAACATATCATGTATTTTTTGGAACAAGATTTGATGAATTTGACTTTCTATGGACATTTAAAGGTTTTAAACCCACGATATAATATGATAACTTCAGTTTATTATTTTGATTATGATGAAGTAATCAAGATGAAGCAACCTGTTATATACTATGACAAGAAAACGGTAGATCAAGCAAAATTAAAACCTGCAATTTTTCATGCAACAACATGTTTCTATGTAGGAAAACGCATGTGGGTAGAAAACAGCGATCATCCTTGTGCAAAATTCTATCAGGAATATCGCAATAAAACGCCTTGGAAAAATGAACCAAAAGTACAAGATTCCAGAAAAAAATCAAAAAAGATATATGCAAATTTTTGGAAAATCATGCCTAGAAAAATGGCAGTACAGTTAGCATCCCTTACAATCAACTACTTTAGGCCGTTTTATGCTTGGTACACAACAAAGGCACAAATTACAACTATCGCTGAACAGTCGGCAACATAATATGAGGAGAAAAAAATGAATCAGAAACCATTGTTGACAATAGCGATTCCAACATATAATGGCGGAAAAACAATACGAAACATGCTGGATTTACTTTTGCCGCAATGCAATGATTGCAGGGTGGAAATATTGATATCCGATAACTGCTCGACAGACAATACGGAGTCAATCATTGCAAGCTATAAAGAAAAGTGGAAGAAAATTACTTATCATCGAAACAAAGTGAACATTGGACCAGATGCGAATTTCCTGCAGTGTATGAAATTGGCAGAGGGTACATTTACATGGCTCGTATCGGATGATGACATTGTTATTGAAGGAGCAGTAGAAAAAATTCTCTGTTTCTTAGCTGGTCATAAAGATGTAGGACTTGTTTATTTGACGACAAGAGACTTTAGAGGACGGTATATAAGTCCTGAGCAATGTACTGTGCATAAACCAGAAGTTGAGGAAGATTTATATACAAAGAATAAAATCGAATTTATGCAGTATGCAGGAGCATATTGGGGATTTATGTCCTCCTATATCTGCAATACAGAGGCATTTAAAAGAATCCTTGAACCTGAGAAATATTATGGAACTTATTGGCTTCAAAGTTACATTCATGCTCTATGTGCAAAAGGAGAAGAAACACGGCTTGGCGTGGTCAAAGGTCCCTGTGTTGGAGCGGGAATCTATATAAATACTGCAAATTTCGATTCGGCCTTGGTGAACGGTGTTTATTATAAAAAATTGATGGATTTTATGGTGGAAGATGCAGGATTTGACAGAAAACAATTGAATAATTTGTATATCAATAGACTATGCTTGCTTGGAAGGCACGATGTTATAAAAGAAAAGGCATCTGGAAGAAGAAAAATAAACAAAAAGTTGCTTTTTCAATGCACATACAAGTTTCCAAAGGCGTGGGTGACATTGTATCCTGCATTTCTAATTCCGAGTTTTATTTGCAAACCAGCGATGAGGGCCTATCGAAAGAGAAAGGGCATCGCTGATGAAATTAGAGTTAACAGACCGGAGTAAAAATGATGAGAGTTCTTTATATTGCAGATCCAGTTGAGGTGGGTGGGGCATCAAAATCTCTAGTTGATGTTGTAACAGCTATGACTAGATATGGAGTAGAGTGCGTTGTATGTACAAGTGAGCATGGAAATATAGAGAAAGAATTAAAAACTGTTGGTGTACAGTGCATAGCAGATGGACATATGGCGGCGATGGAAGTTCCACCGGAATCAAAGATAAAAAGAATTCCGGTCTATGTGCTTAGAAAATTGCAGTATCAAAAGTCTCTAAAAAGAGCAATGAAAATTATAGAAAGCCAAATTGATATGTCCACAGTAGACATTATACATACTAATTCAGCAAGAAATGATCTCGGATGTGAGCTGGCTCGTAAGTATAGTATACCACACATTATGCATATTAGAGAATTTGGTGAGGAGGATTTTGGCTGCTGGACGTATCGTAGAAACTATGGGAAGTTTCTAAACGATTATACAGATACCTTTATTTGTATTTCCAATGCAATAAAAGCAAGCTGGATGCAAAAAGGAATTTCGTCTGAAAAAATGTCTGTAATATATAATGGTGTAGATGAGGCTAGAATAAATAAAATTGACACAGTAAAACACTACTTGACGAAAGAACTTAGAATGGTCATTGTTGGTGGAGTATGTGAAGCAAAAGGGCAAATCGAAGCAATTCGAGCGATGGCTTTACTGCCCAAAAATGTGCAAGCAAACGTATATCTTGATATTATTGGATGGGGCAACGAAAACTACATTAAGCAGATTGAGCGTGAAATAGAATCCTTGGGATTACGCAAAAATATTAATCTTTTAGGGGCAAAAGATGATGTAGGAGAAAGGCTTTGCAATTATCAGGTTGGGCTGATGTGCTCTCGTGCGGAAGGATTTGGAAGAGTTACAGTAGAATATATGCACGCGGGATTGGGCGTTATTGCATCAAAGGCAGGAGCTAATGAGGAGATTGTCGAAAACAATGTAACGGGTCTTTTGTATACAAAGGGAAGCGCGCAAGAATTGGCAAACCAAATGAGAGAATATTTTGAAAATAGAAATGTTTTGTCTAGGTGTGCAAAAAAAGGTAGAGAACGCGCTGAAAATAATTTTACGAAGTCAATAAACGCCAAAAACATTTATAATATTTACGTTAGTTTAATGGCTAAAAAATGAGGTGGGAAAATGGGGCTACATGATAAAAGAATAGCTGTAAATAAGAGAAAGGCCCTGAATATATTTTTGGTAATGGGATTGTATTATTGTACAATTTTTTCCTCACTTTCTCAATTTATTGTCCCAAGAGCAAAATTGCAGCTTTTTATCAATGTGATAGTGGTTTTTCTTTTCTTATTAAAGAATATAAGAAAAAACATAGCCACAAAACCACTCCTTTTTGATGCACTGCTTCTTGCGATACTTATTATTGTGGGATATGGATATACAACGGTTCATGACTATGAATATTGGGCGCAATATCGATATATGCTCTTTTTGCTTTTTTATATATTTGCAATGCGACAAAAAGGATGGCATGAAGTAGTATTAAAAGCTATTTTGGTTGCAGGAATTATATACGCTACGGCAACAATGTGGCTTGCTGTTGATGGAGGAACGTACAGAAGTGTGATTGTTAACCTGTATCCTAACACACGAAATGTTCTTCTCAAATTATATTCTGAACATAAATATGCAGGAATTACAGATCATTATTCTACAAATGGAATGGTATTGGCTAATGCGATGATTGTGGCATGGGCGTTTATGATTGTAAACAGAAGATATAATACCAACAAAAGAAATAAATTTACGATTATTTTCGCACTAATACTTATTGGATTGTTTCTGACGGCAAAGAGAGCACATCTTCTTTTTACTGCAGTTGCGTGTTTCGCTGCATATTATATTTGTACGAAAAAAGAAAGAAATCATGAAAGTAAGTTTTTCTTGATGATACTAGGAACGCTAGCTACTATTGTGGTTGCATACCTGTTTATTCCGCAGGTACATAATGTTATAAGTAGATTTTTTGATATGTCTGAAGACACTAACATTGAAAGCAGGCACGTTTTTTGGGAGTTAGCACTGCTGTATTTCAGTGAAAATTGGCTGTTCGGTGTTGGCTGGTTTGGATTTAGAAATAACATTGCACCATTAGCACATTACACAGGGCACTGTCACAATGTATATATCCAACTGCTTTGTGAAACAGGAGTAGTTGGATTTTCGATTTTTATTATATGGTTTGTAGGTTCACTAATCATTTCAATTTTAATGGCTTATAAGTATTTCTTGAAAACAAGAAATGAAATGATAAAGGTGAGCTTAATGTTTTGCCTTGCATATCAATTGTATTTTTTGATGTACTGCTATTCTGGAAATCCACTATATGATGTGTACCAATATCCGCTGTATTTTATGGCATGCGTGATTCCAATGTATTACTATAAAAATTCAAAAGAAGTGGATGAATAATAAGGAGAAACTTGAATGAAAGTTGGTATTTTAACATATCACTCATCTGATAATTATGGCGCATACTTACAATCGTATGCGTTGGCCAAAGCATTGCACGATGCCACAAATTATGAAGTTGAAATAATCGATTTTACAATGTCCAAAGCGGCCGCTATGAATAAGAAAATGATAAATTTCAATAGGCGTCAATTAGAGTCATGGCTGTTCAACTATTACAAATATAAGATGTTTATTGAAAGCCGAAAAAAATGGCTTCCATTATCAGAGGAAGTACTGGTTTCTGATGATCTGAATGAGTTCTCCGAATTTGTTGAAAGGCAAAAATACGATGCCGTGATTGTTGGTAGTGATGAGGTATGGAAATTAGATGGATTTCGTGGCTTTCCTAATCCGTACTGGCTTCCCAATGTACATGACGTAAAAAAGATTGCGTATGCGGTTTCGGCGAGAAATGCAGTAGAGGATTTGACACAGGAAGTAGTAGTAGATGCTTCTAAATTGATGAGTGAGTTTGCATACGTTGGTGTCAGAGATTCGGCAACTCAAAAACTAGCATTTGATCTTGCTGGACATGAATCGGAAAAAATTCATGTAAATTGTGATCCGACTTTTGCGTATGACTACAATCCAAACAAAGAAAATGGAAAGCGGATTTTAAGGGAAAAGTTCCGTATTAATACCAATAAAGCGTGTGTTGGACTTATGTGTGGAGTTCCGGACTTAGCCAATGAGATTGTAAAAAAGTATAAAAACAAAGTTCAAATTGTTTCGTTGTACTATTATTATAGACATACAAAAGGATTTTATGTTCTTACACCATTTGAGTGGATTGATGTAATTGCGGCACTTGATGGATTGATTACGACTTTCTTCCATGGGATGGTGTTTGCGATAAAGAGCGATACGCGTTTCCTAGCAATTGAAAATAGACCGGTAAAAAATATATCGTCAAGCAAAAGCTATGATCTCTTAAAAAGAAATGGACTGGAAAGTAATTGCGTAAATATTGCAGAGAAGGAAGAAGTTAGTAGGAGCCTTGAAAAATTTATTGAGGAAATATGCTCAAAAAAAATCTCTTGTGACTTTTCAAAGACAAGAGCTCATGAAAGAAAAATGTTTACGGCATTTGTTGATGAGTTTAAGGCACTGCTTGAGTAATTAAAGAGGAAGCAAAATGGAACGTGAAACAAAATTGGTGAAAAATACAGCAATTCTTGCAATTGGCTCTTTTTTTCCTAAGGTTACATCGTTGATAACATTACCTATTCTAACAGCAATGCTATCAAAAAGCGAATATGGCACTTACGATTTGGTAGGAGTTCTGGTTTCATTGTTGCTTCCAGTTGCAACATTGCAGATTCAGTCAGCGGCATTTCGTTTTTTGATTGAAAGCAAAGATTTGCAAAAGCGTTGTAATGAGATAGTAACGAACATCTTCATTGTAACCATTCCAATTTCGATAGTGATGGTTGGAATTGTATTTTTTGTTTTTAGCAAGTTGACGCTTTTAAGCAGGATATTTATTTGCTTATACTTTTTATTTGATATTATTGAATTGACTTTACTTCAAATTGCAAGAGGTTTTTCAGAGAATAAGGCATATTCAATTGCATCGATTATGTTGTCATCTGTGAACATGATACTTACAGTTGTATTAGTTCTTTGGCTAAAGAATGGATTGGCTGGGGTGATGTGTTCACTTGCTATGGCAAGTATTGTGGCGACAGTATATTTAATTGTAGTTTTAAAAAAACATGTTAAAGTAAGTTTACAGTACTTTTCAGTACCATTGATTAAGGAAATGCTTGCGTATTCTTGGCCGATGGTATTTAATAACCTTTCGCGCTGGGCACTTTCAACTTCGGATCGATTGGTAATAACTGCATTTATGGGTGTAGAAGCTAATGCGATTTATGCAGTTGCAACAAAACTTCCGAATCTGTTGTCAACCTTACAAAGTACATTTTCGATGGCATGGCAAGAGAACGCGTCAGTTGCTGCTAAAGACGAAGATTCATCTCAGTATTATAGCAATATGTTCGATACGTTTTTTTGCTTCTTAAGTGGTATGCTAGCAATACTAATTGCGGGAACACCAATCTTGTTTACAATATTAATCCGTGGCGATTATGATGAAGCGTATGTGCAAATGCCTATTTTGTACATGGGCATGCTTTTTGATGGTATGGCGGCATTTTTAGGTGGAATATATGTTGCCCGGAAGAAAACAAAAAGCATTGGAATTACAACGGTGATAGCAGCAGGGATAAATCTGGCAATAGATTTTGCATTTGTTAATAGCATTGGAATTTTTGCTGGATCAATATCAACGCTTGTGAGTTATCTCTTTTTAATGATTTATCGGATGGTAGATATTAGGAAAATACAGAAGATTGACTATAAAATCGGAAAAATATTTGTAATACTTGCAGTTATGACTTTGATGAGTTTCCTTTGCTGGTTGCAGAATCCGATTGCAAATATTTTTAATGCAGCCATTGGAATAGTTGTTCTTGTGGCTCCTAATAAAACTATGATCGTGTCAATGTGGAATGTAATGTTGAAAAAGGCAAAAATAAAATGAATAGGAGGGGATAAAATTGTACAGCAGGCGCAAGGGAAATTTCATAATACTGTTGGTCACAATAGTATTAGCAGTGGTTTTAATTGGATTGTTTGCATGTGACAAACAAAATCAACTGGAAACTAGTGCAGATAAGATGATAGAAAAAGCAGAGTGGTTTTGGAACAAAGGTGATTATGAAAAAGCCACATGGCAGCTTAATATTTATCTCCAAACGGATCATCCTATTGAGGATAGTACGAAGGCATATTCTTTGCTTGAGGAATATTATAACGAACTGGGTAAATCAAGTGATGCATTAACATGTAGGTCGAAGATTGCAGAATTGAACGGGAAAACTGCTATTAGTAATAATGAAATAGTAATATCTGCTGCGAATGTGGTTGATTTAGTCGAAAAAGGTCAAAAATCAAGCGATATTGTAATCGAAGCAGATTATTACGATACAGATGCGATGGTGCTACAAGTGACTTCCTCAAATATGATGCCAGATGCGCGATTTGATGGAACCATTGTGGGTAGAGAAGAACAGCTTGACGAGAGTGTGTCTGCGCAAACGACGGATTGGTTTGCAATATGTGAGGATCAAAACTATCTAACGCTATCTGGTGGCTTTAACTCTTCTATATGGCAGTTCAGAGATAAGACTGGTTTAATTATTGATACTGAGGCGGTAGATAAACAATACAACGATCTGGAATCTCATTATACAGGAAATACAATTTGGTCAACAGTTTCAATCCCCAAGGGTGCAGTAGAAGCAAGAGTTACTTATTGGACTGGAGAAAAAACTTCTGTATATAATAATCCTGTTTGTATTAACTATGGCGCATATCCCGATTATAGCGTACATGAATATAAGGAATTTGACATTCCAAATTTAACAGTCGGAGAAAAATTAGAATATCGCTCTGAAAGTTCTACATGGGTGAAAGTCACAAAAGACGGTGAAATGGTAGAAAAGTTACCTGTGATTAATATTAAGGGTGGCGATACCGTATCATTAAAAGGAAGTTCTCTTGGGAGTGTAGAAATTAAAAAGATAGCTGAGAATCTTAATGAGGGGGGGTACGGAGTTCGCTGGTCAACAAAGAATACATACCCGATAGGGGAACGTATAGGCAATGCTAGCAACATGAATTTTGGATATGAAATGGGCGATCAGTGGATTGGAACCTCAGATGTGAATGATTTTGACCGCGTGTATCCGTGGAGTGACATCAGAATGTGCAAAATAGCGGAGGACGGAACTGTTATTTATTCAGATGATGTAGAATACGAACAAGAATCAGCTGATGTGATGGTTGAAATTCCGTGCTTTTATGTAAAAAGAACAATAGACAACGATTATGAGTATATTTTGATATCACAAACAGCCGATGAGGGATATGAGATTGATCCCGCGTTTATAAAAAATGGGAAAATACTTGATAAAATTTATGTAGGTGCATATCTATCTGGATACGGTGAAAACAATAAGATTGGAAGCTACAATGATACGCAGCCAATAATTAACTTGTCATTAAATGCAGTTAAACAGGATATTTCGGAAAAAGGAAACAATTGGAGCGAACTTGATTTGCAAACACTTTCAATGCTTCAAAAGCTATTTTTGGTAGAAACTGCGTGCAAGGATAGCCAAGCATTGTTCATGGGAGTTGTAAATCTATCGTGGGGAACTTGTTATGCCGTAAAGGACAGTAATAATGAAGCAGTTAATACGATTGAACTGGAGGACAATACATCGTCACAGAAAATCAATGTTGGCGATTCTGTTACGGTGTTTGACGTTCCACAGGGAGAGAGCTATTATACCGTGTTAACACAATATCAAAATAACGCTGGCTGGAATAGGGTGATTACAGGGAGAACTAGGTTGGAAAACGGAAATGTTCAACTCGAATTTTCCGGAGAGCCGATTCAAATTTCAAAAGATAGTACAATGATTATGAATCTTCCTCACCGAACAGGAAAGACAAATAACATGGAGTATCCAACAGGCCAAACAAGTGGGTCACAGTCAGGAACGGTAGCTTTTAGATACCGATATATTGAGAACCTTTGGGGCTCTCTTTGTGTTATGCTGGATGGAGTGACAGTCAATGATGGTGTTATAAACATCGAAGAAGAAAAAGGCTTGACTACGCTTAGATATGAATTGGCAGAACAAAAAGGTACGACATCTGAGGGGGTTTCACCTGCGAAGGCATCGATTCACACGATGGGCTTCGATGAAAGCAATCCTCTTTATATGTTGCCAATCGAAGTGGGCAATGGTGCATCTTCGGTAACAGGTTATTGCGATGCGCTTTTTTATCAAAAAAATGAAAGAAATTTGATTTTGACTTATGGTTTGACATGGGACTTAAGACAATATGCTGGATTATTCGGGTATAGAGCGAATATTTTGGCAGACGAAGCAAAAGTTGAATCTGGAAGTAGACTTGTATATAGGTGAGGAGGTACAAATATATGGCAATCCCTTGGGGGAAAAAGTTGTTTTTGACCCTTAAAATGATGTTGGAAGGAGATGGGTACAAAAGGGCAGAGTACTTAAAAAAGCAAAATATGTTTGCTTCATTTGGCGAAAAAGTATATTGGTATCCACGGAATCTTCCATCAGATCCGGAGATGATTTATCTCCATAATAATATAAAAATAGCCACAGGAGTTTATTTCTGTACACATGATATTATGGAACTGATGTTTAATGATGAACCAAATTGCGTTAATGAATTAAGAAAATTAACTCAAAAAGAACGGTTTGAACGACATAAAGATAAAATAGAAGTTTATGACAATGTGTTTCTAGGAGCGAATGCGATGCTTATGGGTGGTGTTAAAGTCGGACCAAACGCGATCGTTGCAGCTAATTCGGTTGTCACAAAAGATGTTCCAGAAAATTCGGTTGTTGCAGGTAACCCGGCGAAAGTTATAGGAACATATAGTGATGTTTTAAAAAGAAGGATTCAAGAAAATATGTGATTTAATAGTATCTCCGGATGGTGAAAAATGGTAAATGCGGAAAATCAATATCGGCAAGTGCTAAAAAGGTTGAAAGATTATTGTAATCAGAAAGGGGAAACAATTTATTCACTATCAAAGAAAACGGGATTGTCAACATCCAGTCTAAGTAATTTGTTAGCGGGTAAGACAAAGCCATATGTTTATACGCTGATATTGATTTGCAATGCATTGGAAATCCCGTTATCTACCATATTCGAGGAATCTGAAAATGTGAATTCCGAAGAACAAGAAATCATTGAGTCGTATCGCATAATGGGCACTGAAAAGAGAAAACTACTAAGGATTTATATTGAGATGCTGCTTCAATATAAGAAGATAAAGTGAGTGTGTTATATCGAAAGAATGCGTTCTCCATAAAGAAAGAATTGGATTTCTGCTTTGTGGTATTATAATAGTAAGCTGGGAAGCTTTTATATCACTAGAAAGAGAAATTCCACAGAGAGTTAGAGGAGTGCTCTGCTAAACTTTGCAATAGTAAGAAACTATAGCATTGTGAAGCAGAGCACTTTGTATTGGGTAGCTTGAGCGAGCGACAACCACCAGCTCCACTGGTGGAGAAAAACGCTTTAGCTATAAGATTCGAGCGAAGCGAGATGACAAAAAATTGTCATCTTAGAAGAGGCACTTTGTAACATAGCTCGTTAGACCGATGGTTTTGACTAGATGATGGTTCTTGAAAAAATAATAAGAATTAGTGTATGCAATGCTTTAAAGTGGTGTAGAAAATAAGCGGAGGACAATGATATATGTGTACGAATAACGAAATTAAACTTGGTCTGCAGCAAGAAAAAGGACGAAAAAACGAGCTTTCTGCGAGCGACAATGTAAAAAATTTTTTTGAGGACAATCGGCTGTATATTGAAAATTGTTTTGATTATTATAATGAATATGAAGCTAATAAGGCAGACTATATTGTACAAGATTGTGAAAGCAATGTAAAAAATTACAGAGCATGTGTATGGGGAAGATTATATTGGTTATAACGGCGAATCCGATAGAAGAGGGTGTGCTTCTACATGGTTTGTCGGATGCTGCTACTTCAAAACTCGGATTTTTTATTATTGGCAATTTTCCATATCATGTATGTACGATAGGTGAATATACAATTGTACATACACATGCACCAAGGACTGGCGTGGAAATGACACGTAGAGCAATTAACGCAGCTACAAAACATATCGAACCAACGGCTATTGTTTTGCTGGGAATTTGTTATGGACTTGACTTTAACAAATATCAGCTTGGAGATGTATTGATTGCCTCTACGTTGAAAAATTTCAGATTGAATTTTCGGGATTCAGACAGTTCCGAAGAAACAATATTTGAGGCAGAGGTTGAGGATAGCTTTGGAGTTAGTACAAAACCTAGAGTTGAACTGCAAAGCGGAGTAAATGTAAAACTTCGATACCGAAATATTTTTAGTATTATACGTGATGAAAGAGGTTCATTGAGGAATATTAAATGGGCCGATGGAACGATGCTTTCGGCAAATTGCCTTATGAGTAGTAAAAAAGTTAAAATGGCAGTTTTAGACGCTTTTGGAAATGTTAGACCGAAACCACTTGGGGGTGAAATGGAAGGTGGTGGATTGCTTAATTCAGAAATCCTCGAAAAGGGATTTGATAATTGGATTGTTATGAAGAGTATATGCGATTGGGGTGAAAAGAAAAATTCCCTATCATCTGACCCAGAAACAAGCGCGAAGATGAAAGACGCTATTCAAGCAATGGCAATGGTACACTCATGGAGCGTTTTTTATGAAATGATTAAGCAGAGGGTTTTTTAACAAGTGTGAATGAGAACCGTTAAGGAGGGGTGTTTGATATGAGCAAATTTTATGGCGATATTAACAGAGTGCGGTGCAAATACCTTTTGGAAGCAACACCATATAGAATAGATCCAATGGTGAATTTTTCTAACAGACTTTTAGAAAAAGAATTTTATGAGCATCTTTTTCAAAAAGCATCTACAGGTGCAAACTATAAGGAGAACGGCCTTTTTGAAAAGAAAATATCAGATGCGATTAAAGATATTGGAAATGAGTATTCTAAAGTGGAGATGATTCATATTGCAGGATATGGAGGATGCGGAAAGACGACATTTGTAAGACATTTGTTATGGGAGATGCAAGAAAGCAATGGTACAACGTATGATGTGCTAGACTATGAAGGAAGCCAAACGGCCGCAGACCCAATATTAAATAAAGTTTCCACGAGACTGTATGTATTGCGAGAATCATCTTTTAGAGAATTTTTGATGAGATCTGCAGATGAAGAGATTTTCAATATGAATCGATTTCAGTTTTGTGTCGAACAATTAAAGGGGATTAAGCAGTATTTAGAAACTAATGCGGCTTTAAATGAAGTTGAGATAAAAAAATATTTAAAAGAGCAAATTAGTGAATTTGAAGATACAGAGACTTTTTTGGAGTATTTATTTGTTTTAGACTTTTTTATGTTGTTGTATCAGGGAAAGGAAAACGCAAGAAATAGGCCAACAATTATTGTTATTGATAATGTTGATTCTTTAAGTGATTTGAGTGAAGAATCTAAACTCATTTCTGCAATGAAGAATTATGTGGCAGATTGTAGTTTCTTTTTTGGTCAAAATATAAATTCAACCGGTAAGTTTGTAGATATTCCCGCTAGCGAATTAATTCAAAATACGAAACTAATACTTTTTTTGACAACAAGAATTGCGACAATTAGAAAGTATGAAGAATTATATCCAGATATAGAAAATCTTTATGGCTGGAATAGCTTTTCGATGCCGGAACATTATTACGACCATGAAGCTATTATTAAAAGGAGAATAGATTATTATTCGGAACAGGAAACGGATGATTCGGACACTATAAAAGAATTAGTAAAAATCAAGGAACTTGCAGAAATAGCATATTCTAATTACAATTTTAAACGACTGTTTAATGGTAACATCCGTTTCTGCATAGAAAGACTATGCGATATTGCAATGCAATACGGAGAAACAAAAACTCTTCAAAATTGCTTTGAACTATATAAAATGCGTAATAAGATTCCAGAAGCAGTAAGTGGAGCTAATGGTATTTTACTTGCGTTAATTTTAGCTGATTTTAAAAATAATAGAGTGTTTTCGGATAAACTTCATCTTAGCGAATGCCAACAGGACGATAAAGTTTCACTGTCAAGGTTGATTTTGACAATCTTACGGGAAAAGGGAAACAGATGCTCAATGCTTGATCTGTATGGATTGCTAGAGCCTTTCTTTAAAATAGATGAAATCACATCAACAACATGGGCACTAAGTGAAAATTGTAGGGAAATTTGGAGACGATTACTGCTATTTAATGTAAAGTTTCCTAAAAGCTGTGCAGAACTGAAAACACAAGAATATGCCTACAAAAATAAGAGTGTGGACAGTAATGACTATTCCGAAGTAGAAATGTGCACATCTGGAAACGCATATGTAGAATATGTGGTGCCACACTTTGAGTTTATGTTGAGCAGACATGACCATAACATTGAATTATTTACAAATAGTAGATATCAGCCGTTGTTTACGGATGATAGCGAAAATTCAGCAATAAATAGTTCGTATAAGTATAAGTTTGAGAAAAAAATCAATTGGGTATATCAGGATGTACATGATTGTTGCTATAATTCTGTGCATTTTTCAGATCAAGTATGCCAATATTATGGAATCGAAAAAAGTGATTATATACAGAATACAGTATATAATTATATGGCACAAGCATCAGATGGAACAGTTCGCTTTAAACAAAGCTATGAGTCGAGATTGATATTCTCTCATATTGGATATATTGAAAGATATAGACGCTATTTGCTTAAACGACATGAAAAAGATAATCCCCAATTACGCGCTGATTTGAATGAGCGGACGATTAAATTTATAAAATTATATTTAGAGTTATACAATGATCCCAATACGTGCTATCCGACGGAAACACAAAACAGGGCTGCAAAAGAATTGATGGAGGCGATTCGGAAAATCGAAGATTCAAAATTTATGGATTTTAGTACAAAAATAGAGACAAAGACGACAGCTGCATAACAAAAAGGTTGATTTTAAGGAAAATATTGATATAATGTAACTGTATATTGATGTTTCATTTTTGTGAGGTGAGTTGAATTATGCCTAGAACAAAAGGTAGCAAGAATAAGCCCAAGATGGTGACTGCTGATTTTGAATCGCAGATTGTAGAAAAGCGGTCTGCAAAGGAATCACTTTCTGCTGAAATCGCATCGATCACCGCCAACATTGATTCTCTGAAGGCTGACCTGAAAGAGAAGAAGGCTTCGTTGAAAGCCATCGATAAGGAAATTGTCAAGCTGGAAGCAAAGAAGGCGAAGGCGGATGCCAAAGCTGCGGAAGGAGCAAAAAAGGCAGAAGCGGAAGCTGTTCTAAAAAAGCTGCTGGCCGAAGGTATGAGTGCAGACGAGATCATTGAAAAACTGAAATAACAGCAATGCCCACGATGAACAGGGGATACCTGCTTATCGTGGGCATTTTTTTAAGTGATATTCGTTTCAAACTGCCTGTGCCGCATCAAATCTAAAATGAGCCGGAAGTTTGAAGCACTCAATAAAGGCGTGGTGCTGCGCATAGTAGTGTCGGAGATCGTAACCCATGCGATACAGTTCCAGCAGTTTGACAAGCACTAAGTTTGGATGAATCCGCTTCAGGGCAGCAATCTGGGCAGCGTCTAATCCTTGCTTTGTAAGTTTGTAAATCTCGTTGCTGTCCAGCATCAGGTGAGAGGCGAACGCATTTTGCTCATGCAGGGTAATGTGCTTGTTCTTGATGGCAATGAACTTTTTCATGGTGTTCAAATCAGGATGCTCCAGATAATGCCCCAGAGCATAACCGCACACCATCTGCTTTGTATACTTATCAATGTGTTGGTTAATGAAAATCATGTGGTCATGCCACTGGAAAGCAAACAATCCAAGCAAGTCATGAAAGCAGTCTGTTTCGCTGACTTCCATGCCAACATTTAAGGCAATTTTCTTGATGTTTCTTGTTCCAAAATTCTGAACGAGATCGTTGGCCTGTTGATGAATTAAAAGAGAATCCATACAAATACTCCTTTCGGGGTATCCGCTGTCAGAAACAGCAGATAGGTCATTCGGTCTGGCCGCTTGCTTTTCGGGTGCGAAGATGTTCCGCTTCTTTTCGCAGCTTTTCCTCTTTGTGCTTGAAATAGGCTTTTTGCATTACGATCATAATACCGTCCATATCTTCATCGGATAGTTCCCCGGAGGCGAACAATTCTGATAAGTCCAATGCAAGCTGCTGTGCTTCCATTCGTCCACGTTCGCCAAAAACTTTTCCGGCCTTGGCGATAAACTCATCGGAAGATGTGTTTTCGGTGTACAGGTAATTTAGGGGAACATGAAAGATGTCAGAGAGTTTCTGGTATATTTCTCGTTTTTTGGGATAGCGTTCTTCTTTTTCGTATCCGGCAATCGTTCGGGTAGTGACACCAAGCATTTTTGCTAGTTCAACCTTGGTATAGCCATTTCTTTTCCGCAAATCATAGAGTTTTTCTCCAAATTTCATGTGATTGCATACCTTTCTGGTGTGGTGTGTGTTCATCAGGTGGTAGGGGATATGCAGCGGAATCTCTGAAAATTGTTATAGAAAGTAAGTTTCCGACTTTCTTCTTGACAAGATGCCGTTAGTTGCATATAATATTGCTATATTCGATGTAATGCTTGCATTATACATGAAAAATCCAGTGATTGCAAGATGAGAGGAGCATAATTATAAGAAAGATAAAAGAAAGTTAAGTTCCAAAATAGTCATACAATAGAGGATTGGAAAAGTAAACCACTAAAAAGGAGGATGCAGTTTGGACAAAGAACAGTTTGTTGTCCGCACCGATGGTGGAGTGCGGATCGGAACCAGCGGAGTGATTGATGGCAAGGTTGTACTTCATGTGAAACAGGGAAAGAAGCAAGATTGCATCCTGCTGGAACGTCTGATAGAGAAAATCCATCATGCGGCTGCAAGTGATACCATGTGCAGCGACTTGTAAGATGGAAGTAGGCAATGGGTGTGCTGTTGCAGAAGTCTAGGCAAGCACCATGAGTAGCTGGCCAGTTCTGCAAAACGGCAGTCATGCTACAATAGAATAAAACTGTTTGATAAGAGCGATACCGCATGACGAGTGTAGGCCGGAACAGAATGAGCGAAAGCAGCGCAGTAGTGCGTCTGTAAGTAGTTCATCCTGTTCCGGCTTTTTTATTTTTCAAAATTTTTTGAAAAACTGTATTCCAAAATGTCTTTGCGGATTCCTATTAGTATAGGGACTTCAAACAAATAGAAAGCAGCAAGAGGAATCTTAGATTCCCGTTCAAAAAAAACGGGTGAATCTGGGATGATTTTTGCTGCTTTTTTCAGTTCACCCGAAGCCGAAAGGCAGAAAGGTGAAAAGAATGAATTTTGTTACGCTGAAAGAACTAAAAAAGATGGTTCCTGCTGTAGAAGAAGGAAAACGGCCTCCTTCTTTGAAAAAAATCTTGGAAGAAGGTACGGAGGTGGTTCTCCGCAAGTTAATGGAAAATCATGCGGAAGTGGTTGTTTATAAGAATGGGTATGTTTCATACCAAGCACATGAGCGGAGTACCGTGTTTCCAATTCATGATTGCAAGCATTACCACTATGAATCACAGGGAAATGAGCAGCAGACGATACCGCACGACCACTTTGAGGATATGGAATGGCATATCCGTCTTGTCATAGAGGGAGAAGATCGTCTGGCACACAATACGAGTTCACGAGAAAGTGAAGTTTTTTCTTATAGCGAAGATAATGACTATAATGCTCGGCTTGCCGATCCGCGCATGAATGTGAGCGATATGGTGGTGAATAAAGTCCTACTGCGCAGCATAAAGGACTTTCTGCGGAAAGAACAGTGGGAGCATCTTTGCCGCCATCATATTGAGAATATGACGTTTCAAGAAATTGCTGAGATAACAGGAGTAACCCCACAGGCCGTTAAAGGCAGTCTTAACAGAGGACTTCGACGTGTTCGCCGCAAATACAGCAGACACATATAATAGTTCGTTGGTCTATTAGGGGCAAAAAAGCTCCCACAGAAAATTTTTTTGAAAAATTTTAAAATTGGGGGTTTAACCCCCCCCTCCAAAGTTTGTATAGGGTGTAAGGGTTATACAACAAGCCCTCACAAAAGTTCCTTGAAAACTGAATAAGCCATCCCAGAGAGATACTTCTGGCACTGAATGTGCATCCTGCGCGTCTTACCAGAAAATACGCCGCTGAAATATGGGGCAGGAACGGGCTGGGGCAGAATGGCAAAGCTCAAATAACAGCAGATACACTGCGGCGGAGCATTGAAAACGTGTTCCGCTGCAGGAATGTACTGTTATTTTCAATAGTGCAAATCCAATCCAACAGACAGGGGGTGATGAATTTACATGGAGTACCCGTATTTCAAAGGTCTGGAAGCAGACCGATACAGCTTTTACCGTGTGCCGAAGGCACTGGTCAAGGCTGATCCATTCCAGAAGATGTCCGGGGATGCTAAGCTGCTGTATGCTGTACTGCTGGATCGTATGAGCCTTTCCATTAAGAACGGCTGGCAGGACAAGCACGGCAACGCCTACATTATCTGCACGATAGAGGAAGTCATGGACTCGATCCATTGTGCCAGACAAAAGGCGGTCAAGCTGCTGGATGAACTGGAACAGGAGTTCCGGCTTATCGAGCGGCGCAGGCAGGGACTTGGCAAACCCAATCTGCTGTATGTGAAAGACCTTTATGCGGGGCTTTCACAATCGAACTACTGGAAGTATGAAAATCATACTTCCGGTAGTTTGAAAAACGAACTTCCGGGAGTTCTAAAATCAAACGGAAGTAATACTGAGAAGATAAATAAGACAGATAATAGTGAAACGGATCTTATCTATCCGGCTGAATTGCAGGAAGAAGAACAGTACCGCCGCTATTTCAAGGCGGCTCTGGAATTGGAAATTCTGGAACAGGGCTATCCGGCAGACAAAGCGGTTCTGTATGAGATTCTGGAACTGTTGGTGGAAACTGTCACCAGCAGAAAGAAATTCCTGCGCATCTGTGGCGAGGAAAAGCCGAAGGAGGTGGTGAAAAGCCGCCTGATGAAGCTGGATTCCTCGCATATCCAGTACATATTGGAGTGCTTGAAAGAAAACAGCACTCAGATTCGGAACATCAAGCAATACCTGCTGGCAACACTCTACAATGCACCTGTGACCGTGGACAGTTACTATTCCGCACAGGTTCGGCATGAATTTGGGTGGGGCGGCAGGGTAGATAAAAATTAAGGAGGACAACCCCATGAACATCGTATTCATGAGTGTGGACACGCTGCCCTCTACGCTGTGGGCGCGTGATCTGTATGACCAGATGCACATTCGCAGCGATTTCCGCAAGTGGTTTCCGCGTATGTGCCAGTATGGTTTCATCGAGGGCCGCGACTACGAGTATATGCCCCGTGTCCGGCTGCAGGATGAAGGCGGGCGCACGGTCCAGCGGTATGTGAAAGACTACCGCATCACGCAGGACATGGCAAAGAAGCTCTGCAAACTGCACCACACGGCAGTCAGTGCGGCGTACCATCCGCAGCCGTTTGACTGGGATGCGCTGCTCGGCCTGCTGCATAAGAAGGCCCTGCGCCGGAGCAGCTACGAAGCGCAGTTGAGCGATTCGGATTCGCTGGTTACGACCACGCAGATCGCCAAAGAGTACGGCTGTGGAGCCAAGGTGTTCAATCGGTTACTGCATCTGCACGGCATCCAATACCGGGCCAACGGCCAGTGGGTACTGTATTCGGAACACCACGGTAAGGGCTATACGTCCAGCCTGACATTCCGGCTCCAGCGTAGCGATGGCTCCGAGGTGGAAAAGCTGCACACTGCATGGACGCAGAAAGGCCGGAAGTTCCTTTATCATACTTTGAAGCGGCGCGGGGTGGTGCCGCTGGCTGAACAGGGAGGTTAATGCCTATGA
>QWCV01003165.1_pt1 | contig 28720 bp, 27 predicted proteins | sample 1972621 | NCBI WGS metagenome assembly QWCV01 (sample SAMN09866699, study PRJNA288562) | Human gut metagenome isolate pre2_stool, whole genome shotgun sequencing... | isolation source: gut | host: Homo sapiens | place: USA: California | reverse complement strand
CGCTATTATTCCGCATCCAAGCCCCATTATATCCACCAATATCTCCGCACCCGGCACCTTGCCAAGTCCCTTTGAGTTGTTTAAAAACATCATCACATAAAACATGGCTATCATGACCATTCCCGATATAATGTAAGGCATATAGAGAGTCTTATTATTTTTTATATTTGTAAATGCCAGCCTGCTATATATTTTATTCATGCTTCTCACCACCTGTCGTAATCAGCATAAGTGCATCCTGAATCTTCACATAGAGCTCGTCATTTGTAAGATTGCCACGGTAAATCTGATGAAACACCTGACCGTCCTTTATGAAAAGCACCCTGTTGGCATGACTTGCAGCCTTTGTGCTGTGTGTCACCATGAGAATGGTCTGTCCGTCCTCGTTTATCCTGTTGAACAGCCTAAGCAGACTGTCTGTTGCCTTTGAATCCAGTGCTCCTGTTGGCTCATCAGCCAAAATTAATTCGGGATTTGTTATTATCGCACGTGCCACTGCTGCCCTTTGCTTCTGTCCTCCTGACACCTCGTATGGATATTTATTAAGCAGCTTTTCAATTCCAAGCAGCGAAGCTATAGGTGCAAGCCTTTTTTCCATATCCCTATAATCCACACCTGACAGCACAAGCGGTAAAAAGATATTGTCCTTCAGTGAAAAATTGTCAAGCAGATTAAAATCCTGAAATACGAAGCCCAGATGCTCACGTCTGAAGGCAGATATCTCCTTTTCCTTCAATGAAAGCCTGTACCTGATTGCCGCCAAATCTGGTGGTATATATTTTTTTGAGGTTACTTACTTCTAAGATTGCCATTTCAATGCTCCTTTACGATGATTTCAAAGTGTTATTCAAACTTCTATTTTTGTTACATTTATTTTAAATATGACGTCATAATCGGCTTCACAACTTACATTGTTGCTGCTTCATGTAATTATAATAACAAAATGCCGGAATGTATGCTATCGAATCAGCTTACATTTCGACCTCGTATCTTACATTTTTGTAAGAAATTAATTTATAGTTGACAAATAACCTCACATGTATTAATGTATTAATTGAATAATACAGTAGTACAAAAGCAGGTGAAATGATGGAATGGAATTTTAACAACGAAACACCCATATACCTACAGATCATAGACCGGTTCAAGATGGATATTGCAAACGGCAGCCTAAAGCCAGGTAACAAAGTGCCATCCGTAAGAGAGCTGGCATTGTCAGCCGGTGTAAATCCAAACACCATGCAAAAGGCTCTATCTGAGCTTGAGCGTGACGGGTATCTGGAGTCGAGACGTACCTCAGGCAGATTTGTCGCAGACATTGGAAATCAGGCTGACTCACTAAAAAATGATCTGGCACATAAGCTGTGCAGTGAGTTTTGTGAAGGGATGTCAAAGGTTGGTTTTACACCTGAACAGTCCCTTACGGTGTATGAAAATTATCTTAAAAGTTTAAAAAAGGAGTGATGTAAATGGCAGAACGTATTGAAATCAAAAGTCTAAGCAAAAACTATAAGAGCCATAAAGTTATCAAAAATATGAATGTAACTTTTCCGGGCGGAAAGATTATCGGCATCCTTGGTCCTAACGGCAGTGGTAAAAGTACACTGATAAAGATGCTTGCAGGAGTATTGCAGCCAAACACGGGGCAGATACTGATAGACGGTGAGCCTGTCGGAGTAAAGAGCAAGGCTATGGTATCATATCTTCCTGAGCGGACATATCTTAATCCGTCAAAAAAGGTGAGTGATATCATTGCATTTTTCAAAGATTTCTATGCTGATTTCTCACCTGAGCGTGCAAATACCATGCTTGAGAAATTCGGAGTTGATCCACAGGCAAAGATCAAAAGCCTCTCAAAAGGTATGCGTGAAAAAGTACAGATCGTGCTTGTAATGAGCAGGGATGCAAAGCTTTATCTGCTCGATGAACCTATGGGCGGTGTCGATCCTGCCGCAAGAGACTATATTTTACGCACAATAATCGAAAACTATAATGAAGATTCAACAATTCTTATCACAACTCATCTAATAAGCGATATAGAAAAAGTGCTCGATGATGTGGTATTTATCAGAGATGGTGGTATTTTCCTAAACGATTCCGTAGACAATATCCGCACTAATTACAAGAAAAGTGTTGATGAGCTTTTCAGGGAGGTGTTCGCATGCTGTTAAAATTAATTAAATATGATTTCAGGGAGCAATTCAGGGAGCATATCGGACTTTATGCACTGGTGTTTGTGTCAGCCCTGACAGAAATAATTTTGGATAGCTTTGAATTTGATCTTGTATCAGTATTTTTCTGGGCACTGCATAGCCTGTCAGTAATCGCCATGTTTATCTGCAGCTTAGTGATCATAGTTATTTACTTCAGACGCAATCTGTTAAAAGACGAAGGCTACCTCATGAATACGCTGCCTGTCGAGCCATGGAAGCTGTATGTGTCAAAATTTCTGACAGCTTTTGTACTTTTTATACTCGATCTGATAGTTGCTATTTTATCATTTTCTATAATAAACCAGGGCTTTGCATGGATTGGAGATATCATAAGAGGCATGTCTGATGAATTTGCCAATGCCGGATTTACAGCGAGTCCTGTTGTAATGTTTGGCAGTATTGCAATAATATCTCTGCTCTATATGATCTCTATGCTGTTTTTCAGCCTTACTACCGGCTACAGGGCAAATGGAAGCAAAGATGCTTACTCTGTACTTACTTTCATCATACTTTATGTGATCGGTCAGGTCGCAAATATTATAGTGATGATTTTTACATATTTTATTCCGCTGTCATCAAAGGGATCCATCACCTATATTTTAACGGTATTAAACCCACAGGAGATTACAGCTCTTATAAACAGAGTGGTCATCGGTGCACTTGCCGTATCGCTGATCCTCACTGTGGTGTATGTCGCAGGCTCGATATACAATATGACAAAGAAACTTAATCTGGAGTAGTAAAAAGAGGATTGGCACAGATGTGTTGATCCTCTTTTTTCTACAGATTTTTAATTACCTCGACTCTCTTTTTTCTTTGAATCCATTTTATTTATTTTTTCTTTATAAAATATATATGTCTTTTTGACTATCTTTTTTATATTTTCCCTATCCAAATCGTATTTTTTAACTTGACGAACTATGAAAAAAGCAGAATGAACTCACTTATCAATTTCATTCCGCTTTTCTCATTTCAATTTTCTGTTTATTTCTATTTTTTAAGCTTCTTTCGCAGCTTCTCTTTTTGCTTTATCTCTTGCTGTCAGTCTTTCTCTGACTGCTTCCATGTATCCCGGTTTATCCAGGTTATATATTGCCAGCGGGATGATACCCATAAAGAATACTAATCCCGGAAGCAGGTTGGCTGCCACATTGATACCAGTCTGAACATGAGGTGTGATTTCTCCGCCACCAACATATCCGAATGCTCCCATAACTACGAGGAACAGAGAGTTTGCGATTGCTGTTGCGATCTTGACCGTTGTTCCCTGGAAAGAGAATGCCATACCATCGTTGCGGTATCCGTATTTGTCATCGAAGTCATCGATTGCATCGATCATCATACCGGCTCCACATGGGCCTGCTACATAACCCAGACCATAGTAAATCAGTACAACAAAATCAAATACGATGTTTTCATAAGGTCCGAAGAACAGAATAATCAATGCAGTTCCCTGTATCACCATGGAAATGATTGCTGTTTTCTTCTTTCCGAATTTGTCGATAATCTTTGGTGTAAATGGCATAATCAATGTGCCAACGATCATCTGCATCATCATAAATACAGTAATAAATGTAAAGTTCTGTACACAGTGCATATAGAAGTAAACTGCCACTGAGATACGTCCCAGCATACCAAACATGTTAAAGAAGCAGTACATCATTGCACAAACAAGATTCTTATTTTTGAAAACCAGTTTCAGACCTTCACTGACTTTTCCCTGATCTTCTTTCTTTACTGTGATTCTTTCTTTTGACAGATACGCAACTGCCCAGAACATCGGTAATGCAATCAGCGCAAGTACGATTGCTGTTGAATGATATCCTGCAGCCTGATCTCCTTTTCCAAACCAGAGAACCAGTTTCAATACAAACAGGTTTAACACGATCTGTCCGATTGTCATACCCATCATCTGTGCTGCGTTCAGTTTATTTACTTCTTTTGGGTCACGAGTCATAACTACAGGCAATGCCAGATACGGAACGTTTGTCATTGTATAAGACATTCCCAAGCCAATGTAAGTAATGTAAGCATAAGCAAGTTTTGCAGGTCCTCCAAATCCCGGTACTGTAAATGTCAGTATCGTGAAGATTACAAGGAAAATCGCGCCTACAAAAATGTAAGGTCTGAAACGTCCCCATCTTGTGTGTGTACGCTCCATCAAAGTTCCCATCATCGGATCATTGATTCCATCCCATACTTTTGCGATCAGCATCAAAAGTGCAACTGCACCAACTCCGAGTCCGAATACATCTGTATAGAAAATAGACAGGTATGTACTTACCATTGTCCAAGACAGCTGAGATGCAAAGTTACCAAGTCCATATACAAAATAATGTTTTCCTGTCAATGGCGTCATGCCATATGCATTTAATTTTTGTTCTTTCATCTTGTTCCCCCAAATTTCTCATTACATATTTGCGATTGTCTCTTCAAAGTTCACGTATTTTTCCATCATCTTCGGCAATGTGTCTTTGTTTGCGACCAGCTTTGGCACACATACTTTGATCATGTTTTGTATTTCATTGTAATGCTCGTAGATTCCGATATTTGTATTTCTGGCACGTGCGATTTCCTTCTCTGACCATTCTACTTTTACCTTTTCTCCATCTACTTTCAAGTCACCCCAGATACCACAGATTGGACACTCTACATGTGTTGTTCCGTTCATGCTTAAGAGCGGATTGTGGCAGACAGGACATACGCCCTCTTCTCCTACCCATGTATCTACTTCGTCATATGGTTTTCCAAGTGACTCTGCAACTGCTTTTCCGAGTTCTGCACATTTTGACATCAATGCCGGATCAAATAACGGATGACCTGTTCTTCCCTGATCATAAGCATCTACGTGACCTACACATTTCATGCAGAATGAGAAACTGAACAGATCTAACATCGGCAATCCGAGAGATACCCAGTTGTGTGTCTCAGCTCCGCCGACGGAAATGAATCCCGTGTAACGGTCTTTGAAATATCTTGGGTCAAGCTCCGGCTTTCCTTCTGCCTTTCGTTTCTTGTTTTCTTCGATCAAAGCAGCTCTGTCATGAGATGGTCCGAAACGGTCTACAAAATTCTTAAACTGTCCTACGATACCAACTGCGTAAACAGGTGCTCCGATGATGATTCCGTCTGCTTCCAGACATGCTTCTTCCAGAATATGGTAATCATCTTTCATACAGCAGTGAATCTCTGTCTCGCCCTTGTCACGCATACGGCTGCAGTAATCGCAGGCACGGCAGTGGCCGATATCCATGCGGACGGTATTGATAAACTGTACTTCTGCACCTGCTGCCTTTGCTGCAAACAATGCTTCCTTTACCATTACATCACTTCGCTGGTTCCTTCTTCCGAAGGAAATTCCTAATACTTTCATGTTTTACCTCCATCGATTTGTTATGTACACAGTTTATCTTTTTTTTAGATTTCCCGCTTTTCTCTGCAATGCCTGTTTGGCAGAAAATAATTGCTGTATTTTTCCTTGCCGTGCAAAGAAAAACAAAAAATATGACATATTTTTTGTCCTGTTTTATTTATTTGATTTCACATGGGTTTTTCTTGCAAAAAAAAAAGGAATTGTTTCCAGAAAATTCTGTATCACAATTCCTTTTTCTTTTCCTTATTTTAAACTATATCGATACTGGATATCCAGCAATCTGATTTCCTGTGCCATCAACACATTTTCCAATTCCAACACCCCGCCCTCCACATGGACATTTTTCATTTCCATTCTCGGGATTGCACTTTTTTCCAGATACTGCATCTCATCTCTTGCCAGATTCTTGCTGTACTGCAGTCTCTTCCATATATCCTGCGCACTTCCGTTTTCTTTGTTCACCATGTGAATCTTCACAAGGTAATCTCCATCCTTCACATTTTCCAGACGGAACTGTAGCTTCAGAGATTCATCGTTTTCCATATAGTTATCAATTGTTTCTACTGTAATCTTTTCTTCCTCAGAAAATACATACTGAGCCGATAATTTCTTAAAGTTGTGACAGGCGATTACGTACCTGTCTCTTCCATTGGTTGTAATAATGGAATTCTCATCTTTCTTGATGACATTCGGCAAAAGCCGGTTCATAAATACATATGCATAAAAAGATGGTTTCCGGATTCCGTCACGGGAGATCATTCCGGAATCTCCGTTCAGAACGTTATCCGCATCATAATAATCAGAATAACTGTCCAACGCATGCCAGTATGCCATCAAATCGACTTCTCCGTTCATATCAATACAGTTTTTGAGAACATATGCGCCCTGATTGCAGCTGTCATTCAATACATTTCGGTTGGAAATTGTGAAGTTCCATTCACTTATATGTAACTCCGGAACCTGAAATCCGGTCTCTTTTATTACTTCTCTCAATATCTCTGTCTGGTTTCTCATATAATCGATGTCAATTGATTTTCTTCCATATCGCTTGTCATTATCATCAATTGCCACATACTGATATGAATATACCGACAGAAAATCCGGCATTAGATTCTTCTTTTTCCATATCGGAAGAATGCTACGGCATCCCAATGTTCCATATCCAAGAATAAAACCGGCTCCTCCGACCTTGATTGCCGGGGAGATTCCTTTTAGAATCCGATAAATTGTTGCAAAATACTGATAATACAGGCCTTCTTCCTCGGTCATGCCAGTACTTTCTGTAGCACCTGTATTAGAGAAGTTATAATATTCAAAATACCATGTTTCAATCTCATCAATTCCATAACGATTCACCAGATGCGTACAGAATTCCCGGAAAATATATTCATATACCTGCACCTCATAGTTTTCTATCTCTTCATTCTCTTTGAGGAATTTTTCTGCCGAATAGTTCAGCAATACTTCTTTATGCCCCAGTTCCAGATACGGTTTCATATGGTTCTCTAAAAGGAAGTCCAGTATCTGATCGATTTTACGGAAATTACATCCTTTTTTTCCGTTATAACATTCTTCTCTGGAAAAGATATTCCACATTCTTGCATATTTAATGTCCGCTGCCTTTTGAAGGTCTCTCAGCTGGCTCTGTACATTCGACTGCAGAACGGTATAAGCATCTCCGACACAGATTGCTTTATGACAGTCTGTCAACAACTTTCCTGTCTGCTGCACATCCACCGTACATACTTTCTGATTCTTTACGACCGGCTCATTGTGCTGTTCCTTGAAAATCAGATACTTTTTGATACGCCCGGATTCTTCCTCTGACAATCCATGCTCCGGATTCTCCGGCTCCTGCTGTTCCCTCATTTTCCTTCGGTATTCACTCGGCGCCTCTCCGTAGATATCCCGGAACGCTTTTGTAAATGCAGCGGAAGTCGGGAATCCATTATCCAAAGCAATGTGAGTCATATTTTTCTTTGTGTACAGCAATTCATCCACCGCATGGAACAACCGGACATTATTCAGATATTCCATGAATGTCAATCCCAGATGTTTTTTCACATATTTTGACAAATAGGCATTCGACAGGTACAACTGATCTGACAGATTATTCAAACTGATCTGACTTTGATAATTTGCCTGGATATAATTCTGGATCCGGCGTACGCGCTGACGATCCTGTGAATCATCCATATTCAGCCTTGTATCATCTGCTTTTACGAGGAAATTACTCGTAAGGATATGTGCCGCCTGAAAATATAACGCCTGCAGATCCAATGCGCTTTTTTCATCCTTCTCAAAATATCTACTCAGAATATGATCAAAGACTTCCCGAAGGTCTGCATATGCCGCATTTTTGTCCGCAACGGAATTACACCAGAACAAAAGCTGCATGGACTCCATATATTCTGCCAGCAGATGAAAGTCAATCTCGAATCTTGCCCCAAGCAATTCCTCATTTCCATTCATTGTATGGCGCTTATTTGCATTAATTAGAATGATATCCCCTTGTTTCATCAGAAAAGTGGTTTCGTCAATTTGCACCTTCAGCTCCCCGGTAAGTACGTAAAATACTTCCGGATTCTGATGATAATGCGTGGACACCTCCGCATTTGTAATAAAATGAAACTGTATTAATTTCCTATCGTTTTCCATGATTTCAACACCCCAACACAACTTTATTTTCCATTTTATCTGCTACTAAGTATACCGAAATATCACACAAAAAGAAAGCTCAAAAGCTGATGAATTTTTCCACACCAGCTTTTTTGCTCTATCGACACTTTTTATTGAATTCTAAATCTGCATTGCTGTAAAATATGCCTGATTTACAGCATGATAGATCAGGCCGACTTGCTTGCAGTCCCCTATGATATAAGATTCATCCACTGTTTCACAAAACTCGTCTACTTCTGCATCTGGATCAAATGTGTTCACATACTCCTTGTTCACTTCCGTGTTTAAAATTACTTTCACATCGTATCTGAGCATGATGAAATCTATTTAAGTTCCACTGTCCAGCTACCGTCTCCCGATACTTCCGAGACTTTTGTCTTATTTTGCTGTGGCTATCTGCTATTTTTTGCATAGCAAGGGGGCAGCCCTCTCCGAAGAAGGGACTGACCCCCTTGCATTTTATCTCTCATTTCTTGAGATATTTACTCTCAGGCGATTCCACAATATTCGGACATTCCAGATTTTCTCTCCACATTACCGGTGCAGCCCATCGAACTGCATTTTCAATCACCTTCAACACATAAGGATTGTGGTAAGACGGATTTGTCTCATGTCCCGGCTGAAAATAGAAGATTTTTCCATAACCGCGCTGCCATGTACAACCGCTTCGGAACACTTCGCCACCTCGATACCAACTCAAAAATACGACATCGTCCGGCTTTGGAATATCAAAAAATTCCCCATACATTTCTTCTTCCTCAAGTTCAAAACTTTCGGGTATTCCCTGTGCAATCGGATGTGTTGGATTTGTATTCCATACTCGGCAAAAATCGCCCTCTCGCCATTTCAAACTACCAGAAGTTCCAAGCAGGGCTTTCATCGGTTTACTTGGGTGCGCAGAATGAAGCGGGATGAATCCCATTCCCTTCAACACACGGTCTTTTATCTTTTCCACCAAACAATCCGGTATACGGTCATGAGCCACATGAGCCCACCAGATTAACACATCTGTATGATTTAATAAATTATCTGGAAGGCCATACTCCGGCATGTTCATTCTCACACTTGTTACTTGCATATCTTCACACGATTCCAAATGCTCTGCCACAGTTCCCATGACACCTTTTGGATAGACTTCTTTTATCTTTGCTGCAACATCTGCCACACGCTTTTTCAATCTAGCCTTCTCTTCTACAGACATGTCTTTTGGGAGGAATTCCTCATTAAATTCGCCTGCTTCCTGTACATATTCATACCATACTGTTACCCTAATCATTTTACAATTCCTCTTTTTGAATCATTATCCTTTTAACTTCTTAGTTCTATCGCTTCTTAAATCTTCCTACTTTCGTTAATCGGTTCGGAAGCTTCGGCACTTTGCCGGATGTTTTTATAATCGCTTCTACTTCACAGACACCCATACATTTTCCACAACCATCACAATCGAATTCGTCAATCATATGAATATAACCGGATTTTCCTTCGATGCAGTCTTTCGGACAAACATCCATACATTCTCCACAGCCGTCGCATAACTTCGGATCAATGTAGATGGTTTCCGTTGAGAAACATACACCTGCAGGACAGTTTTTCTTCTTGATATGTGCCTCATACTCTCCTGCAAATTTTTCGACTGCAGTGAGTGCGATTCTGGAAGAATTCTGTCCCATAGAACATGGTGTGGAATATGTCATTGCCTCACCGATTTCTTTTGTCATATCGATAAATTCTGCCTTGCCTTTTCCATCTTTTACTTCTTTTTGCATATACTGCAGTTGCAACAGACCTTCCCGACAGAACACACATTTTCCGCAGCTCTGTTTTCTGGATGCAGTCAGTCTCTTTTCTGTCTCAGTTACGATACAGTCTTTTTCAGACAGGACGCGGATCACTCCGTTTTCTGCACTTGCCACCGTCAGTTCTTCTGCCTCTTCTGCTGTATAATATTCATACCCAATCTGTAATGCCTTTGCGCTGTTGAGATCAGTTAATTCAGCAATTTCTGTATTGCATGCAACTTTTTTCAGTGCTGTTCCATTGATTGACACATAACTTCCCGCTTCATAAGAATCTGCAGGTTCTGAAAATGCCTCTGCAAGATTTGTAACTGTTACAATGTGCACCAATGCACATCCTTCATTTGCTCGGACATCCACAAGATCTGCTGCCAGTTTTACACCGTATTTCTCCGCTGCTGTCTTCACTGCTTCTGATTCAATCAGTTCTGCCGCGTACCCCGGTACATATAGTATCTTGTTCTCTGTCTCAATTGCGTAGGCTGCAATAGCAATTCCTTCCATTACATTTTCCGGTTCTGCTTTTAACAGCTCGAGGAGTACACCATCGATATCAGCATTGTTCAATGCACATACGATACCACTTTCTTTTCCTTCTTCTTTGCTTTCTGCAACTGCTGCTTCCAGACGCTCTGACAATTTCTGAGCACAGAGTCCGTATTCCTGAATATCAAGAGCCGCAATCTTCTCTAATACTTGTTCATTGCTTAATTTTTTTGCATTCTCTAAAGCACTCATCTTACTCTGCCTCCTTTTGTTCTACAAAATCGCCCCACAGACTTGGTCTGGAGATCTGTAATCTCAGATCACACTGCAGACAACGTCCGGCTTCTGCACAGATATCTGAATCACAGATACCGTGATCAAACAGGTTAAAGTTACCGGAACGTTTCTCCGGTGCATCCACCTGCGTATGTTTTCTTTCCTGATATCCGAATCCCGGACACTGTCCGATATATGGGTCTGCTTTCTGTACCGGTGCAAGTACTTCGGAAATATCTCCGTCTCCACCCAGATATTTATCAATCTGGCTTGCTGCCTGACGTCCGGATTCGATTGCCATGATCACTGATTTTGTGCCATAAATTGCATCTCCTGCAGCAAAGATTCCTTCTACGGAAGTTGTCTTGTCATTGTCCATATTCTTAACAACAATGCTGTTTCCTCTTCCCAGTTCCAATCCGGCTTCTTCTGTGATATCAGGTCTCTGTCCAACTGCAAAGATTACTGTATCTGCATCGATATGATGCTCGGATCCTTCTTCTTTCTCAATGATTGCGCGACGGTTTTCATCAAATGTAAAGGATTTTACATTCATGAAATCGACACCTGTCACTGCATCTGTACCTGTAATCCGCTCAAATGTCTGTGCAGGATGTACAAAGATTCCTTCTTCCTGTGCCTGTGTGATTTCTTCCTCATCCGCTGTCATTGCATCTCTTGCCTCCAGACAAGCCAGATGGATTTCTTCTGCTCCGAGACGTTTTGCTGTTCTTGCACAGTCAAATGCAACGTTTCCGCCACCAAGAACGATGATTCTCTTGCCGATGCCGGTTTCATTTCCCATACTTGCATTTCTCAGGAAATCTGCATTTAAGATAGTTCCCGGAAGCTCACTTCCTTCCATCGGAAGGCGTACTCCTTTATGTCCACCGATCGTCATAAGCACTGCATCATATTCATTCAGCAATTCTGCCGGTTTCTCTACCTTTGTATTCACTTCAATCTTAACGCCCTGCTCTACGATTACATCCGCCTCGTCTGCAATGATTTCTCTTGGCAGACGATAAGAAGGAATTCCGTAAGCCATCATACCGCCGACTGTCGGAAGTGCTTCTTTCAAAGTCACATCATGTCCCTGTTTTCTCAGATAATACGCTGCTGTCAGACCAGCCGGTCCTCCACCTACGACACAGACTTTCTTTCCTGTATCTGCCAGCTGTTTTCCTTTTCCCTTCCAGTAAGAGCCTGTATCATGATCCGCTGCATAACGTTTGATATCACGGATGGACATTGCCTCATTGACTTCTTTTCTCTTACATTCCAGTTCACACACATGGGTACAGATATAACCAAGAGCCTTCGGGAATGGTACTTTCTCACGAATGACAGCTACTGCTTCATCATACTCCTCGTTTTTCACGTGACGGATATAGCGAGGAATATCTGTATGTGCCGGACAAGCATGACGACAAGGTACGATTGCATCTTCTCTCTTCACTTCGGAATTCATCAGCTTATCGCGGATTGTTCCGGTCGGACAAACTTCTGCACATGCTCCGCAGAAACGACAATCTGCATCTTTCAATAACTTGTTATGTACGGTTCCGACGTAAGTCTCCATATCTTTCTTCTGATACTGAAGCACTTTTACTCCACGCAGCTCGTTACATGCACGTACACATCTTCCGCAGAGAACACAACGGTTCATATCGTGAAGAATCAGTGGATTATCCTCCTGTGGACGGAATCCCTTTGTACGCATTTTCAGACGTCCTGTCTTCGGTCCGATGTACTGTATCAACATCTGCAATTCACAGTTTCCGTACTTCGGACATGTAGAACAATCTTCCGGATGTCCGGTCAGAAGCAGCTCCAGAGCCAGCATTCTCAGACGCTCCAGCTCCGCTGTCTTTGTTTTGATCACCATTCCGTCTTTTGCCTTCAATGTACAGGAAGTCGTTACTCCCTCCTGTCCTTCCACTTCTACCACACACATACGACAGGAGCCCAGTGGGCTTAAGTCCTTGTGATGGCAGAGATGTGGGATGTAAATTCCATTTTCCAACGCACAATCCAGCACGTTCTTATTCTCTGGAACGTCCAGTTTGATTCCGTCTATTGTAATGACTGCCATTTCTATTTTCCTCCTTAAAAATATGATTTAAAACAATAATCTCACACATCCGTACATTCCGGCATCATTGCCTAATGTAGCAAGTGAAATCTCTGTTTCAGCACATGCATGAAATGCCTTTGCAGCATAATGTTCTTTGATTCCGTCAACTAGGATTGCTCCTGCACACGAAACACCTCCACCGATTACGAAGATCTCCGGATCTGCAACTGCCGCGATATTCGCCATTGCTGTTCCCAGCATATTACAGAGAACATCTACCAACTCTGATGCAACAGCATCTCCTGCTTTTGCCTCGTCAAACACGTCCTTCGCTGTCAGTTCTTCATACGATGTAAGTGTAGTCTCCCTCGTCTCCTCTTCCAGCTTCTGTTTTGCCATACGCACGATTCCGGTTGCAGATGCATACTGCTCCAGACATCCGTGTCCGCCACATCCGCAGGTTGCTGTCTCGCCATCACGCATTTTAATATGTCCGATCTCACCGCCTGCACCGTGGGAACCTGCTACAATTTTACCATTGATGATAATTCCACCACCGACTCCGGTTCCAAGTGTGATCATTACGACATTATCATGACCTTTTCCGCCGCCCTGCCACATTTCTCCAAGTGCAGCCACATTGGCATCATTTCCTACTTTTACGAAAATTCCTGTTTTCTCACTTAATTCTTTCTCTACATTCAGGACATCCCAGCCAAGATTTACACATTTAAATACAGTTCCGTCAGGTCCTACAGGTCCAGGAACTCCAAGTCCGATTCCCTGTACTTCTTCTTTGCTGATATTTTTTTCATCCAGCTTGCCGAGAACTGCAGCGGCAACATCATCTAAAATTGCTGCTCCGTGATTCTCTGTATTTGTTTTGATTTCCCACTTTTCCAAAATAGTTCCGTTCATGTCAAACAGACCGATTTTGCAAGTAGTTCCTCCGATATCTACTCCAAAGCCATATTGCTTCATTGATTTTTCTCCTTCATTTTTCTTCCTGATATTGTTACAACAATTCCAAACATGAGCATTCCGACAAATGCGATTGTAAATTGATTTACCGGATGATTACCCCCCAGCACATATGTTGCAACATTTCCTAATACAATCGGTGCTACCAGGCCACCAATGCCGCCGATGATCGAAAACATTCCGCTCGCCTTTGCCACTGCTTCTTTTTCTACCGAAACGGAAATCAAATAAGAAGTCATCGCCATAAAGCAGCTTAGCGACACACCGCACAGTGCACTTGTTACATACACTCCAGCCATTCCCGGAACAAACAGAATCACGCCGTATCCTGCTGCCGCAGCCAGAATCGAAAATGCAAGGGTGTACTCCTTCAGCACTCCGGAAATCTTGCCGAAGAACATTCCGACCAACAAAGCAAACGCAGAGTTTACTGCTGTCACAACCCCCGTCACAGACGGATTATCTGTGATATTTTGCAAAATATAAATTCCAATATTCGTGTTATACGCATTAATAAATAATGTATGTACAAATGATGCAAGCGAAATCACATATACCATCTTGTTCAGCTTCATATCTGATGAAGTCTCGTCCATGACAGGCGGTGTCTCGATCAACACGATTTTGATGCCGGCTGCTGCCAAAAACGCAATCAAATAAACAAGATAAAAACTGCGGTATCCGATTCCTGCCAATATTCCGCCGATCAGATTCCCAATCATTGTTCCAATTCCCATTCCGACTACATGTAACCCCATATAGGATGCTCTTTCCTCTGGCGGGAAAAATTCTGTAATGATTGCTGTGTTCATCGGACCGACGATACCGAATCCAAATCCAATCAACAATCGGGTCATTACAAGGATCAAAAAATTTTCTAAAAAGAACGGAAGCATACCACAGATTCCAATAACAATCAATCCGGTAATGACGATTTTCTTCTTACTGATTCTTGTTGTCAGCCATCCCACGAGGAGAGATCCCACGATCAACATCAAATATGGCATCGTCTGCAGCTGCTGTACCATTCCTGTTCCATATTGCTGGTATTTTTCATTTAAAATTCCAAGAATCGGAAGAACTCCGGTAATATTCAGTCCAAAGGCGAATGCTGTAATAAACACACTGACTGCAATTCTATTTTTTGTTTTCATATCTGTCCTTTCTCTCTTTTCACTTAGATTTATTCACACGGCTGCAGCACATCCCAGTGTTCTGCAATCATCATCTCCCTATCTAATAATTTTGTAATAATTGGCTTTTCGTTCTATCGGCTCCGGAAATCCATTTGCAGGATAGCCTAGAATAAATTCTGTCTCAAATGTCTCCCTGATCCGGTTGATCCATCTGGAACCAAGACCTAACGCATATGCTGCGTTAAACATGTTACCCAAGCAAAGACTTCCGTCTTCTACCGGATTACCGACTCCCTTTTCTGCCAATACAAGAATAATAGTCGGTGCTCCGTAAAACACATCAAATCCTTCCGGTGCTCCGGCAATCTCAGCATTCAGCTTACATAGTTTTTTAATCCATTCCGGATTCTGTACTGCAATAAAGACCGGTGACTGCTTGTTTCCACCAGACGGTGCGTTCATTCCCGCATTCAGTACGGCCATCAGTTCCTCATCTGTATTTTTTCATTACAACTCAGTCTTTGCTGATCTGCACTACTACATTTCTGCTAATAAAGATTAATCTTCATCCTCTACATATTCTGCAGCGCTCATACCAGCAATACGTCCTGTATTCACTGCAAATCCCATGGAGTTACCCGGAAGCAGGAACATATAACTGTCATCGTAAATATTACATGCATCAGCACCTGCTGCATAAAGTCCAGGTACCGGCTCAAACTCTTTATCGCATGCTTCACAATTCTCATTGATACGGATACCACCAACTGTTCCATATCCACCCGGACGGATACGTGCGCCATAGAACGGTGCTTTTGTAATTGGTCTTAAATATCTCTTGTCTTTGAAGAATTCTTCATCTACACTGTCACAGAAGTCATTATACTCTTCCACTGTATCTACCAGATTATCTACATCGATACCAGCCTTCTCTGCAAGTTCTTCAATGCTGTCTGCGATATACAGACCTTCATTTCCGTTCTCTTTTGCCATTTTGATTGCATCTGCAAAATCAGAAACATCTGGATTTGGGCGAACCATCGATACGTTATCCACACCATTTCTCATGTAATATTTTGCGATAGAAGAATCTACAATGCTGATACATACACGACCTTTCTGATGAGAAACAACATTAGAAAGATATGTAGCGTTCTGCATATGATCCTCGTTCATTACACGTTTTCCCTGCAGGTTTACAAGCAGGTTCGGCTGTCCCATGATATTTCCTACACTTCCCGGAAGATCATCTACACCTTCAATCGCTGCTGCCTGTTCAATTCTTACCGGAAGCTTGTCAGCTCCAGTCTCCCATGCCATTCTCAGACCGTCGCCCATAATACCAGGAATTGCAAAGTTGAACATATCCTCTCCATGTTTATATCCTGTCTCATCCTTGATCAGTTTCGGATTACATCCGGCTCCACCTGTACAGATAATTGCTGCTTTACATGTGATTTCGATTTCATTTCCATCTTTATCTGTTGCAAGAACTCCTGCCACTTTTCCATCTTCCATTACGATTTTCTTTGCAGGTGTCTCCAGCAATACTTTCACGCCAAGTTCCTGGGCTCTGGAATACAAAGCTTTGTTCATGAATGATGCAGCTCTTGGTCCGATTCCCTGATCTGTTTTTACGATATGCCATGTCGGTTCTGATTTTGGGAAGTAGCGGTATGCGCCTTCGAACTCAACTCCCATGTCCTCCAGCCACTCGATTGTCTCTCCTGACTGCTCGAAATAACGTTTTACAAGACGTGCATCTACGTTGTAATGTGTATATTCCATAAACATGTTAAATGCTTTTTCTACTGTGATATCTTCCATCTGCTTTTTCTGGTATTTTGTACCGATTCCAAGCGGTCCCATTCCCATGTTTGCTGCACCGCCGACTGCAGCTGCTTTCTCAAGAACGATAACCTCTGCTCCGTCCTCTGCTGCCTGAACAGCAGCGGATAATCCAGAAGGACCTGCTGCAATAACAACAACCTGTGTTTCATAATTTGCCATGATCTTTACCTCACTTTTCGAACTTGTTATTTTTTAACTTGTACTCATTTTATTATATTTGCCAAGTTTCATATACCATGTTTTAAACCTAAATCACTTGTATTTTTGTCCTGAAAAACCTGTTTTTTGAATGGAGAACAAAAAAACATATATCATTTTTGCTCTTTGAGAATAAACAAAAACAGGCAAGTCACAACCATCAATGTAACTTGAAAACGCCCGCAGAATGACTACAAAATCTTTGACTTAAATCTTTGATTTCATAATCCCCATGCGGACGTCTCAAAAGACAGTTAACAACTCATTTTTTACTCTTCAAATGCGATTGCTTTTCCGGTCTTAGCAGACTCTCTGACTGCATCCATTACACAAAGAACACGTCTCACCTGCTCCGGTTTAATAATAATATCTTCTTCTCCGTTAAATGCTTTCAGGAAATGTTCAAAGTAATTTCTGTGATCCACATTTACTTCCGGCAATGGCTCTTCAGACAACAGTCCCGGCTCTGGAGGTCCAAAGCTTCTTGTAGGACCTGCTGCAGTCATCGTAATCTTTCCAGGAACATTTTCCAACAGATGCGCTGTGCGGACAATCTTGCCTTCTCCTGCGAATCCATCAATCAATGCAGAACCTTTATTTCCACCAATGAACCATGCACGCTTTGGTGTCAGGTAATATGTTCCAAGCTCAATCTCTGCTGTCACACCGTTTTCAAACTTCATGATTATCTTGAAGTAATCATCTACATTTTCATTGATGACATTCTGAACATCTGCATAGAGAGATACGATTTTGGATTTCACCATATCCAGCATCTGATCGATCAAATGTACACCCCAGTCATAGAGCATTCCTCCACCCATCTCCGGGTAGATATGCCAGTCATGCATATTTCCGTTTACTCCGTAAAGCTGGGATTTGATGATGTACATATCTCCTACCATTGATTTGTCGTAAACTTCTTTCATAATACGGTAGTCTTTGTCCCATCTTCTCTGCTGGTGAACCGTAAAGATCACACCATTCTCCTCACATGCAGCAACCATCTCATCATATTCCGCAACACTCATTGCTGCCGGTTTCTCACAGATTACATGTTTTTTTGCTGCTGCGGCCTTTTTAACCATCTCCGGATGACTTGGGTTCGGAGTCGATACCATTACTACATTGATATCTGCATTTGCAAGCATTTCATCAATATTTGCATAAGTCTCCACTCCTTCCGGAGCATCTTTTAACTGTTCCGGATTGGTATCTGCAACTGCTACAAGGTCAATATCATCAAATGTTGCCATCATATCAGCATCGCAGTGTCCCATGAAACCAAATCCGACAATACCTAATTTAATTTTTTCCATATTATCCACCTTCTCTTCAAAGGGGGTCAGCCCCCTTTGCCCTTCGTTTTCGGAATATTTTGAATTTAACCCTCGATTGCTCTTCTCATTGCTTCCTGATGACGGCGTACCTGCTCAATACTGTCTACTTCCATATCCGCACGCAGATGCTCTCCGCCTTCATACTCTGAACTTAAATAACCTTTATATCCTGCCTTCTTAAATGCCTCAACAACTTCTGGAATTGCAACTGCTGTCTCTACATAGTCTTCACTTACGTTGTAGAATTTTGCATGTGTATGGAAAATATAATCGATGTTATCTATAATATCCTGTGGCTCTGACCAGGAATATGTGAATGAAGATCCTGCATATTCCATATCAGCCGGGCCGCCGCCTGCTGCCTGTACAGCATCCATCATTTCTTTCATTCCGTTTTGCATACGGTATTCCATATTTGCTTTTCCAAGATCCAGATCATATTTAATCTTTGTAAATCCTTTTGCGATTCTCTGTGCATATGCATCATCGACAATCTTGATACATTCTTCTGATGCACCGTGTCTTCTCGCTTTATCTCTTACCACATCCGGAATGTTCTTACAGAAGATTCCCATGTCAGGAATGAATCCGAAGTATTTTGTTCCGGTGCGGTGAATCATCTCCATATATCCATCTGCCCAACCTGAATTCAAAGAGAACGGAGCATGTACTTCCAGACCGATCTTTACATTCATCTGTTCTGCATACTCAAGGCTGCCCTCTATGACGTCCATTGGTGTTGAAACAAGTGTACGGAGGTTCTTAAATCCAAGCAATGATGCCAGACGGATATCACGTTTCATCATGTTAATCTGCTCACTCAGAGTTAACATACGGTTGTCGTAAATGTGGTTCTCCAAAAATGCGTCATAACAAGATGGCTCAAGATTATATTTCTTCATCCATCCAAACCACTGATCACGGAATTCTTCTGTCTCGATCGGCAACGGGAATCTACGGATCATCTGCTCAGCAAGAAGCTCAACTCCTGTTGCGCCTGTCTTCGCAGTCTCTCTCAAACAACCTTCCAAATCTAATTTTTTATCATAATACTCATCCTGATAACTGTACAGGGAAACACTTCTTTTAATATCGTAACTCATGCTTCGTTCCTCCTTATTCAATCACAAAATCTGTCTCACATACCGCTTCAATCTGAAATGGCATGTAAGAAGGGTCAATAATCTGTACTGCTTTAATGTGATGGTTTCCTTTTGCAAGTCCGCCTTCTTTCATTACAGAAACTGTTGCATAATCACCGAATTCCCAACGATAATCAGAATCGATCACCGTACGCATCTCTTCCAGTGTAAATGTTTCTCCGTTTACAGTGAAACGTACATTTTCTCTTTCGATATCTTCACCATCAATATTTACTTTGATATCTCTCACAATAGAAAGTGTGATTCCACGATAATACTGTGCTTTGAACTGAAATTCAAAGCCTGTAAGACTTCCATCTTTTTCAATATTTTTAAATCCTTCCGGATTGTATATTTGTCTGCCAGCCATTTTTTTCCTCCTATTTCAACCTTGACTTTTCTTTGAAAATGGCAGCTCCTATCCATTTCACACATCGCATGCGATTTATCAGGAGCTGCCCTATTGTTTACTGATTAGTCAAAGAATACTTCTTTTCCTGTCTCTGCTGATTTGTAAATTCCTTCCAGAATCTGTGTTACAACGAATGCCTGCTCTGGCTTTACAAGCGGATCTGTATCATTAATGATCGCATTGAGCCACTGCTCCTGCTCGCGAACTGCCTCTGCAGCTGCTCCACCTTCGAAGAAGTCAACAACACCTGCTGGTGAGATTGTTTTTTCCATCAACTGATTGTGCTCAACTGTGTTGTAGATCAGTTCATCCTGTGGATAACTTCCGCCGTGGTGAATCTCAGCTCCACCCTTTGTTCCGCAAAGTGTTGTAGATGCTTCCATAGATTTCAGAATGTTCAGTGCCCATGAAGCCTCAAGGTAGATTGTTGCTCCGTTTTTCATCTTTACAAGACCGAATGCGGAATCTTCTACTTCAAATGTCTTCGGATCCCATGGTCCAAATACGTTTCCTTCCGGACCATCATCCTGACGTCCCAGTTTGTAGAATACCTGTCCTGAAACTGACTCTGGCTCGTAGTTGTTCATCATCCAAAGTGTGATATCCAGTGCGTGTGTTCCGATGTCGATCAGAGGACCGCCACCCTGCAGAGCTTTGTTCGGGAATACGCCCCATGTAGGAACAGCTCTTCTTCTAAGTGCGTGTGCTTTTGCGAAGTAAATTTCTCCAAGTTCTCCGGCCTCACATGATGCATGAAGTGTCTGTGTATCGTCACGAAGTCTGTTCTGGTATCCAATTGTAAATTTCTTTCCGGATTTCTTCCATGCTTCGATCATCTTGCGGGCATCTTCTGTATTGTGAGCCATTGGTTTCTCGCACATAACATGTTTTCCAGCCTCAAATGCTGCAACAGTGATTGGGCAGTGAGCCACGTTTGGTGTACATACATGTACAACATCGATCTCGATGCTTGTATCTGCAAGCATTTCCTTATAATCTGTATAAACTTTTGCACCTTCAACACCATACTCTTTTGCTGCTTTTTCTGCACGCTCCGGAATAATATCGCAGAAAGCTACCATTTCCGCTTTGTCTGCCTGTGTTTTGATAGATGGCATGTGTTTCTGGTTAGCGATTCCACCACATCCTACGATTGCAATTCTTAATTTTCCCATTGTTTTTTCTCCTTTTATATGTGAATTTTATTTTTTAACAAATTAAATAACAAACTGTTTCAAATATCTACGGCTAAGTATCAGGGAATCCTCTACTTTTTCTTTGCTTCCTTCGAACGCTCTATCCTCTACTTCGATACATGTGCATCCGTCGTATCCAATATCTGTCAGTGCTGATACATATTTACTCCAGTCAACATCCCCCAGTCCCGGAAGCTTAGGCGACATAAAATCAAGTGGATAAGCCATGATTCCGCAGTCATTCAGGCGATCCGGATATATTTTAATATCTTTATAATGTACATGGAAGATTTTATCCTTGAATTCATAAATCGGTTTGATGTAATCAATCATCTGCCATACAAAATGGGATGGATCATAGTTGATTCCCAAATTGTCGCTGTTCAGAATATCAAATACCTGTCTCCAAATCTTTGGTGTTGTCATCAGATTCTGTCCGCCCGGCCACTGATCCGGTCCGAATAACATCGGGCAGTTCTCAATTGCAACTTTTACATCGTTCTCTTCTGCCAGTTTGATGATAGAAGGCCATACTTCCTTCACCAGTTCCAGATTTTCCTCCACCGTCTTTGTCTGATCTCTTCCGATAAATGTTGATACCATGTTTACGCCAAGCTTATGGCTTGCACGGATTACATTTTTCAAGTGAGCAACTGCTGCTTCACGTTTCTCCTGATTTCCATCCATTGTATTCGGATAGTATGCGAGGGTAGAAATCTCTACATTCTTCTCTTTGCTATAGTCCAGAATATGTTTTGCATATTCCTCATCTTCCAGCACTTTGTCTACATCAATATGAGTGACTCCTGCATATCTTCTCTCAGCCTTTCCCTGTGGCCAGCATGCAACTTCCACACATTCAAAGCCGTGGTCAGATGCGAAATCCATCATCTCTTCATAATTCCATGTGTCAAGAATCGCACTTACAAATCCTAATTTCATTGTTTGTCTCTCCTTTTCTTATTTCTTGTTTCACTTTTATCTTGAAATCATTATAGTCCAGTACATTTTCAAAAACTTTCCGCATATTATCCTAATTTGCTACTGTATTTGGACTCTTTTTTATATCAGTCAAATCAGAGGACAAAAATAGGGGTAATTTTTTTGTCCTCTGCACTATCTCATCTCAAACCAGTCAAATTCTGCCTGTTCTCACTGTCCACGCCATTTCCGGTTGCATATATTCCGATGATAGTTTCTGACATGCGCCATTGTCCCAAACGTCTCCTGTTCCCATAATGTATGCCTTTCCGTCACCATCAAAGAAAAGCAATGATTGTATAAGACATCCTCTCTCAGAAAAAAACTAAAGTGATCCACGCAAAAAAATGCTGTATCGCAGTTATTGATACAGCATTTTTTTCGGTGAAAACAGGAACTTATCAGTGTCCATAGTCTCACTTTCTAATATTGATAGTGAATATCCAACGCCTTGATCTCATGTGCCATCAGCTTTGTATCCACTCTCAGCACACCATCCTCCACATGGATTTTACGCATCTCCACCTTCGGCATCGCGCCCCGGCGGATATACTCCACTTCACCTTTGGAAAGATTTTTCAGATAATCCATGTCACCCCAGACATCCTGAACGCTTCCATTCTCAGAATTAACATAGAACACACGCATGATATAATCTCCGTTTTCTACATGGTTAATACAGAATTTCAGATGTACCGCATCTGTATCCTCGTACAGTTCCTCCAAATCTTCGATTCTAATATCCTTCTCTTCCTTCATCGTGTATCGGTAATTAAACCGCTTACAATTGTGACAGACAATCGTATATGTCCCTCTTCCATCCGTAGATAAAACCGCATTCTCTGTCTTGCCCAGCAATTGTGACTGTAGGAAATTCATAAAGTGAAATGCATAAAACGATGGTTTCTTAATCCCATCCCTTGTCAGTAAACCGTTATCCCCGTACAGAACCGCCTCTGTGTCATAGTATTCCGTGTGCAGGTCTGACCCGTGCCAGTACCCCATTTTATCCACATTTCCGATTGACTCAATGCAGGTTTTCATCACGTAAGCCCCATGTGCACAGCTGTCGCTGATACAGTTACGGTTTGAAATGGTATAGTTCCATTCCGTAATATGTAGTTCCTCAGCCATAAACTCTTCTTCCTGAAGTACCTGTTTAAAAATATCCGTCTGGTTTTTCACGAAATTATTATCCAGGGATCGCTTCCCGAAATACATACTGTCCTGCTGGATCAGCAGATAAGAGTAGGAATACATACTGATAAAATCCGGTTTCACCTTCTGTTTTTTCCAATTCTGTATCAATTGATGGTATTGGTATCTGTCATACCCCAGCGCAAATCCGGCCCCTCCGACTTTAATTCTGTCAGAAATGCGCTTCAATGCATGATACCCGATCTCAAAACAATCAAAATACCATCCTTTTTCATCCATCATATTCAATCGATCATCTTTCCACAGTTCAAAATACCAGGATTCCACTTCGTCCATTCCATATCGATTGATAAGATGTGATGCAAAATCATTCATCACTTTATCGTAACTGTCTCGGTCATGGAAAATGATATCATTCTCTTTTTCTGTAAGTGTTGAATACAACGTATAACTAACATGAATCGGTTTAAAAGACAGTTCTATATATGGTTTCAACTGATTCTCCACAAGAAAATCCAATCCTCTGTCTACTCTGCTGAAATTATAATGCCAGCTTCCGTCTTTTTCCTCATACATATCCTGCACGAATATATTCCACACTCTCACATACCTGAATCCCAGTTCCTGCTTCATGATCAGAACCTGCTGCTGCATCTCACTGTCAAGAAGTGCGTCCACCTTCCCGATATTAATAATCGCATTCCAGTTTTTTTTCAGTTCTGTTGTCTCTTTTGCATCTACTGTAAACAAGTCCAGATTTTTTGCTGCCACTTCATCCTGCAGTACCGTATTCCCGGCCAGATATTTCTTAACTCTCTGCTCAATCTGCTCCTTGGATTCTGTATCCTGCACTTCCTCTTTCGTTTTCTGTCGGACACTTGTCCGATATCCAGACGGCGTCATATTGTAAACTTCTTTGAAAACTTTATTAAAAGAAGCCGTCGTCGGAAATCCGTTATCCAACGCAATCCGAGTAATTTTTTTGTCGGTGTACAACATCTCATCCACTGCATGAAAGAGTCGAATGTTATTCACATATTCAAGAAAACTCAATCCAAACCTCTTTTTTATATACTTGGACAGATATGCATTGGACAGATACAATTTCTTCGCCAGGTCATTCAAACTAATCTGCTTCTGATAATTTGCCTGTACATAATTCTGTATCTCAAACACGCGGGAATTATCCGGCGTCACATCGTCCTTCAGACGGCTGTCATCCGCTTTGATTCGAAAATAACTAGTCAGAACATACAGTGCTTCATAATAAATACTGTTCAGATACAGTGCACCTTCCCCTTCTTTATCGTAGAATCGGTTCAGCACGCGATCCAATATTTTCCTGAGCTGTTCATACGCCTCATTTTTATCCGCAGTCGTATTACACCAGAACAAGATCTGATTCGTCCCGAGATATTCTGCCAGCATAGAAAAATTAATACGAAAACTCGCTGTCAGGAGTTCTTCTTCTGTCTCCCGGATCGAATGCCGCTTATTTGCATTGATCAGCAGAAAATCACCTTTCCCCAATTCATATTTTTCCGATTCTATCTGGATTTCAAGCCCGCCATCCAGCACATACAGTATCTCCAGATCCTGGTGAAAATGTGTGTTCTGCACTTTCTTTGTATCAAACTCAAAATCCATCATTGTCCGCATAATTTCCATTTTTTATCCCCTGAAATAAATAACTTTTTTACCCTTAAAAGTTTAATTGATATGCTACAGATTTTTAATTACCGGCAACAAGCTTTTTATTGCAGTAATTTATCCTAATCCCTCGTATCCGCATAATCCAGATCAAACCCAATCCACACCTTAGTTCCTTTTCCAAGCTCTGACTCCATGCGGATTGTATGCCCCAGCTTATCTGCCATCTGCCTGCACAGATAAAGCCCTATTCCCGTAGCCTTCTTATCAGCATGACCATTGTAGCCTGTGTAGCCCTTTTCAAAAACGCGAGGCAGATCCTCTGCTTTGATTCCTATTCCGGTATCCTTTATTGTAATAAAAAACCGATCTTTTTCCTCTGCAGTTTCTATTGTAACATACCCCTGCGGTGTATATTTTATGGCATTTGAAAGTATCTGCTCCAGTATAAATGCAAGCCATTTTTCATCTGTATATACCTGTTTTTTTGTACCTGAATAGTTTATCCCAATATGCCTTCGGATCATAGTCTTTGCATATTTTTTAATGGTATCACGTATGACACCATCCAGACTGACTTTTTCAAGCACAAAATCATTTTCGGTGTTGCTCACACGCTGATACTGCAGAGCCATGCTGACATATTCCTCTATGCGGAACAATTCATCCTCAAATGAACCCACATTATCTGATAGTTCTTTAAATACAGCCTTCTGTTTCGCGGCATCATTTAATTCTACAACATTTAATCCGGCAGTACTGATATTCCCACCGTTCATATCCGCTATCCCGCACTGACTCTGCTCATCATCACTCATCAGCAGCCCAAGCTCCTCCCGCTCTGCCTCAAGCAGTAATTTCATAGCTGATATCGGGGTCTTTATCTGGTGTACCCACATAGAATAGTAGTCTCTCATACGGGATTGTCTGACTGCAGCACTGCTTTCTGACTCACTTCTTGCAATGCTTTGATTCTCAAGCAGCCGGGTGTAAAGCTGCTCCACATCATCTGTCGGTTCAAAAAGCTGTGCCTGCTCCTCAACCGGACGATTTAAGGCATTGCTTAGAGCCTTTACCTTGCTGCTATATCTCAAATAGCCAACAAAAACTGTTATCAGAAGCAGGATTGCATCAAGCACTGCCGCATACACCACATCCTGTTTGCGCGCACCAATCAGGTACATGTAAAGCAAATGGATACATGACATTGTGATTATCATCAGAATCCATATATAGTTTTGTTTTATAAAATTTGTCAGATGCGGTTTGTTTTGTGTTTTTGCCATATATAATTCTTCTTATCTCTCACCCCAGCCTGTACCCAAGCCCCTTTTTTGTGACAATAAAGCTCTCAAGCCCTATAGAATCCAGCTTTTTACGCAGCCTGTTGACATTCACCGAAAGTGTATTCTCGTCCACATACGCATCACTCTCCCAGAGCTTTTCCATTAGAAGGCTGCGTGATACAATCCTTTCTTTGTTGTCAAAAAGTGTCTGCAATATTTTGAGCTCATTCTTCGTAAGCTCGAGCCTTTTGTCGTCATAGGTTATGGTGGCATCAGATATATTGAGCATGGCGCCATTATGCTCCAAAACACTGTTGTTTGCGCCAAAATCATAGCAGCGCCTGATGATAGCCTGTATCTTTACGGTCAGCACATCGAGGTCAAACGGCTTTGCTATAAAGTCATCAGCCCCCATACTGACTGCCATCACTATATTCATATTATCAGCAGCGGATGACAGGAAAACCACAGGAACCTTTGATACCCTTCTGATTTCCGTACACCAGTGATACCCATTGTAAAACGGCAGACCGATATCCATAAGCACAAGATGGGGATCAAATGATGCAAATTCTGACATTACAGCATCAAATTTCTGCACCACATGCACATCATAATCCCATTTTTCCAAATGTCTTCTGACAAGCTTTGCTATGGTCTCGTCATCCTCAACCAAAAATATTCTATACATTATTTTCCGCTTTCTTCCATGATAATCTCAGCCGCATCGATGATGAGCTGTGATGCCTTCATACGAAGTAAATCCGGCTTGAGCTGTGCCTTTGGAAGCACCTGCTTTACAACGTCAACAGGCTGACCATACTTCTGTGAAATAAGCTCATACTGCTCATCCATCTCCTCGTCAGATACAGTGATATTTTCCACTCTGATGATTTCATCGAGAACAGCCTCAAGCTTTACCTGCTTCTGTGCAACCGGCTTGAGCTCGTCCTTTAAGCTATCCATAGTCTTGCCTGTCATCTGAAGATACTGCTCCATAGCCACACCCTGCTGTGCAAATGATGCTGCCATCTGCTGAAGCTGCATATTTACCGCTGTCTCTACTGCCTGTGGCGAAACAAGGCATGAGCTGCTTTCAAGAATCTGGTCATAGAGCTTTTCTCTTGCCGCATCAGCCTTTCTTGCCTCTACCTGGTACTCAAGATACTCGTTGATATATTTCTTTAAATCCTCCACTGACTGTACCTCAGGGAAATTGAGAGATGCTGCAAACTCATCGTTCAGCTCTGCTTCCTTCTCATTGTAAATCTCGTGCAGCTTAACCTTGAAAACAACCGCTTTGCCTGCAAGCTCCGGCGCATGATACTGCTCAGGAAATGAGAGATTGATGTCTCTGTCCTCACCGATTTCCATGCCTACAAGCTGCTCCTCAAAGCCCGGGATAAAAGAGCCTGAACCGATTCCCAGAGGATATTTCTCAGCCTTTCCGCCCTCAAAGCCCATCGCTAACGGGCCTGTTTTCTGCTCTCTGACAGGATTTCCTGAAAGAAGTGTCGCTATCTGTGAATTAACATCCTCCTCTGTATATGCAATATAAGGGATGTTTGCCTTTAATCCTTTGTAATTTCCTAATACGATGTCCATGATTATACCTTTCTTTTATGTGTATTTATATCTGCTTAACGAAGCTGTTATATGCAAATAGTATACACTAGTTACCAAATAAAGCCAATAAAAACTCATTGCATGCTTTAAAAAGGATTGTAAGGCTGTGATACGTGAAAATGGTTCTAATCTTACGCAATCAGGCTATTAATAGCCTTCAATTCATACAACGTAAATGGATCAATATCTATACAATCACTTTTATCCATTTTTCCGGAAATATCCCATGCAAGCGTTCCATTCATTACCGTACATGTATTTTTAAAATTTTCAATATCTCTCAAAGGCTCAAAAATTGAAGATTTAAGATCCTGTGTTGTATCATAATCAACTATTTTACCATCATCAAAGAAAACCTGTACATGATAATTATCTAAAGGTATTACCTGTACAACTGTAGGAAAATATTCATTCATATATTTCACCTCTCATTATATAAGTGGATTAATTTTGTTCAATGGTTTCATGTCCTTGGCCAATTCCCAATTCTGCATTAATTCATCCTGATGAATCGTACACCAGGCCAATATCAATCGTAATTGTTTATTCGGCAAATAGCCTCTTATTACTTGTATATTATTAATATCTACTAATGCTTTATGTCCATTATATTCAGCATGAAAATGTGGTGGCATATGGTCATTATAATACATAGTGACTCTAATCCCATAAAATAATGATATCTCAGGCATATTTTACCCTCTTTCTATAGAAACAAATCCGCAATACTATATCAATAGTATAGCGGATTTACATCTAAAACACAAATTCTTTAGGTTACAATCGATGATGGGGTAAACGAAAAAGCAGTTTTGACATTGCAGAGAACTGCCCCTTCGTTTACACCATTTTCGATTTGACCT